>Ga0210407_10005190_pt1 | contig 10096 bp, 6 predicted proteins | sample IncBWC27MmetaG_FD_150860 | JGI IMG/M metagenome (GOLD analysis project Ga0210407, IMG submission 150860) | Forest soil microbial communities from Barre Woods Harvard Forest LTER site, Petersham, Massachusetts, United States - Inc-BW-C-27-M | ecosystem: Environmental > Terrestrial > Soil >... | reverse complement strand
CCTGGCGCCGGCCATCCGCGCTTCCACTCCCAATCTCAACGACGTCCTTAAAACCGGCAGCCGGGGCAATACCTCTCACATGCACGCCGGACTGCGCAGTACGCTGGTGATCTCGCAGGTAGCCTTCACAATGATTGCGCTCGCCTCCGCCGGACTATTTATCCGCAGCATGCAAAACGTCCAGCGCGTCGACCTGGGCTTTGAAGCGCGCAATCTTTTTACGTTCGGAATGGATCTCTCCACGCTCCGCTGGACGCCGGAGCAGGGCCGGGCATTCCAGCGCCAGGTGAAGGATCGTTTGCGCGCTTTGCCGGGCGTGGAAGCGGTGGCGCTCTCCTCGAATGCGCCCATAGGCGGCGGCCTGCTGCGGACCGTTCTCACGCCCGAACAAGCTGCTGCGTCGAATCCGCGCGGCACGCTGACGGGTATCAACACCGTTTCGCCCGAATACTTCTCTACGCTGCGCATTCCGTTTCGGGATGGCCGCCCCTTCACCGATTCCGACCGCGCTCAGACCGCGCCCGTTATCGTCATCAACCAGGCGGCGGCTCGCACCTTCTTCCCAGGCGAACAGGCGATCGGGAAGCGCCTGACGTTTTTGGGCGACGGTTTTATGCGCGAGGTCGTCGGCGTCTGCAGCAACACCGTAACGGTCACTATTGGTGAGACCCCGCAGCCGGTCATCTACGTGCCGCTGGCTCAGGACTTTCAACCATTCGTGGCGGTCGACGTTCGAACCAGGACCGCGCCGGAAGCCCTGGTCCCAGCGGCGGCGGCGGAAGTGCACCGGCTGAACTCCAGCTTGGCGCTCACCGTCCCGCAGACCATCCAACAGCTCATCGGGACCGGGCTTTGGGCTCCGCGCATGGGCGCAGCTCTGTTCGGTATCTTCGGCCTGCTAGGACTGCTGCTCGCGGCAATTGGAATCTACGGGGTGATGGCTTACATGGTGGCACAGCGCACCAACGAAATTGGAATTCGGATGGCTCTCGGCGCGGCGCGCGCGGACGTGCTTGGCCTGGTCGTGCGGCAGGCCCTGCGCCTCGCCGCCGCGGGTATTGTGATCGGGGTGGTTGGCGGCCTGTTTGTCACCCGCCTGATGTCGAACCTGCTGTTCAGCGTTTCGCCGGCGGACCCGCTCACCTACTCCGCGGTAAGCCTGGTACTGGCCGCCGCCGCATTTACCGCCGCCTGGGTTCCCGCCTGGCGCGCCTCCAGCATTGACCCCGTAACAGCACTGCGGGATTGACGGCCGGAACAGGGCGGCCGCCGCGCTCGCCGGCATTTTGTCCACGCGGTACACTTCTAGCACCAGAGTGCCTAATGCTTAGCTCGTTCGCTAGCGTCCTGCAATTTAGCTTGCTCGTCTTTACCTCGATTTTTTTCCTCGTCGATCCGTTCGCGGCCGTTCCCACGTTTCTGGTAATTACCGCCGATGCCGACGCCGTCGAGCGCAGACGAACGGCCAGGACAGCCACCCTCACATGCTGCGTCGTGCTCCTCGGGTTCGCGTTTGCGGGAACCCTGATCTTCAGACTCTTCGGGATCACGCTCGTCGCCTTCAAAATCGCCGGAGGTGTGATTCTGTTGCTCATTGGCCTCGACATGCTGCAGGCCCGCCGATCGCCCACCAAGGAAACACGCGATGAGGCCCGGGAGGGAGCCGAGAAGGAAAATGCCGGCATCATTCCGCTGGGCATCCCCATGCTCGCGGGTCCGGGATCGATCTCCACCGTCATGGTTCTGATGGGTCAATCCTCGGAATGGTGGCAGACCGTTTCCATCTGCATCGCTGTTGCGATCACCTCGGTCCTGTCCTACTGGATTCTTGCCGGCGCCGACCGCGTTCGCCGGTACCTGGGCGATACCGGAGGTCACGTTCTAACCCGCCTCATGGGCTTGTTGCTGACCGCAATCGCCGTTCAGTTCATCTTGAACGGTCTGGCGGACCTCGGCGTCGTCAGGCCTCCGAAGTGATTTGCAACTGCTCGTTCCGATGGCCTGGAGGCCATTTCAGGTAGTGGGCTACTTTGAAATTCCTTTTTGCCGCCATCGTCGCACTGCAACTATTGCCCAGATTGCTTCTATCAACCCGAAGGGCCATGCACCCTGGAGGAAACCGTATGCAGACCCTAGCAAGCAAGATCCAGCAAACGCCAAAATAAACCACGGACTCCGCTTCTCCAGAGCGTAGGTTACGAGCATTGCAGTTACTGCAAACAAGCCGAATATAGTTAGGTTATCCATTGCGGTGACGAAGGACCGTTATGGTCTTCCGTGTTCCTCGCGTGTATTCTTCACCATGGCCAAGAATCTCCGTGCCAGTTCGTGGATCTGCGCTTCTTGCCGGCGATGCAGCGCCTCGTGTGGGATCAACTCTGATCCGATACCCAGCGCGGTGGCTCCGGCCCGAATGAAATTGGGGGCGCTCTGTTGATTCACGCCACCGGAGGCAATCAGTGGTACCTGTGGCAAGGGCACCTTCAAAGCTCGGATGTAGGCGGGGCCGCCGACTTGCGCGCAGGGGAAAATTTTAACGAAGTCGGCGCCGGCCTTCCATGCCATGATCACATCAGTTGGCGTCAAAACACCGGGGAAAACGACCAAATCTTTCCTTACCGCGAATTCCACGACTTCCATCACAAGCCCGGGGCTTGTCAAGAACTTGGCACCAGCATCCAGACAACGTTGCGCCGTTTCTGTATCCAGGACTGTTCCCGCGCCCACAATCATTTCCGGAAGGCTCCGAGCCAGTTGGGAAATCACATCCAGTGCGTTGGGCACCGTCATAGTGACCTCCGCGATGGGGATGCCGGCACGGTTTATGGCTTCTATGGCAAAACGGGCAAGCTCGCGCGTGGATACACGAATTGCAGGGATGATGCCGATTTCCTCAATGCGGGCGCGAACTTCTGCCTTTTTCATGATCCAAGTCTCCGGTTGGATTTTCACATGACTCTAGCACTGTAAAACAACTACGAGGGTTCAGAAATCAGGGCAGGTTCCTGACTCCCACCGCTTCGCGAACCTGCTCGAGGGCCAGCAGATAGGAAGCGAGATTCTGGCGGTAAGCGAGTTCCGTGGCGCGAAAGCTGCGCTCGGCATCCAGGAAATCGAGCAGGGTCGCGGCGCCCCGGTGGTATGCGTATTCGCTGATGTCGCGGCTTTTCCGCGCGACGTCGAGATAGCCCGATCGATAGAATTGAACCATGATGTCGTTCGTCTGCAGGCCCTCATACGCGTCCTTCACGTCGGTCATCACCTGTCCGGTTGCAAACATTCGCTGCTGTTGCGCTTGCGTAATGACGAAGCCCGTCCGCGCAATCTCGCCCTGATTGCGGTCAAAAATTGGCAGCGGGACACTCACATTGAAGGTAATGGCGCTTATGCCGTTCACGTGCGAGTAGTTGCCCGCGACCGTTACGTCTACCTTTCCATTCGCCTTGGCCAGCAAGTACTGGCTGTTGGCGGCGGCAATGCCCTGCTGCGCCGCGCGCAGATCCGGCCGATTCGCGATGGCCTTGGTTTGCAGGTCGTCGAGTTTGACGGTTAGCGGCTGGTAATCGAATACGCCGGCGACGTCGTAATCGCGCGAGACTGACTCGTACCCCAGCTGTTGCCTGAGGTCCGACAGCGCCTGGACCTTCGAAAGTTGCGCCTGCTGGACGTCTGTCTGAAATTGCAGCAACTGGAGCTTAATCTTTAGGTAATCATTCTCGCTGATGCCACCGGACTTGTTTTGGAATTCGGCGATGTCCACTGTTTTTTTAAAGCTTTGCAAGTCCTGTTGCGCGAGCTCGAGTGCCGATTCAGCAAGCTGGACATTGATGAACTGCGTGGCAACCTGAAATGTGAGGCTGCGCTCATTGTCCGCTACCAGCGAGCGCGTCACGGCCGTCGCATCCCTTGCTGCCTGGAGGCGGTGCTGCCGCTTCCTGCCGCGTTCAAACAGGTAGCTAAGACCTATGTCGCCCTCGGTTGAATCGTGCAGGTAGTTGGCCAGCCCGCTGCCCGTTTTTTCGAGCGGCAAGTATTCCCAATCGGTGAAGAGGGTGGGATTGGGGCGCAGGTTCGCCGTGATCTCCTGGGCCTCGCTCTGCTGGATCGTGGTTTGCGCGGCCAGGAGGCTATGGTTGTGCTGGAGCGCCATCTGGATGGCCTCGTCGAGCGTGACCTTGACCGGTGGAGCTTGCGCGAATGCCGAACCCGCAAACAGTACGTAAGCAGCCACGGTGTAGACCAGGTAAACCGTGCGGAGGTTCGGTAGATTCAGAATTGCACGCCTAGCTTTCAATGGACTCCTCAGCTTCCGGAAGCGTATCGGTATCGCGGGCGATCCAGGCATAAAACGTAGGCAACAGAAAAATGCTCAGGAGCAGATCGGAAATCAGGCCGCCTACGATGACAATCGCGAAAGGCCGCTGCGAATCGGACCCGATTTCGTGCGATAGCGCCGCCGGCAACAGTCCGAGCGTGGCCACCAGCATGGTCATCATAATGGGGCGAAGCCTCAGGACCGCACCCTCGACAGCGGCATCGACGATTGTGTGCCCGCGAGCGCGGAGCTGGTTAATGTACTCGAGCATGATGACGCCGGTTTGCACCGATACGCCAAACAGCGCCAACATCCCGACGCCCGAGGACACGCTGAGGTACGTTCCGGTAACCAGTAGAGCCGCCAGGCCGCCGATGCGAGCCAACGCCACGTTGATGAGAATGAGCATGGCCCATTTGAACGAACGAAACATAGCGTAGAGAATGATGAAGATGACCAGAATCGTCAACGGGACGATGACAGCCAAGCGCGCTTCAGCCCGCTTCTCACTCTCGTACTCGCCCGACCACTCGACGCGGTAGCCCGGCGGCATCTTCACCTTTTCAGTGATCTGTTTGATGGCGTCTCCGACCGTGGTTCCAAGGTCGCGGCCTCTCACGTTGAAGGTTACTGCCACGTAGCGCGTGTTGCCTTCCCGGTAGATGTCGTACGCGCCATCTTTGACCTCGACTTTGCATAACTGCGCCAGAGACACCCGCTCTCCCGTCGGGGAAACCAGGCGAACTTTCTCGATGGCCTGCGCGGTATTGCGATAGGGCGCCTGATAGCGCACCACCACGTCATACCGCTGCTCGCCGATTAGCACTTGACTTACAGCATTGCCGCCCACGGCCGTCTGGATGGCGTCCTGAATGTCTGCCACGTTGATTCCAAAACGGGCGGCCTGGCGGCGGTCGATTGTCAAGTCGAGATTCGGCTGGCCGAAATCGCGCAGTAGTTTGACATCATGCACACCGGGGATGCGGACCATGACCGCGATCACCTCTTCTCCCTTCTCCTCGAGAGTCTTCAAGTCGTCTCCGAACACCTTGAGCGCAAGCTGGCCTTTCGTACCCGTGAGCGTCTCTCCGACGTTGTCTTCAATCGGCTGCGAGAAGTTCCAGATCGCCCCTGGATACTTTTGCACTGCGCGATTCATGGCTGCGATCAGTTCCTCCTTGTTTCGATGAAAGACAGACCTCCACTGCTCTTTCGGCTTCAAGTCGACGAAATATTCTGTGTTGCCGAATCCTCCAGTGTCTGTTCCATCGTCGGGCCGGCCGACTTCCGATATGACTTTGGTCACCTCCGGGAAGGACGCGAAAATATAACGCTCGTTGCTGGTGAACTTCTCTCCCTCTGAAAGACTGGTGCTATTCGCGAGAGTGCCACGCGCCCAGATTGCGCCTTCATCCAGGTGCGGCAAGAACTCTGCGCCAATGACGCCGCCAAAACCCAAATACACGGTTCCCGCTAGGGAAACGAGGGCAACAAAAGCAACAATCCAACGATGCTGGACGGCCCAGCGCAACCGCCGGCGGTACTGCTCCGCCAAAAAGTCCATCACCAGGTTGCGCCGTTCCCGAACTCCCCTACGGAAAAATATGGCTGCCAGCACAGGTGCGATGAGGATCGAGAACGTCATGGCCCCGAGAAGAGCAAGGGCCACGGTCCAGGCCATGGGCCGAAACAACCGGCCCTCCACTCGCTGCATGAAGATGGGCATGTAGGCGGTAATGATGATGGCGATGGCATAAAAGACCGGCCGTTGGACTTCATGGCACGCCTCGCGGATGATCTCCGAGGTGGTTTTCTGAGGTCCAGCGCCATTTTGGCGGCGGCTGCGGCTCAGATGCCGGATAATGTTTTCCACCATGACCACCGCACCATCTACCACCATTCCGAAATCGAGGGCGCCCAGCGACAAAAGATTTGCTGGAATATGGCTCAAATCAAGCCATATGGAGGCGAACAGCAAGGAGAATGGAATCGTGAGCGCGACGATGACGGCGGCACGGACATTCAGGAGAAACAGAAAAAGGATGACGCTGACCAGAATCATTCCTTCGGCCAGGTTATGCATGACGGTGTGCAAGGTGAAGTGAAGGAGATCGCTGCGATCCAGCATGGGAACGACCTTGACACCAGGAGGCAGGATGCCGTTGTTGAGCTGATCCACCTTCTTGTGAATTGCAGCGAGCGTTGATTCCTCTTCCGCACCCTTGCGCAGCAGCACAATGCCCTGGATGACATCAGGCTCGTCGATGATGCGCCCGTCCTCCATGTGGTTGGCTCTCGCCATGTGGCCCAACCGGATTTTGGGACCCTGGGCCACCTCCGCGATATCTTTGACACGAAGGGCAGTGCCGGTTTGGGTCTTTAAGACTGTCTGCTCGATGTCATACACACTGCTGAAGAGCCCGAGCGCGCGAACGTTCATCTGCTGCATCCCGATTTCGACGAAGCTGCCGCCGGCATTGATGTTGTTGTTGGAAAGCTGCTGCTCCACTTGACCGATGCTTAATCCATACGAAACCAGCTTGTTCGGGTCGACACGCACCTGGTACTCGCGTACCGTGCCTCCGAAGTCGGAAACATCCACCACATTGGGAACAGACTTGAACTGCTTGAGGAGAACCCAGTCTTCAATCGACCTCAGTTCCATCAGGTCGTACCGGGGATTGGTGCTTCTCACCGTGTACCAATAGATCTGGCCAACTAAGCCCCAATCAGTACCGATTTGTGGTTGGAGGCCTTGAGGCAGACTGACCTGCGTGAGCCTTTCCAGGACTTTCTGCCTGTTCCAGTCGTTCACAGAACTGTCGTCAAAGATCATGATCACGAAGGACAAGCCAAAAATGGATTCCGATCGCAGATAGGTCAGATGCGGTATTCCGTTCATTTGAATTTCGACCGGAATTGTCACCTGCTGCTCCACTTCCTCGGCGGAACGCCCCGGCCATTGGGTGATGACCGTCACGTAGTTATCTCCGATATCGGGATAGGCTTCCACAGGGAGAGTGTGAAACGAGATGGCTCCCCAACCCATCAGTAAGATGGCGACGGCCATGACGACAAACTTGTTGTTGAGCGCGAAGTCTACAAGACCGCGAATCATTCCCTATTTCCTGTTTTGGTGGTCGATCTGCTAGGCCAGGCGCGGCCAGAACGTTAGTGACATGCTAACGAACTCACTGCGACAGCCACTAGCCTTCTCCCCGAATCCCGAACCCGGCCTACAGTCACTGAGCGAGCACGTGGTCCAAGACCAGCGCGTTCGTAACCACTTGTTGGCCTGGTTCCAGCCCCGACTTGATCTCTTGCATGTTCACGTTGGCGGACAAGAGATCTCCACCGACGACTTCCACACGGCGAAACTTCTTGTCGGGCGCGGGAACGTAGACAAAGTCGCGATCGTGCATGTGCATGACGGCGGATGCCGGGACAATGGTGTGCATCTCCCTGGTTTGACCGTGGAAGGTGGCCCTCACGAACATGCCCAGCCGCATGATTCCCGGATTTTGAACCTCCATGCGGACTTTGGCTGTGCGGATGTTGGGATCGAGAATCGAGCCGATGTTACTCACCCTTCCCTTGAACATGCGATCGGGATAGGCATTCAGTCTGATCTCCGCGGTGTCGCCAAGGCGGACGTTGGCCAGGTCATTCTCATACACGTCGCAGAGCACCCACACGGACGACAGATCGGAGATCGTAAATGGGTACGGGGTATTGTACGCCTGCAGCAGCGAACCGGTGGTCACTTGCTGATCGGTAAGCACGCCCGAAGTGGGCGCGAAGATATCGACCGTGAAAACCGGCTTGTCGGGGTCGTTACCGAGCAACCGGAGATGCTCGGCCATGGTTTCTACGGCTATCTTTGCCTTGTCCTCCGTGTCCTGCGCCACTTGCAGATCGTTCAGGGCTATTGCGCCGTGCGCATAGAGATCCTTAGCGCGTTCATGCTGAGTACGGGCGAGAATCTCATCTGCGACGGCCATTCGGTAATTCGAATATCCGCCCGACACGTCGTCGCTGCGAATGGTCATCAGCAATTGGCCTTTCCGCACTGTGTCTCCGAGTCGTGTGTGAATGGCGTTGACGCGCCCGGAGGCCAGCGAGACGACCGGGATGTTGCGGGACACGTCGGGGGTGACTGTGCCCGTGACGACCAATTCGGAGGTAGTGGGATGCTGAGCCGCCGCGGCCAGCGGAAACTGCTCCGGGTGATCTACCGAGAAGAGCGCGGCATCCGCGAAGGGAACAATCCTGGCGTCGGGCGGCGCCTCAGCCCCCTCGTCTTCCGGTGGTCTGCGACAGCCGTCAAGAGACAGCAGTGAAGAAATAGATATCAGGAGAAAACCAATCTCTATACCCTTCCTTTTCATGAGAGTCCAATCCGCTGTATCGACGCCCGCGACGTCACAGTTCTAGCTTGCCCATAAACTCCATTTCACTCAGCTCGAAATTTTGGGCGAAAACAATGCGCCCGATGTGTGCCTCGAATTGGATTCGCCGATCTTTCTTGGTGATTTCCGCGGACAAAGGAAACAGATAGACTACGACCAGGCCCTTTTCCCCCTGGAACACCTCAACCCTGACCGGCCTCACATCCTTTTTCCCCTCGCGCTTCAAAGCGGCCAGATTCTTCAGAGGTTCGCCCAATTGTTTGGGATCGCCTTTGAAATCGCCGCCGGGAATGCCGTAAACGGCGATGCGGTAGCCGTCGCCCTCCAACGTGGGAGGGCTGATCTCGTGCGATTTCAACTCAGCGAGCTGAATCGGAAGAGCGCTCTCCCAACGCAGTTTCAATGTAATGGACTGGGGAAGAGAACGAAGGCTGCGGTCATCACCTCCGGGGCCCGAGAAGACATTCGGTGACACCTTTGGCCCACTGCCTTTCGGATCCACCCCCTCATTGCCGACTCCGCGTGGCTGTCCCATTTGTCCGCCTTCCCTGAGTTGGTCCTCGGTCAGCCGGCGCGTTATGACGGCTGTGATCTGCTTCACCCAGGGTGACCTGGCGAGGACCTGCTTGGCGTCCTCTTCGGTCCACTCGGCGGCCGGCTTGCTCGTCCAAACGGGATCCGCGGCCGTTAGGTGAGCGGCGGCTGCCACCAGACAGAGCGATTCCAACAGGAAATTGCGCATCTTACTCCGAAAGAGCAGAGCAGCGCCCGAGTTTTCGCCCGCAGCGCTGGTCTGTAATTCCACTCACCATACGTTGCCCGTGCTAGAACTTCACCATCACGCCAAAAGACAACTTCACTTCGCTACGGCGAAGGTCAGGGAACCAGACGCCGGTGGCGCCGCAATTCGCCTTTGCCGTCGCAAGATCGGTTGCTCCGGACGGTGCTCCGCTCAAACATGCGAACTGCCCAGGAGCACCGTTCGTACCGCCGAGAGGGTAGCCGGGAGGTGTTACGCCGCCTCGCCCAGCGAAGTACGGCACGTCCGAGTGGCGATAACCAACCTCGGACCACCAGGTTATGTACTGTTTGGGCATGTACTGGAGAGTGATCGTGCTGTCCCACATGTGGGCCTTTTGGCCGGGACTTTCCGTGAAGTAAGGCGAACCCGTTACAGCGTCGGCGCCGTTGATCGGCGGCAGCAAGGTCAGATAGCGCCCGTAATTGCTCATCTGTCCGCCGCCAAACGTAAGGCCAAGCAGGTCCTTGTGGAACCACATCCGGTCGTAGAGCATCCAACCGACAAACGATGACTTGTTCTTGCTCGGTGCGCCTGTACAGCTGATTCCGCCGCCATATTGGCAACCAGCGT
>Ga0210407_10005188_pt1 | contig 10099 bp, 9 predicted proteins | sample IncBWC27MmetaG_FD_150860 | JGI IMG/M metagenome (GOLD analysis project Ga0210407, IMG submission 150860) | Forest soil microbial communities from Barre Woods Harvard Forest LTER site, Petersham, Massachusetts, United States - Inc-BW-C-27-M | ecosystem: Environmental > Terrestrial > Soil >... | reverse complement strand
CCGCAAAGTCCGTAACGGACGAAACGATATCGAGCCGGTTCTTCCGCGTCCGCAGGCCATCGCCCTTGCCGATCAGCACCCGCATCTCAACCCGGCACAAAAGACCGTGTTGGAGGACGTGCTCAGCTCGCCAGACCGCATTCAAGGTATCCAAGGCTTTGCCGGCTCAGGCAAGACGACCACGCTCACGGCCATCCGCAGTGCCGCGGAAAACCAGGGGTATCAGGTTGAGGGCTTCGCCCCGACCTCCCGCGCCGCCCGACAACTGAATGAGGCAGGAATTGAAGCCCGAACCTTGCAAGGCTTCCTGGCCCGCACCCCAGATCCAGACGTAGGCGAGCGTAAGCACTTCTACCTTGTCGATGAATCGAGCCTTGCCAGCACCAACCAGATGCGCGAGTTCCTTGCGCGGCTTGCTCCCCACGACCGCGTGGTTCTTATAGGGGATATCCGCCAGCATCAGGGCGTTGAGGCGGGCCGCCCCTTCGAGCAACTACAGGAAGCGGGAATGCGCACGGCGCGACTCGATGAGATCGTTCGGCAGCAGGACCCGGCTCTGAAATCTGCCGTCGAACTGCTGGCCACAGGCCAAGCTTCTGCCGCGCTCGACGCACTCCAGCAGCAGGGCCGCGTGAAGGAAATTCAAAACGTGGAAGAGCGTATCCGCGCCATTGCCAAGAGCTACGTCGAATCGCCCCAGAACACTCTCATCGTCTCACCAGACAATGCGTCCCGCCGCGATCTGAACGTCGCAGTTCGCCAGGAGTTGAAGCTCAATGGAACCCTCGCCCCGGAGGATCATAGTTTCCGTATCTTTGTTCAGCGGCAGGACATGACTGGTGCCGAACGCTCCTGGGCAAGTCACTACGAGGTCAACGACGTAATTCGGTACACACGTGGCAGCAAAGCCATCGGAATCGGGGCTGGAGCCTATGCGTCAGTTGTCGCAATCGACCCACGCGTAAACCAACTCATGGTCGAGAAAGCGAACCAGGAACTTGCCACCTATGATCCCCGCCGACTCGCCGGCGTCAGCGTCTATCAAGAAATCGAACGTGAGTTCTCCGTAGGCGATCGCCTCCAGTTCACAGCCCCAGACAAATCGCTTGGCGTCGCCAATCGCGACCTCGCGACCATCGAGGCCATCCATTCCGATGGTCGGTTTTCTGTACGCCTCGACAACAACCGGCAGATCGAATTCAACGCCATCGAGCATCGTCATTTCGACCACGGCTATGCCGTCACCAGTCACAGCTCTCAGGGGCTCACCGCCGACCGCGTTCTCGTTCACGCTGACACTAGGGTCCACCCGGACCTGCTCAACTCCCGCTTCGGCTACGTTTCCATCTCCCGCGCCAGCCACGAGGCCACGCTCTTCACCGACAACATCGCAAAACTCGGGCCCCATACTTGCCCGTGCAAAGTCTCGACTTACGGCCCAACAGTCGTCTTTCCTTCCAATGAACTGATAAATCCCTGCTTTGCGGTCCCGGGAGTGCGCGAGAAGTGTGCGTCTCTTGTGAGCCAAAGAGGAAATCTCTATGGCTCGCAAAGTCGGCCAGATCATCGCACGAGGCGACCGCAGATGGCTCATTCGGGTTTATCTCGGGCGCAATCATCAAACTGATTACCTGAATTCAACCGGAATTTGTCAGTGTTGTCATGCCCCGGGCGGCGGTTGAATCAGTCCGAATGCGACTGTCACGAACATCAGGACAATCGAGGCGACGTACTGATGCGTGTCGTACCAAGACCAGGAAGTGACTGGGAGCCCTCCGATCGCAAAGACCCAAACGGGGAAGGCAATTGAGGCGAGTGCAACTTGAGTTTTAAGCGGGGGCTTGCCATCCCGAGTTGTAGCAAACCAGAAGTAGAGTGGTACGAATATCCATGCGCAAGCGGCCACAATCCAAAACACAGTCGACTCGGCATCCTTGGGAACCACACCCCGAGCGGCCACGTACAATCCGACCAACTCCGCCGGTATGTACTTTACCAGCCTGCCCAAAAAGTCATCAGCGTTGCTGCCTTCGGCGGTAGCGATACCTCCCCGCATGATTCGGCTCGTGTTAACTCTGCGACTCATGATTACTCCTCGATCTAAGATTTGCGTCGTTCACGGTTTCGGATCGGCTTGCACGTAGTCCACAATCAGTGACAGGCTCTCTACATCGACGTCAACGCCTGGGTTGCCATTCCACATGAAAACCTGCGCGTACAAACCGTCAGGCAAGTTCAAAGGTGGGGCAAAACCCTCTTTTAAACTGTCTATGTTCCCATTCTTTGCACCCGATTCGATGTCATACGAAGCTTCGAAGTTTACGACTTGCCCGATCGGGAGCGGATTTCCCCCATTCCCAATTACGAAGTGAACCTGCGCGGGAGCGATATCAGATGCGGGGTTTATGAAGAAAGGATTGGGACCCCTAATTACAGCCCCAGGGGTGAACCCAAACGGACGTGGTCCCAGCAAGAGCCAAACGTCGCAGCAGGCGTATGGTGTGTGCGGACGGGCGCTCAGGTTTATTTGAACTCGTTTCAGTCGGACTTGTTCACCTTGCACGCCTTTGTCTATCTCCAGCGAAGAGAACCCATAGTTGTAACCTCCACCCTGCTTGATTGATAGATTTATGGGTAACTTGGCAAACCGAAAGATCCTTGTTATTGATTTGGCCGCGGTCGGTGGGGCAATCGATGGCGTCTCGGATTTCTTTAAACTTGAAGGCTGCGTTCTTACATACACGAGGACAGCCAGTGCGGCACAAACGACGAGTAAAGCGATAATCTGTTTGCGGTATCCACGCCACTTTTCTACCCACCGATTCCGGGCCGCGGTCGAATTCACCGCGGACTGTTCACGTCTTGGGAGAACTTCCTCGGATTGTTTCGGTTCGTCATCTTGAAGATCAAAGAGGTGACCATCCGGTGCCCGCATGAATAGCACAGGAGTACCCCATTCCACTCCCAGGCTCTTCACATAAATTCTCGCTCGCGCTTGAACAAGGGCTGCGTCAACCGGATAGTGATCCGCCAACGCGCCGTAGAAGCTATGGGCGAAAGAAATTGCAGCCTCGTCAGAGATTTCAAACTGCATCGCTATAACTGCAGGTAGTCCTTGGCGGACAAGCGTCTGAGCAACACCGGCGAAGGGGTCATCACTTGATGAACGCGCTCCGTCGCATGCATTAATGACTGCCAGGCGAATTGAAGGATGATTTCGCAGCAGTACGCTCAAGTCTCTGCCCGTTACCGTTTGCTGAGAGCCACGCTCATCCTCGAAAATGAGAAAGCCATCCTGCTTGTGGGTGTCGAATCCGCCGTGGCCGACAAAGTGCAGAATATGGACTTCTGTGCCTTGCAGGCGTCGCTGTAAAGATTCGAGAGTTGCTCCATCCAGGCGTTCCAGGATAAGTTTTCTGTTTGACTGGAGTGGTAGCACTGCGGCGTTCAATCGATTCCATTCACTGTCTGAATCGAGCTGAGCGACGCCGTATGGGCTGGCGACCACCATTAAGACTCGAAGAGGAGCCCGAACAAGCAACGAAGGGATACGCCGCTCAAGCTCCAAATAACGCACAACAGGAGTGTCTTGTCCGAGGGCCAGGAATTCGTTGAGAGACGGATTGTGCAGATACTCCCAGGGCAATGCAGCCAATTCGGGAGCCTCATTCATACGCAGCCGCACCCGAAGTCCGCGATTCTGGCGTGCCGCTTCGTCAGTACTGCTTCTAAAAGAGTTGAGTACTTGGTCCTTGAATACCGCCTGAAATAGCTGGTTTCCGAACCGTCTTGTTAATTCTAATTGAGGAGTGTCGGCACGTCGCACGCCCCGACGTGGTTGCCCGATTTTTAGGAGGAAGAGCTCCAGCTCAGTCCCAGCGAATGGGAGGTCAAACGTGACTTCGGCTTCACCGCCAGGGGCGCGGAGAACCTTGGCCACGAATCGCCCCTCGATCCGTCGGAGTGAGAGGTCGAAATCGAGATATTCGATGGGTCGGCTCAACTCCTCAGGACCTCGGGTCTATTGACCGTATGAGCTTGATAGGAAACATGACAATGAGTTTGTGTAATTCTTGTTGAGATCGCCGGGAGAGCTTAGCACAAAACTAGCAGCTATAGAATGCCACTAGAAAGGCTTCCAACTTCGTCAGGCATGAGCCTATCGAAGCGAAATTCCGTCTGAATATTGGGGCCGCGAGGGGTCGCGTCAGAAACCAGAAGTCTGACGATAACCTTGCTAACTTGGAGCGGAAGGCGGGACTCGAACCCGCGCTCTCGACGTTGGCAACGTCGCGTCTTGGCCACTAGACGACTTCCGCCTGGAGCGAGCAGTGAGAGTCGAACGCACGTCATCAGGTTGGAAGGCTGAGGCACCAGCCGCTATACCATGCTCGCTCTTCAAACTGGCAGGGGTGACAGGATTCGAACCTGCTTGAACTCGTTTTGGAGACGAGCGCCCTTCCCGTCGGGTCATCACCCCTATGGCGGTCGCAACGGGAGTTGAACAGTTGAACCCGTCCCTCCGGATAGACAGTCAGGCATCCTGCCGCTAGACTCTGCGACCACTTTCTAAAGTTGGCTGCGAGGGCACGATTCGAACAGACGATTTAGCATCTGAGGGCGTCAACGCCGATATTGATTATTCGAGCGTGGGCATTCCCGCAGGCCCCTTGCGCTCCTGCCGCTCCTTCAGTATCCAGCGCTGCAGGGCTCGGCCCGCGACGTGATGCACTTCGTCTGACACCAAGCGCGAGATTAGGTCGATGGGTGCCATCGACTCAGTCTCGGCCTGACGCAGGCGGGATTCCAACACCGCAGCTATACCGCCCAGCCGCAGTTTTCGTAGAGCACGATCCAGGTCAATCGGGTCCATTTTGCTATCTCCTAATTGCTGTTCTTGCTTGTAGACCTGTAGACCGGTTTCGTTCGTGACGGCGTGCGTCGAACCCTGCTCGCACATCTGATAAGTCCGTTGCACCGCAGGCCGAGCTCTTAGCATCGCCGGCACAGGCGACTATTGCGATCAGGAATCTATTGGGTCGCCGATTATTCGATGAATAGCCGGAGTCGATGAAGTGATTGTCGAGCTCATTGCAAACCGGGAGTGAACAAAAACGCCGATACGATGAACCATTTTCACGTTACAACATGAGACGATTTCGTCAAGCGACCCAGCCATCTTCTTTGATATTGCGTTTCGATTCGCCAGATGCAATAACAATGAAGTAGATTGGCGACGAATGGCTTATGCAATGCCGAATTAACATACCGCTGTCGCCGAGCCCTTTCGAGTCATTCGCCGGTCGGACATGCGAAGGCAAAGACCTGAGCGTGGGTTACAAGCCCACTGGGTCGGCTTTCACTCAAAGTCTTGAGCAAAAAACCGTCTCTAAGATCAACTCAGCGCGACGTTGCCACTTGTTTAGACTCTGCCAAAGATACCCGCTGAGCGTCTTGAGCCTTTGTCGGTGAGGGCAAGAACGGAAAGACAATCTGTTGGGTCTGTCCATCCCTTTCGACCATTATCTTGCCTCCGCGGCTCAGTTCCGACAGAACCCACTGCAGAACACGCAGGGCAAAGCGTACAACATCTGCGCGGCTTGAAGCGTTTGTCTCGTCGCGCAGTTGATCGAGCTGGTTCAGTGCGTCATAGGTAAAGTCAAGTTGAACTCGTGTTTTGTCGGTCATTGACATTGATCTTTCCCCTTATCGGTCTCGCGCAGTCATTCGTGCTCAATAAGTGAACCCGTAGCGAATCCGTTGAGATCTACCGCAACCGTGCTGGTTGGGACGATGGCCGCGGCGGCCGATCTCACAACTTCGAGGGCACTAGGGTTATCGACGGCATCCTCATCGTCGGGCACAGACGGCGCTCCTTCCTGCGGCGTCAGACCGTATACTCAGATTACACTCATTATATACTCATCCGATGGTCTGTCGTCAATGAAAATAACAGCTTTGATTTCAGTTAGTTGAGCGAGCACTTAGTTCGACCCCTTCAATTGGTAGGGTTCAGTGGCTTCGTCTCGATTAACAGGTCGTCAGTCGGGGGAATTCCCTTGACCTCCAGATCTGCAGGTCCTTTTACGGTCGGAGGTTGGTCTGCGCGTGTAAAAGCCCCGGTGAGGTAAAGACGTGTCATTAGGTATGTAAGGAAAAAACCTGCGATAAAAAAATGGATCATCAGCGCAAGTGCGATCGAGTCAGAGAGCCCGGTTCCACCAACCAGCGCAAAATACCAAGATAATGCCCTGAGGCGCTCTGGGATCGCTTTCAGATTGATGAGGCCGAGGCCGACAATGATTTTCGTTAGCCAATCAGAAATCTCCTCAAGGTTCGTGTTCGTCGCGTACGGTGAGTCGGGTGATCGAGCGTCCCAAGTCGGCTGAGAAACGTGCGGATCTATAACATCAGTTCCGCGTGGAGTCGAACCACTGCCACTGCGCGCCGCAGAGTTTAACGAATTATCGGCACGAGGCGGCCCTCGTCGTGGAACACTGCGGGGAATTCCAAACAAAAAACCAGCCAACGCACCTGCGGCGAAGAAGGCACCGGCATAAAGTCCGCCCGCGCCGACGATTTTTGCGAATTCTCGCCACGATACCAGCGGGTTGGAAACACTAGTAGCAAAGCAGATTAGAGCAAGCAGTCCAAATAGGACAAATATCAATACTGCTTTGGTAGTCTTACGAACATCTTGAAGCGTCTCGCTTTCGTCGCTATCAACAGCACCGACCTTCTTATCTCGCCCCTGCCAGAAATATGCAATGACAACGCAGCAAAGAATCAGTTCTGTGCTGATTATGGCGACGACCTGCCGCCAAGCAGGAAGAGAAGACAGTAATGGGATGATACCGAAGCCGAAAAGCGCTGCGGCGAAACATGTACTAAGCCATAACCGTTTATTGCGGAGTAGTTCGCGATATCGACTCCTTTCATCTTCAGCCATTTGTCTGCGACCTCGCCTCTCTACGCGCTCTTGATTTGATCCGCCATTTGCTGCAGATAGTTAATAGCCATATGCATATTTTCATCCGCATGCACATAGGCATCAAGCTGCTTTAGTATGTTGTTTAAGGCTTCGATCTCACCTGCGGTGGGGGGAGAGACGACGTTCGAAGCGTCAGCCATCGCGTTACGTTCCGATTGTAAAGCGAACAACTCCTCATTTAAGCGTGTCAATTGTGCCCGGATCGTATCGGAAACGTCCAGGTCGGTGGCTTGTGTGTACAGATTGGTGAGTGCCTGCTGTACGACTTGCAGCCCGGTAATCTTTTGGTTGATAAATTGGAGCGCTGGGGTATTGTCCGCCATTTGTTTAGTCCTCGGAATCATTTCGAGCTCTTGATTTGGTTAAACGCATCTTCCGATACCGACAAAAGCATCTGGGCGCGGCGCTTTGGGACCGTGCTCAGTTGGTTTAAATTAGCCTTGACACCGTCCAGAAGATCTTTTTGCCGCTGCAATTTCGCGATCATCTGCTCGGTTTCGGCATTCAATTTCTGTTCATTCCCGAAGAGGCGCTCGTAAAGCTCGTACTCAGCATCAGTGGTTTCTATGACGTAGCCAGTGACATTCGCAAGGCGTGCCGTGTCCACCGGACTTATACTCAACTTAGTCGCCATCTCCGCCGCCCTGGTACGATGAAACTGTTCCACGCCCTCAGCAATGGCACTTTGGCGACTCTGCTCGATCAGCGCGATCTGGTTTTGATAGAACGTGTTTTGACTCTGAATTTTGTCATCAATCAGTCGTTCGTATTCCGACACCTGCTGTTCGAGCTGTCTGGCCGCGCCCCGTACAGTTGCGGATCCTGCGCAACCAGTCAATAGGAGGCAAAATGATATTGCAGCAAAGAACCAACTGTTGATTCCTTTCATAAAAACCTCATGGTATGCGCCCAGCGATCACGGCTGACGCAATCGTTTGTGCTGCTCGGAACACATTGGCCACATCGTCCGGTGTGATCCCACCAGCTTCATAGGTGGCAATTCCTTCAAGGCCATGTCTGATTAATACTGCGCGACTGTCGGCATTCACGGCGGAAACTCGAATGGCGAGGAGTTGTTCGTCAGTTGCCTCGTCGATCCCATCTTCAAGAAGAAGAAAGCGTTGGTATCCGATCAGCGCCGAATAGCGTGCGATCATATCCATCAGATCCCGCAAAGCCAAAGTTGCTTCAAACGGCGACTGCACCTCCTTGTTAGTCTGCTCAGTCGCAGTTGCTTCACGCGCCGGCGACCCCACTTCCTTGTTCGCCCGCACAGCCAGGGTGCCAATTGTCACGAGTACCTGTTCGTCTGGATTGCTCACGAACGGATGGGTCGGACAGTCTTGGCCCGAGCACGGCAGGAGGTAGCGATAGATCTTGCCAAAGTCGCCCTCTCGAAGACGACCCTCACTGTCCACTCTTCCACTTCCCACCGCTTTCTCCAGCTGGACGCTTAGCAGCTTAGCGTTACTGAGCCGAGACTCAGTGGCTAGCTCGTCGAGCTGTAGTTGCTTCACGGTATTAGCTTGTAACTGAACTGCGAGATCCAAGATGATCAGCTGTTCTCCAGGTCCCCCGGTCGCTTTCTCTGCTTTGTTTAGCCAGTCGTTGGCAGAGGTGATAGCACTCCACACCTGCGTCAAGTTCTTGTAGTCCTTCAGATCGGACAGCTTACGAATATTGCTTGTTTGTTGAAGACCTGTTTTCAGCTTCGACAAGGAGTCCTTCATGACAGATAGCTTCGGTTCCTCTGTGCCTAGCGAGGTTTTCTTGGCAGCAACCTCTTTACTCAGCTCAATGCTTTGTCGCTTGGCCGCAGCTACAGCCGTCTGAAGATCATGAATGTCGCCGGAAGCGCTATGCATGATGATCGCGCTCGCCCTGTACGCCTGTAGAAATTCCTCCTGCACAGACATGGCGTCCGCCACAACCTCTCGCCACGTCATGAGTGGAATCTTGTTCGCATTTGCCCGAGCTGACTCTTGGCTCAAGACGTAGAGTTGCAGGATCGTTTGATCTCGCAGCGCGCTGGTGTTGGAAAGCATCGTTGTGAACACATTCAAGTCGCCGCTGGAAACTTGATTGAAATTGCCTTTCACCTGTTGCGCGATCTTGTCAGCTTCGGCATTGTGAACGTATACACCTTGTGCGAGAGCGGCATTCGCATGGACGAGCAAGGCCACCAAAACGAGCACCAGCGCGCCGACACTACTTCGCTTCATATCGGTTCTCCACGTAATTCCGTACCCAAACACAAATTCACCTGTGCAGGGATGAGGTCATCATCCGAATACACATACACATTTGCCTCGACGCATCAAGGTCGCGTCGAACAACACTTCTGACCTTTCGGAAAGTCGGCGGTAGAAGCCCCCTCGGATGTGATACTCAGGTCGAGTCTCACTCTTCCGCTCGCCGAATCGCCGCCACAATAAGCTTTGATTCCGGGAATGTCAAGAGGCAGTACTGACCTTGTTCGGCTTTTGTAACAAGATTGAACCTGATCCTGCTACGACCGCCGATCAGCCCTGCACTTTTTTGGAAGGGCGCAGATCGGCTCATGCTCAAGCTTGCTGTGTGCCAACGGAGTGCGTGAGTTCCGGTCTTATATCCATTTGCAAGGCAAAGCCGTCTTGATCTCCAAGGATAGAAACTCGGTAAAGCATTGGCATTCCCGCTCTCCATACCGTCAGGATAGCCTTAAGAACTCGCAGTTCCGCTTCCAATCTCGTACCGGCAATATTCCTTAAGTTCTTTGCCATTCCTTCAATGCGTGTCCCATTGAGGTCAAATCCCGCAGCGAACGGGAGAGGCTCGCTTGATGCTCTTGTGGCTTAGCTCTTGCGGTTATTGAGCTGAGGAGAGGAACTTGCCGGGCCAGAACCAGAGTTTGTCATACTTCTGAGAGTTGGGATCTCGCAGCGCCACGAGTCGTTTTTGGAGTTCAATGCTCCAACGCTGCGGTTGGATCGCCTGCTTTCTCATGCTTTCGTCCGCGGCAAGAATCCAAGCAACGCGTGGTGCAGCAAAACTGGTGCCGCAAAGATCGGCGGAAATCCTTCCGTCGTATGCAATCGCCATGGCCGCATCGATGTCCCGTTCGTCAAT
>Ga0210407_10005186_pt1 | contig 10101 bp, 8 predicted proteins | sample IncBWC27MmetaG_FD_150860 | JGI IMG/M metagenome (GOLD analysis project Ga0210407, IMG submission 150860) | Forest soil microbial communities from Barre Woods Harvard Forest LTER site, Petersham, Massachusetts, United States - Inc-BW-C-27-M | ecosystem: Environmental > Terrestrial > Soil >... | reverse complement strand
TACGCTCCCGGCCCGATGGCGTTCTCGAAAGACGCGGCCAAACAGAAGCGTCTGTTGACCTCGCACGATTGGCAGGGCTGCATCACGCCGCAGTGATCTGCGAAATCATGAACCGCAATGGCAGCATGGCCCGCGGCTCCGATCTAGCAAGGTTCTGCTCAGAGTATGGCTTCACGATGGTGACTGTAGCTCAACTCGTTCGCTACAGGCTCGAAACAGAATTAGACCAAGCTCCCGGCTTGCATCCATCCGGGGCATATGGGCACGGCGCTGACTGGGAGAAATTATTGGAGGAAGATGCGATGCACGAAAATTCACGTACTGGAGACCGGAGATGAGTGACATTCTCACAGAGCGCTCTGAAAATATCCTCAGCATCCAACTGAATCGCCCCGAAAAGAAGAACGCAACGACCTCGAGCATGTTGGATGAGAGCGTGTGCCATTTGCAAGACAGATCTTTTCAGGTTTCGCCGAGAAGGTGCGTGCCAGTGCGGGTGGGAATGGGGTGGCTATCGACCAAGAGTGGGGTCTCCCAATCCACACTAGACTGCTAGATCCTCGTTGACCAAACTCTCTCGCGCAGAACTTAGACTCTGGTTGATTTCGTCGGTTGCGCAAGGTTCCCTCCTACTCCACACCAACAACAGAAAAAGTGCGACCGCGAACCGAATCGTCGCGCATCAGACCCTAGCTCTATTGTTTTTGTGGAAGTGTGGCCCTCGCGATACCCGGGTTCTTCATGGCGAGTAGACCCGATCTGTGTCACCACCATTTGACACTGATTACTCATGACACCGGATTTATTGATCTACGCCTCCCTTCAGACTGCAACTCACTTCTTTTCAGTAGGCAATTTCCGGATGTGTTTGGCGGCCCACTTGCTCAGAGCGAAGTGTCGCGCGAAGCAAGACATAAACAATAAGAAGGAGGTCTTAATGGCAAGTCCAGTAAAGGACAGAAAGCCTGCGCCACTACCGGCACCCAATAGCGACTTTTATGAACTCGTTGAAACACTGCCCGCTGAAGAGTTGGCGGTCGTGAAACAGGTGCGCACTTTCATGGAGACGAAGATCGCACCCATCATCACCAAGTACTGGGTGGAAGATGCTTTCCCATTTGAAATCTTGCCCGCGCTGAAAGAACTCAACATTGGCGGCGTCGGCATGCAGGGTTATGGCTGCAGAGGCGGAAGTACACAGCTATTTGGCCTCATAGCCATGGAGATGGCGCGGGTCGACTCGTCTATTGCGACATTCTTCGGTGTGCATGACGGGTTGGCAATGGGCTCGATCTACCTGGGCGGATCAGAGGAGCAAAAGCAGAAATGGCTGCCGCCGATGGCTCGATGGGAGAAAATTGGCTGCTTCGGCCTGACTGAACCGCTAGTTGGATCAGGAACCTCGCGCGGAATGTTGACGACTGCCAAGCGGGATGGAGACACATGGATCCTCAATGGCCAGAAGAAGTGGATCGGCAACGCTCCATGGTGCGACATTTCTATTATCTGGGCTCGCGACGTAGCGGACGACCAAGTCAAAGCGTTCATTGTGGAGAACAAGACCACGCCTGGCTTCAAAGTAGAGAAGATCCAGAACAAAATCGCCCTCAAAGTGGTCCAGAACGGGCTAATCACGCTGGAAAACTGCCGAATACCGGAAGCGAACCGTTTGCAACAAGATCAGTCGTTCCGCGACACGGCCCGCGTGCTGAAGATGACGCGCTTCATGGTTGGGTGGGAGGCGACGGGATGCGCCATGGGCGCCTATGAGAACGCACTCAAGTATTGTCAGGAGCGCCTTCAGTTCGGAAAGCCCATCGCTTCTTTCCAGATGGTGCAAGACCTCCTCGCCAGGATGATTGCCAACATCACGGCTTCTCAATGCCTCTTGGTCCGCATGGCCCAGTTGCAGGCAGAGGGCAAGCTGACGGACGCACATGCGGCGGTTGCGAAGGCATTCACTACTGCCAAGTGCCGCGAGACAGTCGCATGGGCCCGAGAGTTGTGCGGCGGCAACGGCATCGTCGCCGACTATAACGTCGGCCGTTTCTTCGCGGATGCGGAAGCCCTTTATTCCTACGAAGGGACATTCCAAATGCAGAACCTGATTGTCGGCAAAGCGATAACCGGCATCAGCGCCTTCGTCTAGCGGAATGGAAGAGAACTCGCGGTTTCCTATTCAACCTGTCTGCCAAAAGCTGAAGTACTCAAGGAGCGAAGAAGATCATGACTGTTAAGTCCTCTAAATCAGAAATCAAAAAAACCACAGCAAAGGCCATGAAGGCCCGCTTGTTTCTTCTAAGTATAAGCGGCGGTCAAGTATTGACCGCGAACCCCGACGGCTCCGACCTCAAGGTCATTGTGAGCGAGGGAAGGCGATTGCCAGATGGCATCGTTGTGGACGTCGCGGCCGGTCACCTTTATTGGACCAACATGGGCAACCCCTCCGCCAATGATGGCTCCATCGAGCGCGCGAATCTTGACGGAAGCAACGTCACCCACATTGTTCCTCCTGGCGGCACCTTCACTCCCAAGCAACTGCAACTCGATGAGAAGAACCGGAAGCTTTACTGGTCGGATCGCGAGGGCATGCGGATCATGCGGGCGAATGTGGATGGTTCCAACATCGAAACCCTTGTCGATACGAGCGAAGGCGACGCGCGTCCGGGCAAAGATATTAGGAAGCAGTGCGTGGGCATCGCGCTCGACATCGAAGGGAGACAAGTTTATTGGACTCAGAAGGGTCCGGAGAATGGCGGCGACGGACGGATCTTTCGCGCCAATCTCGAAATTCCCAAGAGCCAAAGTGCCGCCAATCGCAAAGACATCGAACTCCTCTACGAGGGCCTGCCAGAACCGATTGACCTCGAACTAGACCTGGCCAACCGGACGATCTACTGGACCGACCGCGGCGATCCACCGCGCGGCAACACGGTGAATCGCGCGCCCATGGATCCGTCTCAGGGAAATGGCAAGAAAGAGCCGGAGATTGTTTTCGGCCATTTGGAGGAAGGAATCGGTATCGCCTTGGATCTGAAAGGCGGCCGGATGTTTATGACCGATTTGAGTGGATCCGTCTATAGCGCGAATCTCGACGGCTCTAACAAGAAGACGTTGCTTGCGGTGGGAGGGAACCTGACCGGCATCGCGTACGCCGAAGTTCCCGTAGCCGCATAAACGGCTTATGAATTTATTCGACTGAAGAAGGAGAGACTAATGGCTTCGACAACATCTGCGTTACAACTCCAAAACGTTCTGTACGAGAAGAAGGGTCCGATTGCGTATGTGACCCTCAACCGGCCCAAGGTTCTCAATGCACTGAGCCAGGCAGTTTTCTCTGAGCTGAAAGAAGTCTTTGGGGACGCCCGCGATGACGCGAGCGTTCGGGGTGTCATTCTGACCGGCGGCGGCGACAAAGCGTTCGCCGCTGGCGCAGACATTGCCGAAATGTCTACCTCCACCGGCGTGCAGGGGGAAGAGTCAACCCGACATGCGCAGGCAGTAACAGAGCTCATAGAAAATCTTGGCAAACCGGTTATCGCCGCTGTGAACGGCTTTGCGCTCGGCGGTGGCTGTGAGCTGGCCATGGCGTGCACCATCCGAATTGCTTCCGAGAATGCGAAGTTCGGTCAGCCCGAAGTCAAGCTCGGAATCATGCCTGGCGCCGGCGGAACGCAGCGGCTTCCGCGATTAATCGGCAAGGGGAGAGCGCTGCAACTGATTCTCACCGGCGAAATCATCAACGTTCAGGAGGCCTATCGCACCGGCCTAGTCAATGAGGTGGTTCCGCTCGCCAATCTGATCCCGCGAGCCGAAGCCATCCTTAACCAGATCAACTCCAATGCTCCGCTCGGCGTGAAGTTCTCGATCGATGCGGTTAACAAGGGTTTGGACGGGAGCGTCTCGGAAGGTCTTCTGATCGAGGCGTCGCTATTTGGCATCTGTGCAGGATCGGAAGACAAGAAGGAAGGTACAACCGCCTTTCTGGCTAAACGTGCTCCGCAGTTTCAGGGACGGTAGGGAAATCGAAATCGCTGGTTAAGGAGCGTTATGGCAACCGACAATATTTTTTCTGGTTTGAAAGTTGTGGACCTGGCCAGCTTTATCGCGGGTCCCAGCGCCGCGACGATCCTCTCCGACTTCGGCGCGGATGTGATCAAAGTCGAGCCGCCCGGCGGAGAGCTGTGGAGAACCGGGCAGAACATCCCGCCGCAGCCACATTCGGAAGAGCCTTATCCCTTCCAATTGGCAAATCGAAACAAGCGCGGCGTTGCGCTTAATCTGAAAGCTGCGAGCGCGCAGCAGGTTCTCGAGCGGCTAGCTAAGTGGGCCGACGTGTTCATCGTCAACACGCCGCATCCCGCGCGCAAAAAATTGAAGCTCGAATATGACGATGTCGCGCAGTGGAATCCGCGTCTGATCTATGCCGATCTCACCGGCTTCGGCGAGAAAGGTCCGGACGCCAATCTTCCGGGGTTCGATCTCACGGCCTTCTGGGCGCGAAGCGGTTTGTTATTCATGACGCGCGATGCCGGCGAGCCGCCGACCTGGCCGGTGGCAGGTAGCGGTGATAATGCAACCGCGGTCTGCATTTATGCCGCAATTGCGACCGCGCTTTATCGTCGCGAACGCACTGGAAAAGGATCCTACGTCACGACTTCGCTTCTGGCGGCGGGTGTCTGGTCGGCCAGCGTCTTCATCCAGGCCGCTCTAAGCGGTGCGAAGTTCTATGGGCTACACGACCGAACGCATCCGGCAAACGCGGCTTTGAACACGTATCGCTCTTCTGATGGCACCTGGTTCGTTATGGTAGCTACTCCGGACAAGGTACCCGCGGTTCTAAAAGCACTAGGTCGTGAAGATATCCTAACGGATCCGCGATTCTCGGATCCCGCCAAGCTAGCGCAGAACCGGCCGCAACTGACGGCAATGCTCGATGAGATCTTTGGCTCGCAGCCAATGTCGCATTGGTATGAGGTCTTCAACGGCGTTCACGTCCCCTTCGGCGCCGTGCGTGAGCCGCAGGAAGTGATTAATGATCCGCAATTGCGAGCGAATGACATTGTCGTTCCGCTCGATGGAGCCGGCGAGAAGGTGACCTCGACCGTCAGCAGTCCTATTCAAGTGCGCGGTGTTACCAAGGTGCCTGCCAGGCGCGCGCCGGGAATCGGCGAGCACAACGATGAAGTGCTGAAGGAACTTGGATTCACAAGTGACGAGATCGCAGCCCTGCGTGCCAGCGGCACAATCCCGCAGGTTTCGAATTTGGAATCGGCCGCTAGCGGAGGTGGAAGATGAGTGACATCGTTACCGAACGCTCCGGAAGCATCCTGCGAATTCAGTTCAATCGACCGGCCAAGAAAAATGCGATGACGTCCGCCATGTACATCACCATGGCGGATCTCCTCAACAACGCAGCAAAAGACGACAGCGTGCGCGTTGTGCTCTGGCACGGTGCAGGAGACTCTTTCTGCGCGGGCAACGACCTGGAGGATTTTCTCAAGAATCCAATGGGACCGGGCGACAGTCCGCAATCCCGCTTAATCGACGCTTTCATTGCCTTCGACAAACCAATCGTCGCAGCAGTGCAGGGCTTCGCCATCGGTGGGGGAACCACCATGTTGACGCACTGCGATTTTGTCTATGCAGGCGAGAGCGCGAAGTTCCAGATGCCGTTCATCAATCTGGCCTTGGTGCCGGAATTCGGAACAAGCTATTCGATTCCCGCGCGCATCGGGTATCTCCGAGCGGCCGAGTTGATTCAGTTGGGACAACGGTTCGATCCGCAGCGCGCAGCGGAACTCGGGCTTGTTACCCGTGTCGTGCCGGACCAAACACTGCTGGCAACGGCAACGGAGACTGCGCAAAAGTTAGCCGAGAAGCCCGCCAGTGCGCTCCAAGCCTGCAAGAGACTTATGAGGGAGCCTGTCCGACCTCAGCTTGAGCAAGCAGCAAAGCTGGAGGACGAGGAGTTCTCAGTGCGACTCCGCTCCGCCGATGCGAAGGAGGCGTTCACGGCGTTCCTAGAGAAGCGCCAACCGAACTTTACCCGGAACGGTGAACCGGTGACGGTCGCGTAATTCGGAGTGTTGAAATCGAAACGTTTCGAGCAGAGTTGGACGAAAGGGCAATAAATCGAGGTGAGCATGCCGCAACCTAGGATCATCATTGTCGGCGCGGGCTTTGGTGGATTAGCCGCCGCCAAGGCTTTTAAGAACACGCCCGCCGAGATTACTTTGATTGATCGCACAAACCACCATCTGTTTCAACCACTGCTCTACCAAGTGGCAACTGCAGTGCTGACGCCTAGCCAGATTGCGACGCCAATCCGGAGCATTCTTCGCAATCAGAAGAACGTCACCGTGATTCTTGGCGAAGTCACGGGAGTAGATAATGACAAAAAGTGCGTCTTTGTCACCGACGCTGATCGCGAGAATGTGCCGATTGCATACGATTACCTAATCCTGGCAACGGGCGCGACCCACAGTTACTTCGGCCACAACGAGTTTGAAACGTTTGCACCCGGATTGAAAAGCCTCGCAGATGCGGAGGCAGCCCGAAACAAGATTTTGCAGGCTTTCGAACTAGCAGAGGCTGAAGATGATCCCGCACGCCATCGCGATCTACTGACTTTCATTCTGGTTGGCGCCGGTCCCACCGGTGTCGAGATGGCCGGCGCCTTGGCGGTGCTCGTTCGGACCAGCCTGAAATCGGAGTTCCGCCGCATTGACCCTGCTTCAGCCCGCATTGTGCTGGTCGATATGGCACCTCGAGTTCTCGGCCCCTTTTCTGAAGACCTCTCCAAAGCCGCTAAGGCACGCCTCGAAAAATTAGGCGTTGAGGTCCGGCTTGGCCACAGCGTCGACCAAATCGACGCAGACGGCATCATGGTCGCGGGAGAGCGCATCGCCAGTAAGACAGTTATCTGGACGGCTGGGGTTGCACCATCTCCCGCAGGCAAGTGGCTGAAAGTGGAAACCGACCGGGCCGGCCGGGTGCGCGTTCAGAAAGATGTCACTGTGCCCGGACACCCCGAAATCTTCGTCGTTGGCGATACGGCGTCATTCGAGGAAAACGGCAAGCCGCTTCCCGGCGTTGCGCAGGTAGCCATGCAGCAAGGACGTTATGCAGGAAAACTCATTCACAGTCGAATAGTCGGTAGTACGCCGCCCGGTCCGTTTCGCTACTTCGACAAAGGCAGCATGGCGGTGGTCGGCAAGGGCTTTGCGGTTTTGCAAAGCTACAAGGTGCGAGTGAGCGGCTTCGTAGCGTGGCTTGCCTGGGCAGCCATCCACCTGCAGTTCCTGGCGACATCGAGTCTCCGTTTGACGGTCTTCCTGCAGTGGATTTGGACGTATTTCACGGGCCAGCGGGGTTCTCGACTCATCGTGAATCACAATGGATCACAACCAGCGAAGGCTGCGGAGGAAACCTCCACTAAAACAGCAGTCGCATAAACAAGAATGGAGAGGACACTGATGTCAAAGAACAAGCAGATTCGGAACATAGCAATTGTCGGTACGGGCGTGATTGGCGCGAGTTGGGCAGCCTTGTACCTGGCACGTGGTTTCAACGTCACCGCTACGGACCCAGCGCCGAACGCGGAAGCAAACCTGCGCAAGTTCATTGATGCCGCCTGGAAAGACCTGACCGTTATCGGGCTTTCACCGAACGCATCCCGCGATCATCTGAAGTTCACGACCGACATGAAAAAGGCGCTCGCGGACGCCGACCTCGTTCAAGAGAATGGCCCCGAACGGAAGGACTTCAAGATCAAGCTGTTCGCGGACATGGATGCTGCGACCCCGGAAGATTCCATCATCGCATCCAGTTCATCCGGTCTGACGATGAGCGTGATGCAATCGGCCTGCAAGCATCCTGAGCGGTGTGTGATTGGCCACCCATTTAATCCTCCTCATATGGTTCCTCTGGTTGAGGTCGTCGCAGGCGCGAAAACATCACCGGAAACCGTTGAGCGGGCCATCTCGTTCTACACCTCGATCGGCAAAAGGGCGATCCACGTACGGAAGGAAGTGGTTGGCCATGTGGCGAACCGGCTTCAGGCTGCTCTCTACCGTGAAGTCGTGTACCTCATCGAACAAGGTGTTTTGGATGTCGCTGATTCCGACGCCGCGGTGTGCTGGGGCCCTGGATTACGTTGGGGTCTAATGGGTCCCAATCTGCTGTTCCATCTCGCAGGCGGCGAAGGCGGAATTCAACACTTCATGGAACACCTGTCCGGCCCTGTCGCTACATGGTGGAAAGATCTCGGCACGATCACTGAGTTCAGTCCCGAGGTAAAGCAAACCATTGTCAACGGCGTATTGAAGGAAGCTAATGGCCGTTCGATCGCAGAACTCGAACGGGAGCGTGACGAGATGCTGCTGGAATTGCTCGCGACCCGCTCTAAAGCGGAAGAAACCGCACACGCCGGGGCAAACACCGCGGCCGATTAAATCTGTTTCCGCTCAGCTGAAATGCAGAGGGCAGAAAACAAGCGCAGAAAATGAGAACAGAAGATGATCTACGTTCATTCTCTCGGCCGGGCATTGCGATTCTATCCCGGCCGAGCCGCGCTAGCTCGTGACGGCCGATTGTTGACCTTTCGCGAACTCCACACGCGCGTTGAAGGCATCGCAGCGACGCTCACCAGCCAGGGTTTTGGCGTGGGAGACCGCCTGGCTCTATTGCTGCCTAACGGACCCGACTACATCGAACTCGTGTATGCCTGCAGCATGCTGGGCGTGACCGCCGTTCCGCTGAACACTCGCCTATCGACCAAAGAGATCGACCGGGTGCTCGAAGATGCGCGACCGCATGGGATCGCGCGCCATTCCTCTCTCGCTGTTCCTGGAGTACAGCTGAGCTGGCAACAGGTGATCGACGAGGAACCCCTTCCAATTCGCAGCGACCCTGTTCCGGAGGTCTTTTACGATCCCGAGGCGGTTTTGGGGCTTATCTACACGAGCGGCACGACAGGGCAGCCAAAAGGAGTCATGGTGACGCATGGGAATGTCCTTGCCGACATCCACAACTTCAACTACTGGATGCGCTATACCGAAGGCGGGATCTACCTGCACGCCGCTCCGATCTTCCACATCGCGGACTTTCCCAGCATGTTCGCGGCCCCGGCATTCGGCGCCAGCCAAATCGCGATTCCGAAATTTAGCGCACAGACTTTCTGCGAGACGGTGGAACGAGAGCATGTGACTCACACCGTGCTCGTGCCCACGATGATCAATTTGCTTACACAATTCCCGGACGCGAGAAAGTATGACTTGAGCAGCCTGCAGGTGCTGGCGTATGGTGGCTCGCCCATGGCGCCGGAACTCGTCCATCGGACTCGGGAACTCCTACCAAAGGTGAAATTGATTCAAGTATATGGATTGAGCGAAACAGGTTTTCTCACGGGCTTGCAGGACCAGGAGCACACTGAAGACAAGCTGATCTCGTGCGGACGGCCCTGTCCCGGTGTGGATCTCCAGGTGACGGACACGTCAGGGAAACAAGTCGAGCCGGGACAAGCAGGCGAACTGACTGCACGAGGCGCCAACGTAATGCGGGGCTATTGGAACAATCCGGAAGAAACGGCTAAAGCGTTTCGCGACGGATTCTTTCGTACGGGAGATATCGGCCGTCAAGACACTGCGGGATACTTTTACATCATGGACCGGCTAAAGGACATGATTGTCACCGGCGGTGAGAACGTTTATTCGGGAGAGGTGGAAGCGGTGATCTACGGGCATCCCGCCGTTCGTGAAGTAGCCGTCTTCGGCGTACCCGACCCGCAATGGGGCGAACTTGTAATGGCTAGCGTAGTTCTGAAAACAGGCGAAACTCTTACCGCTCACGAACTGATTGATTTCTGCCGGCGAAGCCTTGCGAGTTATAAGCTTCCCAGGCGCGTCGAATTTTCAAAAACGGATCTGCCCAAGAGCAGTTCCGGCAAGGTGCTGAAGAAGACTCTGCGCGAGCGTTTCTGGACACAGCAGCGGCGCGCCGTGAGCTGACGCAAAACGAAGGGGAAAACAGAAATGAGCAAGGTCGCCGGTCAGCCACTACCGTATGCCTTAGAAAAAGTCGTTGATCTATTGATAGAAA
>Ga0210407_10005184_pt1 | contig 10103 bp, 3 predicted proteins | sample IncBWC27MmetaG_FD_150860 | JGI IMG/M metagenome (GOLD analysis project Ga0210407, IMG submission 150860) | Forest soil microbial communities from Barre Woods Harvard Forest LTER site, Petersham, Massachusetts, United States - Inc-BW-C-27-M | ecosystem: Environmental > Terrestrial > Soil >... | reverse complement strand
GTCCATGGTTCAGTGCAAGCCGCTTGTCTGACCGGCGCCTTCGGCCCTTCCGCCGAATCGTAGCGCAAGGCGATCGAACCAAAGGTAGATCACCGGCGTGGTGAACAATGTCAGCAATTGGCTGACTAAGAGGCCACCGACAATCGAGATGCCGAGCGGGTGACGCAGTTCCGAGCCCGCTCCGGTTCCAACCATCAACGGCAAGGCGCCGAGCACGGCCGCCATCGTGGTCATGATGATCGGCCTGAACCGCAACAGGCAGGCCTGGTAGATCGCCTCGCGCGGTGACCTGCCCTCGTTGCGTTCGGCGTCGAGTGCGAAGTCGATCATCATGATGGCGTTCTTCTTCACGATGCCGATCAGGAGGATGATGCCGATGATGGCAATGATGGTCAGATCGTGACCCGCTACCATGAGCGCCAACAACGCTCCAATGCCTGCCGACGGTAACGTCGAGAGAATGGTGATGGGGTGGATGAAGCTCTCATAGAGCACGCCGAGCACGATGTAGACGGTGACGATCGCGGCCAGGATCAGAAAGAGCTGGTTCGAAAGCGAGGACTGGAAAGCGAGCGCGGCGCCCTGGAAGCTGGTGATGACCCCAAGGGGCTGGCCGATGTCGATTTGCGCCTGCTTGATCGCTGCGACCGCTTCGCCAAGCGATGAGTTCGGCGCAAGATTGAAGGACACGGTGGCGGACGGGAATTGGCCGAGATGCGAGACTTGGAGCGGTGCGGTCTCCTCGCGCATCTTGGCCATGACGGCAAGCGGGACGGGAGTGCTCCCAACGGACGAGGGCAGGTAGATGTCCGACAGCGACTGTAGCGAGTTCTGCAGCGCAGGGTCCGCTTCAAGGATGACGCGGTACTGATTCGAGTTGGTGAAAATGGTCGAGACGATGCGCTGGCCGTAGGAGTCATAAAGCGCGTTGTCGATCGTCGCGGGCGTGATGCCGAAGCGAGCGGCTTGATCTCGATCGATCTCGACAAAGACCGCAAGGCCCTGCGCGGAGATGTTGGTGGCGACGTCGCCGAGCTGCGGCAGCGTTCGCAGCTTGTCGACCAGCTTGGCCGTCCATTCGGCAAGCTGCGCCGGATCGGCATCCTGGAGGATGAACTGATATTGTGTCTTGCTGACGGTCCCTTCGATCGTGAGGTCCTGCACCGGCTGCATATAGAGCGCAATGCCGGTCAGCGAGGATGTCGCATCCCTAATCCGCCGCATCACGGTCGAAATGTCGGATTTGCGCTGATCATGCGGCTTCAGATTGATGAGAATCCGGCCACTGTTCAGTGTGGTGTTGGTCCCGTCCACACCAATGAAGGACGAGAGACTGTCGACGTCGGGGTCCTTGAGGATGATGCTGGCGAGTTGCTGCTGACGCTCCGCCATCGCGGCGTAGGACACCGATTGCGGAGCCTCGGAGATCGCCTGGATGACGCCGCTGTCCTGCAAGGGAAAGAAGCCCTTGGGTATGATGACGTAGAGATAGGCGGTCAGGGCGAAGGTCGCGAGCGCGATCAGGAGTACGAAGGTCTGGCGGTTGAGCACCCAGTTCAGCATATGCCCGTAGATATCGATGATCCGGTCGAACCCCTCACGGCTCAAGCGCTGAATTGCGTTCTCGTGAGTCTCGCTTTCGGCCCGCAGCAGCTTGGCGCAGGCCATGGGCACAAGGGTCAAGGACACGACGGCGGAAATCAGAATGGTTACCGACAGCGTGATCGCGAATTCGCGGAACAGGCGGCCGACCACGTCCCCCATGAACAGCAGCGGAATCAGAACGGCGATCAGCGATACCGTCAGCGAGATGATGGTGAAGCCGATCTGCGCGGAGCCGCGAAGCGCAGCTTGCAGGGGCGGATCGCCTTCCTCGATGTAGCGGGAGATGTTCTCGATCACGACGATGGCGTCGTCGACGACGAAGCCGGTCGCGATCGTCAGCGCCATCAGCGAGAGATTGTTGAGGCTGAAGCCGAACAGGTACATGGCGCCGAGCGTGCCAACCAGCGACAACGGCACCGAGAGGCTTGGGATCACGGTCGCGCGCGCACTGCGCAGGAACACGAAGATCACCAGGACGACCAGGATGACGGCCAGAGCCAGCTCGTATTCGACGTCGCGAACCGAAGCGCGGATGGTGACCGTTCGGTCGGTCAGAATATTGACGTCGATCGCGGCGGGCAGTGTCGCCTGCAGTTGCGGCAGCAGCGCCTTGATGCCCTCGACAACCGAAATGACGTTGGCTCCGGGCTGACGCTGAATGTTGAGGATGATCGCCGGCGTCTCGTTCATCCAGGCGCCCAGCTTGTCGTTCTGGGCGCCGTCGATCACGTCGCCGACATCGCTCAAGCGTACGGGCGAGCCGTTCTTGTAGGCGACGATCAGGGAGCGATAATCGGACGCGTTCCTGATCTGGTCGTTGGCATTGATGGTGTAGGCCCGCATGCCGCCGTCGAAATTGCCTTTCGGTGTATTGACGTTGGCATTGCCAAGCGTCGTTCGCAGATCGTCGATGTTGAGACCGTAAGCGGCGAGCTTGCGAATATCGGCCCGGATGCGGACGGCCGGACGTTGTCCGCCGCTGATGCTGACAAGGCCGACGCCGGGGAGCTGCGAAATTTTCTGTGCAAGGCGCGTATCGACGAAATCCTCGACCTGCGTGAGGGGCATGGTTTTCGACGTCAGGCCCAAAGTCAGGATCGGCGCGTCCGCAGGGTTGACCTTGGCATAAATCGGCGGCGCGGGGAGGTCGGAGGGCAATAGATTGCCGGCGGCGTTGATCGCGGCCTGCACTTCCTGTTCGGCCACGTCGAGCGAAATGCTCAAGCCGAATTGCAGCGTGATGACCGATGCGCCGGCTGAGCTGACCGAGCTCATCTGGTTGAGATTCGGCATCTGGCCGAATTGCACCTCCAGTGGTGCAGTGACCGACGACGTCATCACGTCGGGGCTGGCCCCAGGGTAGAACGTCTGCACCTGGATGGTCGGATAGTCCACTTCGGGCAAGGCGGCGACCGGGAGGAATTTAAACGCCAACATGCCGGAGAGCATGATGGCGATCATAAGCAAGGTGGTTGCCACTGGCCGCAGTATAAAGGGCTGTGACGGATTCATTGTTTCTGCCCGCCCTCGGAGCGCCGCTTTTTGCCGCTGCCGGCTTTATCCTGCTTTTCCTGACCACCATTCTGATCTTGCGTAGCACCCGCATCGGCCGGCTTGCTCGCGTCTGTCGGGGGGCGCACGTTGATTCTCGCGCCGTCACGCAACTTGTCGGCGCCGTCGATTACAATGCGATCGCCTGTCTGCAATCCCGAAAGCACCTCGACATGATCGCCGTCGGTGACGCCGAGCTTGACAGCGCGGACAGAGACGGTGTTGTCGGCATTGATAAGGTAGACGAATGTGCCCGGCGCGCCGCGCTGAATGCCGGCTGTCGACATCGTCGTCACGTCCTTGTGCGTATCGAGCAGCAGGCGAATATTGACGAACTGATTTGGATAGAGCGTTCGCGATTCATTTGGGAACTGCGCGCGCAATTTGATCGTGCCCGTGGTGGGATCGATCTGGCTGTCGAAGGTCTGCAGCGCGCCTTCAGCGAGCTTGTTGGCGCCGCCACGGTCCAGCGCAGTGACGGGCAGCACCGCGCCCTGCCGCAGTCGATTGGCGATCGCTTGCAGATTATCTTCCGGGACGGTGAACAGCACGCTGATCGGATGGAGCTGCGTGATGACGACGAGGCCATTCGTATCGCCCGCTGTGACGTAATTGCCTTGGTCGACCTGACGCAGTCCGACCCGTCCATCGAGCGGCGAGACGATGTGACAATATTGCAGATTGACCTCGGCGGCCTTGACCGCAGCGCGATCCAGTTCGACGAGGCCCTGGTCCTGTGCCACCAGGGCAATCTGCGTGTCCAGTTGCTGGTGAGGAACGGCATTTTGAGCCGCGAGGCCCTGGTAGCGCGTCAAATCGACTTGAGCGCCTTTCAACAAGGCTTCGTCGCGCGCAAGCGCCCCCTTTGCCTGCGCGAGCGCGGCTTCATAGGGACGCGAATCGATTTCGGCGAGCAGGTCGCCCTTCTTGACCTCATCGCCTTCCTTGAAGGCGACCTTGACCAGATAACCGCTGATCTGGCTTCGAATGGTGACGGTCGCAAGCGATGTCACCGTGCCGAGCGCGTTGAGATTGATGCCGATATCGCCTTTGCCGACCGTTTCCGGAACGATCGACATCGGCGCCCCGCCAGCCCGGCCGCCGCGGCCACCGCCTTGCTCGCCGGGCTGCGGCGCGCTCTCATGCCCGCGCCACCAGAAGATGCCGGCGGCAAGCAACACCATCAGAATGGACGTCAAGACAAAACGTCGGCGGGGCCGTGATTTCTTGCCCTTGGAAGGTCCGTCCGGATAGACCTCTGCCGGAGGCTTTAGGGGTTGGTCCATGAACCTGCCATCGGAAATCTTGGGGGTGGATTGAACAATATCCCAAGTTTACCCGCTTTGCTGCCTGTTGAGGCAGATGCATTCTGGGCGGCTGTCGGGGGTGTTGTCGCCTTAACATTCGGACAGGATCTGGAAGGTTCCAGCCTGTTCGAAAGAGATAGCGAGCCGCGCTGTCGCGCGATGCGCGCTCAGCTTGCGCGATCGCGCCGGAACGTTCCGATCACTGTCCCGCGACCTGCTGCAGCGTGTTGAAGCGTCCCTTCTGCTCGCTGGTCAGGCTGGCATAGAAGTCGTCCAGCGCCGGCTGGACCTGATTGGCCGCCTGCAGCATGGCTGAAAGCCGCTTCTCCATCGCCTGCAGCCTTCCGACGGGCGTGACCGGCACCTCGTCGGGGCACGCCGCTTGCAGCGTTTTCACAGCCTCCTTCGTCGCGGCGCTCAGGCGGTGGAGCGCATCCTTCTGGGCTCCCGTCGGATGCAGCGTGTCGTCGATCCGTTCGATCGGGAGCTGGGTCAGGCTTGATTTCGGTGCGCCGCAGCTCTCGGCGGTTCTGCTCGTCTCCTGCTGATCTTCCGGCGCAGCCGGAAGACGCGGGCCGAGCGCATTGAAGCGGGCCTGCTGCTCGTCAGTGAGTGAGTTGTAGAATGCATCCAGCGCCGGTCGCACGATCCGCACCGCCTCGAGCGTGGCGCTGACGCGGTTGATCATCGCTCGCAAGCGACCCGGTGGCGTCAGCGCGTAGTCATCGCTGCAGGAGCTTTTGAGCGCGTCGGCCGCCTGCGCGGCGGCGCGCTTCATCTGATCGAGCAAGGGCCGCTGCTCCGCTGTGGGCCGCACGGCCCGACTGATCTCGGCGAACGGCCATGCGGTGATGCCTTTGTCCGGATTGCTGCACAATTGCCGCAGCGCCTGCGGGCTCACGCCGGAGCGCTCGCGCAATTGTGACGAGCCTACGAAAGCGCCGCCGGGCTCGAGATAGCCGCCCGGTGCGACACTGGCGTAGGCGGAATATGGACTGCCCATGTCAAAGAACACGGTGTCGACGAAGTCGTCGTAGGCATAGGCCCAATAGGCGTCGTCATAGGCGCCGGGCCAGAACGTGTAATCGAAGATATCGGCATAAGCATAGGGCCAGAACACGGGGCCGAGCCACGGCACGAACGCCGCGCGCACATGGCGGCGCCAGGCGTTGCGTGGTGCCCAGCCGTTCAGCCGCGCCGCGAGCGCCATCTGAGCGCGCGGGTCGGCATTGTCGTGGAAGCGTGCGGCAAATCGTCCGCGCGCCGCCGCCTGCATGGCAGCCGCGGCCACAGTCCGTTTGGCGGCGCCCGGCGGCCCGCCGAGCCGCTGCTGCCGCGCGAGATCGCGCTGCTGCGCCAATTGCTCGCGCTGGAGTTGATGTTGCTGAACCTGCAGCGCGCGTTGCGCTTGGCGGCCCTGCGGCTGTCGCCCTTGGATTTGCTGCACGCGCTGCTGCAGGCGATCGATCCGGGTCTGGCGCTCCGCAGTCTGGCGCGCCAGCGTATCGCGTTGCCGTTGCTGTGCGGCCTGCTGGATCTGCTGCTCGCGGGCTTGCGCGCGCTCGGTGATCCGCTGATCGCGCGCTGGCGCGCGCTCTTGGATCCGCGCCTGCTCCGGCGAACGCGCGCTCACGGCGGGCGACGCGCTCGGTCGCGGCGATGCGACGTGCGGCGCCGGGCGCGAGGCGATCGAGGGAGGCCGTGGCATCGTCGCGGGACGTTGGACGCTCGGGCGCGGCGCGGCAAAGTGCGGCGCTGCCGGGCGCGAAGGTGCGGCGAAATGCGGCATCGGGCGCGGCGCCATCGCCGGACGCTGCGGCGCGGGAGCGGGATGGAACGCCGGCGCGGCGGGCCGCGCCATCGCCGGTGCGGCCGGGCGTGGCGCCGGTGCGGCGGGCCGCGCGACCGGCGCAGCTCCCCGTCCCGGATGTTGCGCCAGGGCGCCGAGGCTTCCCGCGATCAGAAAGAGGCCAGCCAGTGAGACCGTAAGAGGAGACGCAAAGCCAATCCGCCATGCACGCATGGTCGCAAGCTCCCTGTGCTTTCCCCGCTGCGACATCAATAACGCGCGATCGCGGGAAATGATCCGCGCGGTGAGCATCGATCCCGGTCATGGCAGGCGCTTCGAAGCAGGAATGCTGAACGGCCCAAAGCCGGTTACCGCGCGCGCGTCCAATCTCGCGTGACCCGAAACAGGCTGACAATGGGAAACCGATGTATTGCTCGCGCCCGTCAGCGATCGCTGAGGCTTGCGCGAATCGCACGCACGGTCGATCTTCTTGTGGAACACAGCAAGTCGGTCGTCGCACCATGGAACCGGTCTCCTTTATCTCGGCGATCCACGGCGCGACGCCGACGAAAATTGGGCCGCGCAGGGCTAACCCGAAATGGGTAGGCCGGGGTCATCCATGCGGGCAATAGAATCCGCAGGTCGGCGGATCGTATGGTGATGATGAGTCTAATCACCGTGCGAGAGGTGATTGTGGATGCGCTGGGCGCAAATGGAAGAGTCGTCGTTCTCAGCGCTAACTTGCTAAGCGATGACCTGCTCAAGGATAACTTGCTCAAGGATAACCTGCTCATGGATAACTTGAGCACCGCGTGCGAAACCGTGGGCGGCTCGCTCATCCAACCCGGCAACAGGCGGTTCGCGCCGACGGCCATGAGCGTCGCGCTCCCTCGGCGACGTGCCGCGCTGCTGCGGATCACCGCCGCCCTCCTTGCAACGACGAGCTGGGTGTCGGAAACACAGGCGACCCCTGAGACACGGCACCCTCAAGCGGATGGGTTCGCCATCTGTGCGCAGGCGGCTGCAGCTCGCAACGTTGTTCTTGGCGTTGTTCCCGGCATTGTTCCTGGCGTTGTTCTTGGCAGAGCGGCGGGCGATCTCGACATCGAGAGAGTGCAGGTAAGCCGGTTCGGCGGCGGATCGGTACGGCTTGCGCAGGCAGCGGTCGATGGCACGAAGAATTTGCAGAAGGCGCTGGAACAGCAGCGAGACCAACTGAAGGCGGATGACAGCGGCGCAGAGTGCAAATCGTTCAAGGACGACCGGGCGGCTCGGTTGGAGCAGGATCTTGCGGCGGCCCTGCGTGCTGTCGAGACGCAGACGGCGCTGGCAGCCAAGGCAAATGACGAAGTGGTCCGGCTCAGGCAGGAGGCGGAAAACGGCGCGGGCGAACTGCAAAGCTTCCTGCAACAGGAGCGCGCCCGTGCCGGCCGATTGGAGCAGGATCTCGCGGCGGCCCGGCGCGGTGTCGACACCCAGACGGCGCTGGCAGCCAAGGCAAGTTACGAAGCCGAGCGGCTCAAGCGGGCGCTGGAAAGCGGTGCGGGCGAGCTGCAAGAATCCCTGAAACAGGAACGCGGCCGTGCCGATCGGTTGGAGCAGGATCTCGCGGCGGCGCGCCATGAGGTCGAGACCCAGACTGCGCTGGCGGCGAAGGCGAGCAACGAATCCGCTCAGTCGAAGCAGGCGGCGGAGAGTGGCGGGAGCGATCTGCAAAAATCCCTGCAACAGGAGCATGTGCGTGCCGACCGGTTGGAGCAGGATCTCGCGGCGGCGCGTCGCGAAGTCGAAACCCAGACCGCGCTGGCGGCGAAGGTGAGCGCTGAAGCCGCTCAGTCGAAGCAGGTGGCGGAGAGTGGCGGGAGCGATCCGCAAAAATCCCTGAAACAGGAGCGCGCGCGCGCCGACCGGTTGGAGCAGGATCTTGCGGCGGCCCGGCGCGATGTCGAGACCAAGACCGCGCTGGTGCTAAAGGCGAGTGACATCGCCGCGCGGGCGAAGCAGGCGGCGGAAAGTAGCGTTGGCGACCTGCAAAAGTCACTGCAAAAGGAACATGCCCGTGCCGACCGACTGGAGCAGGACGTAGCGGCGGCGCGCCGCAATGCCGAGACCCAGATGGCGCTGGCGACGAAGGCGAGCGCCGAAGCTGCCCAAGCGAAGCAAGCAGCGGAGAGTGGCAGCAGCGACCTGCAAAAGTCTCTGCAGCAGGAGCGCGATCGTGCCGATCGGTTGGAGCAGGATCTTGCGGCCGCCAGACGCGACGTCGAGACCAAGACCGTGCTGGTGATGAAGGCGAGTGCCGCCGCCGCTCGGGCGAAGCAGGCGGCGGAAAGCGGCTCCGGCGACTTGCAGAAATCGCTGCAGCAGGAGCACGACCGAGCTGACAAATTGGAGCAGGATCTTGCGGCGGTCCGCCGCGAAGCCGAGACCAAGTCCGCGCTGGCCACGAAGGCGAGCGCCGAAGCTGCTCAGGTGAAACAGGCAGCGGAAGCTGGCGTCGGCGACCTGCAGAAATCGCTGCAACAAGAGCACGACCGTGCGGACCGGTTGGAGCGCGATCTTACGGTCGCCCGCCGCGATGTCGAGACAATGAGCGTGCTGGTGATCAAGGTGAGTGCTGCCGCCGCTCGGGCCAAGCAGGCGGCGGCAAGTAGCGCGGCCGACCTGCAAAAGTCCCTGCAACAGGAGCACGTCCGCGCCGGCCAATTGGAGCAGGATCTCGCGGCGGCCCGCCGCGATGTCGAAACCAAGGCCGTGCTGATGATGAAGGCGAGTGCCGCCGCCGCTCGGGCGAGGCGGGCGGCGGAAGGCGGCGCGGGCGAGCTGCAAAAGTCCTTGCAGCAGGAGCGCGACCGCGCCGACCGGTTGGCGCAGGATCTCGCGGCGGCGCGGCGCGATGTCGAGACCCAGACGGCGCTGGCGACGAAGGCGAGCGACGAGGCCGCTCGGGCAAAGCAAGCGGCGCAAAGTGGCGCCGGCGACCTGCAGAAATCCCTGCAACAAGAGCGCGAGCGTGCCGACCGGTTGGCGCAGGATCTGACGGCGGCCCGGCGTGATATCGAGACCAAAGCCGCGCTGGTGATAAAGGCGAGTGATGCCGCTGCTCGCGCGAAGCAGGCAGCGGAAAGTGGCGCGGGCGAGCTGCAAAAGTCCTTGCAGCAGGAGCACGACCGCGCCGGCCGGTTGGCGCAGGATCTGGCGGCGGCGCGGCGCGATGTCGAGACCCAGGCGGCGCTGGCGACGAAGGCGAGCGACGAGGCCGCTCGGGCAAGGCAAGCGGCGCAAAGTGGCGCCGGCGACCTGCAGAAATCCCTGCAACAAGAGCGCGAACGTGCCGATCAATTGGAGCGGGACCTTGCGGCGGCCCGCCGCGATGTCGAGACACGGACGGCGTTGGTGCTGAAGGCGAGCGCCATCGCCGCTCAGGCGAAGCAGGCCGCGGAAAGCGGCGCTGGCGAATTCCAGAAATCACTGCAACAGGAGCACGATCGCGCCGGCCGGTTGGAGCAGGATCTTGCGGCAGCCCGCCGCGATGCCGAGAGCAAGACAGCGTTGGCAGCCAAGGCGGGTGACGAGGTTGCCCGGGTCAAGCAGGCGGCGGAACGCATCGTGGGCGAGCTGCAAAGATCGCTGCAACAGGAGCGCGATCAGCGCGCGCGGCTGGAAAAGAATTTGGCCTCCGCGGAGCACGCGAAAGACGCGCCGGCAACGCCTGAAGCCGACACGGCGGCTCACACCGTGCAAGACGTTCCCGACACACGAGCGAAACCAGGCCCGGACCAGATGGTGGTCGCGGATGCTCGCGCCGAGCTTCAGCTTGGTGCGGCGGATGCCGCGGAGGCTGCCGGGTT
>Ga0210407_10005183_pt1 | contig 10103 bp, 8 predicted proteins | sample IncBWC27MmetaG_FD_150860 | JGI IMG/M metagenome (GOLD analysis project Ga0210407, IMG submission 150860) | Forest soil microbial communities from Barre Woods Harvard Forest LTER site, Petersham, Massachusetts, United States - Inc-BW-C-27-M | ecosystem: Environmental > Terrestrial > Soil >... | reverse complement strand
GGACCGGCATCTGGAAGAAGACGCGGCTCACGAAGCCCGAAGCCTGGTCCATGCGGCTGATCAGCATGGTGGCGAAACCCATGAAGCTCACGATCTCGCCGACGGTCGCCTCGCCCCTGGTGTAAAGCCAGGTGCCGAGGACGAAGATCAGGATCACGGTGATGGTCGAGGCGGCGCGCGTCATGACCGACAGCAGCGCCCACCAGTTCAGCACCGGGAACTGGGCGGCCAGGGTCTGGCTCATGATGCTGTGCATCTCGCGGGTTTCGTGCGTCAGCCGCACGAAGCTCTGGATGAGATTGATGTTGCCCAGCGCGTCGCCGGCGCGGCTGGCGAGCTCGCTGCGCAGGTCCTCGACTTCATGCTGCAGGCGGTCGGTGCGGCTTACCACGAAGATATTGGCAGCCGCGAAGAACAGGATCAGGACCACCAGCAGCACGCCCAGCCGCCAGTTCATGAGCAGGCTGAGCGGCAGCATGATGAACAGGGCGACGAAGGTGGCGAGGTTCTCGCGGAAGAACGACAGCCAGATGGCGAACAGATCGTCGACGCCGGTCAGCATGACCTTGATCAGCCGGCCGGAATGCTGCGAGCTGTGGAACGAAAACGGCAGCAGCAGGACGTGCTCGAAGAAGTTCGCCATCGCCCCGAGCCGCCGCCGATGGGCCATGCGGTCGGCCTGCAGGGAGACCATGATGTTGGCTGCGATGCCGCCGAGGCCGACGACGGCCCACAGCCCGAGCAGGTGGCGGGCGTCGCTCCACAACATCTCGGTCGTCTTGTCCTTGGCGGTGGCCAGAAGATCCACCACCTTGCCGAACAGCACGGGCTCGTAGAACTGCAGCGCGGCCACGGCGACGTTGGTGAGCGCCAGTGTGATCGCGAGCCCGCGCTCGGCGCGCAGCAACCCGATGACCCGACCGTAGACGCGGAAGAACTCCATTCCCGGTCGACCGTGCCCCCTGATCAGGCCGGCTTGTCGTCAAGGAAGCGTTCGACGGTGCGCACGAAGAAACTGACGCCGAACGGGATGGCCATGTCGTTGAAGTCGTAGCGCGAGTTGTGCAGGCTGACTGCGTCGGCGCCGCCGCCGTTGCCCAGCCACACCATGGCGCCCGGCACGCGCTCCAGCATGTAGGAAAAGTCCTCCGCGCCCATGCTGGGACGGGTGTTGTCGGACACCGCATGCTCGCCGCAGACGCCGGCGGCGACGTCGATGGCGAAGCGCGCGCGATCGACGTTGTTCACCGTCGGCGGATAGCCCGGCTTGTGCTCGATCTCGATCTTGACGCCATGCATCTGCTCGGCGCCACGGCAGATCTCCTCAATGCGGCGCTGCACCAGCGCGCGGTTCGCAGGCGTCGTGGTGCGCGTCGTGCCGCCGATATGCACGTCGCCCGGAATCACGTTGTAGGCCGAGCCGGCCTTGAAGAAGCCGACCGTCACGACCGTCGAATCGATGGGGTCGATGTTGCGGCTGACGATGGTCTGCAGCGCCAGCACGACATTGGCGCCCGCCACCATCGGATCGATGGTGAGATGCGGGTGCGCGGCATGGCCGCCCTTGCCGGTGATGCGGATGTCCCAGCGGTCGGCCGCCGCGAGCAGTGGCCCGCCCTTGGTGACGATGTGGCCGAGCGGCACGCCGGGCTTGTTGTGGATGGCGAACACCGCGTCGCAGGGGAATTTTTCGAACAGGCCGTCCTTGATCATCTCGCGCGCCCCGCCGCCGCCCTCCTCGGCCGGCTGGAAGATGAAGTGCACGGCGCCCTCGAAGTCGCGCTTCTCGCTTAAAACCTTGGCGGCACCCAGCAGCATGGCGGTGTGGCCGTCATGGCCGCAGGCATGCATGCGGCCGGGGTTCTGCGAGCGGTGCTCGAAATCGTTGGTTTCGTCCATCGGCAGGCAGTCCATGTCGGCGCGCAATCCAATCGATTTCAACGAATTGCCCTTGCGCAGGGTTCCGACCAGGCCGGTCTTGCCCAGTCCGCGCGTCACTTCGAGGCCCCACTCCTGCAGCTTGGCGGCGACGATGTCGGAGGTCCGGTTTTCCTCGTAGGCCAATTCGGGATGGGCGTGGATATCTCGACGGATGGCGGCAATCTCACCCTGGATTTCAAGCGCACGAGGCAGGACAGGCATCTGGTACTCCGGTTGGATCAGCGGGCATCTTAGCCCAAAGTGGCGCGATGTTGTCTCTGCAGGATGTCGAAGACGCGGCCGCCATCGTGTACGCCGCCATGCCGCCCACCCCGCAATACGCCTGGCCGCTGCTTACCACGCGCACCGCGTGCGAAGTCTGGGTGAAGCACGAGAACCACACGCCGATCGGCGCCTTCAAGGTGCGGGGTGGCCTGGTTTACATGGATCGGCTCAAGAAAGAGCAGCCCCGCGTGAAAGGGGTGATCAGCGCCACGCGCGGCAATCATGGCCAGAGCATCGCACTCGCCGCGGCCAAAGCCGGCATCGCCGCCACCATCGTCGTGCCGCAGGGCAATTCCGTGGAGAAAAATGCGGCCATGCGGGCGTTCGGCGCGGGCCTCGTCGAGGCGGGTCACGATTTCGATGCGGCTCGCGAGATGGCCGTCAGGCTTGCCAGCGAGCGCGGGCTGGTCATGGTGCCGTCCTTCCACCGCGATCTGGTGCGCGGCGTGGCGACCTATGCGCTGGAACTGTTTCGCGGGGCGCCGCCGCTCGACACGGTCTATGTGCCGATCGGGCTGGGCTCCGGCATTTGCGGCGTGATCGCCATGCGCGACGCGCTCAGCCCCTCGACCAAGGTGGTGGGCGTGGTCTCGACCGAAGCGCCGGCCTATGCGCTGTCCTTCGCCGCCGGCAAGGTCGTGGCCACCAACAGCGCCGACACCATGGCCGACGGCATGGCCGTGCGCGGACCCGACGCCGAAGCGCTCGCCATCATCCTGAAGGGCGCCGACCGCATCGTGGCTGTGAGCGACCCCGAGATCGCCGCCGCCGTGCGCGCCTATTACGAGGACACGCATCAGCTCACGGAAGGTGCCGGTGCCGCGTCCCTCGCCGCCCTGCTGCAGGAGCGCGAGCGTCTGGCGGGCAAGCGGGTCGGCCTGATCCTGAGCGGCGGCAATATCGACCGGCCGCTCTATTTGCGGCTTCTCGCCGGCGCCTGAGGAACCGGCGCCCAGGCAAGATCGCTCTTCACCGCCTGCATGATGAAGGACGAGCGCGTGCCGCGGACTCCCGGCATGCGCAACAGCGCCTTCAGGGCAAAGTCGCTGAAGCTTGCCAGATCGGGCGCCAGCACATGCAACAGGAAATCCATGTCGCCGGTCACGGCATAGCAGGCCACGACTTCGGATCGCGCACGGATGGCGGCCTCGAATGCCTCGACGGTCTTCTCCGAATGATCGTCGAGCGTCACCTGCACCAGCGCCTGCAGGCCGAGCCCCATCGTCGGCGGCGAGACGAGAGCCGCGTAGCGCATGATGACGCCCTCCTCTTCCAGCCGTTTGACCCGCCGCTGGCAGGGCGTGGCCGACAGCCCGACCTTGTCGGCGAGATCGACGATGGGCAGCCGCCCTTCGGCCTGCAGGGCGGCGACAATGCGTCTGTCTATATCGTCTAGTTCGATCATGGTGTTTTTCACCTGAGTTAGGCCTATTTATGGAGAATATCTCCAAATCCGGTTCACCGACAGCCCAACTTCGCCGGGATTCGCTAGGCCCCCCGTCTCCATATTGAACTCATGAACAAAGCCCCTCTCGAGAACCTGCGCGGCAATTACGCCGGCATGGCGCCGGACTGGACAGTGCCACAGCACATCGATCTTTATTCCGACGAGGATCAGGCGGTGTGGCGGCTGCTGCTCGAGCGCCAGAGCGGGCTCGCTCACAAGCATGCCTGCGAGGAGTTCCTGCAGGGACTTCGCACGCTCGGCATCGGCGACAGCATTCCCGACTTCGATTCCATCAATGCGCGGCTGGAACCGTTGACCGGCTGGCGCATCGTCGGCGTGCCAGGCCTGATCCCCGACGCCGTCTTCTACGATCACCTGGCGCATCGCCGCTTTCCGGTGACCGTGTGGATCCGCTCCCGCGCCGAACTCGACTATCTGGTCGAGCCCGACCTCTTCCATGATTTTTTTGGCCACGTACCGCTGCTCAGCAATCCGGTGTTCGCCGACTACATGCAGGCCTACGGCCAGCGCGGCGTCGAGGCCGGCTCAAAGATCGACCTGCTGGCGCGGCTCTACTGGTACACGGTCGAGTTCGGCCTGATCCGCACGCCCCAGGGCCTGAAGGCCTACGGCGCCGGCATCCTGTCCTCGGCCGCCGAGGTGAAGCACGCGCTCGAGGACAAGGATGTCGAGCGCCTGCCGTTCGAGGCGATCACGGTCATGCTCCGACCCTACGAAATCGACAAGCTGCAGAACACCTATTTCGTGCTCGACGATTTCCACCAGCTCTTCGAGGCGGCGCAGACCCGTCTGGCTTAGTCGGTCGGCTCCACGGAAACGCTGCGCGCGACGCCGTCGTCGTGCTCGGCCGCCGCCCTCATCTCGCCGGCGTCGCCGACAAGAGCGCTCGCGACCATCCTCTGGAAGTGGCCCACCAGGTGCTCGGCGCCGGCAAGGAAGCGGCCTTTCTCCGGGATCCCCGCCCGCAGCCCGCGCTGCACCGAATCGGTCAGCGCATCGTCTTCCTCGCCGACCTGGCGGTTGAACTCGATCAGCTCCTGGACGAATTCCTCGCTCACGCCCGGCCCGAAATACTGCTCGGAAAAGCCCTTCGTCGCACCCGGCCCGTTCGGCGTCCAGACGTCGACCGACAGGTTCGGAAAGCCGGGGTTGATGTTGATCGTCATGTTGGGAAACAGCAGGTGATACTGCGCCTGCGCGACCTCGCCGCGCGCATCGTAGATCTTGACCTTGCTCTTTCCCTCCAGCGCCGACGGCCGCACCTGGCCGACCTGGCTGCAGAACCAGCCATGCACGCTGAGATCGTACTTGTCCGGCCGCACGTCGATTGCCGCGCTGAAGCCGGGATGGGCGATAGCGCAGTGGTAGCATTCCAGGAAATTCTCCAGCATCGTCTTCCAGTTGGCGTTGCCGTCCCACTGGGTACGCGAATGGAGCTGCAGCGTTTCCAGGTCGATGCCAGTCGCGGCGATGATGTCGAGCACCTTGCCGTAGTGCCTGGCGATTGGTTCGGCATCGCGATCGGCGTTGACGAACACCCACGGTCCCAGCGTGTCGACGCGCAGCGGCAGTAGAGGATAATCCTCCAACCGGAAGCCCGGTTCCGCCGCCGTGCGTGGTGCGCTCTTGAGGCAACCGCTCAGATCGTAGGTCCAGGCGTGATAGCGGCACTGCATCATGCGGGCGTTGCCGCGGCCTTTCATGACTTCGTGGCGCCGATGACGGCAGACATTCACCAGCGCCGCGAGCCCTCCTTGGTTGCGCAGGACGACGACCGGGATCTCGCCGACATAGCCCGTGACGTAGTCGCCGACCTTCTCGAGCTCGTTCAGCGGACCGATGTAATTCCAGGTCCTGCGGAAGATCCGGTGGATTTCGCGCTCGGTGATCGCCGGATCGGTGTACCAGCGCGCCGGCAGGCTCTCGCCGCGGGCAAGGCCAGCAAGCAGGCTCGCGGAAGTCTCTGCACTGTCGCTCATCCGCCCCCTCCCCGGTCAGCCAACGATCACCAGCCCGTCGACGGCGACGACACCCTGGCCGTCGGCCTTGACGAGCAGCGGATTGATCTCGGCTTCGGCTATGTCGGCAAAAGCCTCGTGCGCCAAGGCCGAGAACGCCGCGATCGCCCGGGCCAGCGCATCGACATCGCCGCGCGGCAGGTTGCGGTAGCCGCGGATCGTGGCCAGCCCCTTGACCTCCTCGATCATCTGCCGCGCCTCGCTTTCGTCGACCGGCGCCAGGCGCGTCGCGGCATCCTTGTAGATCTCGGCCAGAACGCCGCCCAGGCCCACGGTGATGGTTGGCCCGACCAGCGGGTCGCGGCGGAAGCCCAGGATCACCTCGGCCAGCCCGCCGCGCTCCATCTTCTGCACCAGGAAGCCTTCGAGCCGGGCGTTGGGCATATGCGCCTTGACGCGCTTCTCGATCTCGCGCGCGGCGACTGCAGCCGTCTGGCCGTCCGGCAGGCCGAGCGCCACGCCGCCCGCCTCGGTCTTGTGGGCGATGTCGGCCGACAGGATTTTCAGCGCAACGGGCCCACCGATCTCCGTCACGGCGGCGACAATGCGCTTGGCGTCGGGGATCGCCATCGCCTTGGCCACCGGCACGCCGAGTGCCGCGAAGAAATCGGCGGCGCGGCGCTCGTCGAAGCCCGAGACACGTCCCGCCGCCAACGCGTCGAGCGCGGCCCGCGCGGGCGAAGCGAGCGCCGGCACGGGTTGCGGCGAGGGGCGCAGCAGGCAGAGCGCCATGGCTTCGGCGCAGGATTCGGGATGGCGGAACGCCGGCACGCCGGCTGCCGTCAGGAGCGCGAGCGACTTCTCCGCCGACGGGGTCAGCGACACCGCGAAAGGCTTGGCCGACTGGGCGAACTTCAGCAGCGGCTCGACCGCGAGCTCGGGATTGAATTGCGCCGAGGAGCCGACGACGAAGATCGCGGCATCGTTGCCGTCGTCGGCCAGCAGCCGCTCTATCGTGCCCGCCACGATCTCGGGCTTGGCGCCGGCCAAGGTGAGATCGACCAGCTTGCCCTCGCCCGCCGCGATGCCGAGCGGTCTTAGCCAATCGACCAGCGCCTGCGGCGGATCGGCGATGTCGAGGCCGGCCATCGCCATGTTGTCGACCACCATGGCCGCGCCGCCGCCGGTCGTGGTGGCGACGGCGACTCTTTTGCCCCGCACCGGAGGGCGATCGACCAGCAGCGCCGGCACGTCGACCAGCGATTCGAACATCGACACCCGCGAGATGCCGTGGCGGCGGCAGAAGGCGTCGAAGGTCGCATCGGAGCCGGCAATAGCGCCCGTGTGCGACTTCGCCAACTCCTGGCCGATCGCCGAGCGGCCGAGCTTGTAGGCGATCACCGGCTTGCCCGCCGCATGGGCGCGCCGCGCCGCCTGCGCCAGGCGCTCGCCGTCGCGCAGGGTCTCCATGAACAGCAGGATCGCGCGTGTCTTGGGGTCGTCGACCAGCAGGTCGGCGATCTCGCCCACCGCGAGGTCGACTTCGTTGCCGACCGAGATCAGGCGCGAGAAGCCGATGCCGCGGGCATCGGCGCGCGACAGCAGGGCGCCGATCAGGCTGCCGCTCTGGCTCACCAGCCCCCAGGTGCCGGCGCGCAATTTGTCGACGGCGAAAGCGGCATTGGCGGTGAGCGCCATCGGCGGGTCGCTGCTGACCGTGCCGATGCTGTTGGGCCCGACCAGCCGGATGCCGGTCTCGCGCACGATGCGCGCCAGGTCGTCCTGCAGCGAGGCGCCGGCGGCGCCGGCATCGGCGAAGCCGCCGGCCAGGATCGAGGCCACCTTGACGCCGCGCTTGCCGCAGGCCGCGAGGGCGGCCACCGCATCCTTGCCGTTCAGCAGGATGTAGGCGTGGTCGATCTCGCCCGGAATCGCGTCGAGCGTCTTGTAGGCTTTCTCGCCCATGATCTCGCTGCGCCCCGGATTGACCGGCAGGATCTCGCCGGCAAAGCCGTGCTTGCGCAGGAAGCGCTGCGGCCGCGCCGTGGTCTTCTTCTCGTCCGCCGAGGCGCCGATCAGGGCGATGCGCCTGGGCTCAAACAATGAGTGAAAAAAGTCATTCATCCGGCGAGTATACGTCGGCCAACGAAACGAGGAGACACCCAATGACCATTCGTCGCGTTACATCGCCCGCCGCCCCCGAGCCGCCGCCCGAGCGCTGGTCCAATTGCCTGCTGGTCGACGGCATCGCCTATGTATCGGGCATGGTCGCACGCGGCGACGACGTGAAGGAGCTGGCTGGCAAGGACGAATATGAGCAGGCCAGGATGATCTTCGCCAAGATCAAGGGCCTCTTGGAGGCGGCCGGCGGCAGCATGGCCGACGTGGTCAAGATCACGGTGTTCGTCACGAACATCAAGAACAACACCAAGGTCTGGGCGGCGCGCCGCGAGTTCTTTACCGGCAATTTTCCGGCCTCGACCCTTGTCGAGGTCCGCGCCCTCGCCTCGCCCGAGATCCTCGTCGAGATCGAAGCGATCGCACATATCGGCAAGGGTAAGTAACCGTCGTCCTGAGCGTAAGCGAAGGGCCTCATCGCCGCTTGCCGCCGGCATGAGATCCTTCGCTGCGCTCAGGACGACAGCGTCAGGCCGCCTTCACTTCGCGTTCGGCCTTGAGCGCGCGCACGGTCTGGCGGAGGGCGTGGACCGTCTTCTCGATCTCCGCGCCGCCGTGCGTCGCCGACACGAAGCCGCCGGGGGCGCCCATGATGTCGACGCCGTGGCTCATCAGGCCCATGCGGATCTTGCCGGTGAGCGGACCCGAGCGCGCGCCCTTCAGCTTGGCGAAGCCCAGCTTCAGCGGATCGAAGGTCGCGGGATCGATGTCCTCGCCGGTCGGGTTGGGATAGATCAGGAAGGTCGAGGACTGGCCGTAGATGCCCCACGGCACGCTCTCCTCGACCAGCACCTGGCGCAACGCGGTGCGCAGTTCGGCTGCGGTGCGGTTGGCCTTCTCGGCCAGGTCCTCGTCGCGCACCAGGGACAACGCGGTCACGGCCGCGGCGGCCGACAGCGGGTTGGCGTTGTAAGTGCCGGGATGGGCGATCTTGTCGCGCTTCTTGGCGGCCGAGGCAGCATGGTCGATTTGGTCTAAAATCTCGCGCTTGCCGGCGACAGCGCCGCCCGGCAGGCCACCGGCCACGATCTTGGCCAGGATGCAGAGGTCGGGCGTGACGCCCAGCGCCTTCTGCGCGCCGCCCGAGGACCAGCGGAAGCCGGTGATGACTTCGTCCATCAGCATCACCACGCCGCGTTTCGCGGTCACCTCGCGGATCGCCTGCACGAAGCCCGGCGGCAGCGGCACCTGGCCCCACGACGCGCCCGACGGCTCGAACATCACGACGGCGATATCGTCGCGGCTTTCGAGCAGCTTCACGACCGCGCCTATGTCGTCGGTCGGCATCAGGATCGAAAGATCGGTGACGCTCTGCACGACGCCGGGCGGCGAGGAGCCGTCGTAGTTCGAGGTGGCGCCGGCGGCGACGGCATCGTGCCAGCCGTGGAAGTGGCCGACGAAGCGTACGATCTTGTCCTTGCCGGTATGGGCGCGCGCCAGGCGGAGCGCCATGTGCGAGGCCTCGGTGCCCGAGGCGGTGAAGCGCACCTTCTCGGCCGAGGGAATCAATTCGCACACCAGCTCGGCCCAGCGCACCTCCAGCTCGTGGCTCGAACCGTAATGCGTGCCGAGATCCATCTGGCGCTTCACCGCCTCGATCACGGCGGGATGCGAATGGCCCAGCAGCATGGCGCCGTGGCCGCCGAAATAGTCGACATATTCGTTGCCGTCGACGTCCCACTTGCGCGGGCCCTTGGCGCGGGCGACGTGGATGGAATAGGGATCGAGATAGCGCGCATCGTGCGTAATGCCGCTCGGCAGCACCTTGCGGGCGCGCTCGAACAGGGCGCCGGAGCCGGGGGTGCGGGCCCGGTAGTCGGCCACGATTGTCGAATTGGTGGCGGAATTCGTGGCTGAATCGGTCTTCGGAACGGTCATGCAAGCCCTCACCTAACTAATGACCCACCATCGCAAGCCTCGCTTGCTTCGCCAAGGGCGCGCCCCTAAGTTCCGGCACTTTTCGCAGACCGGAGCCCCAAAACGTGAACGCCAAGCCCCGCGGACGCCAGTTCTTCAACAATCCCGGCCCGACCAACATTCCCGACCGCGTGCTGCGGGCGATGGACCGGCCAGTGCTCGATTTCATGTCGGATGAGTTCCTGGCCATCCAGCACGCCTGCCATGCCGGCGTGAAGCGGGTCCTGAAGACCGACCAGACGCTCTACATGTACAACGCGAGCGGCCATGGCGCGTGGGAAGCAGCGCTGGCCAACCTGTTCTCCGCCGGCGACACCGTCATGATCGTCGAGACCGGCTACTTCTCCCAGAGCTGGGCGGAGATGGCGGTCAATCTC
>Ga0210407_10005181_pt1 | contig 10104 bp, 8 predicted proteins | sample IncBWC27MmetaG_FD_150860 | JGI IMG/M metagenome (GOLD analysis project Ga0210407, IMG submission 150860) | Forest soil microbial communities from Barre Woods Harvard Forest LTER site, Petersham, Massachusetts, United States - Inc-BW-C-27-M | ecosystem: Environmental > Terrestrial > Soil >... | reverse complement strand
CCCGACAGGAAATCCACGATCCTGCGGCCGTCTGAAGTAAACAGCTCCGCTCCTACACACTTCTCGTAGCGGACGTCCATCTCAAGCAATCGAAGCAGACGTACCCATTGTGGATTGACACGCTGCTCGTACCGCGATGACACGTGTTCCGATTCAACTGTGTGAACTGCTGTACCCATTTTTTTCGACCTAAACCTAAGGAGTAATCACAATCGAAGTTGGTGTTGCCGGAACCGGGTACGACCCAATCGAAGTCAGCGCTCCCGTACTCGTATTCAGACTGAACGATTGAATCGCCGAGTTGGACTGGTTACCCACAAACAAGTACTTGCCGCTCGAATCTGAGGCGATGAAATTCGGCTGCGCTCCGGTCGTGAAGGGCGACCCAGTGAGCAGAGTCAGCCCGCCATCGGACCCGATCGAATAGGCAGCCAGATTGCCGGAACCCTGATTTGCCACGTAAAGGTACTTGCCCGACTTGTCGATGAGCACGTTCACCGGTCCGCTAAAAGTCTCGCCAATCGGGGAGCCCAGCGCAGTAAGCGATCCATCCGCATTGATCGTGAATGTCGAAATGCTGCTGTCCTGTTTATTCGCCGTATACAAGTGCGATCCTGTGGAATCAATCGCCAACCCGAACGGGTTGTTTCCAGTCAAAGTAATCGTCGGAGTTCCCAGCACTCCCTGACTCACAGGGAATGCTTCAATCCAACCTTGGGCTTCCTGTCCCGTGACGTACAAGAAATTTCCCGAGGGCGCCAAAGCCATGTTCATGGCCGATAGGCCGATGGGTGCAGTCGCGCCACCCGTTTGCTGGACCGTCGTCAGCGCGCCTTTCGTTCCGATCGAAAACACCGAAATGTCATTCGATAGCGAGTTTGCGGCGTACAGGAAACTCCCGGATGGGTCCATCACCAGGAGTGTGGGTGATGTGCCTGTAGCCTGCCTTGGTGTCACCTCCGTCAGTCCCCCCGTGCTCGAAATCGTGTACAGCGAAATGTTGTTGCTGCCGGAGTTGGCTGCGTACAGAGACTTTCCAGAAGGATCAATCGCCAACGATTCAACCGCTGATCCTGCTGAAATCGGACTCCCCGACAATTGGTTCAGTACTCCCGCATTCGGATCTTCGCGATAGGCAACAATCTGGCCTCCACCGGCGCCGCCGGGGATCGCTGCGTACAGGAATCGACTGCTCGTCGTGCCGCAACCCCACCACGCTCCTATGCTTGCGCAAACAAGCAAAAGAGCCGCTGCTTTCTTTAGCATCCGTAACTCCTCGAGGGATTTTGTTGAAAACGAAATTCGGAACGCTGGCCTGCCCGGCGGCCTTGAACACCGGTCGCTCCCAGGCGGCTCTACTCGTGAACCCCTATCATACGGGACAAGCGGTTCCGCGCGCAGCCGTTGGGTTTCTCTCCTCTGCGATGCAGGATTTCTCGGGCGAGGTTGTACCTCCGGCCAACTGCCGTGTCAGAGGCGTCCCAGGCATTCCATCTGGATAGTTTTCCGTCTTGCGCAATGAGATTTCGGGCGGCGCAGCACTTTCAGCGCTGCGATCGCACCGCGCTCCGACGCGGCTCTAGCCGCTGAGGTCTTGCGTTGCAGCAGGTGAAACTGCTGCTCTAGTGTGCCGGGCTCGGTCGGGCCGTTCCTGCCGTCGTATCGGGCAGGGCGTGATCGGCCTCTCCCTTCAGGAACAGCCTGAATCGATCCAGGTATACGTACACCACCGGTGTGGTGAACAGCGTGAGCATCTGGCTGACAATCAGCCCTCCCACAATCGTGATGCCGAGCGGCCGATGCAGTTCTGATCCCATTCCCGTCCCCAATGCCAACGGCAAGCCACCCAGCAGAGCCGCCATGGTCGTCATCATGATTGGCCGGAAGCGCAAGATGCAGGCGTCATAAATAGCCTCCACCGGCTTCTTCCCTTCGTTGCGCTCAACTTCCAGTGCCACGTCAATCATCATAATGGCGTTTTTCTTCACCAGCCCAATCAGCAGGATGATCCCAATCATCCCGATCACATTCAACTCGTTGTGCGTCAGAAGCAGCGCCAGCAGCGCTCCCACGCCTGCCGACGGAATCGTGGAAAGAATTGTGATTGGATGAATATAGCTTTCATAGAGTATTCCCAACACGATGTATACCGCAGCTAGTGCGGTGATGATCAGGATCAGCATATTCGACTGCGAATCCTGGAACGCCGCCGCCGTCCCCTGAAAGCTCGCGGTGATGCTGGGAGGAAAGCCGATCGTCTGCTCCGCTCTTTCGATCGCAGCCGTCGCCTGACCCAGCGAAACCCCGGGCGCCAGATTGAACGAGATCGTCGCCGACGGCATCTGTCCCTGGTGATTCACCGCCAACGGTGTGTTCGACGGCTCAAAACGAGTGAAGGCTGCGAGTGGAATCGCCCCGCCATTCGTCGACTTCAAGTAAATGTTCTGCAGCGCTTCCGGAGTCTGCTGGAATTGCGGCGCTACCTCCATGACCACGTGATACTGATTCAGTGGCCGGTACATCGTGGATACCTGTCGCTGCCCAAATGCGTCGTACAAAGCATTATCCAGGGTCTGTGGCGTAATCCCCATCCGGCTCGCTGTATCGCGGTCGATCACCAACCTTGCCTGCAGGCCCTTATCCTGCTGATCGGAGTTCTGGTCCCGCAACTCCGGCAGTTCTCTCATCTTCTGCAACAGCCGCGGAGCCCACGAATTCAGCTCACTGATGTTCGAGCTTTGCAGTGTGTACTGATACTGCGCGTTGCCAAACCGCCCCCCGATCGTGAGTTCCTGCTGCGACTGTAGAATGAGCGTCGCGCCAGGTACAACTGCAAGCTTTCCGCGTAAACGGTTGATCACCTCGTCGGCGCTTACGTAATGGCATGGCTGCCAGAAATGTTGTTTCTGGCAGGGCCCGCGTTCCTGCAGCGGTTTCAGCATGACAAAGAAGCGCCCTTGGTTCAGCGCGGTATTTCCACCTGTAAATCCGGCCATCGTGTCGACCGCCGGATCTGCCATCACGATCTTGACGTAACGCCGCATCTTCTCGGCCATGGATTGGAACGACATGTCCTGGGCCCCGATTACACTGCCCCCGATGCGCCCGGTGTCCTGCTGCGGGAAGAAACCCTTCGGGACCACGACATAGAGATACGCGCTGACCCCAATGATCACCAGCGTCAGGACGAGTACCGGCAGTTGGTGCACCAGTACAGCTTTCAGCATTCGCGTATAGGTCGCCAATACGCGATCGAACATCCATTCGCTGATTCGATAAAAGACGTTGTGCCTCTCGTCCTTCTTCGGAGGCCGCAGGAACTTCGCGCACATCGTCGGGGTGGTGGTGAGTGAAACCACCAGCGACACTCCGATAGCGACACTCAGCGTGACCGCGAACTCGCGGAACAGCCGCCCGACAATCCCGCCCATCATCAACAAGGGAATGAACACGGCCACCAGCGACGTGCTCATCGACAGCACCGTGAATCCAATTTCCGAAGCGCCTTTGAAAGTCGCCTGCACCACGCCCATGCCGTGCTCGATATAGCGCGTGATGTTTTCCAACACCACGATCGCATCGTCGACCACGAAGCCGGTCGAAATGGCCAGTGCCATCAGCGACAGGTTGTCCAAGCTGTACCCCAGCAGATACATCACCCCAAACGTGCCCACCAGCGAAAGCGGTACCGCGATGCTCGGGATGATCGTCGCCCGCACAGTACGCAGAAATGCGAATACGACCAGAATCACCAGCACGATCGAAATCAGCAGCGTCCGTTCGATGTCTTTGACAGAAACCCTTACCGAAGTGGTCCGGTCCATCACAATGGCAAGCTTCATCGCCGGTGAAATCGAGGCCTGGAGGAAAGGGATCATCGATTGCACTCGGTCGACGGTATCGATGATGTTCGCACCGGGCTGCCGGAAAATCGCCATCATGATTCCCGACTTCCCGTTGATCAGGCCCAAATTGCGACTATCCGATAGTGAGTCTGTCACCTCGGCCACATCGCCCAGTCGCACCGCGGCGCCATTGTGATACGCCACAATCAAGGGGCGATATTGATCTGCCGTGAACAGCTGATCGCTGGTGTTGAGTGTGTAACTCGTGGTGCTGCTCGATACCTTGCCCTTGGGGCGGTTGGCATTCGCCGCATTCAGCGCATTCCGCACCGTGTCCAACCCCACCCCAAGCTTGTTCAACAGGGTTGGATTGACTTCCGCGCGTACCGCCGGCTGCGACGAGCCCCACACAAAAACCTGGCCGACTCCCTCTACCTGCGATAGCTTTTGCGCGAGGATCGAGTCTGCTGAATCGTACATCTGTGGCACAGTCGTCGTGTCCGACGTCAAACCCAGCAGAAGAATGGGAGCGTCCGCCGGGTTTACCTTTCGGTAGCTGGGATTGCTGGGCAGGTTGGCAGGAAGTTGGCTGCGCGCGGCGTTGATGGAAGCCTGCACATCGCGCGCGGCGGCGTTAATATCCCGGTTCAGATCGAATTGCAGCGCGATTCCGGTAGAACCCAGCTGACTGGAAGAAGTCATCTGATTCACCGCGGCAATGCGCCCGAACTGTCGTTCTAACGGTGTGGCCACTGCAGAAGCCATTGTCTGCGGATCGGCTCCCGGCAGTCCCGCCCCTACGCTGATCACGGGGAAGTCCATTTTTGGCAGCGACGCCACCGGCAGAAAATTGAACGCGAGAATCCCCGACAGCAGCAGTGCCGCTGCCATAAGCGATGTCCCAATCGGACGCCGTATAAATGGACCCGAAATACTCATCGTCGAATGTGGGGACAGCCGCCATCGGCTGTCCAGCGGAGCGTAGCTCCGCACGGGTGGCGCAGCGCTTTTAGTGAGTGCGTGAGAACAGTTTTTTCGTCGACTCGCATGACTGTCCGGTTGCCAATCTCTCTGCGCATGCAGGTTGACCGAGTTTAGAGTCCCGGCCTGCGGGTGTACAGCCGGGTGAGATTATAGGCTAGGGCCGCGAGCGTGAACTCGATGGCCACCTTGGCCTGTCCTCGGGTGCGGAACTGACGCATCCCGCGCTGCTGCTTCAGCACTCCAAACACCGGTTCCACCAAGGCTTTACGTCGTCCGTACACTCCTCGTCCCGCTGGGCTGCGCAGTTTCTTCCGCATGGCTTTCAGTTCCGGACTGCGCACCCGATTGCGTCCGATGGTACGCGCCCGTTTCCCCGTGTGCAGTTCGCGCGCCAGGTTCGGGTCTGGCATATACACCGCGATGCCACGCTCTTGCAAGGCGCGCACATTCTCGTTGCTGTAGAAGCCCGCATCGGCCAGCGCCTTCTCCGGTCGCTCTCCGGCGCGCTGTTCTACCTCTTCGAGCAGCGGCACCAGCGCCGGCACATCGCAACGGTTCAACGTCACCCGCTGCGCCACGATCAGATGATCTTCGCTGACTACCATCTCCGCCGTGTAGCCTAGCGCAAACCCGCCCCGCTCCCGCAGAAATCGCGCCTCGCCATCGCGGCGCGACAGCTTCGCCTCGCCACTCTTGCGCAGCCGCTCCAAGCGTTGCGGGATCTCCGCCAGTCGCCCTTCCAGGTTCTCCACCGCCACCCGCACTCCCGCGCCTTCTTCCGGATCGCTCGCGTCGCACGCTTTCTGCCAACGTCGAATCTGCCGCCGGATCTTCGCTCGCTCGTTCCGCAATCGCTGCTCGGTGTCGATCCGGTCCCGCGAAGCGCAAGCCCGAATGCGCGTCGAATCGATGGCCACCGTGCCCAAGCGCCCCACCCCCAACTTCCGCGCCATCTCCACCACCTGCGTAAACACGTCGTTCAGCGCCCGCCCGTGCCGCCGCCGAAACGCACTGAGCGCCCAGTTATCCGGCCGCTGCCCGCCCGCCAGATAGCGCAGCCCCAGATCCTCACGGATGCGCTGCTCCAGCCGCCGCGCACTCGTCATCCCCAACGCATAGGCGTACAGCCACACCTTCAGCATCAAGGCCGGCGCATACAACTCTCCGCCTTCGTCACTGTAGGCGTTCTCGAACTCCCGCAGGTCCAACCGCTCCACCACGCGATGCACGAACATACTCAGATGGTCTTCGCCCAACTCATCTTTCACGCTGGGCGGCAGCAGATAGGCTTGCTCCGGGCTGTAGGGCAGAAATCGTGACATACCTCACTTTCATGCCTCATTTCTTCCCGAAAAACAAGTCTGTTCTCACGCACTCACTTCAGCGCTGCGATAACTGCTTTGTCTTAGATGGCGGCTTTAGGGGCTGAGGTTAAGATGTCCGTCGGGTAAGAGTTTTTCCGCAGCCTCCCTAGGACGGTCACTACGTTGCGGCAAGGGAATTGATCCATACGCCCTGATTAAGAATTATCGCCGAGAGACGTCTGCAAGTAATAATTTCAGATTCGATTGTTCCTTGCCTCACCTCAATAAGCGAGATAGCGATGTTCTGCCAACCAGCTTCAGCGAGACATTGTTATTTACCGACTAGTCATACCATATGTCCTGTATCGAAGCCTATCGTAGGACGCCGATATCCTAACCCAGCCGTAGGCGGCCAAGTTTGCGCTTGGCGCAGAGGTCTGCGACAGATTCACCGGGAAACAGAGCTGGAAAAATAGACGAACTTCTCCATTTGCACACGCATCGAATTTATTCGTAAGAAATACGCGATTACATTTGACCAAGCGATAAGCTGCCAATGCGCTTAATCCGGAGAATCATGACTGAGGAACGCCGCCGACGCACAGAGATTCTTTGCCGCCAAATTGAGATAGAACAGGACCAAAATGTTTTTATACGATTGGTCATGGAACTGAACCAGTTGCTAGAGACGGACGAACTCCAGTCCAATTTCGCAGCAAAGTCGAAACTCAATGGCAATGGGCACCAACCGGCAGACAAACGAACTACGGTTTTCGCAAGCAGTTACGAAAAGATTGTTGATGATGCTGTTGCCGTCATGCGCTCCGAATATGCCAGTGTGCAGATGCTGTTTCCAGAGCGCGGAACAGGCGGAGAATTGCGCCTGCTGGCCTTCCGGGGATTCAATCCAGAGGCCGCCAAATTTTGGGAGTGGGTGCGCGCAGACTCAAAAAGTACCTGCGGGATCGCGCTGCGCGAGACCCGGCGTGTGGTCGCCCCAGACATAGCTGTCTGCGACTCTATGGCCGATTCCGAAGATCAGCAGGTCTATCTTCAGACCGGCATTCACGCCTGCCAGACCACGCCGCTGATCGCCCGCGCCGGAAACGTTGTCGGGATGATCTCCACCCATTGGCGCACGCCCCATCAACCCTCCCAAGGGGATTTTGACTCGTTCGACACTTTGGCAAGGCAGGCAGCCGACTTGATCGAACGTTGCAGGCAAGAAGAGGCGCTGTACTGAGCGAGGAATGGTACGCAAGCTGAAACCCTCGATGCGAGATTCATGCCCGCACGCCTGAACTGGAAAAGCGAAGTGCAGATGGGTTGCAGCAAGCGGGGCAGATGCGAGCCTCGCGACGTTCTTGGATCGCGAGCGCCCCACAACAGTTGACGAAACCAGCCATTTCACTCAAAACCCCTCAATCAGCGATATCGAGATGTTACATCAGCTTGGTGCTACGCTGGTTCGATGAGAACCGAGCGGTTAGTGCTTCGCCACTGGCACAACTCTGATCGGCCGCCGTTTGCTCGGCTGAATGCCGATGCTCGGGTCATGGAATTCATGCCCAGCACTCTCTCCGAACAGCAGAGCAACTCGTTGGTGGACCGAATTGAGGCACATTTCCAAGAGCACGGCTTCGGCCTTTACGCCGCAGAGATCCGATCCGGCAAGCGCTTCATTGGCTACATCGGTCTCAGCATTCCAACCTTTCATGCCGCATTCACTCCATGTGTGGAAATCGGGTGGAGACTGGCGAGGGAGTACTGGGGCCAAGGGCTGGCGACTGAAGGTGCGCGGGAGATTGTGCGCTACGCATTCGAGGAATTAAATCTGCTGGAGTTGATGTCCTTCACGGTACCCGCCAATACTCGGTCACTAGCGGTAATGAAAAAAATCGGAATGATCCACGACCCTAACGACGATTTCGACCATCCTCGATTGCCAGTTGGGCACACTCTAAGGCGGCATGTGCTCTATCGACTCGGCCTCTCAACATGGAGTTTGCGTTCTCCTTAATGACGACTATCGAGGGAGAGAGATTGGCGATCGGCAGAACTTGGGTGAAATTTATGCGTGCTGGCACTGAACTGGAGCGGACGACAGGATTAGAACCGCGGAGGCGACCCACTTTCGATGGCTCCCTTCTATGCTGTGATTTAGAGAACAGCATCGCTCTTCAAAGTAATCGGTGCGGTATAGTACTAGCCAATGTACGGTGAGCTACGGTGTCTGCCGGATGTACTCTCGCGGCTCAGGGTGTAGGGTCGAGATAACCCTTCCTCGTGCCGTCCGTCGGCCTGTACGTTGCGGCGCGGCCAGCAGCCTGCCAAGGGCCCCGGAGGCTGCATATGTCGCACACCATTCTGATCGCCGATGACAGTCTATTCATTCGAGAAGCCTTGTGTAAGTTCTTCGAGCAGGACGACTTCAGCGTTTGCGGAGAGGCAGAAAATGGCAAGGAAGCAATCGACAAAGCTCAGGAATTGCACCCTGACTTGATTCTGCTAGACCTCTCGATGCCAGTGATGAACGGACTGGAGGCTACCCGGGTTCTCAAACGGATGATGCCAGAAGTGCCAGTCATCATGTACAGCGCGTACGCTGATTCCTCCACCGAGAAAGCAGCTCGTTCCGCAGGCGTACGTGCGCTCGTCTCGAAGTCTGAAAACATTTCCGTCCTGCTTGGCAAAGCGCGCAGCATCCTGGAGCCCCAGGAATTACGAAGGTTCCAGCCTTTCTCCACCAGTCCTCACCGGTGGTGAGAAACATTTGGTGGTCATTCTCAACCGACTGGAGGTATGCGATGATGCACGATTCTCAACTTGCCAGAGGTGATATCTGCCGAGATCCAACAGGCCTGCAGGTTATGGTCGAAGACGTTGACATCTACGATTACGTCCACTTCTCGGTCATTGAAAGAAGCGATTCGGGACACGATGACACGGAATCGGGTCAGATGTCAGAAGTGGCTTTCATCCACCGCTTTACTAAGCTGGGCAATATGTTTGCTAACAGGAAAGCCGCCTAGCCCTTAAGCAACATGGGCAGAATTCACGCGGCGCGATCTTGGCGAACTGTAGAACGCGTCGCTTCGGCAGGTGCCGTCCGCGTCGTGTACGGCGCAGCTCGTGCATTCAGAGCAATCGGAACAACTCTGGGAGAAAATTATGCTGAGTGTATATATTGAAAATATCGGCGAAATGGCGGTCATCGAATGCGAAGGCAGAATTGTCCGGAGCGACGCGGCGTTCCAATTGGGCGAAGCTGTCCGCTCGCAACGACGTGCCCGAATCATTGTGCTTGATCTCTCGGAGCTCCTCACCATCGAAGGTGAAGGTCTGGGCATGCTCGTGTCTTTGCAGCGATGGGCGCACGACCGTAGCATTCGACTGAAGCTGTTCAATCCTCAACGATCTGTGAGGGACAGGCTGGAGCGCACGGAATCGATGCCGGAGTTCGACATAGCTTCGCTCGAGGAAATGATGGCGATCCTGGTTTGGGCCAACCGTCGATACGCGCGCGCCGCATGATCCCAATGCGACGCACCTCTGGCGCCGACCTTTGCTGATGTCGTGTGATGTTACCGGCGATACCGGAGGCCACTAGCGCAACGAACAGACCGGGAAAGGCCGCTACGGTCAACGAGCCATGGCACTGTCTCCCACTGGGATCAGGGCCTGACTTCCGACGAAGCCGCTATCTCTTCCCAATCAGTCGGCGGCAACGGCACGCCCCAAATGTTTCGAGGCTTCTCCAGTTCAATACCGCAGTGCAGCAGATTCTCAGGATCGATGTACACAACGCGCGCCGCAGATTGCTTGTCAGTCAAGTGGACATGAACCGAGATTTTCGTTCCAGCGCTCAACCCAATTGCGGTTGCGATCAATGCTCCATGCAGGTTAACGATGATAGTCACGCCCTCACACGACAAACTTCCAGGGCCCTCTTCGATTGCGATGATCACTTT
>Ga0210407_10005180_pt1 | contig 10105 bp, 7 predicted proteins | sample IncBWC27MmetaG_FD_150860 | JGI IMG/M metagenome (GOLD analysis project Ga0210407, IMG submission 150860) | Forest soil microbial communities from Barre Woods Harvard Forest LTER site, Petersham, Massachusetts, United States - Inc-BW-C-27-M | ecosystem: Environmental > Terrestrial > Soil >... | reverse complement strand
AAGCCGAATTCGACATTCTTTATGGTGAAGGCATCTCCCGCGAAGGTGACCTTCTCGACCTCGGCGTCGAAAAAGGCATCGTTGAAAAGAGCGGCACATGGCTCAGCTATGGCGGTGAACGAATGGGCCAGGGCCGCGAAAACGCCCGCGTCTTCCTCAAGGAAAATAAAGACATCCGCGACAAACTAGAAAACGCGCTCCGCAAGAAGCTCGAAATCCCGATGCCGGGCATTTCGAACGCCTCCGCCGCGCCCGGACCGAACGGCCACACTGCCGCTTCCGCACACAGCGACAAGCCGCCTGTGAAGGCCGCCGCTGCCGCCGCGTCCGCCTCCGACGCCGCCAAAGCCCGCCCCGCGCGCTAAAGGCGCACTACCTGAAATCCCGACAAGAATCGGGACACGATATATCGTGCCCCTACGAAGGAATTGTAGAGCGCCGACTGAAGTCGGCGCTGGCGCTGTCCGCCTCTTTTGCTTTCCCTTCATTGACGCCTGCCTGTTGCAGGCAGGCGTCGCATTATCCCGACAGCGCGCAAGGGAATCCTGCGCCCATCTCGGCCCAACCTCGCGCTCACATTATTCCTTTGCGGCCTCTGTGCTCCTCCCTTTTCTTAACTCTTGGTCTTCTTTTCACTCCGTTTCAATCTGCGACGCTCCTCACTCCACCACCTGCCCACACGGCAATCCTTTCCGCCCAACAGGTCAGGGTAACAAAATCTCCCTGCCCTCCCGGCCAGCCGTTCATAACAAAGCACATAGCCTCGTACCAGTCCTTCTCCGCTATTGCGTACTCATCCCCTAACCTCTAAGCTTATGTCTCATCCTGAGAGAACGTGTGTCTCTCCGGTACAGGAGCGATCTGGCTTCGCAACGCTAAGTCGCATCTAATGAACGACGGCACGTTTGGTCAACGGGGTGCAACGTTCTACTTATTGGCCAGCGCGGTCGCGGGCCTGCGGCAAACAAGCGAGGGGCAGGTTTACCGCCCCGCAGTCACCCGCAATAAGTTTGTTGACCCCGCGGGTCGCTTCGAGTCAGAATCACGCCCCCAGAATTGAGGGCGGGGGTAGCCGAGAGGTTTTTGATCGCATTGCGGTCGCAAAGGCAAGGGTGGAATTAGTGAAAGTTTTCGCAAAAACAACGCAGCTCGCAATAGGCCGTGACTTGGTTCCTGTTGCTTTTTCTTCCAAGCAACTGAGCAGGTCCGTGCTCGCGCTGTTTCTTGCGTCGATCATGGCTGTTCCTATGCCGGCCGCGCCAGCCGCTGCTGCAAAATCCGCCACGCGCGCCACTCGCAGATCTTCCGCGTATCGTTATCGCGGCGTTCCGACATTCGCCGACTCCTCGAGCGCCGACGTCACCACCTTTGACGATCCCATCGTCCGCGAAGCCGCTGTCGAAGCTCTCGGCCGCTACAACGGCGCTGTGGTCGCCGTGGACCCCAACACCGGCCGCATCCTCACCGTAGTCAATCAGAAAATTGCTTTCGGTGACGGCTACATTCCTTGCTCCACGATCAAGCCGACCATCGCCATCGCCGCCCTCGAGGAAAACGTCATTTCCCGCGAGACCATGCTCAAGGTCAGCCGCCGCAAGTACATGAACCTCACCGAGGCCATGGCTCACTCCAACAACGTGTTTTTCGAGGAGCTCGGCCGCCGCATGGGTTTTGAAACCGTCTCGAAGTACGCCCGCCTCCTCGGCCTCGGCGAGCTCGCCGGCTATAATCTGCCTGAAGAGCATCCGGGAGCGTTCCCGTCGGTGCCGCCGGCTTTCGGTGGCGTGGCCCGCATGTCCAGTTATGGCGAAGGCATTCAGATTACGCCGCTGCAGCTTGCTTCTCTTGCCGCCGCCTTTGCAAACGGCGGCACTCTCTACTATTTGCAATATCCCCGCACCCAGGAAGAAATTGACAATTTCGCGCCCCGCATCAAACGCGAGCTGAACATCGCTCCCATTCTTCCCGACATTCGCGAAGGCATGCTTGCTGCTGTTCTCTACGGCACGGGCCGTTCCAGTTTCGATCGCGGCGGCGATGAGATGCCGCTTGGCAAGACCGGCACCTGCGACGATCACACCACGCCTTCGCACATCGGCTGGTTTGTCACCTACGCCGATGAAGCGCACCCGAAAATCGCGCTGGCCGTGCTGCTCCGTGGCAACACACGCCGCGTAAAAGGTCCAACCGCTGCGCAGGTCGCCGGCCGCATGTATCGCCGCCTCCGCGAACTCAATTATTTCGCCAGCGCCGTCCGCCCCGTCAATCTCAGCGTCCTCAACTCCGGCAATTGATCAGGACGCCGCCGGCCGAGTTCAACGCTCTAGCGCGCCCTTCAAGCAGACCGCTGAAAAATCCAGAATTGTCATTCTGAGGGCACCCAGCGAGGATGCTCGAAGAATCTCACCTTCAACTCTTTTCAGGCACTTATTATTCGCATGCTTCTTACAATGAGCACGGGCGATCCCTGATTTTTTCTATATTCCCTCCGCCCACGACACTGTCGTTTCCGCCAGTTCTCGGAGCACCTCTGCGTCGCTCCTTCCCGAACTCTTCAACACGTGAAACGAATGATCTGCCGTTTCAATCACGTGCAACGTCGCTTGCGACCCTAGCTTCACGCACACTGGGCGCAACAACTTGAGATCGGCAAACGTATCCCGCGTTCCCTGCAGAAACAGCATCGGTACCGTGACCTTCGCCAGGTGATCCGCCCGTTTTGTTCCCGGCTGTTTGGGCGGGTGCAGCGGAAAGCCAAAGAACACCAGTCCCTGCACCCCGTCCAACGGACGCGGCGCCGCAGCCTGCGAGGTCATCCGTCCTCCCATGGACTTGCCACCCGCCAGCAGCCGCAGACCGGGAGCCTCCTCCGCGGCCGCTCGCACCGCGGCCACGACAGTCGCCGTCAGCACCGCGGGCGCGTCAGGAACCCGCCGTCGTTCCTCCATGTACGGAAACTGATACCGCAACGTCGCAACGCCAACGTCGGCCAATTCGCCCGCCAGCATTTCCATAAATGGATGATTCATCCCCGCCCCAGCTCCGTGCGCCAGCACCAGAAGCCACCGCGCCTTGGCCGGCCGCACCAGCAGCGCCGACACCTCGCCTCCACCCTCCACTCCGAATCGCAGCTGTTCGATCGCAGCCATTTCGCCGCGATTCTAGTGCCGTTCCAGCTCATTTGCGCAAGTATTTCCGTAACGAATGGTTCGCGCCAAATAGGAGTAGACTTTACTTTGGGAACCTTGACCGCACCGCGTTCCAGATAAGTGAAAACGGCGGCTGTGGTTTGGTCGCGCCGTCGGCTGGGTACTCAACCTGTCTGCTGATTGGTGAAACTGATGCTCCGCCAACCACTAGAGTGTCCCCACTGCCGCTCTCTTGTACCGTTAGAGCGAACCCGTTCACCAGAAGAATTTCCCTGCCCGAGTTGCGAGACTCACCTTCGTGTTCGCCGCTCCTTTGTGCTCTCGACAGCATCGATTTCCATCCTTCTCTCACTGGCGCTGCTTGCCGCGGCTCGGCTAGACTTCTTTTGGTCAATGGTGGCATTTGTGCCCGCTGTGATTGCCGTTTTGTTCATAGTTCTCTTCGTAGCTTACAAAGTCGCACCGCCAAAGCTAGAGCTGGTTGCAAAGAGGTCCGAGCGACCCAACCTAAGGCTCTTCCACTGAGCCGGATTGCTAGCGAGGCGTAGAGATATTCTCTTGGAACGATTCCTGCGGAATGTTGTTAGTTTGCAAGGCTCTGTTTTTTCTCTTCTATCGCGGTTCGCACCGATGGAGGCAATTCCTTGATTCGCTTGATAAACGCGGCAACGGTCCACAGCTCTTTGTCGGCGATCCATTTTCCGTTGGCAAACATTCCCGTTCTCCGGATGCCGTGTTTGGCAACCCAAAATATTTGTGCTTCCGAATACTCTGTCCCGGCCGTGGGCAATTGAGGAATAGGAGGGTATAGGCTATCGCCAATGCCTTCCGACGGTTTTCCCGGCATGCCATGGCATCCTCCGCAGTTGTTTACGTAAAGTTTTCCTCCCGCGATCAGGTTCTCTTCTGTCGGCGGAATCGGATTCGGTAGTTCGGGTGCTCTTCGCCGCACCGATGCATGCACGGCCGAATACATCAGCGAGTTCTCCCACGCTGGCGGCCCAATGTCACCCCGAACCTCGGCCAGGCCCAGCCTGAGGTATCCCATCATGCCTAATAGAAGAACTACAATTCCGCTCGAGAACCCCACAAAAAACAGTTTCACCGCGCCGCTCCATTCCCCCGCTTATTCTTGCAGGGATAGATCAATTGTCCTTGGACTCTCTGAGTTTCTTTAAATTTTCTTTTGCGTTTTCATTTTTCGGATCCAGGGCCACTGCCTTCTCGTAGTTTTCTTCCGCCTTCTTCTTGTCGCCCGACTTGAGGTAGGCTTCCGCCAGACTGTCCCATACATTCCCGGACTGCGGAAACTCCCCCGCATTCAGCTGAAACACCTGGATCGCCGCTGCCGTATCTTTCTCCTCCAGGAGGGTGTAGCCGTAGCCATTCAGCGAATTCTCGCCGAAGTCATACCCGCCCCTGCCATAAAATTTCTTTTTCAGGTCGACGTATTTCTCCAGTACGCCTTGGATTCCCTTGGCCCGGTATTGTTCATCGAGCGCTTCTTCTAGCGTCATCGGCCGCGGCTGCCCATGATGGCACGTATGGCACCACATGTTCACTCGCTTATCGCCGCTGGGCTGGATCTTTTTTAGATGATCATCGATATCTCCGAGCATGCGCAGCATTTCGCGCGCCCGGTTCTTGTTGGGATTCTCGTCGGAAGGAAAATCGTAGGTGCTGAGGGGCTTTCCTTCTTCGCCCTTGTGACAGTAAGAGCAGCGCACGCCAAGCGCTCTGGTGAATCCGATCATCACTGGTCTCAGCCTTGTGCCCGGCCAATCCTTCGGCAATACTTGAAGGTTCGAAGGTTTCTCCGGCCACGACCACTGCTCTTGCCCGCGGGCAGTGAAAGCGAAGAAGACGGTCAGCGTGATCACACCCGCAAGTCTTCCCAGAACTTTGTCAGTCATGTTGATCTCCTCTACTCCGAAGTCTCCGCTTGCAAATTCTTCTCAGGCTTCTGCGCACACGGTCTGTCCCAAGAGAAAGCAATTCGCCTAGGCTCTTGTAATCACCTGCCGGATTCACTGCAATCGATTTGGGGCGAGCCGCTCCGAGGATGGGGCAAAGCGGACTTTCGAGGCCCGAATTTCTGACAACAAATTCCCGTATGCGAGTCGCAGTTGTAGTGGCCGGTCTTCAGACCGGTTCTTTCTTCTTTGCGTAGGGGCGCAGCACTGCTGCGCCCTAGCTTGGCAACCAGTTAACGCCCTCACCCAAGATTTGTTTTGGAATCGCGATGTTCTCAGAGAAATTGCCCCAGAGGTTCGAGCAGCTTCTCGCGGTAATTCCGGCTGAGCGTCAATTCCGTTCCATCCGTCAGCTTCACCTGGTAATCTCCGTGGAAAATAGGCCGCAATTCGGAAATGCGATCGAGATTCACCACCGTCGAGCGATGAATGCGCAGGAATTTCGCCGGATCCAGCCGGCCTGCCAGAGATTGCAGCGTCTCCCGGATTAGGTAGGTTTCCCGGCCTGCGTGGACTTTCACGTAGTTGTCGGCCGCCTCCACCCAATCGATCTCCTCGACGCGAAGGAAAACGATTCGGCCCGCCGTCTTGACCACCAATCGTGTCAAATACTTTCGTTTCGCTTGCAGGTCTTCGAGCAATCCCGCCAGCCGTTCGTTGATCACTCCTGCCCGCGAACGGCGAATCTCCTCTTTGGCGCGCTGCAAGGCAGCTTGGAACCGTTCGCGGTCAAAGGATTTCAGCAAGTAATCGAGCGCGTGCACCTCAAACGCTTGTACCGCGTACCGGTCGTAAGCGGTCACAAAAATAATCGCGGGCATCGTTTCCCCGGCGACCGCCTCCACCACGCCAAAGCCATCCACTTCCGGCATCTGCACGTCCAGAAAAACCAGATCGGGTCGCATCTGCTCGATCGCCCCAATCGCTCGTTTTCCGTCCGCACATTCTCCGGCGATCTCAATCTCCGAATCGCCCGCCAGCAAAGCCCGAATTCTCTCTCGCCCCAGCGGCTCGTCATCCACAATGAGCGTGCGAATCTTCATGTGGGTGCTCCACTGGTTTTTCTCTTTCCCACTTCTTCGATCATCCGATAAAAGGGAAAAACGAGTCGTACCACCAACCCGCCCTCTGTGGCGTTCTTCAATTCGAATCGATGCGCTGCTCCATAGAGTCTCTCCAACCGCGCCCGGGTGCTCGAAATTCCTACCCCATCCTTTCCTTTGGTTTTTGCGCTAAGGCCAGGTCCGTTATCTTTCACTTCCAGAACGAGCATGCTGTCTTGTCGCTCGGCCCGCACTTCCACTCTGCCCGGCGCAGCGCGCGGCGCGATCCCGTGACGTATGGCGTTCTCAACCAGCGGCTGCAGAATCAAGTACGGCGTCCGCGCGTCCAGCGTTTCCGGCGCAATCTCCATGCGTACTTCGAGCCGGTCTGCGAATCGCAGCCGCTCGATATCGAGATAACGTTGCAGGAAATCCAATTCTTCGGCCAGCCGCACTTCCTGTACACCCGTGTTGGCGAGTGTCAGCCGGAGCAAATCGCTCAGACGCGCAATCATCTGGTCCGCCACTTCCGGATCTTTGTGCACCAGCGTCGAGATCGCATTCAACGTGTTGAAGAGAAAATGCGGGTGGAGCTGCATTCGCAGCGTCTGCAGTTGTGCTTGCGCCAGTTGCGCCGAAAGCTGCGCCGTGCGAAGTTCTCCTTCGCGGTACCTCGAATAAAAAATATAGCCTTGCGTGGCGCCCGCCACGATCCAGTAGGTGAGGAGATTTTGGTGGAAACTGTAGACTAACGAAAGACTCTGCGGAAAACCCAGAAGATAATGACGCAGAAAATTATTCATCGCCCATTTCAGAAGCGCCACGCCCACGCTTGCCGCCAAGTGGATAGTTACGCTTCGCGCCCAATGGCCGCTCTCCAGGGGGAATCGCCGCGCCAGCCAGATAATTCCGGGGGCCAGCAAGCCCCATAGGTACCACTCAACTAAATTCATTTTGAGAATAATTAGCCAGTGCGCTTGCCCGCCCGAGTATTTGTAGGAGAGATAAGTCTGGCTCGCAAAAAACAGCGCCACGCCCGTCCAGACCAGGAAGGCCGTCAACCAGCAAACCGAGCGCCGCTTGAACATGAGAATAATTCTTATTCTTGTACACGATTGTCACGTTCCGTACCAGCAGCAACGCCCGAAGCCGAACGCTTCAACGGCGGACCGTTGGATCCTTGAGCGCAATAGAAAAAATTCAGATTCGCCGTGGATTCCGATTGAGGCTAAAGAAGAATGTGCGGTAAGCTGCCAAGGTCTCAAGCAAGTACAAAAGTATCTCCGCGCGATTTTCAGAGATGGTATGGGCATTTTCGAATTCATCCGGGGGTAATCATTGAATCGCCGCTTCGCATTTATTTTGCTTATCCTTTTTATTACCGGCGGCAGCACGCTCGCTCATGTTTTTCGCTTGCGCTTGGCGGCAGCGGAAAACTTTGATCGCGAAGTGCAGCTCGCCCGGGCGGAATCCGCGCGCATCCGCGCGGAAATGATTCTCTCCACCGAAGAAAAAGTTCCTGCCGGCGAGAATTTCACCGCTGCGCTCGAGAAATTCGGCCTTACCAGCGCGGAAGCAGCTAACGCCGCTGCGGCCGCGCAGCATGCGTTTAATTTGCGGCAGGTCCGCGCGGGAAATACCATCACCGTCGGACGCTCCGTCGAAGGCACGTTGCGCGAGATCGATTACAAAATCGATCCCGAGCGCATACTGAGAATCGTTCCCCAAGACAACGGTTTTTCCGCGCAAATTCGCGAAATCCCGTCAAAAAGAGAAGTCGTCGCCGTCACCGGCAGAATCGAGGATTCACTTTTCAACGCCGTCGAAAACGCCGGCGAATCCGCTGAACTGGCCATGCGGCTTGCGCAAGTTTTCGGCTACGATCTCGATTTCTATACCGATCCGCGCAAGGGCGATAAATTCTGCATCGTGCTGGAAAAGAAAAAATATTCCAACGGGCAGGTCGCGGGTTACGGAAAAATCCTCGCCGCCGAATACGACAACGGTGGCAAAAGATACCAGGCGCTGCTTTTCCACGATCCGGCAGGCCAGCCAGGCTACTACGCGGCCGACGGTAAGTCCTTACAGAAAGCGTTTCTGCGCTCACCGCTGAAGTTCGGCGCTCCCGTCACTTCGCATTTCAGCGGTTCGCGATTTCATCCGATATTAAAAATCTACCGCCCGCACATGGGAACGGATTACGGCGCGCCGGTCGGTACTCCGGTCCAGACGATCGGCACCGGACGAGTCATCTTCGCCGGCCGCAAAGGCGGCGAAGGCAACCTGGTGCACATCGCGCACTTCAACGGGTACGAGACGATGTACCTGCATCTTTCGCGGATGTTTGTGCGCGCGGGCGAACACGTCGAAATCGGCAAAACCATCGGACTGGTCGGCAGCACCGGACTTTCCACCGGGCCGCATCTCGATTTCCGGATTCTGCAGAAAGGGCAATACAAAAATTTTGAAAAGCTGGGCTTGCCTCCTTCGGATCCCGTCTCGAAGAAAAACCAACCCGAGTTCGCCTCGGTGCGCGAAAAATGGCTTCGGGTCCTGAATCATCCGGATCTGCTGCAAGCAAACGCCGCCGCGCCAGCGGTTGAAGCTCCCCACTGAAAAATGAATTCGCCTGTTGGGGCGGGCGCAGCGCTGCTGCGTCCCTACAAAGACTCGCAGCAAAATGCGCAGGCCCGAAAGACAGGCCAGTACGGATGCCCTGACTGGCGTTGGCCTTGACACGCGAGTAGAGCATTGCAATTTAATAAATTATCGGGAGCTTGGAGTAGTCGGAGGCGGAGTCGTCGGTGGAGCGCAGGACGAGCAGGGTGCGGTCGTCGTGCGGGGGAACACCGAGACCGCTGTGCTTGTCGGTGGCGCTCAAGATTGATTCCGAAATGTTGTCCGCGGAATGATCCGGCGGTATGGCCGCGAGCAGCGCGTTCAATCGTTCATGGCCGAATTCTTCGTGCTCGGAATTTTCCGATTCGTGGATGCCATCAGACGCGAAGATCACCACGTCGCCGGGCTGGAGTTCCACGGAGACTTCTTCATATTCAGATTGCGGGAACATCCCCAGCGGTAATCCATCCATGCAGAGTTGCCGCACAGCGCCTCTCCGAACGAGCAGCGGGTAGGGTCCGCCGCCATTGGCGAAGGTGAGACGCCGCGAAGGCGCGTCATAGACGGCGAAAAGCATGGCAATAAACCGCGCGTCGAGGCGCGCGGCATGAAGACGGCGATTCATGGTGGCAAGCATAGCCGCGGGCAGGTGGGCATGGTCAACCACCAGTTCACGAAGCATTCCGATCGCCAGCGAACCATAGAGCGCGGCGGCGGTGCCTTTGCCGGAGACGTCGCCAAGCGCCAGCGCGATGCGCCCCTGACCGTAAGGAAGAAAATCGTAAAAGTCGCCGCCCAATTCCCGAGCGGGAACGTAGGCGGCGGCGAGGTCGAGGCCCGGCACCTCGCGTGCGCCGCGGGGAAGAAGCTGGCGCTGAATTTCGCGCGCGGTATCGAGATCGTCCTGGAGGCGGCGCTCGTTGACGCGGGCGTCGGCGTAGAGGCGCGAATTTTCGAGCGCGATGGCGATATAAGAGCCGAGAGTGCCGAGCATGCGTTCATGCTGCGCGGTGAAGGCGTGAGGAAGACTACTTTCGAGATCCAGCACGCCGATGAGACGGTCCTGCAAGAGCAGAGGAACGACCAGTTCGGAGCGGGTCCCGATCCCCAAGTCAGAATCGATGTAGCGCGGGTCGGACGCGACGTCGTTCACGCGGATGGTACGGCGCTCGCCGGCGGCGCTACCGGTTATGCCCTGGTGGAGCGGCAAGCGCATGCGGGAGAAGACGGAATCTTCATGGAGCATGGCGAAAACGCTCTCGAGAAGCTGGGTCTTCTCGTTCCAGAGCATTACGCTGAAGACGTGATAGTTGACCAGCTT
>Ga0210407_10005176_pt1 | contig 10109 bp, 12 predicted proteins | sample IncBWC27MmetaG_FD_150860 | JGI IMG/M metagenome (GOLD analysis project Ga0210407, IMG submission 150860) | Forest soil microbial communities from Barre Woods Harvard Forest LTER site, Petersham, Massachusetts, United States - Inc-BW-C-27-M | ecosystem: Environmental > Terrestrial > Soil >... | reverse complement strand
GAGAGTGGAGATTTGGCGGTCCACTGAATTTTCAATTAGGTCCTGTCGAGTGGCAGCGTTGTTGGTGTTCATCGAAACCCTCCCTTAAGCGGTCAGAAAGCGAGCGTTCACTGACCTCTTGTTCAGCATAGCTATACATATAGCACCATGACGGGAGGGGATGTCAATATCTTATCTGGAGCGTCCGCGCTCGTCACGTTTACGTATGTCAGGGTGGTGTAGCTCGGCTTGTAGCTTCGCTTGGTAATGTCCGAGCCATCCGCCCCATACAGGCTGGACATCCTGAATACCCTTGCGAAGTAAGAGCTCAGCTTCCTTGACGAAGTACGAAGTATTCTGAAGGAGCACGGTCGCATCTCCCATGTCATCCACATGCAAAACAGGTTTTCTGTTCGCGAATCGTTTCTCAATGCGAATGAAATTGTCCACTGCGAGTTGTCCTTGCTTGCGGGCCTCCTCGATGGTGTCGGTGTGATAGATCAAATGAACTTTCCCGTCTGTGCCCTCGACTAGCATGTAGCGTTTTCCTGTTTGTTCATCTTCGGTGTGTAGAAGTACGCGCCCGGCGACAACTTGAAGCTGGCGGAGCGTGGTGACCTGGAGGGGAAGCCGCTTGTCGGAAACCAGCGTGCCATGCGCCGCGAGCATTTTTTGCCGGTCGCCACTCTGTTGAAGGGTGCGGAGTACTTTTTCAAAATCCGCTTGCACGCGCCACTCGTGAGGCGCGACGGTCTGCGCGAGGCCCATTGTTTGGAGGTGCATCAGTCGTGCATCGAGGTGTTTCTGGAGCCGTTGTCCGGATTCGGACAGGGACGCGTCGCTTGGATTAACGACCACCGTGAAGTGCGAAGAGGAGCGGCCATTGCTTCGCTGGAGGATGCGGTCGAGAGGTGTGTACCGATGTTGAAGCGTTTCGCGGTGCTGCGCCTCTTGAGCATCTTCTGGGGAGCGATAGCCCAGGGAGTCGGTCGCTATTTCTTCGGCGCGTCCGCGCAGCCCAGAGCGAATGTATTCGCGTGGTATGCGAAGCGGCATTCCCATCTCGTCCACTCCTCGAACAGCGATGTGGACGTGGGGATGTTCGGTGTTGTGATGGACGGCGGCAATCCATTCGAGTTGCGTTCCCACGTCGCTTTGAAACCGTTGCATCAACTCGCGAGTGTGCTGCCTGAGGTTCAAGCGGTCAGCGAATTCAGGAGATACGATAATTTTGAAGAAACGTTCGTCTCCAGCAACCTGCCAACTGTCGAGGGCGGCGGGGATATTCAGGCTCTGTTCGATTGCATCGAACCCCGCCTCGGCTGGCCTTCCTCCCTGCGTCGCGCTCTCCCGCGCCACATACCTTCCGTGTGCCTTCCATTGGCCTGGATTCTTATTCGAAGAGTAGCTGACCCGGACGGCCACGCGTTGACGGAACAAGCGGGGCGTTCGGGCACCCCCGCCTGTCCCTCCCGGTGTTTTCCGCCCCCGATTCGACATCTGCACGAAGCGAAGCATCGCTCGGAAAGCGCGTGCATACTTGCGCGGATTTTCGTTTGGACCGTGCTTTGATTTTCTCGGTCGCAGTCGAACTTGTGGTTCATCATTCATCGATCATCATTCCCTTCAGAGTTTCTTTGTTTTTGGTCGAGATCCCTTCGGCCGCCGCGCGCAACAGTTTTTCATAGCGCAGCCTGGCGCGAACGCGCGCCGCTGGGAGGGCATCCTCCGGGGGTTCCACAACACACGTAATGATGTATTTCAATAGCACGTCAGTCAGGGCGACCTGCGCTTGCCCGAGGGTGTGAAGCCCTTGCAGCTGTTTTGCCATGTTGTTAAACGTTGCCGCTATACGAGATTCAAACTGCGTTACCGCCTCGGTGTTCTCACCTCTGCGAAGCTCATTTGCACAAGCGGTGATGAGGAATGCTTGCTCGGATCGAAAGCCACGTTCTTTGACAGCTACGCGAACTTTTTCCCGCAGGTCGGTTGAAGGGTATCGAAAATTGCGCGAAATCTCTTTTTTAGCCATGATCCTTTACCTTTCTGAGCGGTACCGAAGTGGTGCCACAATGTGCCCAAGACGGCCCTCTGCCAAGAGTCTGAAGGACAAGCAGTTAGCGCAGACAAACACCGCGAAGTGGCCCCAACCCTTTATGTTCCAATACGTGTGTCGGTCGCCGATAATCCGCCTCCATCTCATACACGCTGCTCCTACTCGTGTTGAATAGTGATGACTTTTGCTGACGAATGTTGAACGGAGTTGAGATTTGTAGACATTTGTTGATGTTTGCTGGCTTCGGCTGACCACGAACCTTTTTCTTGCTTTACGCCAAGATTCAATGGTGCTATATATACAGCAGTGTCCAAAAGCATGTCAATGCAAAAAGACTACCGCCGATGCCTAGACAAACTAGCGGAGGCTTCCCCAAAGAGGAAAGCCGCGCTCATTCGGTCCCTTCTTCCTGGGATAGAAGCTGCCCTGAACTCAGGGCAGAGTCTCAAAGAGATTTGGGAAGCACTGGGAATTGAAGGTCTGCAGATGAGCTACCGCGTTTTTCACGTTACCGTGTCGCGCGCCAGAAAAGCGAAGAAAGCAACCGCGGCCAGCAACTGGGGAAAACAGGATAAACCTTGTGAGGCGCAAGGGCTGCAGGAAGCAACACTGGAATCAGTTGGAGAGCGGGACCCGCTAGCGAATCTCCGACGATTAGATGAAGACAGACCTGGTTTTCATTGGCGGGGTACGCAGAGGGTCAAAACGTCGGTAAGCGTAATGGAGGACTCGAATGACAAAAACAAACGGTAATGCAAGCAGTGGAACGTCAATTCACATCGCGCTGCAAGGCAAGGGTGGGGTTGGAAAGAGCCTGATATCCGCGATCCTGTCGCAATATTTATTGTCGAGAGGGCAGGATGTGCACGGCATTGATGCCGACCCAGTGAATCAGACCCTTTCTGAATACAGAGGGTTGGCGGTGAGCTGCCTGAAACTCTTGAAAGATGGAAGCGTGGACCAACGCGAATTCGATCTGCTGATGGAACGGTTTCTGACGGAGAGCGGCACATTCGTTGTGGACACAGGGGCGTCCACTTTTATTCCTCTCTGGCACTACGTGCTGGAGAACCATGCCCTCGACTATTTGCGAGAGAGAGGTAAGAGTGTCTTCGTTCATTCGGTCATTACGGGAGGCCAAGCGTTGAACGACACGCTAAGCGGGTTCGAGCAGTTAGCGGAAAGCACGCGAGAGAAGAATATTGTGGTCTGGTTGAATGAATACTTTGGCGCGGTATTACAGGAGGGGGCACCATTCAGAGAGATGGCTGTATACAAGAGGAACTCGGCTAAAGTGCATGGTTCTGTGGCGATCGTGCGGCGCACAGCGGACACCTTTGGCCGGGATGTTGAAGAGATGATTTGCCAGAAGATGACTTTTGACGAAGCACTCAATGGAAGTGGCTTTACGATCATGGCGAAGCAGAGATTGCGGGTTGTGCAGCGCGACCTCTTCGAACAGTTAGACGCAATTCCATTTGTTTAGTGAAAGCGTGCGTCAGCAAGAGGGAATGTCCAATGACTCCAGTAGTCGCGCTCGACTTAAAACGGATAACGGCAGAAGTCGCAGCGCGTCACGGGATGCTACTCCGGCCGGATGACCCTGCGATGCTCTTGGTGACGATGAATGAAGTAGTGTTGCAGCAGGTGATTGGGAGTATCGAAGCCCGCGCAGAAGAGATGGTTGCCGGCATCGAAGCGGGGTTCCGCTCTGCACAACGCGAAGCGTTGGGAAGTGTTGAAAGGGAGGCGCGGAAGGCCGGAATCGCCGTGCGTGAGGAGATTCAGAAGGATATTGACGCTGGGCGATTGCACGCGCGAGAATTAATTGTAGAGTTGAACCGCGCATACACGCGTTCTGCGGTCCGCCGTTGGGTCGCAATGGGCGTTGTTTTGGCGAGCGGTCTTCTGGTGCTGGGTGTAGGTCTAGGAGTGCTGCTTGCGAGGGTGTTGAAATGAGATCTTTCCTTGCGATGTTGTTTTACATTGACCATAAATGCGACACGCAACCGGCATTTCGGAAAACGTTTTTGGCGTTTACACTGATCTTCGTACTCCTCTTGTGGTCGCCCTGGCGACCTTTACTTTGCCCTGTGCTCGGCGTTTGCCCCGCCCCTACCGTGCGGGCTGATACAGCCCCGCAGCCTAAGCCCGTACCTCATCTGGCAAAGCACAAAAAAAAGACTGCGCCAAGTCCAGCGCAAATTCCAGCCGAGCCCTCGGTTGATGCTGCGGTCCAACCTTAAACTATACAAGAAAACGTTCTCACGGTCGTCTTCCGAGAATCGTAGGTGCTGCTCTAATTCTGTGTTGCTGGTTGATGTTTAGTTCGTGTGCCTTTGGGCAGTCGGGAGAGGGCGGGAACATCTCGCTCGTAAGTCCTGACCCATCCGTGGCCGATTTTTGGGATAGTAACAACTGTAATGGGGAAGCCCACGTAACGTGGATTGGATTTAGACTCCATCCCCAACATGGCCCTAACCACATTGGACGCTTGGTGCAAGGTCAAATCGTTGCCTTTTCTCAACGCGTTAAACTCGACAGGGATTTTAGCGGACAGTTCTTTTTGCTCCTTGGTATCTGCGATGTTAATTTGACTCAAGGCGATTCCTTGGCCGCGCCAACCGAGTCCCTTTTTTTCTTTGAGAGAGACATCGAAAGGACCGTTGACAGTTTTAGTGCCCCAATCTGGCATGAGGGTGAGAGAGTGGACAAATGGGATTCCTTTCTCGTAGCCAGCGATTACGTACTGAACGATATATACATCAACGCCAGTAACCACGGCTTGGTCTCTTGTAAAATTTCCGGTCTTGATCGCGTCAATGGCGAAAGCGAATGTCGTGGTCATTTGGTTCTTAATGATTTCAGCCAATCCACTTACCGACACGTTGGCGTCCGTGTGCTGGTCAACCTGTTTAATCCAGACTGGAAAGTCATAAGCCATGACCCCGCCGTCGTTAGATTTCGCATTCTCAGCGTAAAGATCAGCAACGACATACTTGCCCCTCAAAAGGAATATCTTGATCGCTGTTCCGGAAGGAACCGTCTTTCCGTCAGCGCCGATGACCATGCCAGTCGGCGTCACGGCATAGACAACAGTGGTAGCAGTAGCGTGATCGGCAAAGCAGAGAACAATAAAAAGTGGAACTGCGAGATAGTTTTTACGCATTGAGGGCGGGGCCAATACTAGACCCCGCCCAGCAGTTAGGCAACGGTTGAACATGTTGTGGTGGCGAGCGAATGTGAATAGAAAGCCATTGTTTCACTGGGCCTCCAAGAGTTCTCGGACAGTCCAGATGTGGTCAGTAAGCCCCGCATGCATTGCGGGAGTTACACGGAGCGTCTGATGCACGCGAACGAAGTTGAAAAAGGCCATGTAGAGCGCGATAGCAGCTGTGAGATGGTCAAGGCTCTTGCTGAATCCCAAGCTCAATCGAGTAAAACGGCGAAGATGTGTCCGCACGCTCAGGTTGGCGCGTTCGACGTGCGACGTGGAAGTGCGCGATTCGTCGGGGTCTCCGGTGATTACGACTGGAATGGTTGCTGTGACTTTCGACGGCTGATACCAGTCTGGCCCTTCGCCATCACTGGTCCCGTACAGCTTAAGCAACTGAGCGAAATCAATATCCGCTCCAAAGTATTCTTCGACGGCGGGAACGTAACTGCGCAGTCCATCGGTCGTAAGTTGGAATCTACCTGTGACGCGTCCGCTCAGGTCTCGGATGAAATCATAGGCAACCATCGCCTCACGCTTCGCAACGAGATAAGACAGGACCATTTTTGTTTCGCTATCAATTGCCATCCACACATAGGCGTCGCCCCACTCCATCGGAGCGTTCGGAAGCAAGTGCCGTTCTTTCGTGTGAACAAAGGTCCAGAGTTCATCGGCTTGAACGAATCGCGGACGGACGCCGCGCACTCTCTTGTCGAAAAGGTCGTGGCAGTTCTTTCCGACCGTAAGAAGGAGCGAAAGAATCGTCCCCTGGTGTGCGCCAGTGATGCGCGAGACGGCGCGAACACTCATTCCTTCAAGCAAGAGCGTGGCGATCTGGGCTGCCTTGTCGGGTCCTGTGTAGTGCCGTCCGAGGTGACGTTTGCGAGGCTCAGAAAACGTGGCATTGCAGCCGGGGCAGCGATACCGCTGGATTCGCTTGCGTCCGTAAAACCCAAACCTCTTCGCTTCAACGTGCTTGCATTTCAGGCAGGTCATGGCTTCTCTCTTGTCTTTCTACGGGAGAAGCCCGACAATCAAAGTCTCGGGTTCGAATGCGGGCTTCGTCCGCGTTTGAATTCAGCCTCGCCGTTAGCTGAAACTAGCGGCGGGGCACTTTCTTCACTTCTTTTTCACCGCATCATCAAAATTCTTCATTTTTTGAGCAAAAGGAACACGAAGTCGCTTAGTCCATGCCTTCTTTCCGTATTTGAAAGTCTCCTTTACTCGGCCGCTCTCGACGAGCCGACTAGTGATGGCGTGAATCGTTGCGAGCGGATTGCTGTGCTCGATGAGACCGCCGCCCAACTCCTTAAGTTCGTCTCTGATTTCGCTGGCTGTGAGTGGCTGTGCAGAAGCGGTCACAATGCGGAGAATATCGTCCGTGAGACTGTTATCGACGAGTTGCCGAAGTCGTGCGCCAGCATAGTCCAGGAAGTCTTTGTCTTTTCCTTCGGACTGGCCGATGAGCGTCGCCAGAGCGTTCATCGTTTTTCTCAAGGAAAGAATGCGCTCCTCGATGGTCTCTTGTTTTTCGAGAAGGGACTCCAATTCCTTTGCGGCAGCTTCGTAGGCTTCTCTGAATGTCTGATTTGCCATACACCAATTTTAAGCAAGGACTTAAGCAAATGTCAACACCTAAATTAAGCAAAAGTACAAGAGGCTGGGACAAGGCTATAGCGGAGGCTAAGAAGGGCATAGAGCGACTACAAACGGCCATCAACGTATTTGAGAAAAAGAAGGCAGCGGGCGAGCCGTGGCCCAAGAAGGCAGCAACACAGAATTAGAGCAGCACCTAATCGTAGGTAATTTCCTAATTTCAAGTCAGGATGTCGTTCGGCTCAAACACCGTGCGTCCGCTCCGTCTCGTGGAGAAGCCCAGAGAATCTTATCGATCTTGCGCGGAGTCCACCATTCATCGGTGCGGCTGAACAAGGCATTCAGATCGGTCGCCTTTCTTCGCATGATGTCTATGAGCAACACAGCCTCTTTTTCGTTAACCGAATCTTCTGTTTCTTTGCCTTTCGGGTTCCTTCGTACGGGCATCATCGCAAGTACTTGTGGTCTTTCGCGCAATGACTCAATCTTGCGCAGGGCTTTAACCACGAACTTGTCAGCGGTTCCAAACCATTTGGGGAATAGCACTGCCAGGAGACCCGATGCGCCAGCGGGTCCCAATCCGTTTATCTCTTGTGCAATCCCTAGGCTTCCCGGAATATTCACTAGACCAAAAGCGAAGAGACTCTCTTTGACGCGAAAGAGCCGCTCACGGCTATTTGATTTGAGATTGTCTAATCTTCCCTGAAGATAAGTCCCGTTATCGAACTTCCAGCGGAAATACTTGTCAAGGAAGGCGTACCACTCGGGACTGTCAAGTCTCTTGGTAGCTTGGGGGTCGAGCTCGTCCATGTATCTTTCTAGGTCGAGCTTCTTGACGACTGACGGCATATTCCAGTAGCCGGCAAGAGCGTCGCTCCATGCTTTCTGGTTGCGTGACGCCCACAGGTCGCTGATGGCTTGCAATCCAATTCTCCCTTCAAGCCGCGCCAGATTAGGACACTACCTAATCGTAAGTCAGTTACGAGCAGGAATCTAGACATGGTTTTTCCCTGAAACTCTTTACGTGTCGGGAGCGGGCGGGAAGCCGTTAAGCAACGGAGGCCCTCCAGAAGCGCGCCTGGGGTTTCAAGGGGCACCATCAATCACAATGGGCTGTGGCGCATGTTGGGACGAAACGTGTGGGGAAAGGGGGACGTGGTGCGCGGAGGTTGGGCCGATGTTGCCAGGCGACTGCCCGCTCGCCCTTCGGCTTCGGGGAAACGCGGCGCATCGCTAGAGCCTGCTTCTCCAGAACCCTACTAATTTCTCGGCCAGAACATCGACGCGAATTGAGGAGGTTCCAAGATGCCGTGCAGGCTCAGCCTCAAGACGAACTACCAAGTGTCCAACCTGAAAAGCGTTTGGCTGGAAAGCGTCGCCTTGAAAGGCCGCATCGGCAAGCTTTGTTCGCTTCACCGAGGAGTACGTATCGTAAACTTCAAAGTGCTTGGAGCCGTTCGCCAGTTGACGACAGACTTCCCACGTCGCTTTGTCAGATTGTAGAAGCTCAGGTTTAAATGGCCTCTTCTGAAGTTTCCACTCCTTGAGGTGAAACGCTGTCACAAAGAAGTCGAACGCCGCGTATGAATCAGCCGGATTGTCTTTCACACGCTGCAAGTCCCGCTCAAGTTTTCCGAAGAGGTCCGCCGCCGTTCTCAGGGCAAAAATTCCTTTTTCAGCCATATTCGCCTCCTAAGTTTTGAAGATAAGGTCTTTAGTCTTTCCGATTGTCTCCGATTCGCTCCCGAGCCTTCCTAATCGTGCGATCAATATAATCTTGTTGCCTCTTCCTATCTCCTTTGTGCGAGAGGTCACGCGAAGTAAGCGCGTCGCGCGCCGTATTCTCCGGCACGCCGTGGGCCAAAGCGTAGACTGCATAGGCGAGATCCACGCGCGTCTGGTCGCCGTCGTAGATTGGCTTCGCCCGGAAGTCCTCGATGCTCTTGAGATTAGAACCGCACCGGCTCCCGCGCCGGAAAGAGACGGGTGGGGGAGGCTCGGATTGCTCCGATTTATATAGGGTTCTGACTTCTGCGAGAAATGCGCCCGCTGTTGAATAAACCGCTCCCGTAGCCTCATGCAGCCTCACGTAAGGAAAGGTATCATCCGTCCTTCGATATTTGTCTTTGCGATTCGTAAATCCCGCAAGTCTTCCGTAGTGCCGCCAATCCGCTGAAGCAGGATCACCGCCAAAGCGTGACGCCAGCAGTCTTGCTGCAAACGTAGAAAGATGTTTCGGCAAGGTCTGCCCGTGGCAGAGCCATGCTTGAAAGTTCCTCGGAGATGTTTCAAGAACAACCGCTGGAGCAAAGCCCTCAGATTTCAACAGTTCGATGGTCTGAGGGCTGGCGTCGTCGATAAGCGAAAGAGCATGTTCGCCACTCGGCCGGATATAGATATTCCGTCCTTCAAGATTCTTTAAGCGCAGCCAGGACACGGAGCGAAGCAACGTGTCAAGGTCCCACACGCGCGGGAGCATCGCTCCTTGAGCAGCGTTCGGATCGAAGAGGCCGACCTCGAAAGCGCTTGCCATCATGGCGCGCCCCTGTTTCTCGACGGCTTCGGCGGTTTTGCTCGTAGACATCTTTTGACTTGACAGCCGCAAATAAGCGGCGTAATTATGCTGCTGTATGTATAGTAGCATAGGTGTTCAAACAGAACGATAGATTCTAACTTAAATGATCGCGCAAATCGGCGGGGCCAGATGCACGAACTTCAACAAGTCACCGAACGACGCAATGAAAAACTGGTCCGGGAACTCGGGCCGCTGGTGGCCTCCTGCCTCCAAGATCATGGCACGGAAGACATTTTGCTGAATCCCGATGGGCAAGTGTGGGTGAAGCGGACTCACGAGGATTTTCGGGTTGTCGGCAAGATGCCTCCTGCGCAGGCTTTAAGTGCGTTTGGCACGATCGCCGCGATTCGCGATACGGTCATCAATCACGAGAACCCCATTCTCGAAACAGAGCTGCCGACGGATGGAAGCCGCTTCGAGGGTTTGATCCCTCCAGTGGTGCGGTATCCGGTATTTGCCATTAGGCAACGGCCGCATTGCGTATTCACTTTGAACGAGTACGAGATCGACGGAATTCTCACGGACAAGAGCGATGCGCTGAACCTTCAGCGTCGTCGCGATTACTTTCTGGAGTCGGTGCGCGGGAAGCGCCACCTGGAAGTAATCCGCGCCGCGATAGAGCAGCGGAAAAACATTCTTGTTGCCGGATCAACCGGTTCGGGCAAAACGACGTTCATCAATGCTGTCCT
>Ga0210407_10005174_pt1 | contig 10111 bp, 10 predicted proteins | sample IncBWC27MmetaG_FD_150860 | JGI IMG/M metagenome (GOLD analysis project Ga0210407, IMG submission 150860) | Forest soil microbial communities from Barre Woods Harvard Forest LTER site, Petersham, Massachusetts, United States - Inc-BW-C-27-M | ecosystem: Environmental > Terrestrial > Soil >... | reverse complement strand
GAGGGCCAAAATGGCCCTGTGGTTTGTACAGAAACATTGAAGGCGCACGTCTCGCCCGAGATCAAATTTCAGGCGAAGGCGGTCGCGGAGCGTGAGTTTCTGTCGGAAGCGGCGTGGCTGAAACGCCTAGTTCTTAGGGAGATCCGGGCATGCGATGCCGCGCGCGGAAGTGAGGGCGAGTCCTCGCCGGCGAAAGGCAATCGTCGCCAGGGCAGGGAGGCACGCGGATCGGATGGCGGCGCCAGGCCGATGCTAGTGCGATTGAGGACCGAGGACAGGCTCCTGTTGGATGCCCGTGCCGAAGCGCGGGGAATGCGCCCGGCGACCTACGCTTCGGTCTTGCTGCGATCGCATCTGCGCAAGCTCACGCCCCTGCCCAAGGACGAGTACCTGGTGCTCAAGCACAGCATTGCGATGCTCGCGTCGATTGGCCGGAACATCAACCAGATCGCCAAGGCAGCTAACCAGGGCGGTCGGATCGCGGACTCTGCGGGCGCGGAATTTCGGGCCATGCTCAAGATATGCGTCGCCTTGCGAGACAACACCAAGGCGCTTCTTAAGGCCAACGAAACCAGCTGGGAGACCGGGCATGCCGAAGCGGATCTTTAGGATTCGAGAAGGCGAACCTTTGTTGGACATTGTGAGCTATGGCCGCGGAGGGCCACATGAGACGAGCGTCGGATTGACGCCGGCGCAGCTGGAACTCATCCAGAGGACCGCCCGGCGGACGCCGGAAGCGGTCGTGAAGGTATTACCTCGCGCCAGCAACGACTTCAAGGCCGTGGGCCAACACATGGACTACATCGGACGCAAAGGAGAGCTGGATCTAGAATCCGACGACGGCGAGCGCTTGAGTGGTCGGACAGGTAGCGACCTCCTGGACGACTGGGACCTTGATCTGGACGATGTGCGGCGGCAAGCAACCCTCGCCGCTACGAAAGGCAGACAGCCGCCGAAGCTCGTCCACAAGCTCATGTTCTCGATGCCACCCGGAACGCCGCCGGACAAAGTGCTGGGGGCCGTGCGAAATTTCGCCCGGGAGGAATTCTGGGGTCAGCACCGATACGCCTTCGTCCTGCATACCGATGAACCTCATCCGCATGTCCATCTCGTGCTGAAGGCAATCAACGAACCGGGCGTGCGCCTCAACATTAAGAAGACCACTCTTCGTCACTGGCGATCGGAGTTTGCAAGAAACCTAAGAATGCTCGGCGTTGAGGCCAACGCCACCGAACGCGCGGTGCGTGGTGAAACCAGGAAGGCCAAGAAGGACGGCATCTATCGCGCGAGCTTGCGCGGAGATTCCACTCACGTCCGCGCCCAAGCCGAAACCGTGGCTGCGGAACTACACCGAGGGGCCAAGCGTGTCGAACCGGGTAAGCGCACCGTAGTGGAAACACGGCGCCAGGTCGAAAGCGGCTGGCAGAATCTTGCCATCAACCTTGCGAAGGACGGCCACAAGGACCTCGCCCGTGACGTTCAGCGATTTGTTGACAGAATGTCCCCGCCGTGGACAGAGCGCGAGCTAGTCGCCCACTGGTTTGATGAGCGCGCGCGTGATTATTCTCGTGTACGCGAGCGGCCTGTCACTCGCTGATGCTTTGTCGCGCTTAGCGGCAACCTTCTCTATCTCCGGCTGCGCAGTTGATTTCCCAGCTAATCTGAACCCAGCGGCGCCGTTGCTGAGACGGATAGTCCTGCGCCGGTCACTGTCAATTCCAGACGTCGAGTTCTCACGTGGTTGGTTGCTTGAATTGCTTTGCGAGCTTCAGTTCCTGTCCTTGATAGTTTGAAGCGATCTCGAGCCCGTAGAGAGTTTGGGGCCGCTCCGCCATGCGTTCGTAGCGCAACCAACCGACCCCCTGGCCGTGTTCCAAAACGAATGGTACCTCGTGCGAACGAACCTCCAATACGCCTCGGCTGCTTCCCGCCTTCTTAGTGACTGGGTCCCAACCGAAACCTGGATCGAAGAAGCCAGCATAGTGGACACGGAATTCGCCGGCGCGCGTATCATACGGCAACATCTCAGCAGCGAAGTCGGGCGGCACTGCAATCGCCTCTTTAGTCATCAAAATATAGAATTCGTCAGGATCGAGGACAAGTGATGCGTTTCGATGAAAGCGGATCGGTTCCCAAAAATCGAGCGGATCATAATCTCGTCGATCAAGATCAATCCGTCTTGTGTGCTTCTTGGCACGCCACCCGATCAGGCAGTCAGCCGCGCCAGAGCCCATTAGGTCAATGGAAAATGGCAGATGGCCCGTCCTATCACTTATTTCAGATGTATTGGCGAGTTGCCTTTCATTCAACATCTGTCTCCAATCCATGGACGTGATAGCTTTAGGTGCTTCACCGCGTGTGCGACGAAAGCGCAGCTGATTTAGCCGGGTTCCGGTCCGGACCACGACGCTGAAACTTCGCGGGGCTACCTCCAAGTAGAGCTGGCCCTCATACCCTTCCTCCACCTGGTCGAACAGCGTAGCTCGATCGGCAATAAGGCGCGTCAAAATATCCAACCTGCCTGTTGAACTCTTCGGGTTGGCGAACGCTGCGACTTCACTTCGTAATCGAATAGATTCCGAAAGTGGAATTACGTATAGCCGACCTCTCTCGAGAACAGCTCCATTTCTCAGGTCCATCGCGAAGCTCTCGAAGTTGCTGTCGAGTTCCCGCATCTTTTCCAATACTTTCATCCCCTTTCCGGGCAAAAAGCTGGCATCAACAGGATATGCAAAATCTCCCAGTCTTAGGTCAATGCTTGCCGGCTGTATCTGATCGCGTGAAATCTCCGATAAGATTCCCACCGGAGCAATCTCGCCGTTGGCAACCATGTCGTTTATCTTTTGGCAGGGCAGGATGCCCGTATAGGCCGCTGCTCGGTTTGGTACTTCAATTAAATTAGCTTGTTCCATCCGTCTTACCTGCTCTCACGCAAGATCCGTTCGTGCCGTTCTAGGAGACTCAGTTTATAGTATTCAGCGAAGCAGCTGAGGCCGCAAAATCCCCCATCTTCTCGCCTACCGCTGCCGACCCTTTGTTCAGCAGGAAATGTTTTCCCGCAGAACGGGCAAGTGCCTGCCTCCCAGCATTGCAGCAAGTACGAAGTTTCGGTAATCGCCATTCCGAAGCTCCAATGGTGTTATTGCCCCGATTCATCAAGTATCGCCCGGAGCGTATTATAGAGACCGCAAACAGGGCAGGCGCACGCTGACGCACGCTGACGCACGCTGGAGACATTATGGCCGAAGGCTCGCGATGGTGGGATAAATATTACGTTCGCTATTTCGTAGGCACCGTATACGCGGTGCCATTGCTTATTGCGCTGGAAAAGACCTCCCCAGCTGGTAGCGCGATAGCCCAATTTGCGGAAGACAAATGGGTTAACGCGGCGGCAGTTACGACCGCCGGATTGGCGTTCTGCTACTTGTCCAGCGCACCGATTCTGCTGCTGCACGCATTGCGTGTCCGCGTACCGAAGACGAGTACAGCGTTCTATGCGACTGCTATCACCGCTGCGGCGCTCGGCCTGACATTCTTGGTCGTCGTGGTGAGATCCTATATTCAAAATGTCGACGTAATGCCGAGCGCGTCTCTGGCAATTATCCCATTTGCGGCTGTTGTAGCGCTCGAAGTACTCGGGCTTGCAACTTGCAGCATAAACTCGACCAAGCAGTTTTACGTCGGACTCGCCAGCCAACGCAAGGCAGAGTCAAACTCCATCGTCCGAGAAGATTACACTGAATCGTACCGGCATCTCAGAGAACACGGGAACGCATTGCTCATCATATTGATGGAAAATATCTTGGCGTTAGGACTCTGGAAAGCACACGATATAACCATGATGGTGGGCTTAATTGTAGTTTGGATTTTCCCGGCGACATTTGTTTGGTTTATCGCCACATGGCTTGAAAGAGCCTTATCGGATGGCGACGCCGTTTAGGTCGAACCGTCTGCCGAATCGCCGATGCCAAGCAGCATGAGTACATTTGATGCGAGGTATCGACGAGACAAGAGAGCATTCTATAAGGAGCCGCGCAACTTTAGCATCCGGTTTGGCCAACGCCATTAGTTGGCGCCGCAACGCCGGTTCGCACCAAGCAAGATCTGCAAAATGTGAAGTAACTCGATGTGCGAGAGCAGGGGATATTCCATATTATCGATGCCGATCGAGGTCAAGGCCGATATCGATGCGACAGTAGGTACAGGGAGGTCATTTGCCACTGCGGCTCCGGTTTATCTTAGATACGAATATTCTGATTCCGCTTCAGGATTCGTTCATCAAGTTACAACCGAACTTGGCAAACTTCGTTCGATTAGCAGGAGTGGGAGGCCATCAGCTGCTATATCACGCGGCCTCCGAGGCAGACATCCTACGCGACCAAAACGTAGATCGCCGCACGCGCACGCTTGAACGGTTACGTCAATACACTTTGCTCGAGTCAGGTCCTGCGTGTCCTTGGAACAACGCGACCACTTCGGCGAATGATGCATGTGACAATGAGATTTTATACACTCTCGAGAATTCTGCGGCGCATGCGCTCGTCACGGAAGATCAGGAAATTCATAAGAAGGCCAAAGTCCGTGGACTTGGCGATCGCGTCTTTTATATTCAGGCGGCAGAAGACTGGTTGCGCCGATTGCACGAACGAGCGCAGATCGTGCTGCCGCGTATCCAGGACATCGAGCTCCATACTCTCACGACGACGCTGGCCGACCCATTTTTTTTCAGCATTCGCGCTGGATATCCCGGATTTGACGCATGGTTTCATCGAAAAGCCCAAGAAGGTCGGCGCGCATGGCTCTACAGAGACAGCCTAAATGGACCTCCAGAGGCTCTGTGCATCTATGCCATCCAGCACGATGAGCAAATTAACGAACAGGGTGTGGTGCTTTCCGGTCCGGCGCTCAAGCTTTGCACCTTCAAGGTGGGTGAGTTGGTTCGAGGGAGAAAGATCGGTGAGCTTTTTCTAAAAGCGGCCTTTCGTTACGCCGCCGATGAACGTTGCGAGCACATATTCGTGCACGCGGATCCCGGAAGGCATGGTCAATTGATTGCGCTCCTGGAGGATTTTGGTTTCGAATTGCAGGGGTCGTATAGAGGTGATTCGGTCTACGTCAAAGAACATCCGCACGAACCCCCTCCGCTGCTGATAGATGCCTTCGACTATTTGAGGCGATATTTCCCTCACTACCGAAGTGACGAAAGTATTCAAAAGTTCTTAGTGCCTATCCAGCCTCCATTTCACCAAATTCTCTTTCCAGACTATGGCCGACCGGGCGCGGCGCTTCCAGCGGCGCATCCACAGACCCATGTTGGTAACGCCATGAAGCTCGCGTATCTGTGTCATGCGCCAACCAATAAAGTGCGCACGGGCGATATTGTGTTGTTTTATCGAACATATGATCTGAAGACCATCACTACTTTGGGCGTCGTCGAGCGATACGAAATCTCTCAGTCGGCAACGGAAATTGCGCGCTTAGTCAGTCGCCGTACGGTGTATTCACAACTCGAAATCGAGCGGATGGCTACGAGGCCGACAAAGGTTATGCTGTTCAGGTTGGTACAACATCTGACCACCCCTATTGCATATACGTGGCTGCTGAAAAATAGAGTAATCAGCGGCCCCATTCAGTCTGTTCTAAGGATCGACGATGAGTCTTTTTCCAGAATCCTCCACGCCGCGAGGGGGTAGGGCTGTGCTACTGTCGATCAAGCCGCGGTACGCGGACTTGATCTTAGCGGGAACTAAGCGCGTCGAGTTGCGGCGCAGCTGGCCCTCAAATGACATAGGAGTCTTGGTTCTGTACTCCTCGGCACCTGTTCAGAAACTGGTGGGAGTTGCCTACGTAGATAGCGTTAACGAGTGCGATATAGAGGGAATTTGGCAGCTCGCTGTGAAATTTGGTGGCGGACTGACTCGTGAGGAACTTATCGAATACTTCGAGGGAAAGAAATTAGCTTACGGAATCATGATCAAAGATACACGAACAGCGCAAAACGCGGTGGACCCCAAAGATCTCTTCCCGGGCTTTGTGCCGCCGCAATCATTTCAGTACCTGACTCCAGAAGATTACTTCCGCGTGATGCGTTCGATCTTTCCTAACGACTGACACAAACGTTTTTGCGGCCGATATCAACGACGGGTTGGGGTTTCCGCGGAGCTAGTACTGCAGGTCGCGCTCCGAACTGTAGTAATCAAAACTGTCGTCCCGTTCGTTGATGAATGTCGCGTTGACCTTGCTCTGCACGCCAAGCGATTTTCCCAGGGAGTGCTGAGTACGCGGGGTCGAAAAGCTCGATGTATCCATCGATCTCAATTTCGGTGGCGCCCGTGGGAGTCCATGTGCAATGCATCGCGAGCGCCACACGTTCAATGAAATTGATTCCTTGCTGGCCTCGCACGACCTGGCAGCTCAGTTTTTTCGGCGTTTGATTCTCGTTTTCCTTGCCTCAACGAACGATACCCCTCTTACGCAATAAATCAGGCGCAACTGCGCATACGGCCATCGATTGTAGAACCTCTAACGGATTAACAAGGAGGCCGACTCAGTGCCAGCGTGCCAGGTCGTAACGAATCAAAGACTTAGGGTGAGGCGAGACCGTCGAAGTACGGTCAGTTACACTCCAGTGCGGTTGCGTGGGAAACATTTGCGAAACATTGCAGGGATTGCACCGTGGCCGCCAACATTGATGCGCAGAATCCGTCCGATTTGACGCTACCGTGCCGAGCGTGGTTCTCGTCAGTCACTTTTCGTGACGGTACCGTACTTGATTTGGAAGACGACGACACGGTTGTCCTAGTCGGCGCAAACAATAGTGGAAAATCTGACACCTTGCGATCTATCGTGTCGTTCGCACGTAAAGGCGCAGCCGACTCGCCCGTCGTGAAAGCTGCGAATGTCGCCAAATCCGGCACATCCGAGGATCTTCTGCCATGGCTCACGCGCAACTATGCCAAACAAGGCGAGTTTCCGAATTATTCCTATCTGGGGTTTGGACTACATGCTTCGGAACAATCGGCATCGGTGTGGTGGAGCGCACACGGTCTTTCAGAACTCACTCCACTGTTTATCCACACGTGTCGGAGCGAATCGCGGCTTATTGACTCCAACACGCCCAACGCCATCGCTCCTTACGAGGCCAAGAGTCACCCGTTGCATAGACTGTACGATGACGCGGACCTAGAAGAGAGAATTTCGACGGCTTTCCACGATGCATTCGGTACCGACCTAGTAATCAACTGGCGAGGCGGAACACAAATTCCCGTCCATGTCGGACGACGCCCGGTCAGAACACTAAATGCCGATCGAGTATCAAACGAATACACTGAAGCGGTAAAGAAGCTCCCCCTACTATCGGACCAAGGGGACGGTATGCGCAGTTTCGCTTCGCTGCTGTTCGTTCTTGAATCAATGCAATCATCCGTCTTACTTATCGACGAGCCAGAGGCGTTTTTGCATCCACCTCAGGCCAGACGCATAGGCGAGACCATTGCACGGGCACGAAAAAACCGACGTCAAATTATTGTCGCGACGCACAGCACCGACGTGCTTCGCGGAATTCTTTCAGCAGGCCAGCCCAACACCAAGATAGTACGACTCTCCCGTGCCTACGGCCAGACGACACGGGTGCTTCAGCCGTCGGCAATTGAACAACTGTGGAGTGACCCAATTCTTCGGTTTTCAAATGCTCTGGATGGCCTGTTTCATGAAGGTACGGTGTTGTGCGAGGCCGATGCAGATTGCCGTTTTTACGAGGCAATAGCGGCAGCTGTTCAATCGACGCCAGTTGATTTGCATTTTACCTACACCGCTGGGAAAGATCGACTTCCGACAGTTCAACGCGCACTTAAGGCGTTGGGCGTGACGGTTGCCGTAATTGCGGATTTCGATGCATTCCAGCAGGACAAGCCATTGGAGGAATTGGTCGACGATCCCACCGCATGGCAGTCGCTATCTAGTCTGATTAAGACGGTGCGAACTACTGTGAGTGCTAAGGCACCGACTTTGTCACGCTCGGCTTTGACTGCGGAGATCCTTGCGCTGTTAGGCAAGAGTACCGAGGAAACTCTCTCGGATGACGAGCGACAAAGAATTAGAGATCTATTGAGGGGTACGTCTCTATGGGGTTTAGCAAAAACACAGGGAGAAGGCCTGTTTTCCGGGCAGGCTGCTCGGGATGCGAAAAAGCTCCTTGCGGAGTTGCAAAAATTCGGGATACACATCGTCCCAATCGGAGAGTTGGAGTCCTTTTGCAGGACCGTTGGTGGCCACGGACCGCGCTGGGTGTCGGAAGTCCTTAAGCGTCGCATCAAAGACGATCCCGAGCTTGGTGAGGCCCGGGCATTCGTCGATGCGGTTCTTTTTTACTTTGTGCTCTATGGTTAACCGCGGACTCCGATCTCGTCTTCCGCCGTGGGCACCCAGACCTCGTTCTTCCTCCAAAACGACAAAAGCACCTACATGTGCCACGAGGAGCACGTGACGACTTCCCTTGTGAAGAACTTCTCGTCATTCTCGTGATTTGAGTTGGTGAAGCCGTTCGCTGTGCCGCCGTCGAAGTGAGGACTTGTGGAGAGGAATGAGCAAGCATAGGAGACTCGGCCCATGCCCGTGTGGTAGCGGTAAGCGCTACAAGCACTGCCATGGAGTGCTCGAGTTAGAAGGCATCACACTCGGCAGCTTCCACAAAGGCATGCCCACCGTCGAGCAATTTAGAAAGATGGTGAAGGCGGTGGACGAATCAAGCGCAAATCGCTCGAGGCAACGTGCTCTGTTCGGTGAGACCGGGTTGTCTAACTCAGTCGAGTTTGGTGGTCGTCGCATGGTCGCCGTCGGCGGCACGATCTTCGAGATAGATCCGAAGTTCGCACCTATCAACTTCATGGGCAACTACCTCACGCAGGACGCGCTGGGTAATGACTGGTGCATCGAGACGTTCAAGGACACCGGGCCATGCGCGCATCCAATCTCTCTGTGGTATCGCGACCTCATGCTATGGATGAACCAACATCATGAGGGCGGCGGTCTCGTCAAAGGGAAGCTCAGTGGGCCCGTTAAGGCGTGGTTCCAGCTCGCTTACGATGTGTGGATTCTTTCACACCATCAATTACGGAGACCGTTGATCGAGCGCCTGAAGGATCGAACGCAGTTCCAGGGCGCGCGGTACGAACTCACAACATATGCGCTCTTTGTCCGAGCTGGCTTCGAGCTACGTCCCGAGGACGAGAGGGACATCGAGCAGAAGCACGTCGAGTTCATCGCGCATCATCGAAAGTCTGGAGAGCAGGTCGCTGTCGAGGCGAAGAGCAGGCACCGGCAGGGCGTACTGTCGTTCACTGGAGTTGCCCGCCACGCGAAAGCTAGTCAACAACCCAACATCACCGCCAACCTCAAGAAGGCGTTAGCTAAGGCACGCGCGATGCCCTACGTCGTCTGCATCGAATTGAACCTGCCGCCTACTGAGGATCACGAGGTTCGGCGTCAGCACATGGAGAGCGCTGCCCAGGAAGTACAGGGTCTTTGTGCAGACTATGCCAGCCGAGGTGAGAAGTTTCCCGCAACACTCGTGGTCCTCACCAACTACCCACACCACTATGGAGGGGTCAACGAACTAGATCCGCTTTGCGATCAAAGCATCATGGTGATAGCAGAACCCGCGCATCCGTTCTCCAGTAACACGACGCTCCTAGAGATCAGGGCGGGGCTGGAGTCTTACGGGAACTTGCCGAGGACTTGGGAGGACTTCGACCGCTGACTCAATTGGTCCGGCGATCTCAGCGGAACTCGTAGATAGCCTGTGAGCGCTTACCGTCGGCGGGGCGCAGGCGTTCTAGCCGACAGCGTGGCCAAGCAAGTCCGAGGGCATCCGGGGACAGCCGAAATCTTGCATGCTTTTCCGGCATCCAAACTGACACCTAAATTGACACCTAGCTGCCGATTACCCTGACACCTAATAGCCACAGACGATAAAAATATGCTTATAAATCAATGGTCGGGGTGACAGGATTTGAACCTGCGACTCCTACGTCCCGAAGGTTTCGACCTCCTCCAGCACCTGCCATTTTTGTTGCGGCGCCACAGTAGGGCTAGGGTATCGGCCGGGTTCAGC
>Ga0210407_10005173_pt1 | contig 10112 bp, 8 predicted proteins | sample IncBWC27MmetaG_FD_150860 | JGI IMG/M metagenome (GOLD analysis project Ga0210407, IMG submission 150860) | Forest soil microbial communities from Barre Woods Harvard Forest LTER site, Petersham, Massachusetts, United States - Inc-BW-C-27-M | ecosystem: Environmental > Terrestrial > Soil >... | reverse complement strand
AGCATGTCGGCGATCGTGGCACTGGTAACCTTGGCGTTGGGGCCCTCGTCCCACACGATCGGCAGCGCGGCGAGCGCGGTCTTCGCATTCCAGAAATTGTCGGCGACGACGGCAACGGCCGTCTCGCCGACCGGCACGACCTTCTTGACGCCGCGCATCCCCTCGACTTTCGCGGCGTCGAAGCTCTTCACCTTGCCGCCGGGAACCGGGCAGTCGCGGATCGTGGCGGTCAGCATGTTCGGGAATTTGAGGTCGATCCCATAGACCTGCTTGCCGTTGACCTTGTCGGCGGTATCGAGCCGCTTCAGCGGCTTGCCGGCGATTTTCCAGTCTTTCGGGTCCTTCAGCTTGATGTCTTTAGGCGGATCGAGCTTGGCCGCCTCCGCGGCAACCTTGCCGTAGGTCGTCGTGCGACCGGAGGGCTTATGCGTGATCACGCTGTTGGCGGCGCTGCACTCCGCGGGCTCTACCCCCCAGCCGGCCGCCGCGGCACGGATCAGCATGTCGCGCGCCGCCGCGCCGCCCTCGCGAACATACTGGTTCGACTCGCGGATGCCACGGCTGCCGCCGGTCGAAAAATTCCCCCAGACGCGCTTGCGCGCGAGGTTTTCGCCCGGGGTCGGGTATTCGGTCGTGACCTTCGACCAGTCGCACTCCAGCTCCTCCGCGACGAGCTGAGCGAGGCCGGTCAAGGTGCCCTGGCCCATTTCCGATCGCGCGATCCGGATCACGACTGCGTCGTCCGGGCGAACGACCACCCAGGCATTCATCTCGGGCACGCTGTCGGCGGCCTGCGCGGCGGCGAGGCCGAACGGGATCCGGAAGCCGAGCGACAGCCCACCGCCGACCGCGGCGGCGCCGGCAAGAAACGAGCGGCGATTGACTTGCGACAATGCGGTCATGGCATGCCCCCGTTCAGGCTTTGGCGGCGGCGTGGATCGCCTCGCGCACCTGCTGATAGGTGCCGCAGCGGCAGATATTGGTGATGGTGCTGTCGATATCGGCGTCAGTCGGCTTCGGGTTGTCCTTGAGCAGTGCCGCGACCGCCATGATCATACCGCTCTGGCAATAGCCGCATTGCGGCACGTCGTTATCGATCCAGGCCTGCTGCACCTCGTGCAACGAGCCGTTGGCGGCAAGGCCCTCGATCGTCGTGACCTTCTTGGAGCCGAGCGCGCTGATCGGGACCGAGCAGGAGCGCGTCGCCACCCCGTCGATGTGGACCGTGCACGCACCGCATTGGGCGATGCCGCAGCCGTATTTCGTGCCGGTCAGGCCGATCGCGTCGCGCAACACCCATAGAAGAGGCGTGCGCGGATCGACATCCGCCTGGTAGCTCTTCCCATTGACGTTGAGAGACACCATCGCCGTACCTCCCTCTTTCCGCACAGACCGACCCGGCCGGCAGACAACCGATTTCTCCGGTTCTGGGCTAAGCCAGCCAAGCCTTGGTAACGACCGTAGGATTGCCTGTCCGGTTTGTCCACCGACCCGAAGGCCCGTCCCGCAGAATTGATCGGTGGCCGCTGCGGGATGACGGTCCACCAAAGGCAGCCCCACCGCAGACCCCGCCGAAGGCCTCGTCGAACTGAACGAGCGCTTTTTCCGCTCCGGAGTCGGCTACCAGTTCTTGGCCCGCCGACCGCGGCCGCAGGTCTCGATCACAACCCTGCCGCTGCTCCGGTGTCATCTGGTCATAGGGTCGTTCAGCATAGCGGCCAAAGGTCGGCGTCTCCGGCATGTCGGTGTTGGGTTGGCCATCAATCGAGTACAGAGTTCAATAAGGCCATGAAGCATGTCTTGTCGGTTCTGGTCATCGTCGCATCGCTTGCGGTTGCGGCGTCCGGCCGGGTGCAAGTCCAGCCGGGTGCATCACCCCTTCGGCGCCACCGGCCGCGGCTGCCCCGCCGGATACGCTCCGTCCCGCGGTGCCGCCGCCTGTGCGACGCGCGCCGAGCTTGTCGCCCAGTCCGGATAAGCCATCACCAACACAAAATCGGCCTCCTCGAGCATCGAGGCGAACATCTTGCGACCGGTAATGCGATACCCGCCATCAACCCGCGAGGCCCGCGTCTTCAGCGGCCGCTCGGCAAATATTGCCCCGGTTTGTTGCTGACCCCCCGCTGGAGGGAGATGGATTCGAACCTTCGGTTCCCCAACAGATCCGCTCCCGTTTTCGAGACAGCAGTCCCGTCTCCCATGACGGTTTGACGGTCTCACGACCAGGAACCGAAAGTTCGAATCCATCTCCCTCCTGCACGGAGTCTGGTCTCATCAGTCCCTTCCGCCGCTGCTGATCCGCTCTCCCTGGCCTCCTCCCTTCGCGCTCGTTTATTGGTCAAGCCAGACCGTCCCGAGATCCTGATTGAGGAAATGGCTCGGACCGATCTTCCAGCCCTTGACATAGGAACGGTGGGGCACGATCCGGTACCACCACAGGGTCATGATCTCGTGCGTCGCTCCGCCGATGCTCGACATCGAAACGGTTTCTTCGCTAGTCACCTTGGACATCGCCGGTCTTTTCGCACACAAACCGGACGTGCGGTGCTGAGCGCCTGCTTGACATTTATTTCTGTCGTCGCGGGAGCAAGATCAGTGACAAGCCGCGTATAACGCTTACTTAAGCTGCGCCGGCCTCGACTTGCTTGATCCTCTGGAGGCAATGGGATGCTCGATCGCTTGCAGGACTACGCACGGAGCTTCGACGGCTATACCGAGCTGCGCTGGCATACCAATCACGCGGTCCGGCTCGTCATGCGCAAGGGAGCGCTGTTGCAGAACAGCCAGTCGCGCGAGGGCGGCGTTTCCGCGCGCTGTTATCGCAGCGGAGCCTTCGGCTTTGCATCCCGCCCAGGCGATACGGAAGAGGCGACAAAGGCGGCGCTGGCAGAAGCACGCGCCAACACGGCACTTTATGAGCGTGCGGTAGGGCCCTGCCCGGCAAGCCTGCCGCAAACGGCTCCGGGTACGGGGATTTACGATTACCGCAGCCGGCGCGTCCCGCTATCGCCGAGCGAGCGCACCGATCTGCTGCGCTGGCTCAACGACGCGATCGCACAGAAATACCCTGGGCTATTGAATACAGACTTGGTGCTGTCGAGCCTGGCGATGGAGAAGGCGCTCATCACCTCGGAGGGCGCGGCAACGCACTCTTACATTCCGCGAACGGTGCTGCTGTTCGGTCTGTCGATGCAGGCGAATGATGGGCCGATCGAACTCTCTGACGTTGCCGGCGGGTTCGGCGACCTTCAGGATCAGTGCTACGACCTCGAGCCGCTGCTGGAACGGATCGACGCGCTTTACGTCGCCTTGCGGGAAAAGGCCGATGGGACACATTGCGAGGCCGGCGTACACGATGTGGTGCTCGATCCCTTGGTCGCCGGGATCCTCGCGCATGAGGCGATCGGACATACCTGCGAAGCCGACAGCGTGCTCACCGGGTCGGTCGCCGGCGACTACATCGACCAACCCGTCGCTTCCGAGAAGATCACGCTCGGGGACTATGGCGGGCGGGGTCCCGATGGCAAGTCCGACCTGCCGATCCATATCGACGATGAGGGGACGCCGTGCCGCGACGTGACGATCATCGAGAACGGTGTGCTGAAGGGCTTTCTGCACAACAAGGACACGGCGCGGCGGCTGGAGGCCGAGCCGACCGGCAATGCGCGCGCATTCGCATTTGGCGACGAGCCGCTGGTACGGATGCGCAACACCGCGATCTTGCCCGGCGTTGATCGGCTCGACGACATGATCGCTGCGGTCGATCGCGGCTACTACCTAATGCGCGCCAGCAACGGACAAGCGGATTGGACCAGCGAGTTCATGTTCGGGATCACCCGCGGCTACGAAATCCGTAATGGCAAGCTCGGCCGCGCTATCCGCGACACGACGATTTCCGGGGTCGCCTTCGACATGCTCAAGACCGTCACCCATGTCGGCGACACGCTGCGTTGGATGGAAGGCGCCTGGTGCGGCAAAAAACAGCTAATCCCCGTTGGGATGGGCGGACCGGCACTCAAGTGCCGGATCACCCTCGGCGGCCAGTGATAGGCGGCCCGTGATGAGTGGGCTTGTCGATGCCTCGGCGACCGACTTCACCGCCGAGCTGGTGCGTCGTGCGATCGGCGACGGCGCCCACGCTGCACAGGTGACGAACGTCAACCTCGATCGCTTCGAGATCGATTTCAGCGAGCGCAAGGTCGATCTGCTGCGCAGCACCGCCAACGAGACGACGTCTCTCGGTGTGCTGCGCGACGGTAAGCGCGGCAGCGCGACCCTCAACGGCCGCGATCCCGATGACATCGACGGCGCGTTGCGAACGGCGCTGCTCGCGGCCGATGCCGGCCTCGCCGACCCGGCGAACGCGGTTGCCGAAGCCTCCTCCCTGCCGCCGAGCCGGCACGGCGCCGAGATGGCAGATCGCGACGCCATGATCGCCACCGTCCTGGCCTATATCCGCGAGCTGAGTGAGCGCTACCCGCTGATACGTACCCGCAACAGCACCTACACCTTCTTCGTCAAGGATACGTCCTTCGCCAATTCGCTCGGGGTGCATCAGCGACAGCGCCGAGCCTGGTATCAGTTCGGCGCGATGTTCAGTGCCAAGGATGGCGCCCGAGCCACATCCTTCAACTATTCGGGCGCCGCTTCTTATGTGCCGTTCGAGCAGCTGCTTGCGGTCGGAACCGTCGGCCGATTGATTGAAGAGACCCTGCGATCGTTCGACGCGAGACCTGTATCGGAGAAGTTCATCGGAGACGTGATTCTGACCCCCGATTGCCTGTTTCATCTGATGTTCGTGTTCGCGCGGGCGCTCGGCGGATATGAGTTCCTCGCCGGCACCTCGCCCTACAAGGAAAAGCGCGGTGAGACGATCGCCAGCCCGCTCTTCAGCCTGTTGAACCGGCCCCTAGCGGAGGATTTCCCGGAGGGCGCAGATTTCGACGGGTTCGGCATCCCGACCGCCGACCTCGACATCGTCAAGGACGGCCGGCTCGACAATTTCCTCGTCGACTTCTACATCGCTCGCAGGCTCAAGCTGCCGCAAACCGCCGGCGTGTGGAACTTCGTCGTGCCGGCTGGCGAAAGGAGCCTTGACGACATCATTGCCGGCACGAGGCGCGGCATCATCTTGTCCCGCTTTTCGGGCGGCAGGCCGAACAGTAATCTCGATTTCAGCGGTGTCGCAAAAAATTCGTTCTATGTCGAGGACGGCGAGATCCGCCATGCTCTGACCGAGACCATGGTCACCGGCAGCCTGCAGCAACTGCTCAAGAACATCCATGCCGTCTCACGCGAGCAGGTCAATTTTGGTGACCACGCCTACCCGTACCTCGCAGCGTCGGGGGTGACGATCTCGGCGAAATGACGGATTAGCGGGATAGCGCTTCCGTTCCGGTATTCAGCGTTGCCGCCGCTAGGCTGACACTCCGGGCGAAAGCCGGGCCTTTGAGCCTGCAGCCATGGAAGGCACCGCTGAACGGACTCGCCGGCGGAGGAAGAGGGATTCGAACCGCCGGTCCCCCCAACTGTGTTGAGATCTTCCTGAGCGACCCTCGGCTCTTTGCGAGAGCGGCACCCGGGAGAGGGACCAGGAGTTCGAATCCCTCACGCTCCACCGGAGCCCGTCTCTGCAAGTCGATTTCGTGGCTGCAGGTGGAAAAGCCTGCATTCCCCGCATCGATGTATGTGGTGTAGATAATCGGGCGAAGTGGCCTCTATCTTAAGGCAGCGACCCAGTTTCTAATACCTCTCAGCGCAAATCGTAGGACCTCAGCCGCGTGAGACCGAAGGGAGAAGCCTGTGCCAGGAAGCGCTCTCCCAATACGGCAGGCCTGAGATTTTCAATACCGACCAGGGCAGCCAGTTCACCAGCGACGATTTCACCGACACCCTGAAGCGCCACGCGATCACCATCAGCATGGATGGCAAGGGTCGCTACATGGACAACATCTTCGTCGAGCGGCTGTGGCGCAGCCTCGCTGAGGCCGCATGGCGCTGGAATTTCCCATTGGGATTCCGAGCGCGCGTGTCGGCTCCAGACTGTACTCTCCCGGCGGAGCGATAGCCGAAGCGCCTGCCGACGGCGGATAGCGCTGATTTTGGACATTGGTGGTCGGCGTCAGGCCGATCTCGGGGTGCGCAGCCTCGCACTCCTCGCGAGCTTGTCGCTTGGTTGAGGCTTACAGATAAGAGCCAGGTTTTGGTCGATCTGGCCGCGGCGCACCGTTGATTGTGGTGTCCCAAGGCTGACCCCGCAAGCAGCAGTGGCCGATGTTCAAATTGTCCCGCAATCGTTTCGGGGACCTTGTTTGCGTGCTGCTACGGCTGATAGCATCGGCTCCTGAACAGTGCCCGATCGGCTTCGTCCGCCAAGAGAGCGCGACACAGGGAGGTCACGGGATGGCAATATCTACCACCACAGGTCTGTCCGACGCGCAACACCGCGTGCAACTGCGCCGCGCAGTGGTCGCAAGCACCGTCGGGACAATCATCGAAGCCTACGATTTTCTGCTCTACGTGCAGGTCGCGCCGCTCGTCTTCGCGAAGCTGTACTTCCCGTCATCCGACCCGCTGGTTGGAACCTTGCAGGCCTTCGGCATCTACGCGGTCGGGTTTGTTTCGCGCCCGGTCGGCGCGGCGCTGTTCGGACATTATGGCGACCGCATCGGGCGCAAGGTGACCCTGATCGCGACCCTGCTCTTGACCGGCCTGTCGACCTTCGCGGTGGGCTTCGTTCCGAGCTATGCCTCGATCGGCATCTGGGGCGCGGTGATCCTGACCGTCGTGCGCTTCATCCAAGGTGTAGGCATCGGCGGTGAGTGGGGTGGGGCGACGCTGATCGCGATGGAATGGGCCAAGACTAACGCCCATCGCGGTTTTATTACCTCATGGCCGCAATGGGGCGGTCCGGCTGGGCTGTTCCTCGCCAATGTGATGGTGCTGCTGTTCAGTTGGATCTCCGGCGACCAGTTTCTCGACTGGGGATGGCGCGTCCCGTTCTGGCTCAGCATCGTCATGGTCGGGATTGGACTCTACATCCGGCTCGGTATTCTCGAGACGCCGACCTTCACCCGCATCGTCGAGGAGAGGCGCGTCGAGCGCGCGCCGGTCATCGAGGTGCTGAAACGGCATCCCAAGCTCGTCGCGCTGACAGCCTTGGCCCGGACGGGTCAACAGGGCCCATTTTACATCTTCGCCGCCTTTGTCTTCACCTACGGCACGACGATGTTGCACAGTTCGCGCGACCTGCTGCTGGCTGCAGTGATGTGCGCCACTGCGCTGTCGGCGGTCACCATCCCACTCGCCGGGCACCTTTCCGACCGCTTTGGCCGCAAGCGGATGTACTTCATTGGCATCGCAGGAATTGGGATCTTCACCTTCGTCTACTTCGCGCTGTTAAATACGGCCATTCCGGCCGTGATCTTCGTCGCTATCATCCTCTCCTTCATTCCGCACGACGTAGCTTATGGGCCGCAGGCAGCACTGATCGCCGAGTGCTTCCCCGCGCGGTTGCGCTATAGCGGCTCCTCGCTCGGTTTCCACCTAGCCTCGATCATCGCTGGCGGCCCGGCGCCGCTGATCGCGACGGCGCTCCTCGCTTGGACCGGATCGGGATATTCAGTCGCACTGTATGTCCTGTTGAGCTGTGTCATCAGCATCGCTGCGACGATCCCACTGCCGGATTACACCAACCGCGACATCTCGGAGGAACCGGCCGAGAGCGCGGTTCTGGCCGAGGCCTCGCCCGGCGGCTGAGCCAATTATCCCGACAGCGCGGCGCCGCGCCGGCGAGAGCGCGCCGAGACAGTCGACGGCCGCAAGGCGCCGAAAGCGGCCGTTCTTCCGGTGGTCAGCCGAACCACGCGCCTCTGGGTTCTCCGTGGTCCTCGGGTGGGGTGGAGAAGTGCACCCCTTCAAGACACCCAGCGGCGCGAATATGATCGCGCACATTCATCCAGAAATTCCGAATCTGCCAGCGCGGCAGCGGCCGGTCCGCTCCTTTCGGTGATTGCGCGCTTCGCGGGTTAACGATCTCAACAGGTAAAGATAACTTTGGTCGATCAAAGCGAAAATCTTCTCGATCTACGCGTCGACATGGAGCGAAAGAGTACATACCATCGATCGGATTATCGTAGGTAGCACCGTTATACAACGTGAACCAAGAGTTTGTCGCCCCACAGGGCTTGACGCTACCGCACATATCCCCGTCGCCATCTGTCGCCAGCGATTCGACGGTACAAACTCGAAATACTTCGTCCGTATTGGGTGGATCGGCGGGTGTGTATCGTTGTCGCTCCTCACCCACAACAAATACCGTGTCGAGTAGAAATCTGGCGCGGTTGCGGCGAGGATCTTTACTTGAACCAAACAGTATCACCGAACCCGGAGCAAGGTTCTGCAGTGCGGGCTGGCTAAGCTGCTTGCAGTTGCTGTAACGAAAGCAGTCGCCAAAAACCCACGGATCGGTATTCTGTCTTGGGCCGTTAAATCTCGGACGTTCCCACACGGGTGCGTGCAGAAACCGCGGTAGATCGTCTTCTTCTGCCGACCAGCTTTTGACAACGTATGAAGGCGCCTCCCATTCACCCCAGAACGCGAGAGCCGCCTCGACGAGGGCACCGTCAGTCCCGAGGTAGCGCCCGGGACCTTGCAGAAATTTACGGCGGTGATCGCCGGTATTCCACGGTTGGCGCCGTGCCTCGCCTGGATTGTGTTCGCCGCCCGGATGAGGGAACTGTACGAGGGCCGCCAGGGCTGGTTGGGCTGTCAATTTCCTAAACCTGGCCGCGCCTTGGAGCGGGTTCAGTCAGATAGCAATACCAACCCGGCGTAGACTTGCCATCCACTCGGAAACCAAGTTTGTTCAATTTACCGTTCCGTTGGTTGGGCAAGATGTTCCACGGCACGTCGGCGCCTCGGGCCTGTACGTCTCTGACATATTCGTCAACGGCCGCGCGCTTGGTATCCGCGTTCAGAACCGCCGTCCGGCCACCGCCCAGGTTGATGAACATCCAGGGCTGTTGGCCTCGGCCGGCGCCGATCGTCGGCGCGTCCGAAGCGATCAGCCAAGCCTGCAGTACGAGCGAAAGCTCGCGCTTGTCCTCCGCTCTCGTGCCCTTGATGAGGTGTCCGGCGCCATCTATGCGTCTGAGGTTGGGAAGCGACCGCGGTTCGTCCACCTGTGGTGTTGCGCGACGCCTAATGTTCGGCAGAATTGCCCCCAGCCGCTCCCGGAAGCTCACCCCAATCCCCCAATTGCCTTGCAGGTTGGTCGACCAGCCGATACACGTTGCAGAACCACGCTCGCCCCGATACAGCCAACATTTTCGGCGAATATCGACCGCGAGGTTGCCACACGTCTCCAACTCGAACAAGCCGCTCGCCCGAACTTGTTCGATAACCTGACGGCCGTTCAGCAATACGATCCTGATGTTGCCCAGCGTCAAAAGCTGGCGCAAGTGAGTCAAGCCCTCACGGAGTAGAACCTCCTTCGCCGATCTCGATAGTTGACTCCAGAGCGGCGTCGTCGCCCATTGTACAAGGTCGAGGTGGCATGCGGTTCCTGCGTAATAGCTGAGGCCGAATGCTGTCTGGAGGACCTGATCGAGCGGATCAAACCAGCGCCGGTAGGGATTGCGATCCGGCCTGAAGTAGGCGGCGCATTCCTCAATTACAGTGCGGGCTTGGTCGAGATCAAGCAGCGCCGTATCTTTGGCGTTGAGCGAGATGAGCGTTGCAAGGCGCCGCTTCAATCCAGTGAGCAAGGACCCGTCATCTGCGAGGAACTCGCGCCAGCTCGGGTTGATTCCCAGAGTCGCGACAGTCGCAGCGCGAGGGTCACCAAAGGCGATCACCGGAGTCGATCCAGCAACGACCTCGGCCAACGGTTTCGCCTGACTCCGCGCTGGAGGAAGACGGATTCGAACCACCGATCCCTCTCGGGTCGAATACCTCTGTTTCGGCTAGTTTTGTTCGGCTGGAGGGGTGGAAGAGGCCTGCTCAGTGTGCTTCAGCATCGAAGGGGGACCCACCCAGAGCGTGTATCAAACGCTTAATTTCCCTATGCGAATTCCGGTTTCGGCGGGGTCCCGATCGGCGCCGATGGGGAC
>Ga0210407_10005169_pt1 | contig 10119 bp, 7 predicted proteins | sample IncBWC27MmetaG_FD_150860 | JGI IMG/M metagenome (GOLD analysis project Ga0210407, IMG submission 150860) | Forest soil microbial communities from Barre Woods Harvard Forest LTER site, Petersham, Massachusetts, United States - Inc-BW-C-27-M | ecosystem: Environmental > Terrestrial > Soil >... | reverse complement strand
GCGCCTGGCTCCGGATAGCGAAGTGGACTTCACTCGTCTTGCGCTCGGCGACGATGGGCAGAAGCTCAGCACCGCGCAACTTGTCTCCGGCACCGTCTACGCGAATTTTCACCCGAAAAAGTCTGGCAATAAAGCGGGCGACCAGTTCACATTGAATTTTGCCCGCGAGTCCGTCACTGTAGCCGGCGCCGCGCATTTTCGCGTGGAACTCGACGGCACCAGCAAGGCGACTCTGGCCGTATTCAAAGGCAAAGTGAGCGCGACCTCGCCATCCGGAGAATTTGAGGTTGCCGAGAAGCACAGCGCAACCATTGAATTTGCGAAAGACGATCTCGCGAAAGACGATCCCGCGGGGAAAGGCTCTTTCGTGATCGCTAAAAATTACGAAGCGGAGCCCTCCGACGCGTGGGATCGCCAGCAGACCGACTATCACGATCGCTATGCCTCCGCTGGCGGCTCTGGCATTTCGTCGCCGTACGGTTACGGCATGAGCGACCTGAATTATTACGGCAGCTTTATGAACGTGGCCGGCTACGGCAACGTCTGGCAGCCCTTTTTCATCGACGCCGCCTGGAGCCCGTTCCAGGATGGGGCCTGGGCCTTCTATCCAGGTGCTGGCTACATGTGGGTCTCGGGCTATCCGTGGGGCTGGATGCCCTATAACTACGGCAACTGGGCGTTCATTCCTGGCTTTGGATGGGTCTGGCAGCCGGGCTACTACAATCCATGGTACGGAAATTCATGGTACGGCATTCCGCAGGTCGTAAACCCGCCGGTTAGAAGGAAAATACCGACGCCGCCTGTGCGCGGGCGTCAGACGGTGATGGTGGGACAGGGGCTCGCGGCAAATCCGGCCGTGGGGGCGCCGCGTCGCTTGACCATCAATCCTGGCTCGGCGGGCTTCGGAGTGCCGCGGGGATCGGTGCGCCACCTCGACCGCGTCGCGAAAACAATGGATCGGACTTCGCGTCCGGTTGTGGTCGCGACTGCTCCGCCGGTTGCAACTACTGCAAGAACAACCGGCTTCGGCACGAGTTCGCCTTCCACGTCGACGTCAACGAGAGGTGGTACTTCCACCGGGATGGCTCCGATGGGGGCGCCGCATCGGTCCTCCGCGCCGTCGTCGTCGCGTCCGCATTGAAAAACAGCAATTAGCATTTAGCCATTAGCTCTTAGCTCTCAGCCAACCCGATTGGTGGGGCTAAGTGCTAATGGCTATGCGCTGGATGCTAAATGCTTTCTTTCTACTCCACAGTAATTCCCGCGTAACCTACCACGGAGTTGTAATCGCCGGAGACATCGCCTGACGTTGCGTACTTGACGAGCGTGGCGGAAGCCGCTCCCAGAAGCTTCGCTGCCGTGAGCATGACAACCGTCGGCCCGAAGCCGCACATGCTGATGTCTTCATTCATCACCACCTCCCAGAGTCCGCGCGCATCCATGGCGAGCACGCGTTCGATTGCTTTGTGGTCTTTGACGCGAGTGATCGCGTCGGACTCGTAGTGGTTCATGTCGCTGGAGGCGATGATGAGGGTCTTCGCTGGCCGCTCCTCTCTTTGATCTTCTCCGTGACGATCTTTTTCGTGGTGATCTTTTTCGTCACGATCCGCAATCACATCCGCTAGCGCTTCGCCCAAGCCGCTGAGCACATCAAAGTCGCTGGTGCCAATGGCGATGGGGACTATTTTCAATTCCGGGCGAAGCGTCTGCAGGAAAGGAAGCTGGACTTCGATGGCGTGTTCGGCGCGGTGGGCGGCGCTGTCCTCTTGCAGCGCGGGGAAGCGGCGCAGCAAGCGAGCGCCCATGTCTGGGTCAGCCGCTACTTCGCCCAGGGGAGTCTGCCAGGTTGTATTGGCCATGATGGCAAGCGGACGTCCCTTGCCGGTGTGATTGGGGCAGAGAATCACGCAGCGCTGAGGGATTTTTACGCGCGAATAGACTGCGCCCGCGACGCCGCCGGAGTAGATGTATCCCGCATGGGGAGCGACGCATCCGATGGCGGCGATCTGGCCAGTCTCGATCGGAATTTTGGCGGTCGAAGTAAATTCACGAACTTCGCGTAGCAATTCTTCAGCGCGGCCGGGATAAAACCTGCCCGCAACGGCCGGAGTTCGTACAGCGGAAGTCATCTTACTGGCCTCCTCGCGGAGACGGCCTGGTGTGGCGGACCCACCCTGCGAAGCCGAAGGGGCCCTCGCCCGCGAAAAGTGGGCTAGCGAAAATAAAGCCCAAAGAAACTATGAACTGCCGTCGCTCAGCGCGCGGAACAAAGCGGCGGTTTTTTCCAGCGGCAGCGCTTCGGCCCGGATCGCAGGTTTCACGCCGCTTTTCGCCAGCGCGGCACGCAGCGCATCTTCATCGTAACGCGTCTTCAGGTTATTCCAGAGAGTTTTGCGTTTTTGCCCAAAGCAGAGTTTCAGGAACGCAATGAACTCGGTTTCGGGAACGCGAAGCGACTTCAGTCGAGGCTTGATCGTAATGCGAACCACGCTCGAATGAACTTTCGGAGGCGGAGAAAACGCTTCCGGGGGAAGCGTGAAGAGTTGCTCGATCCGTCCGTAGAGCTGCGCCGTAGCCGAAAGCAAGCCATAGTCGCGGCTTCCAGGCGAAGCGGCCAGGCGATCCGCGACTTCTTTTTGCACCATGAGGACCATGGTCGAAAAGTAACGGTGATACTCCAGCAGGCGCAGGAGAATATCGGAAGTAATGTAGTACGGCAGGTTGCCGATGACGCGGGCCGGTTCGGGCGTAAAGTTCAGGCCGGTGCGCAGGCTGCCGGGCTTCGCGCCGAAGACGGTGTCCAGTTCGATCTTCAGGATATCGCCTTCGATGAATTCAACGTTGGGGTAGAGGGAAAATTTCATTCGGAGCTGCGCCGAAAGGACGCGGTCCAATTCCACCGCGATCAGCCGCCGCGACTTCCGCGCCAGCAAGTCGGTGATGGCGCCGCGGCCGGGGCCGATCTCAAGCACGGTGGCATCTGAAACATCGCCCAGGGCGTCGACAATGCGCAGCGCTGCAGATTCGTCCGCCAGGAAATGCTGCCCTAGTTTGGGCCTGCGCGGACTGGTTTGAATGGTAGCGCCCTTTGGCACGTTGACCCTCTTTCTTTCCGGCATTTAGACTGGCGGAGTTCTCATGCTGTGCGTCGCTTGCTTGTGAACGCTCGCTGGAGACGCGGCAAGCCGCGTCTCTACGGAAACTTAATCATAACTTGAGCAGGGCATATTGGTTCCAGCTCAGGAGGCTTCTTCGCAATGCATATCGCTTTCGCGGCATCGGAGTGCGTTCCCTTTTCTAAAACTGGCGGACTGGCGGACGTGGTCGGCGCCTTGCCGCGCGCGCTGGCCAGCCTGGGACATCAGGTGAGTGTGTATGTTCCGCGCTATCGCCAAACCAAACTTGCCGATCCGCAAACGGTGGTGCGCAGCATTACCATCCCGTTCGACGACAAGTATCGCTTCTGTTCGGTGGTGACGGCGGGAAGCAGTGGCGGGGTCCGATTTTATTTTGTGGATTATCCGCCGTATTTTGATCGGGAGGCACTTTACGGAGGCCCGGCCGGCGACTATCCGGACAATGCCGAGCGCTTCGCTCTGTTTTCGCGGGCAGTGCTTGAAGCGTCCAAAGTTCTGGGCGTGCCGCATGTGTTTCACTGCCACGACTGGCAGTCGGCGCTGGTGCCGGTTATGTTGCGCACGCTCTACACTGAGGATCCCGCGTTTCGCGAAGTCGCCACCGTTTTCACGATCCACAACATGGGATACCAGGGTCTTTTCCCGCCTGATACTTTGCCGCTGCTGACGCTGCCCTGGGATCTGTTCACGATCTCGAAGATGGAATTTTTTGGGCAGGTAAATTTTCTGAAAGGCGCGCTTGTGCTCTCTGATTTCGTGACGACAGTCAGCAAGAAATACAGTCAGGAGATCCAGACCACCGAATATGGATTTGGCCTGGAGGGTGTGCTGCGCAATCGCGCGGCAACCGTGACCGGCATTCTGAATGGCGTGGACTACGACGAGTGGAGCCCGGAGACCGACAAATTCATCGTCGCAAAGTATTCGGCGCAGGATCTGAGCGGCAAGCTGCAATGCAAAAAGGATTTGCTGAACGTCTTCGGAATCAGGAACGCGGATGCCAACTCCAAAGTGCCTGTGATCGGCATCGTTTCGCGCTTCGCCGCCCAGAAGGGTTTCGATCTGATTGCCCAAATCATGGACCGGCTGGCGCGCGAAGAGATGATTATGGTTGTGCTGGGGTCAGGCGACAAGCCGTTCGAAGATATGTTCCAGCGGCTCAATAAACAGTTTCCTAACAAGATTGCGGTCAAGGTCGCGTACGACAATGCGATCGCACACAAGATTGAAGCGGGCGCGGATATGTTCCTGATGCCCTCGCGTTACGAGCCCTGCGGGCTGAACCAGATTTACAGCCTGAAATACGGGACCGTTCCTATCGTACGGGCTACCGGCGGTCTTGACGACACGATTGAGCCCTGGGATGCGCGCACCGGCAAGGGAACGGGCTTCAAGTTTTCCGATTATACGGGTGAAGCGTCGCTCGCAACTATCAGGCAAGCTCTGCTCGCCTACCGCGATCCATCGTCGTGGCAGACCTTGATGCGAAACGGGATGAGCCGCGATTTTTCCTGGGGCGCATCGGCGCGCGAGTACGGCAAGATCTACGAACGTGCACGACAGGTACGGGCCAGTGCGGGCGCGATCGCGGCGGCAGCGGACTTGAAAAAAGAGCCGGTGCTCGGTTAGCGATGATCGAGCGTCCGGCCCAACAAAGATTTAATCAGGCAATTCTTAGTGGGTTTCATCTTAGTGGGTTTCAATCGAGACCAATTCTCCTGCATTCTTTCCCACCGCACGGTAGTTCACCGACACGAGCCGGTTCTTCCAATCGCAGGAAAACTGATCCTCTCCAATCACCAGCAATGATTTGTAATCGGACGCGTGAAGCTTGTAAGTCGTCATGCCGCTCAGGATAGTAACCGTCGCCTCGGGAGGCTTTGAGCAGTCGCTATCTACGATCTTACCTTTCAGGAATTGCACGGGTCCGGTCGTCCCCGGCTTGACGGGCGCTGGTTTCGGCGCGGCATCAGCCTCCTCATCTTGATCCTGCCCTGGATTCGCGGTTGCTGTGGCCGTGCCCGTCCCTGCTCCGGGAGTGCTCGCTGCGCCCGCCGTGGCCGCGTTTTCCCCCGCTCGCTGCGGACGCACTCCATATTTCTGCAGCGTCTGTAAGTCATCCAATTGCTGCTTCGCCGCAGCTGCCGCTGCCCGATCCGGTCCCGCCTTCAGCCGCGTAAACACTTCGTGCGCCAGATCCCACTTTTTACCCGCGACATAAATCTGTCCCAGGTTGAACTGATACTCCACATTTCGCGGCGCCAGAGCGATGGCCTGCCGTTGCGCCTCCAGCGCGGAGTTGATTCCGCCTCCCTCGACTCGCGCTATTCCCAGCATGTTATAAGCGTCGGCTAACTCGGGATACCAATCCGCGACGGCCCGCAGATCCTGCATCATGTTCGCCAGTCCCTGCATCTCCTGCCGCGTCGCCTGCGCCTTCTGATACTTCAGCGCGGCACGGTAATACCAAATCCATGGATCGCGTGGATTCAGTTCCGCCGCTTTTTCCAGTTCATCGGCGGCCGCGTCGAACCGCTTCTGGCGCACATGGTCCCGAGCCAGCGCGCGATGCGCCGCCTCATTATCTTTTGGATCGGCGGTCAATTGCTGCAAATCGCGTAGCGCCTGATCGCGATGCTCCGGAACGCGCGCCATCACGTCGTCAATTTCCGCTCTCGCTTCCTCCTCGTTCACCGAGGTCACCGTCATTCCGATTTCGTCCACGTCAAACGGAAGGGCGAAATGATCCGGCTGCTGAGTATCCACCAGATCGGCAACCGGCTTCTTCGACTGATCGAGCGCAATGCCCAACCCGCTTAGCGATTTAAAGTAGGTCTTCACCGCGTCTTCCATCTGCGCCGGCGACATATCAAACGCCTGCACCATCGCCTTCTCCACCGGCACCTTTTGATTCAACACCAGATCGAAGTAAGTTCCCGCCTCGGGCATCTTGTTCTTGTTCAGCAGATAGTGGACGACCATCCACGACTGCGCGTAGTACAGAGTGTTGTGTGTCCCCTCGCGCGTCCCCGAGCCGTCATGCTTCATCGTGAACAGGTCCACCATCGACAGCCACACCGGCGAACTCACGAGCTGCGTCAGCGACTGTGGAAGATTCGGGTCCCGCCGAAGTTCATCGAAGATGTCCTCGTGCCATTCTGGCGCCAGTTCCGGATCGCCTCCGATCTCCACTTGCTTGCCGATCTGTATCGACCCAAAGTATTCCGCCAGTCCTTCGTCGAACCAGCCCTGCGCCGGAGGATAGTTGTAATTCAAAAGATAATGCGCGAGCGGATGCGCCACCGCCCGCCACGGATCGATTTCAAAAAGATTCAGAACGATGTAAACCCGATCCCATCCCGGCACATAAAACCCGCCTGCCATGCTCTGTTTCTCCGGCGCAACCGTGCCGTACCGCTTGTCACTCTTAAGCGCGACGACGGTGATGGGCACCGACATTTTCAACTTATCTTTCTGAAGCAGTTGCCCGAAGACGGCCCGCATCTGCTCCATGCGCAAAGCAACTTCCCGCCCGCGCTTGTCGCCCGCATCCGTAATCACGGAAAAATGCGCGGTATGCACCTCGATCCACTTGGGCTCATCTTTAGGCTTGGCCAATGCGCGGTTTGGTGCGACCAGCATGGCGAGCAGGATGGCAGCTCGAGCCGCGAAGTCCGCAATCTTAAGAGGCTGGCGATGCTTCATGATGGGTCTGACAGGCTCCAGGAAATGCTAGCACGGCAGCCGACTGGCATGTCACAACCGCGAGCGCGAAGGAGCGCAATACGGAAACACGCAGCGCAACCGACGAAACTCTTGGTGCATCCAAAAATCTTTACCCCATTAATCTCGACGAGGTTCGACTTGATACCATCCCGCGTTATCATCGCCGTGTGTTCTCTAGCATTGTCCTTCGCACTCACTGGCGTCTTCGCCCAAACCCCGTCGTCTGACGCGACTTTGACCGCGAACCCCGTTTTCCAGAAAAACTGCGCTAAGTGTCACGGCAAAACCGCCCAGGGCCGCCACTTTGGCGGGCCATCACTCATCTCTCACAGAACGATCGCGACCTCCGCCGACGACCTGCGGAATATGATCAACAACGGCAAGGGCCGCATGCCGAAATATGCTAGTAAGCTAACACCAGAGGAAGTCGACAAGCTGGTCGAGCAAATTAAAGCGCAGCAAATTAAAGCCCTCAACAAGGAATGAACAGCCGTGAGAGACGGGCGTCCCCACCCGTTGCCTTTCGCCTTGGCCCGAAGCCGGATCGCACGTTACACTCTCGTCCGTGAGTTCGGCTCCTTCTTCTCGTCTCGCCTGGATCGACTGGATGCGCGGGCTGGCATGCGTACTCATGTTCCAGACGCACTGCTACGACGCGTGGCTGGGCGGCGATGCCCGCAACACTCGGTTCCTCAAAGGATCGCAACTCCTCGGCACGCTGCCGGCGCCACTCTTTCTTTTTCTGGCGGGAGTATCCTTCGCGCTGGTCACGGACAAACTCATTCGCAAGAACCTGAGCCCCGCGGAAATCACCCGCACCATGCTCCGCCGCGGCGCCGAAATTTTCGCCTTCGGATTGCTTTTCCGGCTGCAGGAATATCTCATCGCCTGGGGCTGGGCGCCGTGGTCCGACTTACTTCGCGTGGACGTCCTGAATATCATCGGCCTGTCTATGATTTTGATGGCGTTGCTGTGCGGCATTACGCTAAGCGTCTGCCGTGAAGTGGGTGATTCTTATAAGGAGCCTGCGGGTGATTCGTATCGGGGTGGGCCTTCAGGCGCGCCGCAAGCCCCGGCTTTCGATCTCCAGCCCCTAACGGGGGCTTCTGAGTTCGAAGAACGTACGGCATCGCTAAAGCGACGCCCTGATACGAAACGTGAGTTTTTCAGCCAACTGTTTAGCGGCTGCGGCGCCACATTGGCAGCCGCCGCTATCGCTGCGGCGGCCGCAATCGCCTTACTAACTCCGCCTCTCTACACCACCTGGCGCCCGACTTGGCTGCCTTGGCCGCTGGAGTCCTACATCGATGGATGCCACAATCTGGGCGCTCCCCAGCCGTGGCTCTTCCCCATCTTCCCCTGGAGCGCCTTCGCCTTCGCCGGTCTAGCTGCAGGATTCATTCTCTTTGGCGACCTTCTCTTCGACATTGGTCTCTTGAAAGATCGAGCCCGCAACCACACCATCGAAACGCTCGCGTTTTTCGCCGCCGTCGGCGCGGTCGTAATTCTCCTAGCTCGCCAACTCGACCACTCTTCCTTCCATCTTTACTCCACTTACGACTATTGGCACACCAGCCCTAACTTCCTAATGGTGCGCGTGGGTCTCCTGTTAGTGATTACCTTCCTGAGTTACGTGTGGTGCCGCTGGGGCCTCGCAACTCGCGGCTTCAGCCCTCTAATTCAACTCGGCCAGACGTCCCTGCTTGTGTACTGGGTGCACATCGAATTCGTCTACGGACGCTTCTCGCTGCTCCCCAAGCGAGCCCAAACCATTCCCAGTGCCTCGCGAGGATTGCTGGAAATCTTTTTATTCATGCTAATCCTGTCCCTAGGCCGCACAAGAATCGACTGGAAGAAGATCAACTGGAAAAGGATGACGCGGCGAGTCCAGCCCGCGTAGGCTTGGCCTCACTTTACGCTCTGGGCGGATATCTGCATGACCGCGTTCCCCATCAGTTTCAGGCCGACGTCCCAGTTCTGACGGGCGCTGGCTTCGTCGTTTCCGTAGCCGCTCACAAATAAAGTGCAGTAAAAACCTTCGCGGACGCCGCTATCCTCGCCGAAGTAACAGCGGCGTACGCACACCTCCGCCGCTGACTGAGTATCCGGCACCCGCCGCAGCAACTCAACCAGCTTGCGGGCAAACTGTTCGTGAGAAGAGAAAGACAGACGCGCGTCAATCTCGGAAAACACTACGTCCACATAGCTTGCGAACTTGTGCGACGCATCGTAAACGTCTTCCTCCGCGCTTAGCTCCGTGGACGGCCAGGCGTCGCACTTCGCGGTCTCCATAATGCTCCGCGCCGAGTTCATCGCACGAAGAAATTCCCCCAGCTCGGGAAACTTTTCCGCCTCCTCGATCGACGCCATCAACTCTGGATGCCGCTTCACATCAACGTACGCAAGCTTGCCGGCCGGATCCTTCCACGGGAAATCCAGCACCGGATCTTCCCGCCCCAACTCGATCGAGAAGTCGGCATCCATCAGAACCTCATCCATTAGAATCGGCGCAGGAAGTTCACGATTTCATGCTCCGCCCAATAACCATCGTCGTAGCAACCACCGCAGCTATTCCCCCGGCCGGCTGGCGATCTCACGGGTGTTCCGATAAATGCGCAGTGCCCGCCATCCTCGGTCTCGACGAAGGTGATGTTCGGGTTCGATGAAATCTTGCGTCGCGTCTCCGGCGTGATACGTATGAACGGATCATTCGCAGCGTGCAACACCAGCGCCGGCACCGCGATCCGGTCGACCACGTGCGCCGCCGAGGCGCGATCGTAGTAGTCGTCGACGCCCGTGAAGCCGCAATAGTAGGCCGTCACCTTGTCATCAAACTCGCGCAGGCTCCGAATGCCACGCAGGCGGCTCACGTCGAAGTGGTCGGGAAAGTGCCGCGCCTTCTGAAGCATGCGCCGGTGAAGCGCCCACAAAAAATATTTTTCGTAAATCCGGTTTGCCGGTTCGTGAAGCGTGTCGGCCGACGTTGCCAGATCAATCGCCGGACAACAGACGGCGACAGCTCTAAACTGCGATGGCGCTTGCGATCCCCACTCTCCCGCCAACTTCAGGACGATGTTGCCGCCCATTGAGAAGCCTACCAACGCGAAGCGTGAAACGCCGTCGCGTGCGATGACTTCCCGCGCCACTGCCGCGACATCGTTCGACAACCCCGAGTGATAGAGGACCGGGGCGAGCGCGTCGGTGCCGCCACAGTTGCGCTGGTTGTAGCGGATCACATTCATCCCGGCAGCCAGCG
>Ga0210407_10005168_pt1 | contig 10120 bp, 14 predicted proteins | sample IncBWC27MmetaG_FD_150860 | JGI IMG/M metagenome (GOLD analysis project Ga0210407, IMG submission 150860) | Forest soil microbial communities from Barre Woods Harvard Forest LTER site, Petersham, Massachusetts, United States - Inc-BW-C-27-M | ecosystem: Environmental > Terrestrial > Soil >... | reverse complement strand
AGAGAGTTTCTCGCTGTTTGTCTTAATGTTCTTTGTGTCGGCCATCAGTTTCAAGAGTTCGGCTTTGGTGTAGTAGGTTCCATCGCTATCGCCCCGGGTCCAGTCCTCAGCCAGAGCTTTCTGGTAAAAGGCTGTGTCGCCGGCCAAATCGGCTTTGACGCCATCATTTTCCAAATTAGAGATGGTCGTTACAATGTCAGTTTGGGCCATGGTTTGCGCTCGGGTCACACTCAGCCCTGCGAACAGGGCGATAGCAAGAAGTGAAATCCACAACGCGGAATTCTTTGCGCTCATACTGCCTCCTTTTCTCTCACTATGACAGTGGCTCAGTACACTGTTAACTAGTCAAGTAATGAGATGAGCGAAATCGCCTTTGGATGCAAACTTTCTTGAGTTACCGGGAGCGGGGTCCGGGAACGTACGTCGTCGAAGGTTGTTCGCCTCGCGCGAGTTCCAACAAGCGGATCAGTTCTTCGATCTCGGATTCATCCAGCCGATGCAACGCCTGTTTTACCTTGTTCCTAACGGGGGCGTCGAGTTCTTGCAAGAGATCGAGCCCGGGCTTTGTGATGTAACAAAGAACCTGCCGGCGGTTATCGGCAGGGCGTTCCCGGCGCACTAGCTTCTTCCCTTCCAGGCGATCCAGCAAGCGTGTTATACCCGGTGCCTGTTCGATCATCCTCTCCGCGATATCCAGCGTCGGAAGCCCACCCAGACCTGCGCCTCGCAGGATGCGCAGGACGTTGAATTGCTGCGAGGTGATGCCATGTTGATCGAACATCGGTGCACAAAAACGGTCCAAATAATTCGCGGTGCGGAGGACGTTTACCACTGCGTCTTGCTGGCGCGAATGAATGGGGTGCTGTTTTGCTACGCCGTCCAATTTTGCATTCACTTGGGCCACAACCACCACTATGCATATCAATAGTTGTTATGTCAAGCTTATCTTACACAGTGTCACGGCCGAAATCACCTCTGTAAAGAACTGGCAGCAAACACATCCAGTCCTTCCGAGCACGCGAAAGGCGCCTGACCTGTGCCGGCGCGCCTTGGCAAGGAACGCGAGGCAAACGTTGCCGTAATCGCCTGCCGCGATCTTAATGCTTTTCTTGCCGTGACAGGTCACCGAAGTTTTGTAGTCGATTGAAACAGCGCGGCTAAGCTCGATGCATCCACCCGCGTGCTGGATCTTGGCTGCGGCATAGGCGGGCCGGCGCGCTATCTGGCAACCACTTTGGGTGCAGGGTGAAAGGCGTCGACCTCAGCCCCGGCGCATGCAGCCCTTGGCAGGGGCAAAGAGCACCGCATGATGCGGTGTTACTTTGCGGACTTTTCGATCCGTCGATCCGGCAAGAGCCACATCACGGCGACAAATATGTAGCAGCCGTACGCGACCTTGGGCCAGACGAAGGCGAGAGGAATCGCGATCAGATAGATGATCACGCTGGCGAGGCCTTTCCGATCTTTTCCGATGGAGGTTGCCAATCGCGAGGAGGCTCCGTGATGCGCGATGAGCGCCTTGGTCAGGATGAAGTAAGCGACGCCCGCAAAAAGCAGCATCAAACCATAGAGCGCTATCGGCCAGGGAGCATTGTAATACTCGCCGACCCATCTAGTCGCGAAAGGCGCCAGCGAAAGCCAGAACAGCAGATGTAGGTTGGCCCAGAGGATTGGTCCGGAAACGCGCTCAGAAGCGTGCAGGAGATGATGATGATTGTTCCAGTAGATACCAACGTAAACGAAGCTCAGGACGCAGCTCAAAAAGACCGGAACTGTGGACCGAAGCGCTTCGAGCGACGGGCCGGACGGCACCCTGAGGTCGAGGACCATGATCGTGATGATGATCGCAAAGACGCCGTCGCTGAAGGCTTCGAGACGCCCTTTGTTCATCGCAGAGTTTCTGGAGCACATGGGGGCGCTTGAGCCGAATCGCATCGGCAACGTCGTCGCGCCGATCGAGCGAAGCACGATCCCATTGGGCGAGATCAGCCGCGGCGGAGTATGTGTCCTGGAGAAACTCAAGAACCGTATCGGCCGGATCTCCGGAAGCTCTCGCATCGGCGTAATCGAGAATGAACTCGCCCATCTTCGGGTTGAAGCCGCCCTTGCCTTTGAGCACCGTGTTCTGAAGGCCGTCGGGCGTGGGCGCTGCGTAGGAATAAAATGCGGTGCGGCCATATCCGCCGTTGCCCGGCCAGAAACCTGCGCTGATCACCTCATGCGAATAGGCCTCCGCCTGGACCGAATCCACCCCTGGCCGCGCCGACGCTCGCTTGCCGTTAAACCGGGTGACGGCCAGGTCGAACGAGCCCCAGAAGAAATGGACCGGGCTGATCTTGCCATAGAAATTGGTTGAAAACCGCTTGAGCAGCGTATCCGCAATTCCCAGCGTATAAAAGAACCGCGTCACGGCATCGCTGTCGTAGCTGCAATGAACCGTGTCGATATCGCAGCGGATGGGATTGGCGACCTCCACTGGCATCGGGTCGATCTTCACGGATACGCCAAGCGACGACAGCGTCTTTGTGAACTCCTCAAAAAACTTCGCCACCGAAACGGGCCGGAGCGGGATGTTGCGGATTTCGCTGTGGCTCGTGCGGCAGACCACTTCGTGAGACAGAAGGTCGAATTCGATGTCGAGCGACATCCCGCGATCTGCCGGCATGGCCGACGTCGTAAGGCCGCGCGCCGTGAGATAAAACGCAATGTTCCACCAGTGGTTCTGTATCGGCGTGAGACCCAGGCGCGCCTTGCCGACGATCTGCATGTACATGTGCAGCGTTTCAGCCGTGTCTCTCCACTGTTCCCACTCGAGTGGCGGCCACTCGCCGAGATCGGATAAGGGATGTTGCATCGCACCGCTCAATGGAGGCGAGACTCCCAGTCGCGCGGCACCTTGCCTGCCGGTCCCCGCACAGGCTGATCTTCAGGATGCCACCGCGGCTCCGCCAGCTTCTCGCCAGAGGTCATCGTCTGATTCCGATAGTCGTAAAACCAGGTCTCTCCCGGTTCAAAGCTGGCTGCAATCGGATGGCCCGCGGCGTGGAAATGCTTCGAGGCGTGTTGACTGGGAGAACTGTCGCAACAGCCGACGTGACCGCATTCAGCGCAACGCCGCAGATGCAGCCACCATCCGCCTGCTGCAAGGCACTCGGCGCAGCCCTCGCCGCTCGGCGGCACCTCGGGATTGATTCCATGTTCAGTTTTCAAGGGTTGCTCCTACGGCAGCAGCACTATTTTACCGGCGCCACCCTTCGCAAGCGCGGCATGCGCCTCCGCAGCGTTGCGAAGAGCCAATCTGCTTCCAATCGGGATGGTGAGTTTGCCGGCCAGCACGGCCTCAACCGTATACTCCAGATTCTTCGTGTCCTGTTTGGACACGAAGGCGACCGTGCGCACCTGAGGATATTTGGCTGCGTTGGCCGGCGCACCCGTGACGGAGGCGAAAGTCCCGCCCGACCTCACCTTTGCCATAAGATCCTCGGCAGTCTTTCCCCGGACCGTGTTGGCGACGATGTCGACAGGCTGGACATCCGCAAAGGTGGCCGGATCGTCGAGTGCCACTACGCGATCCGCACCAGGGATTTGCACGCTGTCCAATTGCTTTTTCAGCACTCCCGCGATGACCACCGCGCCGCGGTCCTTGGCGGCGAAGACGGCCGACCGGCCCACGCTGCCTGCTGCTCCCGAAACCAGTACAGTCTGGCCTGGTTTGACATCAGCCCCCACATAAATGAGCTGGCTGCCGGTCATCGTGACGAGCGGGAGAGCGGCCGCGTCGACGAGGTTCATGCCCTTCGGTACCTTGACGAGGAGCCCCGCTTTGACGGCGCAGAGTTCGGCGTAAGTGTGGTAAGCCCAGGCGAGAACCTGGTCTCCAACGGAAAACCCTTCTATGCCGGCTCGAGCTTTTTCCACGGCTCCCGACAAGTCCCAGCCGAGTACACCGGGAAACTGTACGGGCCGCCAGTCCTTGGTTTGGCCGGATCGTTCAAGCGCGTCTACTGGGTTCACGCCCGCCGCTGCCACGCGCACCAAAACTTCGCCTGGCTGGAGAACCGGATCGGGATAGTCTTCGTAACGAAGGACCTCAGCTCCGCCATATTCGTGAATGACCGATGCTTTCAATACGCCTCTATGTTGCCCCCGCGACGCACCGCCGTCCGACCATCAATATATTTCACAACGGCGGTAGCGACTAGTACCGCAAATCGGAATTCATCGTTCCAACTTTGGAACGATGATCCGCTATCACGCCATCCGCGCTAAAAATGCAGCGGGTTAAAATTCGTGCCGACGTCGAAGTAGTCCACGCCCTCATGACGTTTCAAGGCCCGCACCAACGGCAGTGTCAAGGGAAGCGCGGCGATCTCCCAGACCACCATGATCGCCCATCCCGTAAACGCCACCAGTACCATCTGGCGCGGCGGCATTCGCCCGGAAAAAGCCACGACCACGAACGTGGCGCTGTCGATGAACTGCCCGACCAGGGTCGACAGGACGAAACGCAAGAACATGAAACTGCCCTGGGTTCGCACCTTGCATTTCGCGAGCACATACGAATTGCTGAACTCGCCAACGAAATAGGCAGTCAATGACGCCGCGACGATCCTAGGGACGGCTCCAAGGATCACATCGTAAGCGGCTTGATGCGTCCAGAGAGAGTCGGCCGGCAGCGCGCCGCAGATCTCGATCATGATAACGAACAGGACTAGCGAGCTGAGGCCTGTCCAAATGACCTTTCGGGATTCCGCGTAGCCGTAGACCTCCGTCAGCACGTCGCCAAGAAGCGCCGCCAGCGGGAACATGATCAGCCCGCCTGTGAAGGGGAACGGACCCACGCGGATTACCTTGCAGTTCAGGACATTTGAAATTAGAAGCGTCGCTGTAAACAGGCCGGTCAACACCGGCAGGAAAGCGAAAGCTGTCTTCTTCGAAGCTGCGAGAGATATGGAATTCGTGACCATATAGTCCATCCAGACGTTCTCGGCTGACGTGGTCCTGGCACGCTTCTCAACCGTGGGCGGCCGACGTCACCTTAAAGTTATGAAACACTCGGTATGGCGCGGACCGGATGAACTCCCTACGTGGGGAGAGACGGGAATAGAGAAGGCGCCATCTTGGCGGCAAAATCCTTGAAGACACGAACGGCCCTGGGGACGAAACGATTTCCCAGATGGCACAGCGAGAGGTGAAATATCGTGAAGCGCCATTTTGGCATCACCTCGACCAGCCGTCCGGATCGCAAAAGCTCGGGTTGAACGATGGGAGGAAGATCGCCTATCCCGGTGCCTGCCAGCAGCGCGGTCGCCAGCCCGTCGTACTCATTGATCGCCAGATACGGCTTGAACGTAATAGATGCCTTGTCTTTTCCGTTCGCGTGAATGAAACTCCAGGTGTTCTCGGGCCGCCAGAAAGAGAAAGCCAGCAGCCGGTGGGATAGTAGTTCCTGCGGCGTTCTTGGCTGCTTGATCTTCTCCAGGTATTCCGGGCTGGCCACGAGCTGATGGCGGTAGGTCAAGATGCGGCGCGCCACCAGCGAGGAATCCTCCAACTCGCCCACTCGAAAAGCGAGGTCGACGCCCTCGGCGATCTGGTCCACGATTCGTTCGGTGATAAAGACCTGGATGTGGACGTCCGGATATTCCTTCTGGAAAGCGACGACAATCGGCGCGAGCAGTGAGTCCGAGATGCTCGGCGGAGCCGCCAGCCGCAGATTTCCCGAGACCTTCGAGAGATGGTTGGACGCGATGTTCTCGATGGCTTCACTGATCTCGGCGCCGCGATGCGCATATTCGAGCACCGCCGAACCAACGTCGGTCAAACGCAGGCAGCGGGTTGAGCGCTCAATCAAGCGAACGCCGAGCGCCTGTTCGAGTTCGGCTATGCGCCGGCTCACGGTCGATGTCGGCATTTTGAGACGCCGCGCCGCCTTCGAGAAGCCGTTGGCGTCCACCACGTGGGCGAAGATGATCAGCGAATTGAGGTCTGACATCGCTTTTCCAATTCTGGAAAATCATTCCAGTCGCGGCCCCATTACGGAAGGAGAAACCCATATTGTAGGCTCAAAGACAGCATGAGCGCTCGGGCGGGAATCACGTCGACGAGCAGTCTATCGCCGCACTCCCAAACGGTTACTTATATAAATCCAGCGGACCCGCGGTCATGGTCGTTTGTCCGACCTCAATGAGGTAACCGTCCGGATCGCGCATGTAGCACCGCATCTCCGTTGCATGGACTTTGGGCGCGGTGATGAATTTCGCGCCCCGTGACGACCAGACCTCGTAGCAGCGTTTGATATCGCTCACGCGAAGGTTGATGAAGTTGCTGAGGACATTTGGATCGCGTGGCGGCGCAGCGACGACCTCAGGCCTATCGTCAGTCCCTCCGCCTCCGCCGCTGATCGTCAGCCAGATGTTACCCAGCCGAAGGAACGTCGGCTCCCCCTCACGCAGCACGGTGGCTCCGAGCACGTCCCGATAGAAAGCGACCGAGCGCCTTATATCGAGAACGATGAGCGTATTCGTCACGACGAACTTCAGTTCCGCGCTCTGATCCGACCCAGTCGACATGCTGGCCTCCTTTCTCAGGGCTGGTACCCCTCCGCCATCCATTTGGCGAAGAGCTCAATCCGCGATTGCGCCCAGGGGCCTTCTCCTCTCGGCGGCGGGGGCGGCATGACGGCCCCGCCGATCCCGCGAATCCGGTCGTAGATTGCGGCGGCGTGCGCTTTCACGTCGTCGTAATTTGCGAGATCGAACGCCTTGCTCATGGCGTGAACGTCTCGTTCCTTAAAGAGCGGGCGAATGTCCGATTGAAAACTCGTCAGCTTGGCCATTGTGCCTCACAGCTTACAGGATCGGCCTGAATGTCGGCTTCAACTAGTATGGCCAAAACCAACTCTATCCGGGAACCGCTAGATGCGGTAGTCGGAAAAATCGGAAATCATCGTTGCAGGTGTGGAACAATCGCCTAACGCTCCGCTGTTTCGCGCCCCAAAGCGCATCGTTGCAAATCCGAGAAAGGCTTTTCCACTCTGCCCTGCTAGTCGGCTGACCGAACTCCGCCTATAGTAATGGAGCTGTCAAAACCTTTACAAATCGGGACCGCCAATGAGCGGATGCGGCCGAGCTGGTCAAGTCGCTTCTTGAATGGCAGGACCGCACGCAAGCAGAAGGAGGAGCGCGATGGCGTCAGTAGTAATGGTCGTTTCGGGTGCGAGTGTGTGGACGATGAAAAACGCCACACCGCATCCGACGGGTTTTTGGTCCGAAGAATTTGTGACTCCGCACCGCAAATTCACGGACGCCGGATTCACGGTCACGGTGGCGAGTCCCGGCGGCGTAAACGCCGACAGTTGACCCGTTGAGCTTCAATTTGAGCTACAACAACAATGACGCGGGCAAAGTCGCCGAGCAGAAGGACTATATGCGGCGCCTGGGCGCCGCGCTGACATCGCCGATGCGTGTTGAGGACATCGATCCGAATCGGTTCGACGTCATCTTCCTCGTAGGCGGCCACGGCCCCATGCAGGACATGGCAGTGCACCAGACGATGGGAGCCGTGCTCGTAGCGATGCTTGACACTTCCAGGAAGATCGTCGCGGCGGTCTGTCACGGACCCGCGGGCTTCTTCACGGCGTCGCGGCGGTCTGTCACGGACCCGCGGGCTTCTTCACGGCGTCGCGCGCCGACGGAACGTGGGCCTTTAAGGACCGTCAGATCACGGGCTTCAGCAATGAAGAGGAGACGCAGGCGGGCTTCAGCGGCAACGCGCCTTGGCTTTTGGAGGACCGTCTCCGTATTTCTGGCGCACGTTATATCGCAAAACCGCCTTGGACGCCGCACGCCCTCGTCGACGGCAACCTCGTCACCGGGCAGCAGAACTACTCGGCCGGTGTTACGGCCGATGCGGTGCTAAAACAGCTCGCGGTTATCGTCTGAGCTCCTAATGCTGAGGTGAATTGGTGGGAGAAAAACTGTACCGCGCGATTTTCCAGGCGCCATCACCACCTTGCTTGAAGATGAACAGCTCCTGGTTGCCTTCCGAGCTCTTCCTTCCGGTTCCGTGATCGGTCGTCGTGCCCGCCGAATTCGTGCGCGCAAAAGCCCAGCCTGGACCGAGCTCGACGATTTCGGCGATGGTGAACTTAACGTTCAGCGTGATCGCCTTAAATACCGCGTCGTAGGCCTTTCTGACGGCCGACGAACCGACCGCCGACTGGCTGTAGGGAGGCATGAACACGCCATCCTCCGCGTAGAGCGTCATCACAGCCTCGGTGCTCGATGCGTTCAGCGCCTCGTTGTATTTCTCAAGCAGAGCCGTCACGCCTTCTGTCGTCGCGCTCATTCATCGGTCCTCGCTCTCGCCAGACCACTATAGGTCCAACGCGCGCTTGAGACTAGCCGGACAAAGTGGAAAAGGCTTTCCCGAATTCGGAACAATCGTGCCTCGTCCCTGCTCGCACATCGTTCCAAATCTGGAACTCTCATTCCCAAGATTTCCGGCTAGTAGCCTCCGCGCTTCTCGAATAGAGTAAGGGGCGATTGGGCTTGCCGTTCACTGGTGTTGGGTCGGCGAGCATTTGCATTCATGGCAAACAAGACCGAAACGCGGCCGCGACAGGGCGGCGACAACCTGGATCGTCCAGTTGTTCTGCGCAAGGTGATGGAGGTCTTGTCAGCCAAGGGTTTCAACAAGGCGTCGATTGCAAACTTAACAAGCGCGACGGGCCTTGGCTTCGGTGCACTTCGCAATACCTTCGGGACCAGGGAAGATATCCTCCGCGCAGCGATCCGGTTTTGCGCCGAAACGGAGGTGTGCCTGGCCCAGGAGCCTTTGCGTGTCTCGCGGACTGGCAGAGAAGCCATTCTCGCGATGTTCGAAGAGAATGTGCGGTTGCGCCGGCATTGGCCGAGGCACTGTGGCTGCCTATTTATGTTCAACGCCTTTATCGTTCCTCCGGACGAGGCCGAGCTGCAGGACTTCCTTACCGAGAAGCGTCGCTCTCTTTCCAAGCACATCCGCGCGCGGCTTGCGCGGTCCGTGAGGGAAAAAGAGCTTCCCGAAGGCGCCAATTGCGAGGCGCTCGCAAACCTCTGCCTCACGCTCCTAAGCGGCCTCACCTTTCGCGTTTTGGATGGTGCGCCTCCGAGCCTTTTGTTCCGCTCCATCGAGCTGTTCGTGAAAGGGCTCGGCTTCAGGGTGCGCCGGAACCACTCAGGGACCCGCGCGGGGCGCCGCTCAGCGCCAAATCGTGTGAGAAATTCATGACTCCCTGCTGGTGGAAATAGGCGAGCGCAAGAGCGGCCAGTCCGAGCAAGAGGACGGCGGATACCGCCCACCGAAGCCGGAGGGAAAGCGTCGGCGCGGGCTCGATTCTGGGTGGCTTGTCGATGGCGAGACGTATGTCGCCGATGGCCTGCCAGCGCTGGCGCGGTTCTTTGCGTAGGCAGTGCTCGATAATGTAGCGCGCGTTCGACGGGAGTTCATCGAGCTTCGCTTTGTCCTTCAATACCGAGGCCAGAATCTCAGCAGTCGTTTCTCCCGTGTAGAGCATCTGGGTGAGCATCTCGTACAGCACCACGCCAAAAGCCTAGATATCCGCTCGATTGTCGACGATCGCGCCGCGCGCCTGCTCTGGTGCCATGTAGGCAGCCGTACCGAGAATCACCCCGGCCCGCGTGCCCTCCAGCGTCAATGTCGGCGAGATCGATGGGTTACGCTGCGGTGTCGGAGTCTCACGCGCCTTGGCCAGTCCGAAGTCGAGAATCTTGACCTTTCCGTCCGCAGTCAGCTTCACGTTGGCAGGTTTCAAATCGCGATGGATGATCCCTCGTTCGTGCGCGTATTCCAGTCCTTCGACGATCTGCCTGGCGATCGGCCAGCTTCGTCCGGCGGCATCGCCTTATGGCCGATCCGCTCAGCCAACGTCGGACCCTCCACCAGTGCCAAGGCCAAGGCGCGGACGCCGACGCCCTCTTCCAATCCGTGAGCTTAGCGTGGGGGCCAATGATCACGTACGGAGACGGTTTTAAACCTTGGTACCAGGTGCGTGGGCACGCTGTGCCTGCTGTTCACACCGACCATGAGCACTCCTTGGAATGAAAAAATCTCCCTA
>Ga0210407_10005165_pt1 | contig 10125 bp, 4 predicted proteins | sample IncBWC27MmetaG_FD_150860 | JGI IMG/M metagenome (GOLD analysis project Ga0210407, IMG submission 150860) | Forest soil microbial communities from Barre Woods Harvard Forest LTER site, Petersham, Massachusetts, United States - Inc-BW-C-27-M | ecosystem: Environmental > Terrestrial > Soil >... | reverse complement strand
GGGATCCCGATTGGCCTGAGGGGCAGCGGCCCTGCGACATTGCCAGGAAGCGCTTCGGGCGGATCGCGATCGCCAACTCCGACGCCGCTGCCGCGGCCTATACAGACCAGGCAATTGACCAAGGATACCGAGCCGTTCGGGAGCTCGCCTGACCTATTCTCCGTATTCGAAATTTTCGCTTGACACCCACGGCCACTCTCTCTAAGGTTCCACAACTATAGTAAGGTTTGAACCTTCGAAAGTTCCGGCAAGGATTGTTAGGCGATCGCCAGGGAATCGCTCAGGGGGTGAGGCGGTTCAATGCACAAGCATTGTTGCAGTCAGGGCGCCTCTCACGCTACTTCGTGTCACGCCGTACTTTTTCCGCCGTTTTTTGACTCTCGTTCCGGGTCTTCACACGCCACGCTTCGCACTGTGTCCGTTAAGAACTTGGAGGCGTCATGAACTCTAAAGCACGAATCTCCATTCTCAGGCGATGCATCCTGTTTACATCGGTCGGGTTGTTTTTGGCTTGTAGTTCTGCGAGCGCGCAAACGGCTACCGGACGAATCATCGGAACGATAACTGACCCGTTACGTGCCGTTGTGGCCGGAGCCAAAATTACGGTCATTAATACCGGCACGAATGCAAGTTGGAGCACAGTCACCAACAGTGACGGCTTCTATCAGGTGCTAGAGCTTCCGGTCGGCTCATACTCAGTTAATGCAGAACACAAGGGCTTTTCCAAAGTGGTGACGGCACCGCAACCTCTCGATATCAATCAATCGCTGAGAATCGACGTGCAAATAAAAGTTGGCTCCCTCTCAGACGTCGTAAGAGTCGAAGCGCAAGCGACGCAAGTGGAAACGGTTAGCCCCACGATTGGCGGGACGGTCACCGGCGCACCCATCCAAAATCTACCTCTCAACGGCCGGAACACCTTAGATCTGGCTCTAACACAGCCCGGTGTGGTTCCTGTTGCCGACGACCTGGGCACCTACGGAACCAGCAATGGAGGGTCGAACGGAATCGGTGGCATCAGCATTGCGGGAGGGCGAGGCGACGCGGTTACCTATCTACTCGATGGAGGTGTCAACAATCGAGTAACCAGCAACCAGGTTGTTTTCAATCCGAATCCCGAGGCCGTGGAGGAGTTCCGTCTCCTGGAAAACAACTACACCGCCGAGTATGGCCGAAACGGAGGCGGTACGATCTCTGAGGTTATCAAGTCCGGAACGAACTCTTTACACGGTAGCTTGTATGACTACCTCCGCAACGACGCGTTCAATGCCAGCGACTTCTTCGACAACGCCCAGGGTAATCCCCGGCCCGTGCTGAAGCGCAATCAGTTTGGAGGTACAGTCGGTGGCCCCATCGTACTGCCTAAACTCGTTAATGGCAGAGATCGCTTTTTCTTTTTCTTTGGCTACCAGGGGCAGCGCCAGACGGCCACCGTCAATCAAGGATTCGTCACAACTTACACACCAGCTGAGTTGGCAGGGGATTTCTCAAATTTTAATGGTGCGGGGCCAGACTCCCTTGTTGTCGCCTTCCTTCAGAGTCACCCTTACTACCAGTCGGACCCTGCCAAGGCTCTCCAAGCGATTATCGATCCGACTAAGATCGATCCCGTTGCGCAAAAGTACATTGCAAGTGGGCTGATTCCAACATCGCCGACGGGGCAGGTTTTTCCCGAGGGGAGGCGAACCGATAACCCTAACCAATACCTCGGCAAATTTGATTTTTATGCCACGCCGAACGACCGTATCTACTTGACCGTCGGTAGCAACAAGGAACCGATTCTCAACCCGTTTTTTGGCGCGAACGTTCCTGGTTTCAGCGCAGCCGCCACGTCTTGGGACTATTTTGCGAATATTGGATACACGAAAACAATTCGAGCGAACTTGGTGAACGAATTCCACGCCACCGGGCAGCGTTGGCACGCGACGACGGTTCCCGCCTCTCAACCGCCAGTTCCTTCGGCTCTGGGCGTCAGTATCCAATCGGACGACATCTTAGGCCCACCCAACCTGTACTTCAACAGCGGCCTCTCCGTTGGTTTTGATCCGAACGTCACTTGGAAGGCGGACAACACCTACGCTTTCACAGACACCGTCACCTGGATTCGGGGCCGCCACACCTGGAAGTTCGGTGGTCGCTTTGCCATCATGCAGGAAAACTCGGTTTATGCTTATCAGACCAACGGAAGCTTCTACTTATACGGACCTGGAAGCGTCGGGTCAGGAAATGACTTGGCGGATTTCTTGTTCGGTGCTGCGGATGAATACTATCAGGCTTCTGAAGCTCCCAGCAATGAGCACCAGAAGCAATACGCGCTCTTTGCTCAAGACGAGTGGAAGGTAACTCCGCGCTTTACCCTAACTCTCGGGCTGCGTTACGAATACACTTCCCCGGAAAAAGACAAGCGAGGATTCAGTTTCACTATTCTCCCGGGTGTCCAGTCGCAACGGTTCGTGAACGCGCCGCTGGGCCTCGTGTTCCCTGGCGATCCGGGCGCGCCGAGTGGCTGGTATTTTCCAGATTACAAGGATTTTGCGCCGCGCATCGGTTTTGCCTGGGATCCCTTCGGGAATGGAAAGACCAGCCTGCGCGGCGGCTTTGGAATGTTTTACGACACGCTCAACGGTTGGATGTCGGATTGGGCGACGGATGAACCTCCTTTCGCAGGCAGCGCCGACCTGTTCTTCAATCCCAGCCTCAACGCAGCAAATACAACGTTGTCTGACCCGTATGGGACGGCGCAATCGCCAGACCCATTCCCCTCGCAAATTCCGCCGCCCAAGAACGTGGACTTTGCCGGATTGGGACTCATTCCGTTCGGAAACGGCAACAATAACTTCGTTGATCCGCATCTGAAAACCCCGTACATCTACCAGTACAATCTCAGCGTCCAGCGCCAACTGGCCAACGGCCTCATGGCCGAAGTTGGCTATGCCGGGAGTTCCTCCCACAAGCTGCTGACCTGGCTCGATACAAACCCATTCATCCCGGGAACCACCAAGCGAATCCTGGGTCCCAACTTCGGATACATCACCACTTTTGCCGGGATGAACAACGCGAACTATAACGGCCTGCTAACGAGCCTGACGAAGAGAGAGACCGATGTGCGTTATCTGGGGAACGTGTTCTTCACGCTCGGATATACCTGGTCTCACAACTTAGACAACGGCTCGGGTTTCAACTCGCGCAATACGCAGATTGCTTCCTACAACCATCGTGCCCTTTACGGTAATTCCGACTTCAATGTCCCGCAGCGCTTGACCTTTAGCGCGGGTTGGGAACTGCCCTTTGCCAGGGCCTGGTCGGGTGGACCCAAGCGGCTAACGACGGGTTGGAGCCTTTATCCCATAGTCTTCGCGCAGTCCGGTATTCCACTGGACGCAGTGGCCGGTCTGCACGAAAGTCAGAATAACCCCGGTCCCTCAGGCGCCGGTGATCGGGAGGTAGTCAGAGCTAACCAGGTCACCAGCTCGATACACACCTTCGATCCCCACCAAGTGCAGACTTTCAATGGAGTAGCTGGAAACTACTGGTTCAATCCCACCGATTTTCAGTTGGACCCGTGCATTGCCGCCGGCACATGCCCGTTAGGATTCTATGGCACCTTTCGGAGAAACTCCTTCCGTGGTCCGCGGCACGTCAATGCGGACCTGGCGCTCGAGAAAGCAACCAACCTGGTCGGCGAGCAAACGAAGCTCATTTTCCGCGTAGAGGCTTTCAATGTCTTCAACCACACCGAGTTCCGGCCACCCTCGGCTACCTCTCTTGCATCGGGAACCTTCGGCCAGATTACCGGGACCTACGACCCCAGAATCCTTCAGCTGGCGCTGAAGCTGACGTTCTAGCTTCAACCTTGATACGCGGGCGGATTACTCACCCTTTCTGCCCGTGTTTTCTCCGTTCGCGTCCTACCCGAGTTGACGAAGGGAAAACCTATGAGTGAATCCGACCTCGACAAGACCTTCCGGACGAAATTCCCGGTCCGCCGAAGAGACTTTCTGAACGGTGTAGCCATGACCATTGGCGCTTCGCTATTCCCGTTCGGGGAATTGTTAGGACAAGAGTCTGGCCCCGATTCATCGGCCGAGGAATACTTCCTCTCGAAGGGCATCACGCAACAGGATCCAAGGTACTATCCGCCCGCCCTGACCGGCATGCGCGGCAGTCACCCCGGCTCGTTCGAGGCAGCTCACGGTATGCGGGACGGAAAGGCTTGGCACGATGCGATCGACACAGAAGAGCACTACGACCTGGTTGTTATCGGTGGAGGCATCAGCGGGCTCGCCTCGGCGTATTTCTATCGAAAATCCGTCGGGTCACAGGCCAGGATTCTGATCCTCGACAATCATGATGACTTTGGAGGCCATGCCAAGCGCAACGAGTTTAGAGCAGGGAACCGGCTGCTGCTCGGCTATGGCGGCACGCAATCCATCGAAGCGCCCGGCCGCTACAGCAAGGAATCGATTGGCCTGCTGAAGGAGTTAGGCATCGACACTAAGCGATTCTACAAATATTACGACCAGAATCTGTTCCCAGCGATGCACCTAGAGTCCGCGACCTTCTTTGACCGAGAAACTTTTGGTCAGGACCTGCTGTGGCCGAATGTGATTGTTGGTTACGACGAAACCTATTCCGGTGGCAAAACTTTGACTCCGGAAGCGCTTCGGCAGATGCCGATCGCGGAGGCCGCGCGCAAGGACATTTTGCGCCTTGAGACGGAGTCGATCGATTATTTTCCGGATCTGGATCCCACACAAACGCGCGCAAAGCTGACGAAGACGAGCTACAAAGATTTCCTTTTGCAGTTCGCTAAAGTCCATCCGGATGTTGTCAAGGTTTTTCAATCATCCACTCATGACCTTTATTGCGTAGGCATCGATGCCGTCTCGGCACAGGCTTGTCGAAGTATGGGGTACCCGGGGTTCAAGGGAGTGAAGGCCACTCCGCGCCGAAGGGCTGGGAGTGAAGATGAGGGGAGAGAAGAAGAACCATACATTTTCCACTTTCCGGATGGCAACGCGTCAATCGCCCGATTGCTGGTGCGCTCTCTGATTCCGGATTCTGCCCCCGGCCACACGATGGAAGATATCGTCACGGCAAAAATGAACTACGCGCGTTTAGACGATCCGCGGAATCCTGTGCACATCCGGCTAAACAGTACTGCGGTAGCCGTAAAACATATCGGAGATCCATCGACCGCGAAAGAAGTCGAGATTACATATGTCACCGCGGGGGAGGCACGCAAGCTGCGGGCTGCGCATAGCGTTTTGGCTTGCTACAACTGTGTCGTCCCCTATTTGTGCCCGGAGATGCCGGAAGCGCAAAAGGAAGCCCTCGCCTACGCTGTGAAACAACCGCTCGTTTACACGAATGTTCAAATCCGCAATTGGACGGCTTTTCAAAATCTTGCTGTAAGTTACATTTACGCGCCAGGTAGCTATTTCTCCTCGACGACTTTGGATTTCCCGGTTTCGATCGGAGAGTATAAATTTCCAAGTTCGCCCGACGAGCCTTGCATCCTGCACCTGGTCCGCACTCCCTGCAGCCCCGGCCTCCCTTGCAAGGATCAGTTCAAGGCTGGGCGGTACGAACTTTTCACGACACCGTTTGGAACCTTCGAACGCAAGATTCGTGACCAACTAGGCCGTATGCTTGCCGCTGGGGGATTTGATCCGGCGCGAGACATCCAAGCCATCACTGTGAACCGCTGGCCGCACGGCTACGCTTACGAGTACAACCCGCTTTTCGAGCCTCAAGACCGACCCGCTTCAGAACGCCCCTGCGTCCTGGGCCGCAAACCATTCGGCAGGATCACCATTGCCAATTCGGACTCCGACGGTCACGCCTACACCAACACGGCCATTGACCAGGCCTATCGTGCCGTACAACAAGTTGGTTCCATCAAAGAAGGGATTGCCAAGAGCGCCTGAGGTAGATCATCCATGAGCAGGAAAAAATGCGAACGTGACCTCGACATGAACCCGAATATTACCCGACGAGACTTTCTGAACGGCGTTGGGATCACTGTGGGCTCCTCCTTGTTTGGTTCCAACCCTTTCCTGCTCGACGTGATTGGCGTGCCCGACTCCGTCTTCGCGCCCGAAAAAGACCCCAACTACTATCCACCATCCAAGACTGGTTTGCGCGGCAGCCATCTGGGATCGTTCGAAGTTGCTCATGCACTGCGCGATGGCAAACAATGGCCCGAAGCCGAGGAGGAAAAGGAGACTTTCGATCTCATCGTGGTAGGCGGCGGCATGAGTGGCCTTTCCGCCGCGTACTTTTTCCGCAAGTCTTTCGGGTCCAGGGCCCGGATTCTCATCCTCGATAATCATGATGATTTTGGCGGCCACGCCAAGCGAAATGAGTTTCACGCCGGCGACCGTGTCCTGATCGGTTATGGAGGCACGCAGTCGATCGAGGGTCCTGGACACTATAGTCCGGAAGCCATTGGCCTGCTTAAGGAGATCGGCATCGATGTACAGCGGTTCTACAAATACTTCGACCAGAATTTGTACAAATCGATGAATTTGAAGCGCGCGACGTTTTTCGATAAGGAGACGTTTGGTGCGGATCGGCTCGTGCCCGGCGCCGGCCTTCACTCGACTCCGGAAGCCATCACGCAAATCCCGATCGATGAAACAGCGCGCAAGGACTTGGCCCGCCTGGAAAACGAGGCCGTTGATTATTTGCCCGGTCTGTCCGCCGAAGAGAGGCGCGTTAAGTTGATCAAGACCAGCTATAAAGACTTTCTTCTGCAATCTGCAAAAGTCCACTCGGACGTCATTAAGGTCTTTCAGACTGCGCCGCACGGGCTCTACGGCGTGGGGATTGACGCCGTTTCCGCAGACAACTGCAGAGGTATGGGCTACCCGGGCTTCAAGGGCATGCCCGCTCCGCCTCGAGAACGCGGAGAGCACGAGCCATACATCTTCCACTTTCCCGACGGTAACGCGACAATCGCGCGGCTCCTGGTCCGCTCGCTCGTGCCAGGTTCCGCTCCGGGCAGCACAATGGAGGATATCGTCACGGCGAAAATGAACTACGCGAAACTCGACGATCCCTCTTCTCCGGCCCGTATCCGGTTGAATAGCACGGCAATTCGCGCCCGCCACGTTGGTGATCTAGCGGCAGCGAACGAGGTCGAGGTCACTTACATCCGCGGCGGCAAGGCTCACAAGGTCCGAGCCGCGCAATGCGTCCTTGCGTGCTACAACATGGTTATTCCGTACCTATGCCCAGAAATGTCCGACAAGCAGAAGGAAGCTCTTGCCTATGCGGTGAAGATTCCCCTCGTGTATACCAACGTGCAGATACGCAATTGGGTGCCCTTTCAAAAACTGGGTCTCAACAACATCTATTGCCCCGGCGGTTATTTCTCTTCCTTTTCTCTCGATTTTCCCGTTTCCATCGGAGACTACAAGTTTCCCAGCTCGCCGGAGGAATCCTGCCTGCTCCATCTCGTGCGAACGCCCTGCCATCCCGGCTTGGAGTGCAAGGACCAATATCGAGCCGGACGCGCCGACCTCCTGGCCACTCCGTTCGAGACCTTTGAACGTAATATCCGTGATCAGCTCCGGCGCATGCTTGCAACCACCGATTTCGATCCTGCGCGGGACATTCAAGCGATCACCGTAAACCGCTGGCCACACGGATACGCTTACGAATACAACCCTCTGTTTGAACCGCTCGACCGACCAGATTCTGAACGTCCCTGTGTGATCGGGCGAAAACCGTTTGGCCGAATCAAGATCGCCAATTCGGATTCCGACGGCCACGCTTACACCAACATTGCTATCGACCAGGCGTACCGTGCCGTGCGTGAGATTTCCGCCCAGGGGGACCTGTGAACACAATTCTGTCTCGATCAGCGCTTCGGACCGCGCGCATCCGCTGACAGGTTCGAGAGAGCCCTGCTTCCAAGAGATGGGCAACACCCTTCGTTAAGCAACCGAGTGGGGGGGGCGGAGACAGGACTTTCCACGCAAACGCCCTTGAGTTCAAGCGCAAAAGTCTTGCCGATTTATCTCACCTATGGCGGCCCTGCATCTGTTACTGCATTCGTCAATTTCGCTTGATGATAAAAACCGTCTTATCGTCAATGCGATCTTCCTCGCCAATCTGTCGCAGGCGATCGTCTCGTTTGAGCGCGTATTCGAGCAATGCATTGCAGATGTCTTTTGCCGGCAGCATGCAGTGGTCGCGCATGACGCTCTCAAGTGGCCGTCGTTCTTCTTTATCGCTGCCGTCGTAAACCCCGTCGGTGTAAAGGAACAGAATGTCCCCAGGACTCATCAGCGTGAGCTCCGCCACATCCGAGGAGTCTGCCCGCCTCTGCTGGGATTCCAAGGAGAAGTACCTGTTACGATCCGGATGATCTTCGGCGATCTGCAGGCCGAGTGGCAAAAATTGTACCATCCGGCTTTTATCAATCTCCATGAACTTGCGGTATTCGGCGGAGAAGACCAGCGGTGGTGGATGTCCAAAATTCACAAATCGAAAATGGCCGTAAGGGCGTACTTCACCGTAAAGCATGGTCGCAATCTCCTGGGCGTCCTCTTTCTCGCTCTTACCGAGGGCATTACGAGCGGTGACTGATTGTGCCAACCGCAGGTTGATCCTCTCGAACAACTCCGGAGTCGTTTTCCCTCGGTGATCGAGTTCGGAAAGCATAAGGGCATGAAACGTGTCGTGAACCGTAGACGCGATTTTCGCTGAAATGATTCCGTGTCCTTGAGCGTCCACCACGAGGACGCCCGCTGTGCTATAGAGCTCATGCAGATCTTCGGCGACCCGAACTTGCTCCGAACTCCGTGCGTCTCTGTATTCGATTTCCATTGCGGGTTTATAGCCTGGTCTCGATTTCAGCCATTCCACATGGTCGTCCACGGAATTGCGTGCTGGCGTACCTGCCGGAAGCGGCTCGAGGTACTCCTTCGATCGCTTAACTGCGCGCTGAACGCGCGCATCGATGTCGTAACGTTGCTGAAAGTTTATATATTCGAAGAGGTCGCCGCCGACCGTTCCGGCGGGAATAGAATTGCCGTACATCTCGATTCCTTCAACATGAGGAATCGCCCCTTCCACCGGCATCAGCCGCTTGCGCAGATATTCATCGATACTTGGACCCTTGTAATTTGTAGCCATAAGAGAATCCAGGGTGAGGCAAACTCGCTCCTGTGACGTTGGTCAAGGACACGAAGATGCGCCACTCCGTCCCAGAGAGTCTATTGTATTTTGGTATCGATCTGTTCGGGTGAGCGCCACCCTGCCGAATCAAGAGCAAATAGGTTCGCATGCGCCTGTGTATTCAGTCCAGCCCTGTGAAGGCTATCGCGCCGAGCGGGACCAGCTCTTCGTCTTTGCCATCAGTTACCTCGAGGTGCATACGGCACAGAAGGTGCCTTATTTGCCAAAGGATACTGTACGACCCAGAATACGCTCATGAATACGAAATGGATAGCAGGCCAGATTCCCTCGCAGGCGCGAGATGGGTTGTCATCACCAGAGCAAAACAGCGGCATTGGCTTCCACACCGCTCGAACTTGTTCGCCAGGGCGCTGAAGTGAATCTTCCCACCCGTTCACCATCGAAAGCGCAGGACGCGATTTCGCGTATCCATCGGAACTCCCCCGGGTCATTGTGATTCCCGAGATTCTCGATCTCGGAGACTTCACTTCCGTGCGTGCGTTCGTCGGACGCATTGCGGAACGTTTCCCCGGCCCATCTCTCGACTTGCTCATTAACAACACCGGCGTGATGGCGCTGCCACGCGCGCGCTCACGGTGGGCGGCTTCGAGAGACAGTTTACGAGGTCACCGGTCTTCTCCCCGTCCTAACGCCGCAACCGGACAACTGGCAGCGCCCCAAAAGGACTTGTCCGGTAAGGCTAACCAGGGGTTACGGCAGCTTCGTGGCCTCGCTAATGCACGGGGCCAAGGTAGTGATCAAGCCAATCCAAACTTTCTTTCACAACTGGCTTGCCGGGCGGGACATGACCAGAGTCGAAGAGGACATGGCGTTTCCGCGAATTGGGCACGCCCAGAAAACGAAAAAGTGGGAGCTGGGAAGAATCCACTGGGAACATAAAATCGTCGCGGCCATTCAGCATGAGCGTTGGCACCT
>Ga0210407_10005164_pt1 | contig 10129 bp, 9 predicted proteins | sample IncBWC27MmetaG_FD_150860 | JGI IMG/M metagenome (GOLD analysis project Ga0210407, IMG submission 150860) | Forest soil microbial communities from Barre Woods Harvard Forest LTER site, Petersham, Massachusetts, United States - Inc-BW-C-27-M | ecosystem: Environmental > Terrestrial > Soil >... | reverse complement strand
GGAGCACGAATCCGACCGCCAGGCGAGGGAAGCCGAGCCGCAGCAAACCGACCAGCACGGGTGCGAGAAGAGTGGCATGGACTGTCGCGGCGCGGCCATAGCCCAGGGCGGGATCGACACCGTTGACTCGCGGCTCGTGGAGAAATCGCGCGAGATGCCCTCCCAATTTCAGGTCGACGACGACCACCACTGCCGCTCCCGAGAAGCCCAAGGCCAGGGCTATCAGAGGCCTTCGCAGCTGCTTGAGCGGCAACCGAGCGAAGCTCATGACGAGAAGCGTTCCGCTCAAAAACAACACCGCTAGGCGCAAGGTCACCTCGACACTGGCGGCGCCGTCCAGAGACCATGCGGCGGACGCCAGCATCCAGACCAGCAGCGGTGCGAAGACGACGAGGGCACGAATGCTCCCGACCATGATCGACACGCTGTGCTGTCGCGAGGCGATGAGTGCTGCGATCGTCAGCACCAGCATCGCAGCCACCGTGGCGAGCGAAGCCGCGTAAACCAGCGGACCGAGAGACAGGCACAGCGCGCCGAGCGTGATATCCCTGGCGTCGTCCCGGAGCCCGGCGATCTTGCCTCGGGCCACCAGAGATACCCAGCGACAATCGGCAGCCGATCCGGCGGCCGTCGACGGCCTGGAAGAAGTCATCGATAACCCTGTCGAGCTTCCTCGGACACCGTTGGGTTTCATGCAATACAAGAAGAATCGAGCTGAAACGCAGGTCGCCTCCTAACAGAGCGGCACGCTCTCGTAAATAGCTGGCCGCCCGAGGGCCGTTTTCACCTGGGAACGGCTCTCCCGTGGGGCAGCGCATGTCGCGCTTTCCGCGCGATATGGGCTTGGGGCATCGTGGCCCGTTTGCTAAGGGCGCGCGAGACCGCGATGTTCGAAGCCGAGGCGCGGCGCATTGAATGCATTCCCGCCCGAGCGGCTGTCGCCGCTGCTCAACCTCGCCAGCAGCTCGACCGATATCCGCGAGGTCGTGCAGCCTTTGATCGCGGACAGCTGTTCCGCCCGCAGCGAACTCGCGGCGTCGAGGTCGTCCATGTCGATAGGCGCGAACTGCCCGGGGTCGAAGTTCAGGCCGATTTGACCATCACGCCGACGTGGTCCGCCTCGGGGCGCTTCATCCGGGCGCACTGCTCCGCTACAACTTGCTCGAGCACGTCACCGACCCCGATCGGCTGGCCTACCATACCTGGAGCTGTTGATGCCCGGCGGGCTTGTCTTCGTCACCGTGCTGTTCAGCTATCCCTGTCATCGCGACCCGAGCGACACGATTTATCGGCCGAGCCCTTCCGAGCTTTCTGAGGTCTTAATCGGTGCCCGAATGCTGGACGGGACAATACTGCGGGTGGGAGAGTCATACCGCGATGCGGTGCGCGACCGGCCATGGCTGCTGCTGCGCCACATCACCGCAACCGTCGACATACGCTGATATCAGAGGTTTTCGAACACCGCGCAGGTGATCCGATATTCGGCAGTCAACCAGTAGAGCCCCGCGGTCGCGGGATCGACAAGGAATTTAGAACATGAACGAGTCGGCTTTTAACGAACTTGCGGGATGGGTGACGGAGGCGGGTTTGATTGGCCGTACCGAAAGCGAGCTGATGGCCGGTTTTTGCCGGCGCGTCCTCGATGCCGGCGTTCAGCTGGCGCGGGGCATTGTCATTCTCGACACGTTGCATCCGATTTACGAAGGCCGCGCTTTCCGGTGGCGCGGTGATGACCCTGAGGCGGTCGAGATCCTCGATTATGGGCGGACGAACGAAGGTGAGGCCGCGGAAAGCTGGCGACACAGCCCCTTTTTTCACCTGCTGCAGTCGGGCGGAACCGAAATGCGGCGCCATCTGGCAGCAGGCGATCCGGCCGATTTTCCCGCTATCGCGCAAGCCCGTGACGAGGGCGCCACCGACTATCTGGTGCTCGTCCACCGTTTCGCTGCCGAGGGTGTCATCGGCGAGATGGATTGCGTCTATTCCAGCTGGTCCAGTGATGCGCCCGATGGTTTCGGGGAGGACGGCGTTGCTGCGCTGAAGCGCCTCGCACCCTTTCTCAAACTTGCTCTCAAATCGGCAGCGCTCGCCCGTATCGCGGGAACGCTTGCGCAAACATATCTCGGTCGCGATCCGGGACGGCGGGTCATGAGCGGGCGGATTGTGCGCGGCGTCGCCGAGAAGATCGGCGCGGTGCTGTGGTACAGCGATCTGCACGGCTACACCCAAATCTCCGACAACTCCCCGCCCGAGCAGATCATTCCGCTGCTCAACGACTACGCCGAGGTAGTCGTCTCTGCCGTGCACGGCCATGGCGGTGATGTGCTGAAGCTGGTCGGCGATGGCACGCTCGCTATCTTCCCGGCCGAGAATCGCGAAGAAGCTTGCCGGGGCGCACTCGCTGCCGCGGTACGAGTGCGCAAGGGCGTCACCAAGCTGAACGGCAAGCGTGCCGCCACCGGATTGCCGACCAGCCAGGTGTATCTGGCACTTCATGTCGGCGACGTTTTCTACGGCAACATAGGCAGCAAGGATCGCCTGGATTTCACCATCATCGGCCCATCGGTCAACGAGGTCAGCCGGATCCTGGCGATGAGCCGGTCGGTCGAGCAGGATGTGCTGCTCTCGGCCGATTTTGCCGACGCCGTCGGTGCCGAGATGCGACGTCGACTGGTCTCCGTCGGGCGCTACGCGTTACGCGGCGTGGCTCAACCGCTAGAGCTGTTCACCCCCGAACCCGATTTCGAAATCCCGTAGCCGAAGCGCACCAAAGATTGCGTGGACCTCATGGCCGTCGTGTTCCAGCGGTGGTTTACGACCGACCCGCAGGAGCGGTACGCTCGCTTTATAGGGAATCGCCCGCCGGCGGTGGAGAGGGATCGCAATGCTGCTCAATCGAGACGAGATTCGCCAGGACAAGACATTTGATCTGCTCACCGAATCGATTCTGCAGCGCGATCAGCCGCGGACCACCGATCTGTTTTTCGGGATGATGGCGCGAGATGGGCGCTCGGTCGGTGAAGCGCTCAGCTTGGTGACGGCGGCCGAGGCGCCCTTTGTCCAGGTGCCGAGCCACATCAACGTTCGCGACGGGCAGATCACGCTGATCAACAACGACCACACAATCCTCGGTCTGCGGGCGTCCACCTACCTGATGCCGTTTCTCCCGGAGAAATATCGGCTGCTGCCGCTCTTGCAGAGCGTCTGGTATATTCCGGCCGGGCTCGACATCTGGAACCAGCTGCTCGGCAAGTATCCCGGCCGTTACGCGACGATGAAGGGGATCGCGGTGCCGCCGCCCAGCTATGGGCCGGTCGTGTGGAACGACGACCAGGAGCCGATCCGCGAGAAGGGGACGGTCGAGGAGCGGCTGCACCAGCATATGATCGCAACGGTGAGCGGCGATTCGCGGCGGTCCTATGGCTTGTTTCTGGGCCTCGCCGAAGACGAAGACGTACGACCGATGCTCAGCGACCAGCTGCGGTATCTCGGCCTCATCGATCTGCAGGACACTGTGATCGGGCGCAAGGCACGCAATACCGGCCACAAGGCGATCCGGGCTCGCGCGATCACCGACCTCGCCGATTTTATCGGCTGGGAGCGTTCCCACGGGGTCTATTACATGGGCGTTCCGGACATGGCGATCGGCCCGCTCTACTACTCGCTCTATGACGCGGTGTGCGTGAGGATGGCCGGCGAGTTCCCCGATGGCGGGATCAATCTCAAAGAGACCAATCAGACCCCGCTGAGCCCGGCCGAGGTCGAGGATCTGGTTCGGCAGTTGATGGAGGCCGATGCCGACACGGTGTGGGATCTGCTCACTGCTCACCTGAAAAGCGGCAAATCGCTCCGAAGCCTCGGCGACACGATCCAGATCGGCGCGGCCGAGCTGATCTTGCGCACCACCGTGCCGCGTCAGTTCACCAACGGACAACACCCCTTCGATTACTGCAACGTCGCGAACAACTGGATGCGCACTGGCAACAATCCTTACCAGCCGCGCGTCCTCTATCTGATGGCCAGCTTCATCAACGACGTGGCCCATGAGAACAAGCTGCAGAGCCCGGTGCTGGAGAAAGAGAGAGCCGGTTATGATTTCGCGGGCCGCGCCTCGGACGCATTGCTGCGCGAGCTGGACGAAGCGGTCATGGCGCTCGACTTCCCGCGGGCGACGGCTCTGGCCAACGCCTACCTGAAATCGGGAGCGGACCGCAAAGCCTATCAGGCCACCGTCGCACTCGCGGCGTGCCGGTTCCAGGACGACCCGCACAACCAGAAGATCACGATCTCGACCTTCGAGGAGTACGCGCACAATTCGACCCATTTGCGCGACAGGCTGCTGCTTGCAACCACTCGGCTGCTGGCCGGCTGGCTCAAGATGCCGGGTGAGCGTGATTGCTTTGCCAGGTTCGAGAAGGATTGGATCTACAACTGAAGGAGGAGACCGCCGATGGCCCGCACCTACCATGTGATCGATTCTGACGGCCACATACTGGAGCCACTCACGCTGTGGAAGGACTACCTCGATCCGGCCTACCGCGACCGCGCGCCCAAGCTGGTGATCGACAGCGACGGCAAGGAGCGGCTACTCGTCGAGGAGCAGGTGCTGGGGAGCCAGCAAGGCATGGGCGGGATCGGCGGGGTCGGCGCGCGCCAGGGCGTCGTATCTTCCGAGACCATGAAATACGAAGAAGGCCGCCCCGGCGGGTTCGACCCGCATAAGCGCATACCCGATATGGATCTCGACGGCATCGACGCGGCGTTCCTCTATCCGAGCATGGGGCTGTTCGCCGGCGCTGTGCACGATCCGGACCTCGCCGCGGCGCTGTGCCGCGCCTACAACCGCTGGCTCGCCGACTATTGCAAGCCCTATCCGGATCGGCTGTTCGGCATCGCCATGCTGCCGATGCAGTCGGTCGACCACGCGATCCAGGAGATGAAGTTCGCGCGCAAGGAGCTCGGCATGCGCGGCGGGTTTATGCGGCCCAATCCGTACAACGACCGGCTGATCCACGACCCGGTATACGAGCCGTTCTGGAGTGCCGCCGAGGATCTCGATTTCTCGATCGGCTTCCATGAGGGCGGCAGCAGCGGCATGCCGACCGTCGGCATCGACCGTTTCGAGGGACGCGCCGCCAAGCACATCATCTCGCACACGATGGAGATGATGCTTGCGTGCCTCAGCGTGATCTGGGGCGGGGTCGTCGAACGCCACCCAAAATTGCGCGTCGGCTTTCTCGAATCGGGCGGCGGCTGGGTGGCGCCGTGGCTCGACCGCATGGACCGCCATTTCGACGACCAGGGGTTCAACGATTCCGGGTTGAAGACGCGGCCGAGCGAATTATTCAAGCGCAATTGCTGGATCTCGTTCGAGCCCGTCGAGGGCAGCCTCAGGGTGCTCGCCGACTATATTGGTCCGCACAAGATCCTGTGGGCGACCGACTATCCGCATCGCGACGGGTTCTTCCCCGGAGCACCGGACATGGTTCGCCAGCGCCTCGAAGGGACGTCGCCCGAGACCAAGCATCAGGTGCTCGCCGGTGGTGCCATGGGCTTCTACGGCCTGCACTGATCCTCACCGACCTCCCGCCCTCTCCCGCACGGCACGGCGGGAGAGGGTGTCGAGCATAGCGCAGCGGGGTAAGCGGCCGTGATCGGGCGTGTTCAGGCGCCGTCGCGAGCGGTACAATCCGGATATGCGCGTTCTTTATCACCTCTGGCTTTCTCCCTGCGCGCGCAAGGTGCGCATCGTGCTGCGCGAGAAGAACCTCGATTTCACCTTGAAGACCGAGAAGGTCTGGGAGCGACGCCCGGAATTCCTCGCCCTCAACCCGGCCGGCGAGGTGCCGGTGCTGATCGAGCCCGACGGGACTGTGCTCGCCGATACCGGGGCGATCGTCGAATATCTCGACGAGGTCTATCGCGAGAAGATCCTGATCGGCATCAACCCGGTGGATCGCGCCGAAGTGCGCCGCTTGACCGCCTGGTTCGACACCAAGATGAACCTGGAGGTCACCGAGAACCTGCTCGGCGAAAAAATGATGAAACGTTATCTCGGCCAAGGGCAGCCCAATTCTCAGGCGATCCGCGCCGGGCACGCCAACCTGCCCCACCACCTCGATTATATCGGGTATCTCGTGGAACGCCGGCGATGGCTGGCAGGCGACCATTTCTCGATCGCCGACATCACCGCCGCGGCACAGCTGTCGAGCCTCGATTATCTCGGTGACGTGCCGTGGGATGCCCACGAGCCCGCCAAGGAATGGTATGCGCGGATCAAGTCGCGGCCGAGCTTTCGTCCGATCCTGACCGACCACCTTCCGGGCGTCCCCCCGCCGGCGCACTACGCCGATCTCGATTTTTAGGCCGCCCACGGCTCATGCCGGACTTCAACTTTCCATTCGTTATGGCGCTTGCCTTTGGACCAGCCGCCGGGGATTAGATGCGCTCGCTCGGTTTCTGCACCGTTCTTGTATGTGGTTTCTGGGCCGCCTGCGCCGCGGCGCAGGATAACGCGATCGAGGAGGCTGCGCACCGCGCGGCGGTGCTCGCACGTCTGCCGAGCGACGCGGCCCAGCGCGCGTTCGGCGGCAAGGCGAGGCCGGCGCCGGGGCCGCCGGAGGCGATCGGCGCCTATGAGCGGGGCTGCATGGAGGGTGCCGTGATGCTGCCGGCCGACGGGCCAAATTGGCAGGCGATGCGGCCGTCGCGCAATCGCGCCTGGGGCCTTCCAGTGTTGATCCAGTTGATCGAGCGGCTTGCGGGAAAGCTGCCGGCGGCAGGCTGGCCCGGGCTGCTGGTCGGCGACATCGCCCAGCCGCGCGGCGGGCCGATGCTGACCGGGCACGGCTCGCATCAGATCGGGCTCGATGCCGACATCTGGCTGACGCCGATGCCGCAGCGCCGGTTGAGCCCCGCCGAGCGCGACGAGATGCGGGCGACCAATGTCGTCGCAGCGGATGGCGATGATATCGATGAGGGGACCTGGACGCCGCAGCATCGGCGCATGCTCGAGGTGTTTGCGCGCGAGCCTGAGGTCGCACGCATATTCGTCAACCCGGCGATCAAGCGCGCGTTGTGCCGCGAGGCCGGTCCCGACCGGGTCTGGCTGACCAAGATCCGGGCATGGTGGGGCCACAACTACCATTTCCACATTCGCCTCTCCTGTCCGTACGGCCAAGCGGAATGCCGCAGTCAGGCCCTTCCGCCGCCTGGCGACGGCTGCGGCAAGGAGCTCGCTTGGTGGTTCACCCCGGAGGCGCATCGCCCATCGGGGGGGCCGGGCAAACCGCTGTTGATGACGGACTTGCCGGCCGCCTGCACCAGGCTGGCCGCGGCGCCGTGATAAAGGTCTCTTCGCACCGGGGCTTCAGAGCAAGGTTCGCTTGGCTCGCTCTCTTTGCGTTGCTCAGCAACGCCGGGCTGCCAGCGGTCGTGATGGCCGCGGTCGGAGGGTTGAACCCGGCCCACGACAGCTTGCGGCTGGGCTTGTGCGGGGCCTCTTCCGGTGGCGACAGTCCTGGGAAGGCCAAACCCGGGCTGTCGGTGCACCATTGCGCGCTTTGCACCGCAGCGGACATTCTGTCGCCGGGGGGCTCAGCCGCCGTCGCGCGGCCGTCCATGGTCGCCGTGGCGGCGTTCGCGCTGCGCCGGACGACGGCGCTCGGCGATCGTTGGCGCAATTACCGGACCCAACCGCGAGCACCCCCGGCTACGGCCTGACCTCGTCCGTTCGAATGTCCGAGCCGGTCGGCTGCACGTCCGGCTGCCTCCATTTCAAAAGGACTTACGATGTCTTTCAGGTTTCTCGCTTTCGCCGGCGTCTTCGCCGCCGCCAGCGCGGCGCTGGCGCAGACCAACCAGCTCGAGGTCAGCAATGCCTGGGCCCGCGCGACCCCGGCCAAGGCCGAAAACGGTGCCGCTTATGTGACGATCGCCTCCCCGACCCCCGACCGACTCCTTTCAGCCTCCTCGCCGGTGGCAAAGAAGACAGAGCTCCACACGATGGAGATGGCGGGCATGGTCATGAAGATGCGCCCGATTGCCGGCCTCGACATTCCTGGCGGACAGCCGGTTGCGTTGAAGCCCGGCGGCGAGCACATCATGCTGATCGGGCTCCAGCAGCCGTTACGCGAGGGTCAGGCGTTCACCCTGACCTTGAATTTTGAAATGGCCGGAGCGCGTACCGTATCCGTGGCAGTCGAGAAAGCGGGTGCGATGTCCGGGATGACTCACTGAACGAGGATCGGTGATGGCTCGCAATCCGCCTGGCCACGCGTCCCGAGGAGGCGCGCTCGCCAATTCGCGTCGCTTCGTCCTGGCCGCCGTCTTGCTCGGTGGCTTGGTGATTATGGGCGCCGGCGTCCTGCTCGCGCTGGCGCACCGGGACACGCCGCGGGGTGCCGCCGGGACCTTGCTCGCCAGCGCCATCGGCGGCTCGTTCCGCCTCGTCGACCAGAACGGCAAGACGGTCACCGACGCCGATCTCAAGGGCAAGTGGTCGCTCGTCTATTTCGGCTACACCCACTGCCCTGACGCCTGCCCGACGGCACTCAACGACATCGCGATCGCGCTCGACCAGCTCGGACCAAAGCGCGAGGCGGTCCGCTCGGTGTTCATAACCGTCGATCCCGAGCGCGACACGCCCGAGGTGCTCAAGGCATACGTCACGAGCTTCGACGCCGCGATCCTGGCATTGAGCGGGAGCCCGGAAGAGATCGCCCGGGCGGCAAAGGCCTACCGCGTCTATTACGCGAAGCATCCCGAACCCGGCGGCGACTACTCGATGGATCACAGCTCGGTCATCTATGTGATGGATCCGGAGGGGCGCTTCACCGCGAGCTTCACCCATCAGAGCACCCCCGAGGAAATCGCCGATCGGTTGAAGAAGCTGCTCGCTTAGAGCGCGAAGCGGCTGCCGCCCCTCCCTGAGCTCAGGGAGGGGCCGTCGAAAAGTTCGAAAAATGATCCGTATAGACGGCAATACCGCATTATCATCAATAGGTTAAGATAACCCCCCGCAAACCGCTCAGGGAGGCTCTGAGGGAGCCGAATCGCGGCTCTGAGGGAGGGAGCAGGGAGAGGGGGCGCCCCCTTTCATCTCCGGTCCGGAACGTGGCAGCTGCCCATCGGAAATCCGCCACGGGCTCTAGCGGCGTGACCGCCTTCGTCACATCGCTCTGTCATAGCGCTAGGTCGCCCGGGCGATATTCGCCTCGACCATCGGCTCCAGCCAGGGGCCGCGCTTCAGGCAGATGTCCATGTGCGTGGTGTCAGGCAGCACGGCCAGCTGGGCGTGCGGAATCAGGCGGGCCATCTGGGCGGCGAAGTCGACGCGCATGAAATCGTTGTCGCCCAGGGCCACCAGCGTCGGCGCCGTGATCGTCTTGACCTCCTCGGGCCGCCAGCCCGGCCAGTTGCCTAGCATGACATTGAGCTTCTCGACCACCCGGTCGAACGACTTGGGGTCCGGATTGACCCGCTCGTAGACGGCCTTCCAGCTCGCGAAATCGGCCTCGGTTGGCAGCAGAGGGATGAGCTGCGGCGAGGGGACGTGGGTCGGGTCGCGCTGCAGGACCACCAGCTCCGCCTGCATGCCGTCGAAGGTATAGGGCGCGCTGACCGGAACCAGGCTGGCCACGCGGTCCGGGTGGCGGATCGCCAGACCGGTCAGGATCATGCCGCCCAGGCTGTGGCCCAGCAGGTGGGCCTTCCCCACCTTCAGGTGATCCAGCACCGCGCGGACGTCCTCGGCCATCTGCTCCATGCTGGGCGCGGCGGGGCGGTCCGCCGTGTGGCCGTGCCCTTGCGGCTCGATGGCGATGACGGGACGATGCTTGGCGAACCGGGGCACGAGGTCCGGCGCGAACGCGATCTCGATGGGCATCAGGCCACCCGCGACCAGCACCATCGGCGTGCGGCCGGCCAGGGGTCCGCCGTGGACCTCATAGTAGATGCCCAGGCCGTCGGACATGACGCGTCCGCTTTCGAACTTTTGCATCGCAAATCCCCTGTCGCTGCGGCCGGCGCTCGCGGCCAGGAACGCGCCCGCGCCGAGGACGAGCCGTCGGCTGAGATTCAGGCGGTTGTTGAAGAGGTTCTCGGGCTGGGCCATGGCCTCGCCACACGC
>Ga0210407_10005163_pt1 | contig 10130 bp, 9 predicted proteins | sample IncBWC27MmetaG_FD_150860 | JGI IMG/M metagenome (GOLD analysis project Ga0210407, IMG submission 150860) | Forest soil microbial communities from Barre Woods Harvard Forest LTER site, Petersham, Massachusetts, United States - Inc-BW-C-27-M | ecosystem: Environmental > Terrestrial > Soil >... | reverse complement strand
GCGCTGCTCGCCAAAACCAATACCGACCCTGCCGAAATCGATCTGATCATCCTCGCCAGCGTTACTCCGGACATGTTCTTCCCCGCCACCGCCTGTCTCATTCAAGACCGCATAGGCGCCAAAAAAGCTTGGGGCTTCGACCTTTCCGCTGCCTGTTCCGGATTTGCTTACGCCCTCACCGTCGGCGCGCAATTTGTCGGCTCCGGCACCCACAAGAAGGTCCTGGTCATCGGCAGCGACAAGATGACTTCCATCCTCGACTACACGGACCGCGCCACCTGCGTCCTGTTCGGTGACGGCGCCGGCGCCGTTCTCGTCGAACCTGCCGCCGATGGCGAAGGCATCCTGGATTTCACCCATGATGTCGACGGCTCCGGCGGCCAGTTTCTCTACATGCCCGCAGGCGGCTCCCTCAACCCCTCCTCCCACGAAACCATCGACAAGCGCATGCACTACGTTCACCAGGAAGGTTCCCAGGTCTTCAAGTACGCCGTCCGCCGTATGGCCGAAATGGCCGCGCATCTGCTCGAGCGCAACGGCTTCACCAGCGACGACCTGTCTCTGGTCGTGCCGCATCAGGCAAATCTCCGCATCATTCGTGCCATGCAGGAGCGCCTCGCCGTCGACGACTCCAAGGTGCTCGTCAATATCGACCGTTACGGCAACACCACCGCAGGCACCATCCCCCTCGGCCTCTGCGACGCACTCGGCCAAGGCCGCCTTCGCAAAGGCGACCTGGTCATGCTCGTCGCCGTCGGCGCGGGCTATACCTCCGGCGGCATACTCCTACGCTGGGCCTATTGAACCGTGACGACGGAACTGGCTCATTGAATCGGCCCGCCTAATCAAGACCAGCCTGAAATTTGCAGCGTGAAGTCGCAAAGGGCAGCAACTCGGCAAGGTGGCGGAAATTAAGTTTTGTCGGGGATCTTCTCGCCGGCTGGAAACGTCGTCAGCGGTCAGCAGGAGCGCAGCGAAGCCGCCAACTCAAGATTGGCTTGCAGCCGCCGATCGATTAGCACCGCAGCGTACCGCGCACAGATCGCGCGTTCTCGCTGGCCCCAGGCAGCAACCGATGGTATCGAGCCGCCGAGCACCACCTCGATCGTACCGATCGCGCGGAAATATAGGCGCACCAGCGACAATCCGCCCCGCTCAGGTTGCAGGTCAGGAGTAAGATCGTGCAGGCCCGCCAGGGTCTCAAAGTCTGTGGCGGAGAGGCTGTCACCCTCGACGTGCGCAGCTTCCAGCACGCGGTGGGATACCGGTTGTGCGGCCACTCCCGCTACCACCGCTCGCCAGTAGTACAGGGCGAACTGTGAGAGCGCTACGATGGAGATCGCAAAGAGCATAGCGGCGAACATACCCTCAACCTCAGGTAGCATTCTGCAGCGAGCGCTTGCCGCGGCCAATAGTTCCGGAGTACTAGTGTGGTAGTCCCGAAGAAATATAATCCTTTGGAAACTGCGGCCATCCAAGGGGTATATCAAATGCTGGAGGCGAAGCTAATGCGAAAGATTTTCGCGCTTTTTCTTGGAATTATCGGTATTTTGATTATCGGCCTGGCAGCCGCTTCCCGAATTCCCGCTCAAAACATCGATCCAAACATCGCTCCAAGGGAAGCCGATCGCGCCAAAATCGCCGCCGTCCTCACCGCTCAGCAAACTGCCTGGAATCGCGGCGACGTCGACGCTTTCATCGTCGGTTACTGGGAATCCCGCGAATTGACCTTTTCCGGAAGCAGCGGAATCGCTCGCGGCTTCGACGGCGTTCGCCAAAGATACAAAAAGAACTATCCCGACCGCGCGGCCATGGGCCAGCTGGCTTTTTCCGATCTCGAGTTTCGTTTCCTGGGTCCCGACGCCGCCCTCGTTTTGGGCAAATGGCACTTAAAGCGGGATAACGGCGACCTCGGCGGCGTTTTCTCGCTAGTCTGGCAGCGCTTCCCAGACGGCTGGAAAATCATCCACGACCACACCAGTACCGTCGACGCAAACTAACAGACCGCCTACAAACCTTCTTGGTTATCTCTGCCTCTCTGCGATGGGTTTCCTTTCAGAGAGAAACGGAATTAGAAGACAGCGCGGACTCCGAAATCACCGGATCGCCGAGCATCGGACGCCGGGTCTTGTGCTTAGCCAGAAGGAGCTGCGCCACATTAATATATCGCTCGCGGAACGCTCCTTCAGACCAGGCCAGATAGAAATCCCACATCCGCGCGAAGCGCCCGTCAAATCCGAGCAGCCACACGGATTCCAACTGCTCGAAGAAACGCTCGCGCCACAACGCCAGCGTCTTCGCGTAATGAATTCCCAGGCTTTCCATATGCGTCAAAGCCATCTCCGTGCGCCGCCCCAACGACCGCTGAATCTCCGTTACCGACGCCAGCTCGCTCCCCGGGAAAATATACGTCTGGATCCAGTCGACCCGTTTCCGGTACGCGCTCACCTCCTGCTCCATAAGTGTGATGGTTTGCAGCAGCATCGCTCCATCCCGCGCCAGCAGCCGGTTACACGCCGAAAAATACTCATCGTAATGCGCGAAGCCCACCGCCTCGAACATTTCGATGCTCACGATCTTGTCGAATTCCCCTTCCAGCGTGCGGTAATCCTGCAGCAGAAATCGCACCTCGCCAGGCCCAGCGGCGCTCCGCGCCAGCCGCTCCGCCGCAAACTCATACTGCGCCTTGCTGATGGTCGCTGCCGTAACGTGCGCGCCATGCTGCCGCGCTGCATGCATCGCAAACCCGCCCCACCCGCAGCCAATTTCCAGCACCCGGTCTCCCGGCTCGATTTGCAGCTTGCGGCAAATCATCTCGAGCTTTTGCGTTTGCGCCACTTCCAGCGAATCGTTCGCGCTGCGAAAATACGCCGACGAATACAGCATCTGGGCATCGAGAAATAGCCGGTAAAAGTCGTTCCCGAGGTCGTAGTGCGCGCGAATGTTCGCCCGGCTTCCCGCAACCGTGTTCGCGCGCAGGCGATGGCGAATTCGCGAAGCTCCTCCGCGCACCGCCGAAAGAAATCTGTGCTGCGAATCCAAGGTCCGCAAATTCCGCACGCACAACCGCACCAGCGCCACTACATCCGGCGACGTCCAATCGCCATCCATGAACGATTCGCCGATCCCGATGTCCGCCGCGGTGACCGCGCGCACAAAAAAACGCTCGTCGTGAATCACCGCCATGGCGCGTAGCGCCGCCCCCGGCTCGCCAAAAACGTAGGTCTCCTCAGGGCACACAATCTCCAGAAAGCCGCCCCGCAAATTCTTCAGCGAGCTGAAAAACAGCTTTTTCGCGCGTCCTTCGATCCAGCGTTTCATCCCGCCCCACTTCCTTTCGAAGCGGCTGCCGCAGCATCCCGCTCGGGCTGAATTCCGCCGGCTTTTGTCGGATGGGTGAACACCGGCACGCCCTTTAGCCACAGCTTCAACGCTTCCCAGTGAATCCCGCCGATCACGCGCAAGCTCATGAACGGATAAGAAATCAGCGCGCGATGCAGTTCCCTCCGCGTCCACGGCCGATGCTCGAGTTGCAGCGTGGCGTCGAAAAACGTTTTCCCGCCCGCCACCGTGTTCATGTGCGCCACCAGCCGCTCCGCCGGAGCGGTGAAAATCCAGTTGTAATCCAGTTCCATGCTCATAAAAGGAGACACGTGCATTCGTTTCGCGGTGACGTAGCTCTTCTCCGTCGCTGACTCGCACTCATTCGCTGGTGTTAGCCAGTAGTTGTGGCTTTCCCCGAAGGTGCTGTTCACTTCCGCCATTATTTGCGAAAGCTTTCCAGCCCGGTTGTAGCAGTAATAGAACGAAACCGGATTGAAGACGTAGCCGAAATAGCGCAAATGGGTCAGCAACAAGATCGGGCCATCGGCAAGCGCGACGCCATTCTTCGCGGCGTCGGCGGCAAGGCGCGCACGCAGGGGCTTCCGGGCGTCGCCAAAATGATCACGTTCGCAATACGCCGTCCAGTTCCAGCGGTTATATCCGGCAAACGGAGAAACACGCATCAGTTCCGGCAAACGGTCGATATCGAGGAAAACCATGAACACGGGATAGGAAAAGGAATGCCGCCGCGGAGAAAAGCGGCAATGCCGGAGTTTGCCGGTGTACAGAGCGGATTCCATCGCTTAGACCTGCACCTCGAGAGCGCGGGCGACGCGTAGCGCGGAGTTTACTCCATCTTCGTGGAAGCCGTTGAACCAGTAAGCTCCCGCAAAGTGCAGCCGGTTGACGCCGCTGATTTCCCTCCAGCGCTGCTGCGCGCGAATCGAGTCCAAGGTGTACAGCGGATGGTAGTAGACAAATTTGCGCAGCACTTTGTCCGGGCGGATCTGCGCATTGGCGTTTAGCGTTACGCAGTAATTTTCCGGAACGCCCAGCGATTGTAGCCGGTTCATGTGATACGTCATGGTCACCGGACCGCTGCCATTTCTCGCATCCAGGTGCAGCAGATAGTTCCAGGAAGCGCGCGCCGCTTCTCGACGTGGCAGCAGTGTATCGTCGGTATGCAGGACCACGTCGTTGGCTGTAGTGCGAAAATGCTGCAGAACCTCGCGCTCGGCATCGCTGGCATTCTCGATCAGCGGCAGAACGCCATCGCCGTTGTTAGCAAATACCGCGTGATCGAAGCACAGCGGCGCGCGCCCGTCCGAAAAGTGCAGCGCCACTCCATCCATCCCGCGCGCCACCTTCTTGAGGTCCACGCCTGTCACAATCCGCGATTGGAACGGAGCAGTGATGGGCACGATATAGCGGCTGCAGCCCCCGGGAATCGTTTTCCACTGGTATTGCTCCGTCATCGTCAGAAAATTGTGGTTGTCGAAGAACCGGATCAGCATCGCCGCCGGAAATTGTTCAGCGGCCGCGGGAGTGCACGACCACACCGCCGATGTCATCGGATAAAGGTAAAAGTGTCGAAATTCTTCCGAATAACCGTACTGGTCCAGAAAATCTCGCAGAGTTATGGTGTTAGGTTTTTGCCACTGCAGTAGCCGCGGCGCAGCACGATTAAACCGTCGAATCTCGCTGAAAAGCCGGTAAGGCCTGGCCCGCAGCACATTGTGCCGCTGCGCAAAAAAACCGCGCAGCCCGCGGCTCGAATATTCGTATCCGGTTTTGCGGCAGCTCACTGCGAACGACATATCGGAATGCACGCGCGGAACGCCCAGCTCTGCCAGCAGCTTGATCAGATATTCGGATACGTGGTCGTTGTGAACGATAAATCCCGTGTCGATCGCCAAGGGACCGCTGCTGGACTCCACCATCACGGTATGGGTGTGCCCGCCAAGACGCGCTTCGCGCTCAAACAGAAACACTTGGTGCTTCCGGCTCAGATAATAAGCCGCCGCGAGTCCGGAGATTCCTGATCCAATAACCGCGATGCGAGCCACAGGAGTTGTCCCTGATTGTATACGGACTGCTGGCAAGGACGGATGAACAAATTGCCGGAGAACAGCGACATTGACCAAGCGAAAACCAGGGGCCACTCTGTTCATTTAAGAGGACAATCCGATAGTGGCGACGCAAACTCCCACCGCTTGGTACTTTGCTGGTGCATCGAAATCCCGCGCTGCACCGTAGTAGATTAGATGGAGTCGGGGTGCCGGCCCCGGAGGACGCGCAGCGTGAAAGTTTTCTTGCAGTTGCTCTTCGGATTCGTTTTTGTCTTCATGGTAGTTATGACCGTGCGCACCTGCCTGCAAGTGAGCCTGTGGAGCGCATGGAGCTCGTTTGCAGCCAGCCCGTGGTCGATGGCCACGCTCTATGACGCCTACTTGGGATTCATCACCTTCTTCTGCTGGGTGGCGTGGCGCGAGCGCTCGTTCGCTATCAAGATGGTGTGGTTTGTGCTAATCATGGCGCTCGGAAATATCGCCATGTCGTTGTATGTGCTGATTCAGCTCTTCGGGCTGAAGCCGGACGAAGGTGTTGCGGCGCTGTTCCAGCAGAAGGCGGCCTGAAACAAGTCATGAACGGATTTTTCAAGCGGCGCGTCTTACAGCCCATTGTCGAGCTGCTCCGGCAAGGCGTCACGCCTGAGAAAATGGCGCTGAGCCTGGCATTGGGTGCTGCGTTCGGTGCGTTCCCGGCGCTCGGCTGGACCACCTCGCTGTGCGCGATTGTTGCCCTGGTACTGCGTCTGAATCTGCCGGCCATCCAAATCGTGAATTACTTCATGTATCCGGTGCAGATCGCCCTGCTGCTGCCCTTTTTCCGCCTGGGAGAAAAACTATTCCGCGCGCCTCATCTTCCGATCTCCGTTTCGCAGATGTACGCCATGATTCACGCGAGCGTCTGGGGCTCTATCAAGCTGCTCTGGACTACCACTTGGCATGCCATCGTGGTTTGGGCCATGATGGCGCCGCTGTTTGTCGCCTTGCTCTACGCCATTCTCGTGCCCTTGCTGCGGCGCGTGCTGCGGCGCCAGGCGGCGCAACCAACTGGCACGGAGGAAGCAGCTTGATTCTGGCGCAAGTGGTTCATCTGGCGGTTATCGGTGCGGCCATCGTCGGCGGCCTGATGCTGGTGTTGTGGGCCATTCACCTGCTCACCAGGAACGCCTCCATTGTCGATTTCGGTTGGGCCTTCGGACTGGCGCTGCTGGCTGCGTGGTACGCATGGGCCGGGCCGGGCTATCCCGCTCGGAAATGGGCCATTGCCACGATGGCAAGTTTCTGGGGATTGCGCCTCGGCATGTACCTTTTGTTTGCTCGCGTGATCGGTCATCCGGAAGAAGGCCGCTACGTAGAATTGCGCTTGGAGTGGAAAACGAATCTGCCCTTGCGCTTTCTGTTCTTCTTTGAATTTCAGGCGCTGCTCGACGTTGTGCTCTCGCTTCCGTTCCTGTTGGCCTGCCTGGATACGCGAGCGCCGCTGGGAATTCTCGAGAAAATCGGCGCGGGCATCTGGCTGGTGGCGATTGCTGGCGAGGCCCTTGCGGATTGGCAGCTGGATGCCTTCAAGAAGAATCCCGCCAATGGTGGCAAGACTTGCCGCGCAGGACTGTGGAAATATTCGCGGCATCCGAATTATTTTTTCGAATGGCTCGTGTGGGTTGGCTACGCCGTGTTTGCCATCAGTTCGCCTTGGGGCTGGATCGGGCTGCTTTCGCCTGTACTGATTCTCTATTTTCTCCTCAGCGTGACGGGAATACCCGCTACGGAAGCGCAAGCGTTGCGCAGCCGCGGCGCGGAATATCGTGCCTATCAGCGGACCACCAGCGCGTTCGTGCCGTGGTTTCCAAAGAGTGGGAAAGCATGACCACCGTGACGGAGCGGGCGAAGCCGGCCCACGCAGAATGGATTCCCGCCGCAGCGGAAAAGCCCGAGAAGCGCTTTTGGTACGAGCCGCTCATCGAGAGCGGCTTGCTCCCCGATGCGGTGATCCGCGCAGCGATTCGGCGCATGTTGCGCGCGCGCCTTGCGGAGGAGGATTGCGGCAGTGCGGTGGCAAATCGCGTTAAGGCGCTAGCTTTCGCGCAACAAATGCGCAAAAGTCCGATTGCGCTGCGTACGGAATCGGCCAATGCGCAGCACTATGAAGTGCCGGCCGCGTTTCTCGAGCGCGTACTCGGCCCGCGCCTGAAATACAGCTCGGCATTTTTTGCGGAAGGATGCACATCTCTGGGCGAAGCTGAGGAAGCCATGCTGCAACTTACGTGTGAACGAGCTGAGCTCGCCGATGGGCAAGACGTGCTGGAGCTTGGCTGCGGCTGGGGATCACTGACGCTGTGGATGGCCGAACAATTTCCGAATAGCCGAATCACCGGCGCCTCCAATTCCGCGTTGCAGCGCGACTTCATCGTGTCCCGCGCAGCACAACGCGGAGTGACCAACGTACGCATCGTAACGGCGGATATGAATGTGTTTGCAGCGGAAACCGCCGCGTACGACCGCGTGGTGTCCGTCGAAATGTTCGAACACATGCGCAATTGGGAAGCGCTGCTCGCGCGCATCGCGAGTTGGCTGCGACCCGGCGGAAAATTGTTCATGCACATGTTCACCCACAAAAGGTTTGCCTATCCGTTTGAAGTACGCGACGCCGGCGACTGGATGGCGCAGCATTTTTTCACCGGCGGCATGATGCCCGGCGATGATCTGCTGCTGGAATTTCAGCGCGATTTGCGCGTCGCGGAGCACTGGCAAGTCAACGGCACGCATTACCAAAAGACCGCTGCAGCGTGGCTGGCGAATATGGACGCGCGCAAGACTGAATTAATGCCGCTGCTCGCTGCGACTTACGGAGCCAGTGAAGCGAAGAAATGGTGGTCGCGCTGGCGCATTTTCTTCATGGCCTGCGCCGAACTATGGGGCTATGGCGGCGGCTCGGAGTGGATCGTCTCCCATTACTTGCTGGAAAACGCAGTCAAACACGGGTGATCTTACCCAGTAGGGCGCAGCGCGCCGCGGCGGGCGCTCTACAATGACGGCGCGAAAAGCAATCGCTACAGGATGTCGAGGATTTCTTCGTAGCGCTTGAATGGGGGAATTAGGTAGGCGCCGGCTAGTTCGCTGCGGGACCAGGCGAGCATTTCGCGGGCGAGTTGGAAGCCGCGGTCGCGCGCGCCTGCTCCGGCCGATTCCAGCGACTTCAACAAAGATTCGGGAATGACGATGCCAGGGACTTCGTTGTTGAGGCGAAGCGCCTGTTTGTAGCTGGTGAGCGGCCAGATGCCGATGAGCACCGGGATGGGCGGTTTGCCGCCGAGTTTTTTCACGAAAGCGTGCCAGTGTTCGGGATCGAAGATCGGCTGGGTCATGGCGTAGTGCGCGCCGGCTTCGACTTTGGCGTGAAAGCGCGCGATTTCGGCGTCGAGATCGTCCGCAACGGGATTTACGGCCACGCCGATGGCGAAATTGGTGGCGCCGCCTAGCGTTTTGCCGGCCCAATCGGTGCCTTGATTTAAGCGCGTTAGAACCTTGACGAGACCGACGGAATCGACTTCGTAGACTCCGGAAGTTTCCGGATAGTCGCCGACCGAAGGTGGATCGCCGGTGATGGCGAGAATGTTGCGGACGCCGCCGACGGTCCACGCGCCGAGAAGCGCGGCTTGCAGCCCGATGATGTTCTGGTCCCGCGTGGTGAGATGCGGAACGGTTTCGATGCCGCGGGCTTCGAGAGCGCCGGCGGTGACCAGAGCATCCATGCCGACCCGCGCCATGGCGCCGGAATTGATGTCGATGGCGTCGATTTTGCCGGAAGCCATGAGCTTATCGACTTGCTCGAAAATGCGATCGAGCGAGAGGCCTTTGGGCGGATCGATTTCGGCGCAGATGGTGAACTGGCCGGCTTGCAGTTTTTTCCAGAATTTGCTGTCGGGCTCGCGCTGCGCGATGGGCGCAGGTTTGGCGGCGGTTGCGGCGGAGTGCGCGCCCGCATGAGCCTTGGCCGGGCGAAGCGACTTGACGGCGTCCGCCATGGCGCGAATGTGCGCCGGCGTTGTGCCGCAGCACCCGCCGAGAATGCGCAGGCCCAGCGCAGCGGCTTCGCGGGCGAAGAGCGCGAAATATTCCGGCGAAGATTTCGGGTATACGATGCGGTCGCCTTCGCGCTTGGGAAAGCCGGCGTTGGGCATGCCGCTGACGCGCAGATCATCGACGGCAGCAAGCTCCTGAAGAATGACGAGCAGCGCCTGCGGGCCGAGCGTGCAGTTGGCGCCGATGACCTGAACGTTTTTGTTTTTTAGGCGCGCGGCGGCATCGGCGGGGCGAAGATCGCCGTAGGTGGTGCCTTCTTCGGAATAAGTGAGCTGCGCGACGATCGGAAGGCCGGAGAAAGAACGAATGGCGTCGACAGCCAGCTCGATTTCCTCGATGTACGAGAAGGTTTCCAGGCAGAAAAGGTCGACGCCGCGCTCTTCGAGGGCCAGCGCTTGTTCGTGAAAGATGCTACGGATTTCGTCCGGCTCCGGGTGGCGCGATTGCACGCCGAGGCCGAGCGGGCCGATGGATCCGGCGATGAGCACTTCGCGGGTGGCGGCTTCGCGAGCTTCGCGCGCGAGTTTTACGCCGCGGGAATTGAGGCGCTGCACTTGGTCGGCCAGGCCGAGCGGAGCAAGCTTGAAGCGGTTGGCGCCAAACGTGTTGGTCTCGATGATTTGCGCGCCGGCTTCGATGTACGCCTGGTGCACG
>Ga0210407_10005160_pt1 | contig 10132 bp, 10 predicted proteins | sample IncBWC27MmetaG_FD_150860 | JGI IMG/M metagenome (GOLD analysis project Ga0210407, IMG submission 150860) | Forest soil microbial communities from Barre Woods Harvard Forest LTER site, Petersham, Massachusetts, United States - Inc-BW-C-27-M | ecosystem: Environmental > Terrestrial > Soil >... | reverse complement strand
TGAATCCCGGCACGCAGTCGTAGTAGGTGGCGATCGCCGCGAGCTGCGCATTGTTGAGGCCGGCCGCGATCCACTCGTCGTATACCGGGTAGTGCACGCCCTGGCGGCGCTCGAGCGCGTGGATGCCGTCGGCCAGCTCCGCGAGGATCCGCCGCTTGCCGGCGCGCAGCTCGGCAACCGGCGCTCCCGACTCATAGACCGCCGCGAGCCGCGTGCGCGCGGACCGGAGCAGTGCGAGCAGCGCAGCCTCGTGCTCCTGCTCGGTGTGGAAGCGGCCGATGCGCGGCTCCCCGCCCCGGTGCGCGAGCCAGCGCGTGAGGCCGACCTCCTCGACCGTGGTGGCGAAGGCCTCGTTGAACTCCGAATCGTTCTTCACATAGATGAGCTGGTGCGCGAGCTCGTGAAAGATGGTCGCCGCGAGCTCGTCGTCGTCGTAACGCAGCATGCTCGAGATCACCGGGTCCGCGAACCTGCCGAGGGTCGAGTACGCCGGCACGCCCTCGACCACGACGTCGAAGCCGCGCGCCTCGAGCTCGAGCGCCAGCTGCCGCGCGCGCCGCTCGTGAAAGTAGCCGCGGTAGGCGACACAGCCGGCCACCGGGAAGCACCAGTGCTTGGGCTGCAGCGAGAACTCGGGTGCCGCCACCACGTTCCAGACGACGAACGGGCGGCCGATGTCGGCGTAGCTGCGATAGCTCTGGTTGTCCGGCAGGCCGAGCTCGGCGGAGGCGAAGGCGCGCGCCGCGTGAACCTCGTCGAGGCGCGCCCGCAGTGCGGGCGGCGTCTTCGGATCAGCGAGCAGCGCGTCGATCGGCACTCGCTCCCGCAGCAGACGGTACTCCCCGCCGGCGGCCTGCATGAGATAACAGCCGGACAGCAACAGGCAGAGCGCGCCGGCGAGCAGGGCCCGCGCACTGCCAACAGGGCCGTCGGTTAACATGCGCACCATGCGAGTCTACTTGGTCGGTGGCGCAGTCCGGGACCGCCTGCTCGGGCTTCCGGTACGCGAGCGCGACTGGGTGGTCGTCGGCGCGCTCCCCGAGGAGCTCGAGAGCCAGGGCTACCTGCCGGTGGGACGCGAGTTCCCGGTGTTCCTCCATCCCGTCACTCACGAGGAGTACGCGCTCGCGCGGCTCGAGCGCAAGGTGGCGCCCGGCTACCGCGGCTTCACCACTCAGTTCTCCCCGCAGGTGACGCTCGAGGAGGACCTGAAGCGCCGCGACCTCACCGTCAACGCCATGGCCGAGGGCGAGGGGGGCGACCTCATCGACCCTTACGGCGGCCAGGCCGATCTCGCCGCGCACCTGCTGCGCCATGTGTCGGACAGCTTCACCGAGGATCCGGTGCGGGTGCTGCGCGCGGCGCGCTTCGCGGCGCGCTTCGCGAGCCGCGGCTTTCGCATCGCGGACGAGACCATGGAGCTCATGCGCCGGATGGTCGCCTCGGGCGAAGTCAGCGCGCTCACCCCCGAGCGCGTGTGGCAGGAGACCGAGCGCGCCCTCGCCGAGGACCAGCCGCAGGTGTTCTTCGCGTCGCTGCGCGCGTGCGGCGCCCTCAAGGTCATCTACCCCGAGATCGACGCGCTCTACGGCGTGCCGCAGCCGCCCAAATGGCACCCCGAGATCGATACCGGCGTGCACGTCACGCTGGCGCTCGCCTACGCGGCGAGCCGGCGCGCCTCGACCGCAGTGCGTTTCGCCGTGCTCATGCATGATCTCGGCAAGGCACGTACGCCGCCGGAGCTCTGGCCGAAGCACCACGGCCACGAGGAAGCCGGCGTGCCGCTCATCGAAGGCCTCGCCGATCGCCTCAAGGTCCCGGGCAGCTACCGTGAGCTCGCGATCCTGGCGGCGCGCGCGCACACGCTGGTGCATCGGGCCCTCGAGCTGCGCCCCGAGACCGTGTTGAAGCTGCTCCAGGAGTGCGACGCGTTCCGCCGCCCCGAGCGCTTCGGCGAGCTGCTCGAGGCGTGCGAGGCGGATGCCCGCGGGCGCGCCGGGCTCGAGAGCGAGCCCTATCCGCAGGCGCCCTATCTCAGCTCGGCGCTGGCCGCGGCCTCGGCCGTGACGCTCTCCGAGGCCGAACGGCGCGGGCTCACGGGCCCCGCGATCGGCGCGGAGATAAAGAAGCGGCGGCTCGCGGCGCTGACGGTGGTGAAGGCCGCTCAGTAGCCGGCGTGGTGCAGCAGCGCCACGGCGCTCGCTGCCACCAGGCAGTAGATCCCGAACACGTACCAGCGGCCGTTCTCGAGCCAGCGGCTGAGCCAGCGGAGCGCGAGGAGTCCCGCGAGGAGCGCCACCACCGCGCCGAGGATCGTGAGCAGCGCGACCGAGCCCAGGTTGCCGCCGCCATCGGGCGGCGCGTGCATGAGGCGCAGCACCTCGCGCGCGACCACGGGCGGTGTCAGCACCACGGCGAGTGCGAAGCTGAAGGCTTCCGCGCGCGGCTTCGCCACCCCTAGCAGCATCCCGGTCGAGATCGTGGCGCCTGAGCGCGAGAAGCCGCGAAACGGCAGGCACAGCCCCTGCACCGCGCCGATCACGCCCGCGCGGCGCGTGTCGACCTCCTGGCTCGCGCCGCCCGCGCCCGCGGGACGGCGCTTCTCGAAGACACCTGCGATCACGATGAGGATGCCGGCGGCGGCGAGCGCCGGGGCGATGAACTCGAGATGGCTGAAGAGGTCCTCGATCTGTGCGTGCGGCACGTCGCGCAACACGGTGCGCTCGATCAGCTTCACGATCCCCTCGCCGATCACGCCGGTGAAGAACGTCGCAACCACGACCAGCCACACGAAGCTCTTCAAGGCCGCGCCGCTGTGAAAATAGAGCGCGCGCCAGTCGCGCCAGAAGTACAGGATCACCGCGAACATGGTGCCGGTGTGCAGCATGACGAGCAGCAGCGTCATCGGCGGCGAGGAGGGATCGAGCCCCATCAGCTTCTCCGCGACCACCACGTGCGCCGAGCTCGAGACCGGCAGGAGCTCGGCAAGTCCCTGCACGATCGCAAGCACGATGACCTTGAGTAGCGTCATGTCCATCCACCCATCTTAAGTCCCCTCACAACTGGCGGCGCAGGTCCTGCAGCGTAAAGCCCAGCAGCGGCGCCTCGTAGCCGCGCGTCAGCGCCATGGCCTTGAAGGCCTCGCCCATCTCCTCCGGCATGATCAGCCGGCGCGCCTCACCGGCCAGGCGGGCGCGGCTCACGGCATCGGCGGCCGCGGCCACCTGCCGCTCGAGCCCGAGCGCCAGGAGGAAGGCCGCCTGCGTCGCGAACCCTGCGACCTCGAGCCCCGCGACCGTCGCACCTTCGGCGGCACGCGTGAAGTCGACCCAGGCGGTGATGTCCTGGACGCCGAGGTTGATGAACGGATCGTCGTGGGCGCGCTGATGAAAGTGGCAGCGCAGCGTCCCCGCGATGCGCTGCGGGTGGTAGTAATGAGCCCGCGGCAAGCCGTAGTCGAGGAGCAGCAGCGCGCCGCGCTCGAGGCACGCGCCGAGCGAGACGATCCAGGGCGAGAGCCTGAGACTTACCTCCGAGGTGTAACCCTCGGGCAGGTTGCGCGGCGGCGCGCCGAACATGCCGGCGCAGACTTTGGCGAGCGCGGCGTCGGGCGGCCCCGGGGCGGCCTTGAGCGTGCCGCCCTCCGCGAGCGCCACGCCGAGCTCGTGCACCGCGCCTCCGCTCACGGTGAAACGCCGGACGGGCAGCGCATCCGCCACCTCGTTGGCCAGGATCACACCCCGAAGGGGTGCTTGCGGCAGCCGCTCGAGCCATGCGACCCGCGCGCGCAGGCGCGGCGGCAGAGCATCGAGGCGCGTGCGTTGCCGGGCGGCGAGCTCGCCGCTCACCTCGAGGATGGCGTAGCGCTCGGGCAGCGCGCCCTCTCGGTCGAGCGCGGTCAGGATCACGGCGGCCATGCGGCCGGTGCCGGCGCCGAGCTCCAGGATCTCCCCGCCGGTGGCGCCCAGCACCTCGGCGCACTGCGCCGCGACGCAACGGCTGAAGAGGTCCGAGACCTCGGGGGCGGTGACGAAGTCGCCACCGCCGCCGAGCTTCCAGCTCCCGGCACTGTAGTAGCCGAGTCCGGGCGCATAGAGCGCGAGCTCCATGAATCGCTCGAAGGTGAGCCAGCCGCCCGCGGCGGCCAGCTCGGTGCGGATGAGCGCGGCGACGGCCTCGCTGTGACGCTGCTCGTCCGGGGTCAAGGCCGGAAGCATTGAGCGTGCGGCCGGCGGGTTCATAATCGGCGCCTATGGCCCGAGCCAATCCCGATCCGCCCGAGGCCCTGCCGGCGCCGAGCAACGTGCTGGCGGGCAAGACGGCGCTCGTGACCGGCGCAGCTCGCCGCGTCGGCGCCACCATCGCGCGGGTGCTGCACGGCGCGGGCGCCAACGTGATGATCCACTACAAGAGCTCCGTCGAGGATGCGCAGCGGCTCGCCGCCGAGCTGAACGCCGCGCGCGCGGGCTCCGCCAACCTCGCGGAATGCGAGCTGCTCGATGTCACGCAGCATGCCGGGCTCGTCGCCGCCACCCTGCAGGCCTTCGGGGCGCTCGACGTCCTGGTGAACAACGCCTCGAGCTTCTACCCGACGCCCGTCGGCGACATCACCGAGATCGACTGGGACGATCTCGTCGGTACCAACCTGAAGGCGCCGCTGTTCCTCGCCCAGGCCGCCGCCTCGGCGCTCCACGAGCGCGGCGGACTCATTATTAATCTCGCCGACATCCACGGCATGCGGCCGCTCAGGCGCTATCCCGTCTATAGCGTCGCCAAGGCGGGCGTCATCATGCTGACCCTGTCGCTGGCGCGCGAGCTCGGCCCGCACGTGCGGGTGAACGCCATCGCGCCCGGGCCGGTGATGTGGCCGGAGGACGGCATGGACCCGGCGCTGCAGACGAAGATCACGGCGCGCACCGCGCTCAAGCGGTCCGGCTCCGCGGTCGATGTGGCGCGGGCGTGCCTGTTCTTCGCGAGCGAAGCGCCGTACGTCACCGGCCAGGTTCTCGCGGTCGACGGCGGACGCAGTATCGGCTGGTGACACGGCTCAGGCTCGGGGGCGCGCGGGCGGCGCGAGCCGCTCGAGCGCATGCGCGTCCCGGTCGAAGCGGCGCCACAGCTCCCCGATCGTGAGGCTCGCGGTCGGGTGCATCACCTCGGGGGCGAGCTCGGCGAGCGGCCCCAACATGTAGGCGCGCTTCAGCAGATCGGGCCGCGGCAGCCTCAACCCCGGCTCCTCGCACACCAGGTCGCCGTACAGCAGCACGTCGAGATCCATCGATCGCGGCGCCCAGCGCGGCGCGTCGCGTCCCCGCCCGCAGCGGCCCTCGATGGCGTGCAGCCGCTCGACGACGCCGTGCACCGCCAGCGCGGTGCCGAAGCCCGCTACCAGATTGATGAAGTCGTCGCCGTCGAAGCCAACGGCGCGATTGCGGTACCAGGAAGAGAAGCGCACGCCGGGAAACTCCCGCCCGAGCTCGGCGACCGCCTGCTGCATGTGGCGCTCGGGGTCGACGTTGCTGCCCGCCGCCAGGTAGACCTCGGGCACGGCCGACCTCAGCGCGGCAGGTCGGCGCGGGTGCGCTCGATCACCACGCCGACGTCGCGGGAGTTGCGGATCGCGCCCGGCTTGTTGAGCGAGATGCGCACCCACTCGACGCCGAACTCCCCGAGGATGACGAGCGCCAGCCGGTGGGCGAGCGTCTCGACCAGCTTGAACTCCGAGGCGGCGATGAACTCCAGCGTCCGCTTGGCCACCTTCTTGTAGTCGAGCGTGTCGGCGACCTCGTCGGTGACCGAGGCGCTGCGGCAATCGACCGGCATCTCCAGATCCACCACCACCGTCTGACGGACGCGCCGCTCCCAGTCGATGAAGCCGATGATGCACTCGGCCGTCAGGCCGTGCAGAAAGATCCGGTCGCCGGAGCACTGCGTCATGTTGGCTCGCGTGGGTGTCGGGGCGTCAGGCCGCCAGCTGCGGGAGTGAGGCGAGCGGCCATTGCGCGCGCGCCTCGATGGCGAGTCCGCCGCGCTGCCCGGCCTCGAGGCGCGCCAGCCCCGCCACCGCGATCATCGCCGCATTGTCGGTGCAGAACTCGAGGCGCGGATAGTATGCGCGCGCTCCGTGCGCGCGGACGGCGGCGTCGAGCCGCTCGCGCAGGGTGCGGTTGGCGCTGACGCCGCCCGAGACCACGAGCACGTCGAGCCCCGTGTACTCGAGCGCCCGCACCGCCTTGGCGGTGAGCGTGTCCGCGATCGCCTCCTCCACGCCGCGCGCGATGTCGGCGCGGCGCTGCTCCGCGAGCGGCGCGGCGCGCACCGCGTGCAGCACTGCGGTCTTCAGGCCCGAGAAGCTGAACTCGAGGCCGGGGCGATCGAGCATCGGGCGGGGCAATGTGCAGGCGCCGGGCGTGCCGTGCCGCGCGATATCGGCGAGCTGCGGCCCGCCGGGATAAGGCAGGCCGAGGAGCTTGGCGCTCTTGTCGAAGGCCTCGCCGGCGGCATCGTCGCGGGTCTCGCCGAGCAGGTGATAGCTGCCGATGGCGGCGACCTCGATCAGCTGGGTGTGCCCGCCCGAGACCAGCAGCGCGACGTGCGGGAAGGGCGGCGGATCCTTCTCGAGCAGCGGCGCCAGCAGGTGCCCTTCGAGGTGATGCACGCCGATCGCCGGGAGCGTCCAGGCGTAAGCGAGACTCGCGGCGAGCGAGGCTCCGGTGAGCAGTGCGCCGATGAGGCCCGGACCGGCCGTGTAGGCGATGCCGGAAAGATCAGCGGGACGCGTGCCGGCGCGCGCCAGCGCCGCCTTCACCAGCGGCAGGAGCCGCCGCACGTGATCACGCGAGGCCAGCTCCGGCACGACGCCGCCGTAGGCGCGATGCAGCTCCACCTGGCTGTAGAGCTCGTGCGCCATGAGGCCCGCCGTGGTGTCCAGCACCGCGGCGGCGCTCTCGTCGCAGGAGGATTCGATGGCGAGCACGCGCATGAGGGAAATTCTAGACCATCCCTCGGGGCCGCGCGGGCCGCGGGCCGTGCATGTATAGTCGGCTCAAGATGTGCTCGAGCACGCTAACGGGGCGTGCGCCGACGCGCCGGCTTGCATTGCCCCAGGTATCCGTCGCCCTCGCGTTGCCGCTGCTGACGCTCTTTACGACTGCCGCAGCGGCCGGCGAGCCCTGCAAGGCCGGTCTCATCGGAGAGCTTCCCGTCACGATGGAGGGCACGCGCCCAATCGTGCACGCGGCGATCAACGGCACGGACGAGCCGTTCGTCGCCGATAGCGGCGCGTTCTACAGCATGCTGACACCCGCGGCCGCCGAGGAGCTCCACCTGCGTGTCATGACTGCGCAGGGGTATCTCACCGGGGTTGGCGGCACAGCGCGCGTCGGGATCACGACGGCCAAGAAGTTCACGATCTTCAAGGTCGACGTGCACGACGTGGAATTTCTCGTCGGAGGCAACGATCTGAGCCACGGGGCAGTCGGGCTCCTGGGACAGAATGTCTTCCGGATCGGCGACGTGGAGTACGACCTCGCGAACGGCATGATCCGTATCCTGAAAACGCTCGGGGACTGCAGGAATGTCGCCCTCGCCTACTGGGCGAGCTCGAAGGGCCTGCCGTACTCGGAGATCGACATTGACTTCGCCGACAGGATGCGGCCGCATACGACCGGCAGTGCCTACGCGAACGGCACCAAAATCCGCGTTCTGTTCGATACGGGTGCAGCGGCCTCCATCATAAGCCTGAGTGCGGCAAAGCGCGCCGGCGTCACGCCGGACAGCCCCGGAGTGAAGCCCGGGGGCAGCTCCTCCGGTATCGGTCCAGGCCTGGTTCGCACCTGGATCGCCCCGTTTGCGAGCTTCAAGATCGGCGACGAGGAAATCCGCAACACCCACCTGCGCATCGGCGATGAGCGGGTAGCCAACTGGGACATGCTGATCGGGGCGGACTTCTTTCTCTCGCATCGCATTCTGGTTGCGAGCAGCCAGCGCAAGCTCTATCTCACCTATAACGGCGGCCCGGTATTCAATCTCACGACGATGCCTGAGTCCGCACCGGCCGCGGCTGGGCCGAGCGGGGTCCCGGGCGGCACGGAGCCGCCGGTGTCTGCACCGGCCTCCGGCGCGGCCTCGGCGCAGGCCGCATCCGAGGAGCCGCCCGATGCTGCCGGGTATGCACGCCGCGGCAGCGCCACCGCCGCGCGCCGCGACTATCAGCACGCCATCGCCGACCTCACGCGGGCCATCGAGCTCGCACCTGGCGAAGCGACCTACCACTACGAGCGCGGCATGGCGCACTGGCAGAACAAGGAGCCGGATAAGGCGCTCGAGGACTTCGGCGCGGCGATCAAGATAAAACCCGACGATGTGCCCGCGCTCGTGGCACGTGCGCAGCTGCGAGCCGGGCGGCGTGATCCCGTCGAGTCCATTCGCCCCGACCTGGATGCGGCCGACCGCGCGTCGCCCAAGGAGGCGGAAATACGCCTCCCCCTCGGCCATCTATACGAGTACGTGCGTGACTACCCGGCGGCGATCGCGCAATACGATCGCTGGATCGACGCTCGCAGCCCCGATGACGTCCAGATGCCGGCTGCCCGCAACGCGCGCTGCTGGGTGCGCGCACTGGCAGGGCAGCAACTCGACCGGGCGCTCGCCGATTGCAGCGCCGCCGTGCGCGCGCGGCCGAAGGTGGCAGCGTTTCTCGACAGCCGCGGACTCGTCTACCTGCGCCAGGGCGAATACGACAAGGCGATCACCGACTACGACGCGGCGCTCGCGCTCGATCCGAAGAGCGCCTGGTCGTTGTACGGACGGGGACTCGCGAAGCAGCACGTGGGGCGGGCCGCGGCCGGGCAGGCCGACATCGCTGCGGCGACTGCACTCGCACCTAAGATCGCCGAGGAAGCGGCCAGCCACGGGATCGTGCCATGACGCGCAGCCGGCGTTGTCGACCGCTCTTTTGCCTTTGCTGCCTCGCTCCCGTAGAATCCCCCGCCCCCGTGCGGCGTGCCATTGGGCGCCTGCGGGGACTTGGCTAATATTTCCCTATCCGTCAATGACTTGAGGTTTCGATGCCGAGCGTGCGCGTGCGTGAGAATGAGTACTTTGATGCCGCCCTGCGGCGTTTCAAACGCGCCTGCGAGAAGGCCGGCATTCTCACTGAGCTCCGCCGCCGCGAGTTCTACGAAAAGCCCACGCAGGAGCGCAAGCGCAAGAAGGCGGCGGCGATCAAGCGCCACATGAAGCGCGTCTCCCGCGACGGCATGCGCAGCTCCCGCTGACGCGGCGGCTGGCCTGTCTCCCGACGAGCACCGACACCGACGGCACTGACGGCGGCCGCTAAGCCATGGCGCTCAAGGATCGCATCACCGACGACATGAAGTCCGCGCTCAAGGCCGGGGACAAGGAGCGCCTTGGCACCATCCGCCTGGCGCTCGCCTCCATCAAGCAGCGCGAGATCGACGAGCGCATCACGCTCGATGATGCGCAGGTGCTCGCCGTACTCGACAAGATGATCAAGCAGCGCCGCGAGGCCATCATTCAGTTCCAGACCGGGGGGCGGGCGGACCTGGTCGCCAAGGAGACCGCCGAGATCGGCGTGCTGCAGGGCTATCTCCCGGCGCAGATGAGCGAAGCAGAGCTCGATGAGCTGATCGCGCAGTCGATCGCCGCGACCGGCGCCGCTTCCGTCAAGGACATGGGCAAGGTCATGGCGCTGGTGAAGCCCAAGGCGCAGGGGCGCGCGGATCTCGGCGCCGTCAGCGCGCGGATCAAGCAGAAGCTGAGCTGATTCCTTTATAGTCCGGGCAGTGTGCGCGGCCTCGAGGGCCGCGCGCCGTATCTCCGTGGGACGCATTCCCCAGCATTTCATCGACGAGCTCATCGCCCGCGCCGACATCGTCGAGGTGATCGGCTCGCGCGTGCAGCTGAAGAAGGCGGGCCGCGAGTACAAGGCCTGCTGCCCGTTCCACAATGAGAAGACGCCCTCGTTCTGGGTGAGCCCCGACAAGCAGTTCTATCACTGCTTCGGCTGCGGCAAGCATGGCACCGTGCTCGGCTTCCTCATGGACTACGATCACCTCGCCTTCCCCGAAGCGGTCGAGGAGCTCGCCGCGCGCCTCGGGCTCGAGGTGCC
>Ga0210407_10005159_pt1 | contig 10133 bp, 8 predicted proteins | sample IncBWC27MmetaG_FD_150860 | JGI IMG/M metagenome (GOLD analysis project Ga0210407, IMG submission 150860) | Forest soil microbial communities from Barre Woods Harvard Forest LTER site, Petersham, Massachusetts, United States - Inc-BW-C-27-M | ecosystem: Environmental > Terrestrial > Soil >... | reverse complement strand
CATCGCCACAAAAATGATTCTCCGCATCGTCAAACGCCCCGAGTGCGTGCAAACCCTCTTGGCCGCCTTCCCTTCCACCAACGAAGCCGGCGCCGCCGTCAGCAGCATCATCGCCGCAGGCATGCTCCCCGCCGCCATCGAAATGATGGACAACCTCGCCATTCAAGCCGCCGAAGCCGCCGTCCATGCCAACTACCCCAACTGCGGCGCCCTCCTCCTCGTCGAACTCGACGGCCCCATTGCCGAAGTCCAATCCCTGATGTCCCACGTTAACGAAATCTGCCGCGCCTCCGCCGCCTCCGAAATCCGCGTAGCCCAATCCGAAGCCGAGCGCGCTCTCGTCTGGAAAGGCCGCAAAGCCGCCTTCGCCGCCATGGGCCGCATTTCTCCGAACTACATCGTGCAAGACGGCGTCATCCCACGCACTGCTCTCCCGCAGGTCATGAGCGAGATCTCGCGCCTCAGCGCCGAAGCAGGCCTCCGCGTCGCCAACGTCTTCCATGCCGGCGACGGCAACCTCCACCCGCTGGTCCTCTACGACCGCCGCATCCCCGGCCAGGAAGACACCGCCGAAGCCCTCTCTGCAAGAATTCTCGACCTCTGCATCGCCGCCGGCGGCTCCATCACAGGCGAACACGGCGTCGGTCAAGACAAAAAATACGCCATGTCCAAAATGTTCGCCGAACCCGACCTAGCCACCATGCAACGCGTCCGCTGCGCCTTCGACCCTCTCCAACTCTCCAACCCCACAAAAGTCTTTCCGACGCCGCGCCTCTGCGGCGAAAAACCCGGCGAATACGTCCCCCATCCCGCCGAACGTTCCGGCGCCGCCGACCGTTTCTAATGCCGCTCCGCGGGCAAGACCGGGAAGTTCGCGGAAGATATTGAAATCACCCCTGGAATGTTCGCATTCGGCGTTCACCTTTTTTTCACCAGCTGTCCAGACGCCGTGCATTGCCGGTAAAACAGGCGTGTGAGATTAATGGCTCACGACGGAGCCGTACTCGCGGTCAGCCGCTCGAAATCGAAAAACGAAAGGGCTAATTTCATGAACACTTCCAAACAGTTGCTGCCCAGAACGATCTTGTGCGGTTCCCTGGGCCTTGCTGCGATGCTGCTAGTCTCTACACCCTGCAAGGCACAGGAAGTGAATCCCGACCATTTCACCGATACGGGCGTGCAAGACGTTTACGAAGGTGCTCCAGCCAACGTGGCCACGCCCGTCGTCAAGCAGAACCAGTCCGCCAACGAAGTGCGCAAGCACCAGATCAATTCGCCCGCGGCCGTGCACACCGTCGCGAAGCGCACTTATCAATTGTCTGCGCAACTTGACACCCCGGCGGTCGCCGACAAGCCGAAGCCCACTTCCAACACGCTGCCAAAGCAATAATTCGCCCGCCGGGGCGGCGTGGACGCCTCCTACTGAGCGATAACTTGAACTTCGGGATAGAGTTGAGACGCCTTCTTAAGGGAGACGGCCGGTGCGTCCTTCAGATAGACGTCGAAAAACATATGTACATACTCCGCGGTAATGGCGAGGCCCCGGCGCCCCTCCAGGCCGGCGAATCCTAACAGGCGCATCATCCCGATGACGTAATGGCTTTTCACCAGCATCTGGTCACTGAAGCTAAAGTGATTTGCTCCGCGAATTGTTATGAACAGGCGTCCGCTCGGAAGGCGGTCGTAAATAGATTTGAAGTCCGCATGGATCTGCCTGCTAGCCCGATCAGCCAGTTCGCGGCTGTGGTCGCTCAGAATAAACAAGAAAGGCTGCTTGAGGCCCTCCTGAACAACGTTGCCGTACGGAGCGCCATCAAGATCGATCCCCGCCTTGCAGCGCGGATCGTCGTGACAGAATTGCAACGCTGTCGCGCCGCCGAACGAATGCCCAAACATTCCGAGCCGCTGCATATCCAGCCGGCCGGTAAACTTGCCGGGGGGATCAGCGGCGTTCAGCTGCTGCAGTTGGCTCACGACAAACGCCGTGTCGCTGGTCCACAAGAGCAAAAGTCTGTTGATCAAGCGATTTGCCTGGTCGGCAGGCAGATTCTCAGGATCGTTCGCTGGCGGTCTGGCGACCACGCGGTTGTCCGAAAGGACGACGACGAAGGTTCTGTAAGGCGCGTCGAAGCCCACAACGATGTAGCCGTGACTTGCCAGATCCTCAGCGAGTGTGGTGAAGTCCGTGGTCAGGGCTCCCCCGCCGGCGCGCAGGATCACCACTGGATACGAGCGCTGTTCCGGCGAGAGGTCCGGTCGAGAGGTGCTATGTGTCCGGACCAGGGCCAAATCTCGAGTGAGAAATCGGCTCATCAGAACGCCGGAGTTCTCGGCGAGAGCCTTCCGCCACGGCGCCGGCAAGTACTCCGCCTGGGTAGCGGTTGTCGCAGCCGCCGACGGGTACCACATCCATGCCACAACCTCCCGCTTCGCTCGTTCTGACGGGGCCAATTCGTCGGTCTGGTCGTTGTTGACCCATGTGTAGTTCGTCCGCCCCACGGCAAAATGCCCTGTAGGGGCCGGCAATGTGATTTCCGTTTGGTGCTCCCGCCAAAGTAATCCGAGCAAAACCAGCCCTGCGACGGCGGCGAATAGGGCCAGCGCCGCGAAGCTTTTCAAGAGGCGCCTGGCAAACGCGGAAGGCTTTCGGCGGTCTTTGGGAGACTCGCAGGAAGCGCTGGGTTGCGACATGGGTGCTATTCTACAGAAAGTACTTTGAATTGTAAAGTTAATCAGCGGAGTCGGCGGAGTCGCGGCATCCCGTGAGCCGCATCCTGCTCTGGCCCCTCTCGCTACGCTTGTTTCCGTGGCGCACCTTGACGGCGGGCTACCGTTGTAATGTACTGATCATGTCCAATGCCTTTAGCTCCGCTCGACATCGAACACGAATTCCGCGCCATGCTGGCCTTGGATTCCATCCGTCGAGCCACTGCGGCCGAGGCCGTTTGCGGCGTTCAACCGCGCCTGGTCCTCAAACCTGCCAACGAACAACAGCTTGCCGCTGTTCTTCGTCTCGCAAACGACCGAAGCCTTGCCGCGGTTCCTCGTGGTGGCGGCACCAAGCTCTCTTGGGGCAACCCTCCTTCTCGCGCCGACGTCATTCTTTCGACCGCCGGCCTCGACAAAATCATCGAGCACCCCTGGGCTGACCTTACGGTCAGCGTCGAAGCCGGCTGCACGATCCAAAAGCTGCAGTCCGCGCTCGCCCAGCATGGCCAACGCCTGGCCCTCGATCCGCTCTGGCCAGCGCACGCCACCATCGGCGGCGTCCTCGCAACCAACGATAGCGGTGCGCTTCGTCTGCGCTTCGGTGCCCTTCGCGACTTGATCATTGGCGTCACGCTCGCGCTGCCCGATGGCACCCTCGCCTCCAGCGGCGGCAAGGTCGTAAAAAATGTCGCAGGCTACGACCTCCCCAAGCTCGTCACCGGCGCTCTCGGCACTCTTGCGGTTATCACCCGCGCCGTTTTTCGCCTGCATCCCCTGCCGCGAAACGCGAAGTCGCTCTCCATATCTGGCTGCAATCTCGACGAGATGCAGCAGCTCGTCCTAGCCGTGCAGGATTCAAAACTGGCCCACACCGCTTTGCAGGTGCGAATCGCCGAAGATCGAGAGCCCGTCGTGGACATTCTCTTCGAGGGCACCGAAGCCGGGATCGCCGCGCAAGAATCCCGGCTGCGAGAGCTCGCCCGTCCTTCTCCCACGACCGACGCTCCGTCCACCGTCTGGGCCGCGTCCCAAGAACTTTGGAGTTCTCGCGGTCCCGCTTCGGCAGCAGTAGCAAAAATAACCGCGCTCCCCGCCTCAATCGCGTGCGCAATCGAATTCCTGCAACGCACAACAAATTCTCACAAAGCAAAATGGAAGCTGACACTGCAAGCCACAGGCATCGGCTGGCTGCGCCTGGAAGCCGCACCCCAGAATCTCCACGCTGTCCTTTCGGATCTTCGCTTTGCACTCGAACGCGATGGCGGTTCACTCGCACTGTTCGGTCACCCTGCCAGCATGCCGTGTCTCGACGCCTGGGGAAAACCCGGAGACGCTCTTTCCTTTAATGCGCGCGGTAAAAATCAGTTCGATCCAAAAAACACGCTGAATCCCGGCCGCTTCGTCGCCGGCATTTGATCAAGGAGCTTTCGCTCATGAAAAAATTCGTTTTTGTATTTTCACTCATGGTCCTTTTGCTCCTTGCCAACCCAAGCCGCAACGATGCGCAATCCGCGCCTGCCACTCCCCCAGAACTTCACACTCTCAAAATTACCATTCTCTCCACCATGCTGGCCGACGACGGCATCGGCGAATGGGGTTTCGCAGCGCTGGTTGAAGCCGACGGCCACAAAATTCTTTTCGACACGGGCGCCCGTCCCCAGACCGTCGTCGAAAACGCCCGCGAGCTTAAAATCGACCTCGCAGGCGTCCAGGACGTGATTCTCAGCCACTTTCATGACGACCACACCACCGGCCTCATGACCCTCCGCCGCGAATTCTCCAAATCCAACCCGAAAGCCCTTTCGCGCGTTCACGTCGCCAATGGCATTTTTCTCGAGCGCCGCGGGCACAATCCAAACCCCATGCCCCAGATGAAAAAAGAGTTTGAGGCCACTGGCGGCGTCTTCGTCGTGCACGAAAAACCCGAAGAGCTTTTTTCCGGCATCTGGCTCACCGGCCCGGTCCCGCGCGTCTATCCAGAAAAAAATTATCCGGCCGGCACCGAGGTCAACACCGGAAACGTCTGGGTCGAAGACACCGTTCCCGACGATCAATCTCTTGTGTTTAACACTTCGCGCGGCCTCGTTTTGCTGTCGGGCTGCGGACACTCCGGAATCATCAACACGCTCGAATACGCACGCGGCTTTCTCCGCCCTGCTCCCGTCGACGCCGCCGTCGGCGGCTTCCATCTCTTCGCCGCCAGCGACCAACAACTCGCCTGGACGGCTTCAAAGCTCAAGGAATACCAGACCGCCCGCATTCTCGGTGCGCACTGCACAGGAATCGAAAGCGTCTATCGTCTCCGTGAACTTCTCGGCCTTACGCGCCAGACCTGTCTCGTGGCAACCATCGGCGCGGTCTACGAGCTCACGAGCGGAATCAAAACCGGACGAATCGCACAGTAACTCGCAACCCACATGGGAGGTGCGTCGGATGAGTGGGATAAAACATTTGCGCATCCAGAAAAAACCAGCTCTTCGATGGCTCGTTTCCCTCTCCTTATCGCTCGGCGTTGCCGTCAGCACTCCCGCGCAAACGCCGGCGCCTGCCGCGTCCGCACCGCATTCCGCACGCGCGAACTCCGCTGTTCTTCTCGAAACTCTCTCGTGGGACGAAGCCGAACGCATTCTCACTCCAGACACGGTCGTGGTTATCGCTCTGGGCGCCGAATCCAAAGAGCACGGCCGCCATCTCCAGCTCAACAACGACTTCCTCATGGCCGAAGGTCTCAAGAAACGCGTTCTCGACGCCGCTCCGCAAAACGTCGTCGTCGCTCCCACCATCAACTACAGTTTTTATCCGGCCTTCCTCGAATATCCCGGCTCCACTTCCCTGAGCATGGACACCGCCCGCGCGATGTTCACCGACATCATCCATTCCCTGGCGCACTACGGTCCGCACCGCTTCTACATCCTCAACACAGGCATCTCCACGCTCAGGCCGCTCGCCCAAGCCGCTGCGGACCTTTCGAACGACGGCATTGTTCTGCGCTACACCGACCTCACCAAAGACGATCCCGTCGAAAAAAAGGTGCGCCAATCCGGCGGCACCCATGCCGACGAAATCGAAACCTCGATGATGCTCTATATCGCGCCCGAAACTGTTCGCATGAAAAAAGCCGCCCGTGATTTGAATCCTAATCAACCTGGCGGCCTCACTCGTGATCTCCAGGGTAAAGGCACCTATTCGCCGACCGGTGCCTGGGGCGACCCCACACTGGCCACGCGCGAAAAAGGCCAAGCCGTCTTCGAATCCCTGGTCTCAACCATCCTGAAAGACCTCGACGACTTGCGCCAGGCGGCCCTCCCGCTCGCAAAATGATTTCACCGAAGCCCGTTGGCCCCAAGGCGCGACTCGGCGTCCTCTGCGTCTCCACGTTATCTTTCTCTCTGATTTGTCGCTGGCCGTTTGCCAGCACCACCGCCGTTCGGTTATGTTCACGAGTGGCGGCGAGCGGCGATCTTTCATGACTACACTTCCTGACGCGAATGCACCGGCCAGCGCCTTTGACGCGCACCATCCACCCTCTAGTCAAATCATCGAGAACTGCGTCCACTGCGGTTTCTGCTTACCCGTCTGCCCCACCTATGTTCTCTGGAATGAAGAAATGGACTCCCCCCGCGGCCGCATCTACCTCATGAAACTCGCCAGCGAAGGCCAGGCGAGCCTGAACCCGCAGTGGGTCAGCCATTTCGATTCCTGCCTCGGCTGCATGGCCTGCATGACCGCCTGCCCCTCCGGCGTCGACTACGGAAAACTGATCGAAGCCACGCGCGCCCAAATCGAGCGCCATCATCCGCGCTCCCTCGGCGAAAAACTCCACCGCCGTTTTCTCTTCGCGGTTTTCACGCGCCCGGATCGCCTCCGCCTCCTTCGCTGGCCGCTGCTGGCCTACCAAAAATCCGGCTTGCAATCGCTAGTTCGCGGCGTCGGCCTCCTGAAGCTTGTTCCTAAGCGCCTACAATCCATGGAAGCGCTAATGCCGAAGCTCGAAAAGAATGAACACGTGCCCGCAGTCACACCGGCGCAAGGCGCGAAGCGCCGACGCGTCGGCCTCCAGCTCGGCTGTGTGCAGCGCGAATTCTTTTCCCAGGTGAACGCCGCCACCGCCCGCGTCCTGGCAGCCGAAGGCTGCGAAGTCGTCGCGCCACAAGACCAGCCGTGTTGCGGCGCGCTAATGGTTCACGCCGGAGAAGAAACAGGCGCCCTCCGACTCGCCAGAAAAACCATCGACACATTCGAACGCGCCGGCGTCGACACCATCGTCACCAACGCCGCAGGCTGCGGGTCCAATGTAAAGGAATACGGCCATTTGCTTCGCGACGATCCGAACTACGCCGATCGTGCCAAGGTCTTCGCCGCAAAATGCAAGGACATCGCCGAAGTTCTCACAGAACTGCCGCCGCGCGCCGCAAGAAATCCCCTGCACCTCCGCGTAGCGTTCCACGATTCCTGCCACCTGCAACACGCCCAAGGTGTCCGCTCGCAGCCACGCCAATTGCTAGCCGACATTCCCGGCATCGAGCTCATCGAAATCCCCGAAAGCGCCATCTGCTGCGGTTCCGCCGGCATCTACAATCTAGTCCGACCCGACGCCGCCAACGCTCTAGGCGATCGCAAAGCCCAACTCATCGCCCCTCTCAACGCCGAAGTCGTCGCGACCGGCAACCCCGGCTGCCTGCTGCAACTCCAATCCTCCCTGGCCCGCCAGGCCCACCCGATTCCCGTCGTCCACACCATCCAACTGGTAGACGCCTCCCTCCGCGGCCAGCCGTTGTAGGGGCACGGCACGCCATGCCCGTCTTGGGTTCGGGCGTTCCAACTATTCCCGATTCTGCCGCCACGAAATCTACGCCGCCTTCTTCGTCCACGCGCCGAGAATCAATCCCATCAGGCAAAGCCCGACGAGAGAGTAAAACTCATTAATCGCGAACAATTGCATTGGCCGCATCTCGTACATGTAATTCGTAAAAGTTATCGGACCAACAAATCCAATCCACAGCAGAATTCCCAGCGCCGCGCCTCTCGCGGCCGTGTTCGCACTCCTCCAAATGCAAAGCTGGGCCAGCACAAACGCAATCAGCAGATTCAGCAAAAACGTAATGATGTACGGCAGAGCCGGATTCATGCTTGCCGCTTTTTCTGTGGTCATCTGCTCCAGCGCCATCCACGGCTTAGCAAACAAGAATCCATACCACACCGCCCCGAGTATCCAGTACGCCAAAGCCGAAACAAAAACCGCCGCATAATTTGTCTTCACGCTCACCTCTCATTTACACCACCGTCTCAAAGGTCACCGATATCCGCGCAAGAAAAAATAAACCGTCATGGCAGCTCCGACCAAAATCACCAGGGCCCGTATCCACGATTGCGGCAGCTTCTGCGCATAGTGCGCGCTAGCCACTCCTCCCAACACGGATCCCGCCGTCATCACCAGCGCCTGCGGCCAGAATATCGCCCGCGAAATCACAAATGTCACCACCGCAACTCCATTGATCACGCCTCCCAGCAACACTTTCAATTTATTCATCGCGTGAATATCCGTCATGCCCATCGCTGCTAGCATGGCGAGATTCATGATTCCGATTCCGCCGCCGAAATATCCGCCATACACGGCAACAAACAATTCGAAGATCGACGCCCCGGTCACCGCCGCGACGCTCGAATCGTGCGAGATTCCCGCCGAAATCCGACCCGTCAAATATTTGCCAAAAGCAAACAGCAGCGTTGCGCCCAGTAGCAGCCACGGCAAGACTTTCAAGAATGTCTGCGCAGGCGTCTTGATCAGCAAGATAGCCCCGGCCAATCCCCCGATCACGCTGGTAAGAATCAGCGGAATCATGACCCGGCTCGGAATGTTCAACCGCATGCGGTACGCGCCGCCGCTAGCGGTCGTGCCCACCCAAAGCGCCAGCGTATTGGTTGCGTTGGCCGGCACAGCCGGCACGCCAGTAAACAAAAGCGCCGGAAAGGCCACAAAACTGCCGCCACCAGCGACGGCGTTAATAGCCCCCCCGAGTGCCCCGGCAAAAAACAGAAATACAACGGTTGGTAAGTTCAAACAAATCTTCTATCACGATTCTTGCCCCCGCTCCACTCAGAAGGCAATCCAGTCGTTACCGCCAACCTCCACGCAGCCGTCCCTCCATCCCAGAGGCATCCTCCAGGACCAAGACCGGACCAAGTCCTTTCTTGACAAGCCGCCTCGCTCCGTATATGTACGGTCAGTTTCTTGATGCTCTTCCCCATCGGAGACCTGACTCGAATTCTCCAACGCGAGTCACAGGGGGTATTCCTGATGAAAGAGTGAGCGCCTCGGGCCGTGGTGTGTTCCTCATCCGGCTCGTTGTTTGAGTCTGGAGCAAGACCTGCATTCAGCGAACGACGCAAGAGGAGGAAGCATGGGAAGCCAGGCAGACATAATCGCAGGGGGCGGAGAAAAAAGAGACAGCATCCCCAAGGTGATTCTCGCCTCCGCCGTCGGCACGATGATCGAATGGTACGACTTCTACATCTTTGGAAGTCTGGCTGTCGTGCTCTCCCCGAAATTCTTCCCGCCTGGCAACGACACCTTCGCCTACATCTCGTATCTGGCGACCTTCGCAGTGGGTTTCATGGTCCGACCTTTCGGGGCCTTGTTCTTCGGCCGCATCGGAGACATCGTTGGCCGAAAGTACGCTTTCCTGGTGACGCTTTCGATCATGGGCGGCGCAACGGCGCTGATTGGATTCCTTCCCACGTACGCATCAATTGGATTGTTTGCGCCCATCATCCTACTGACCATTCGCGTTCTGCAGGGCCTGGCACTTGGCGGCGAGTATGGCGGCGCCACGGTCTACGTCGCCGAGCACGTGCCCGACGGCAAGCGCGGCTACTACACCAGCTTCATCCAAATCACGGCGACGCTGGGCCTTTTCGTATCGCTACTCGTCATCCTTGGCACGCAACAAGCCATGACACCGGACGCCTTCAAAGCGTGGGGCTGGCGCATTCCGTTCCTCGCCTCCATCATTCTGGTAACAATTTCCCTCTATATCCGTTTGAAGATGAAGGAGTCTCCGATTTTTGCGCAGATCAAAGCCGCCGGCATGACTTCGGCGCAGCCTCTGAAAGAGGCCTTCACAAAACCGGAAAATCTGAAGCGCGTTTTGATCTCGCTGTTTGGCGCAACGGCCGGCCAGGGCGTTATCTGGTACACCGGCCAGTTCTATGTACTCCTCGTTTTCCTGCAAACGATTCTTAAAGTTAATCCAAAACTCTCCAACATCATTGTGGCCTACGCTCTGCTGTTCGGAATGCCTTTCTTCACCGTCTTCGGCGCTCTTTCCGACAAGATAGGGCGCAAGTGGCTCATGATGGCTGCCTGCTTGCTCGCCGTCCTCACCTACCTGCCGATTTATCACGCCATGCAGCGAGCCGCCGGG
>Ga0210407_10005157_pt1 | contig 10136 bp, 9 predicted proteins | sample IncBWC27MmetaG_FD_150860 | JGI IMG/M metagenome (GOLD analysis project Ga0210407, IMG submission 150860) | Forest soil microbial communities from Barre Woods Harvard Forest LTER site, Petersham, Massachusetts, United States - Inc-BW-C-27-M | ecosystem: Environmental > Terrestrial > Soil >... | reverse complement strand
CTGGTGCGGGGCTTCGAGGTGGCGCGTTCGATTCTGTCGGCGCCATCCTTCGCACCGCTCGCCGGCCGGGAGATTTCGCCCGGGCAACAGGTGCGCGAGCGCGCAGAGATCGAGGCCCATATCCGCAGCTCGTTGGTCACAGTGCACCATGCCTGCGGCACCTGCCGCATGGGCGATGTGGTGGACAGTTCGCTGCGGGTCAGAGGTATCGATGCTCTGCGGGTGGTGGACGCCTCGGTCATCCCCACGGTGATCGCGGGCAACAGCAATATTCCCGTCACTGCGGTGGCCGAGCGGGCGTCGGATCTGCTCGCGCGAAGGATCGACGCGCACTGACCGCAGAAATCTCATGCTCTCCCAGTTGGGCGCGTTGTGAATGTATCATGCCCACTATCAATCAAATGCGAATGACGCCATGACAAAGCCGGTAGAAATCATCGGGTCCTTCTGGACCCTCGCGGTTGGCGCGGATCCGCTCGGCGATCAACGCTGCCTGCATGACTTTCGCACGCGTGTGGAAGTGGCGGCGCAGGCCGGATTCACCGGCATGGGTTTTTGGCACGCGGATATCCTCGAAATCAGGAAGAAATACAGCTTCGAGGATATGAAGCACATCTTGGATGCGAATGGCATCGTGAATGTAGAAGTCGAATGGCTGCTGGACTGGTTTTGTACCGACGCACGCAGGGCGGCATCGGACGAGATCCGTGCGCTGCTGCTGGACGCGGCCGAAGTCTTGCGCGCCCGGCATATCAAGATTGCCGATCTTGGCAATGATTGCGCCGATGTTGCGCAGATGATGGAGGCGTTTGCTCCGCTGTGCCGTCAAGCCGCGGAGCGCGGGACCAACATCCTGTTCGAAATGCTGCCCGCGCAGTTCTCGCGTGTGCCTTCGCTCGATCTGGTGCTCTCGATCACGCGGGGATCGGGCGCGGGCAACGGCGGCATCATGCTCGATAATCTGCACCTGCAGCGCATCGGCATCCGCTCCGAGGAGATCGTGCGCAAACTGACGACGCGCGACTTGATTGGCGTCGAAATCAACGACGGCACGCTTGCCGTGCCACTGAAGTTCCAGGATTCCGTGGTCAACAAACGCCTGCTGCCCGGCGATGGGGAGTTCGACATTGCGGCGTTCCTGCAGGCTCTCTGGACGGCCGGCTATGATGGGCCGATCGGCGTCGAGGTTCTGAACGAATACATCAGGAAGTGGGATCTTAAGACGGCTGCGAACGAGGCATTTGCAAAGACGCAGCGGGTCGTGGCATCGGCGCGTCAGGCCAAGAAGTAGCTCGCGGGCATCTCTTGAGGGGACTTGTGACCGAACCAACACTCGCTGACTGGAAGGAGATGTACGCCGCGCTCTGGCGGATACGCCTGTTCGAAGGCCACGTGCAGCGGCTCGCAGCCGCGGGCGAGATCCCCGGTTTCCCGCACCTGTCCACCGGGCAAGAAGCAGTGGCGGTCGGTGTCTGCGCGCAGCTCAAGCGCGAGGACGTGCTGTTCACGAGTCATCGAGGGCACGGCCATGTGCTCGCCAAGGGCAGCGACATGGAGGCGACTTTCGCGGAGATTCTAGGACGGCAGAATGGCCTGTGCGGCGGTCGCGGCGGATCGATGCACCTGGTCGATGCAGCGAACGGCGTGCTGGGCGCGACCGGTGTGGTGGCAGGCAATCTCGCGCTCGCTGCGGGCGCCGCATGGGCCGCGCAAGCGCAGGGAAGAAAGGATATCAGCGTGGTCTTTTTCGGTGACGGGGCTACGGGCGCAGGGGCGTTTCACGAAACGCTGAATCTAGCGGCGCTCTGGCGCCTGCCAGTGCTATTTGTTTGCGAGAACAACGGTTACGCCGAGTTCACGAGCCGCGAGGAACATTCCAACGTCAAGCACGTCAGCAGTTTCGCGGCACCCTATGGCATCGCCGCACAGACCATCGACGGCAACGATCTGCCGACGGTATTTGCGGCTGCAGGTGTTGCAATCGAAACCCTGCGCCGGGGCGACGGTCCTTATCTGCTCGAGTGCATGACCGTTCGCATGGCGGGGCACTACGTGGGCGACTCGCAGCAATATCGATCAAAAGACGAGCTCGCCGCGATTCGCGATAAATGTCCCATCGAGCGCCTGAAGCGCGATCTTGTCGGGCGCGGAGTCGACCAGGAAGAGCTCGACCTGATCGCCGACCGCGCCAAGAGCGCGGTACTGCAGGCGGTTGAGCGTGCGCTTGCGGCGCCGCGGCCAGATCCCTCAACCGTGCTTGAATTCGTGTACCGCGCGCCGATGCTCGCCGCGATTCCGGGCTAATCCGTGCAACACACGTTCATCGAGATCTTGCGCCGAGCGCTCGACGAGGAATTGGCGCGCGATCCTGCGGTATATCTCTTGGGCGAGGACGTCGCGGCGGGGGGCGCGTTCGGCGTCACACGGGGCCTCGCGCAGAAACATGGGATCACGCGCGTACGCAACACGCCCATCAGCGAAGCGGCCATTACCGGCCTTGCCACCGGAGCCGCACTGTGTGGTCTCAAGCCGGTGCTCGAAATCATGTTCATCGATTTCGCCACGCTGTCGATGGATTGCCTGGTGAATCAAACCGCGAAGTATCGCTACATGTCCGGCGGCCAGCTCGCGGTTCCCCTGGTAGTGCGTACGCAGGCGGGCGCGGCGGGAGGCGCCGCCGCCCAGCACTCGCAGAGCCTCGAAGCCTGGTTCATCCACGTGCCGGGGCTCATCGTGGTCGCGCCTTCGACTCCCGCCGAGGCTTATGGCCTTCTGAAAAGCGCGATCCGGCTCGGCGAGCCGGTGCTGTTCATCGAGCACAAGCGGCTGTACACGATGAAAGAGGAGTTGGCGGAGGGCAGCGAACTGCCGCCGATCGGCAGGGCGCGGATCGCAAATCCGGGGACCGATGTCACCGTGATTGCCTATTCGGCGATGGTGCAAGGTGCGCTGGAAGCCGCGCATAAACTCGCGGAGCACGGCGTCTCGGTTGAAGTCATCGACTTAAGGACGCTGCTGCCACTCGATATGGCGACGATTGCGGCCTCCGTGTCGAAGACGCATCGCGCGCTGATTGCTCATGAGGCGGTGCGCAGCGGCGGCGTGGGCGCCGAAATCGCAGCGCGCATCGGTGCGGAACTCTTCGACGAGCTCGACGCGCCGGTGCTGCGCGTGGGCTGTCCTTTTGCGCCGATCCCCTTCGCTCCGGAGCTCGAGCGCGCACTGCTACCGGGGAGCGCGGATATTGTGCGCGCGGTGCGCAAGGAGTTGCGTCAGTGACGCTGATTGCGCAGGAAATTCCGAAAGTCGGTCTCGTGATGGAGGAAGTCAAGGTCGTTCGCTGGCTCAAGAACGTGGGCGACAACGTCATTGCGGGTGAGCCGCTGCTGGAAGTCGAAACCGAAAAGGCGGTGGTGGAAATCGAGGCGGCCGCGACCGGGCTGCTGAGTCGGATCCTGGTGCAGGTCGACAGCCGAGCGGTTGTCGGCGATCAGGTTGCCTGGATTGAGTCTGCCGATGCGCAGCGTATCCGAAGTACCCCCGTCGCTCGCAAGCTCGCTGCCGAGGGCGGCATCGACCTAGTGGGAATTGCCGGCAGCGGACCCGGCGGGCGGGTTCAGCTGGACGATGTACAACGAGCCATCGCCGCGCCGCGCTCGGCCGGTGCGGCAGCGCAGTCTCTTTCCCCGATGCGTCGCGCGCTGGCGCGCGCCATGAGCACAAGCCACGCCACCATTCCGCAGTTCACGGTGTCGCGCGGAGTGGATTGGACCGTGCTGCAGGCATTGCGCCAAGAGTTCTCGGCGAGGCTGGCGGTGGGTTCACCCAAACTCTCACTGAATGATTTTCTATTGCAAGCGGTCGCTAGGGCCCTGATCGAGTTTCCCGCTTTGAACGCCACGTTTTCGGGCAACCCGGAGTCGGCCGACGCACACATCGTACAGGCGAGCGGCGCGCATATTGGTCTGGTGGTTGCGGTCGCCAACGGCGTGTTGGTGCCGGTGATTCACGACGTCGAGCAACTGGGCCTCGCGGAGATTGCGCGCCGTCGGCAGGATGGCGTCGAGCGCGGACTCAAGGGCCGACTGAAGCGCGAGGAAGTCGACGGCGCCGCCTTCAGCATCTCAAATCTGGGCGCGAACGGGCCGGACCGCTTTACGGCGATCATCAATCCACCACAATCGGCCATACTCGCCGTCGGCCGCCAGCGCGACTGTGTCGTAGTGAGAGAGGGAGTCATCGTCGTGCGTCCGCTATCGGATCTCACACTGACAGTTGATCATCGCGTTGCCGACGGCCGTCTCGCCTCGCAGTTCCTTGCCCGCTTGGTCGCGATTCTCGAGGGTCGCGACTGGCGTATGTAGAAGTTCGAGCGGGCGTCAGCGCCGTCCCTGAGTTACCTTGCGGACTGCGGCGACGATCCGGTCCTCATCTGGAATCACATAAGCTTCTAGAGGTTCGCTGTAGGGGACCGTCGCGTCGCGCGCGGTGACTTGCACGATCGGTGCTTTGAGCGACGAAAATCCATGCTCGGCGACATCGCCCGCAATGATGCCGGCCACGCTCGCGTGGCGCGGCGCCTGATCGACAAGAACGAGGCGCCCCGTCTTGGCGACCGATTTGAGGATGGTCGCTAGATCCAGCGGCGCAACCGTGCGCGGATCGATCACTTCCGCCTGAATCCCCTCCATGGCGAGCTTCTCGGCCGCAGCAAGCGAGCGCGGCACCATCCAGCCGGTCGCGACAATGGTAACGTCGCCGCCCGGGCGGCGAACCTCGGCCTTGCCAAACGGCACCAGGTGTTCGCCGTCCGGCACCTCGCCCGGTTCGAGTGTGAGCAGATAGTGGTGCAGGAAGACCACCGGGTTGTCATCGCGGATTGCAGTGGCCATCAGTCCCTTGGCATCAGCCGCGGTCGAAGGTACTACGACCTTGAGACCCGGGACTCCCATGAACAGTGCGGTCAGTGAGCCCGTGTGCTGACCGGCCCAGCCGCAAGCGAAGCCGAAACCCGCCTTGAGCACGAGAGGCACTTTGACTTGTCCGCCGGACATATACCGGAACCGCGGCGCTTCGTTGACGACCTGATCCATGGCGACGAGCATGAACTCCGCCATGTAGAGCTCAACCACCGGGCGCAGCCCCGCCATCGCAGCGCCGATGGCGATACCGATCTCTGCGGTCTCGGAAATCGGCGTGACGCGGACGCGCTCGTGCCCGTAGGCCTTGACGAACTCGTGGTTCTCCGTGGTTGCCATGTTCTGGCCAAAGTAGAGGACGCGGGGATCGCGCCGCATTTCCTGATGGATGCCGGCATCGATGGCGGCGATATAGGGAAGCTGTGCCATGTGTCGCTCCGGCTCAGGCGTAGATGTTTTCGAGTGCAGATTCGAGCTTGGGGAAGGGACTCTTGATGGCGAAGGCGACCGCCACCGCCATTTCCTTCGCGACTTGTGCGCCCAGCTCGTCAGCAGTGGCGGGGCGGAGTACGCCACCCTTGATCAAAGCCGCGCGAAAGCGCGGCACCGGGTCACCGCGCAGCGCCGCCTCGTACTCCTCACGCTTGCCGAAGACCGTGATTGCCTCGTGCTCCGGATAGTGCAGCGGCACGCCGGGCGGGGCGATGATGTTGCCGTGTGCTGAAAGCCGGTAAACCTTCGATTCAACCAGCGTCGGCCCCGCACCAGCTCGCGCGCGCTCGACTGCCGCGCCGACGGCAGCGTACACGGCCAAAGGATCGGATCCGTCAACCGTGACGCCCGGCATCGAGTACGCTTTGGCTTTGACCGCGAGCGGCTCGCCGTTCGCGGCGTTCGCGTCTTCCTGCGCGGTGGTCGTCACGACGTTGTAGCCGTTATTCTCCATCACGAAGATCACCGGCAGCTTCCACAGGGACGCAATATTGAGCGTCTCGTGAAATGCGCCCTGTTTCGACGCGCCGTCACCGAAGAAGCAGTACACGACTTCGGCTTTCTTGCGGATTTGCGCTGCCCACGCAGCGCCCGCTGCGTGCGGAATGCCGGCGCCTACTATCCCTGAGGTGCCGAGGAATCCGCACTTGACGTCGGTGAGATGCATCGAGCCGCCGAGACCCTTGCACAGGCCGTCTGCTCGACCATAAATCTCGGCCATCATCGCCTTCGGATCGCTGCCGAGAACCATGGGATATCCGTGGCAGCGATAGGTGGCAAGCGCCGCATCACCAACGCGAAAGTGGCACAGCGAGCCGACGATCGACGCCTCTGCGCCATCGGCGAGGTGCGTATGTCCCCGGATCACCCCGGGATGCTCGGTGAAAGTGCGCTTCACGCGCTCTTCGAACTCGCGAATGCGCAGCATTTGAGTATAGATCCAGATCTGCCGCTCGGCGTTAGGTGTTTGCACGCTCACTTGATCCCCCCTGGTTTGCGTGGCGTCCGGCACCGCAGTCGACTGCAGTGGCAGCGGAATAATTGCAATCGCATAATGCTAGCACACAGCATTGCGGCAACTCCCGGAAGGAATGCGATCATGGCTAAGATCATCGGCGCAATCGCAACATCGCACACCCCGACGATTGGGTTCGCCAAGGATCGGCGCCTCGGCAACGATCCAATCTGGAAGCCGATCTTCGATGCGTATGAGCCGATACGTGCTTGGCTTGCCGATAAGCGCGCGGACGTTCTACTCACGATCTACAACGACCACGTGACGTCGTTCTTCTTTGACCACTACTCGCCATTTGCGCTCGGGGTCGATGAGCTGTACTGGCCGGCCGACGAGGGAGGCGGCGTGCGCAAGGTGCCGCCGTTGCCGGGTGCGCCGCAGCTCGCACGCTCCATTGCAACCAGCCTGTTTGCTGAGGAATTCGATATTTCGACCTTTCGTGGCAAGCCGGTGGATCACGGCTGCTTTTCGCCGCTGTCGATGCTTGCCGACCCTGACGGTACCTGGCCGTGGAGAGTGCTGCCGCTGCAGGTCGGGGTACTGCAGTTCCCGATACCGACGGCCCGGCGCTGCTATCGGCTGGGAGGGGCACTGGGTCGCGCGATCCGCGCAGACCCGTCGGACCTCAGGGTTGTCATTGTCGCGACCGGCGGTCTATCGCATCAGGTCCATGGGGAGCGCTGCGGATTCAACAACCCGGAATGGGACCTTCGGTTTCTCGATCTGATCGAGACCGACCCGCTGGCATTGACGAATGTGACTCATGCCGAGTATGCCGAACGCGGAGGTCTCGAAGGCGCCGAGGTCATCATGTGGCTGATCATGCGCGGCGCTTTGACCGATCGAATCCGCCGGTTGCATCGCACGTACTACCTGCCGTCCATGACGGCGATCGTCACGGCGATTTACGAGAACGACGGAGAATATCCCCCGATCGGCGCTTTTCGCGACCTGCAGCTCGAAGGTATCGAGCGTCTCCCCGGTACCTATCCCTATTCGCTCGAGCGAAGCGCCAAAGCCTACCGGCTCAACGGTTTCCTGCATGACCTAATCATTCCCGAATACCGCGAGGCGTTCCGACGGAACGCCGATGAGCTGATGATTGCGCGAGAATTGACTGCGGAGGAAGCTGATTTGGTGCGGCGACTGGACTGGCGCGAGCTCATTCACTATGGCGTAACGTTCTTCGTACTCGAGAAGCTGGCGGCAGTGGTTGGCGTGTCGAATCCGCAGGTTTACGCCGCCATGCGCGGGCAGTCTCTTGAAGAGTTCCAAGCAACCCGGAACGCAAAGATCGAGTACGGCGTTGGCGTCAAAAGCGGCTGATGCGGGGCGAGACGTGCGCTGCCAGGCCGAGATTTGTGCACCCGTCTGCATGGCGAGCGATGCCTTTAGTGCCCCAAAGCCGGGAGTAGACTAAGATCAGTGGGGGAAGGGCTTTATGGCAGCACTCGAACAGAGTTGGTCGACCGAACACCAGAAGGCTGGAAAGGCTCTTTCGTATTGGCGCGATGTGATCTGCGAGAACCTTCTGCAGATGCACATTCAGAGCTCGCAAGAACGAGCGTTTTTCGGGCACATCGAAAAACACGCCCTGGGTCCGATCAAGGCGAATTTCATTTCAGTCAGCGAGCAAAAGGTTTGGCGCGAACGCACGGCGGCTTGCAGCGCCAAAGATCATCTCTTCCATTTGATACATGTGCGCAAGGGCGTACAACTGATCGAGCAATACGGCCGCAGTCTCAAGGTCGAGGCCGGCGACTGCTTGCTGGTCGATTGCCTCGCCGGCTTCGAGTTCGACTTTCCCCACGGCGTCGAAGCCTTGGTGCTCGAGATCCGAAGAGATTGGCTCAAGGGCTGGCTGCCCGCGCCCGAGGATGCGGCAGCGCGGTTAATCGACGGGCGTACGGGTTGGGGGGCGACATTGGCATCGGCGTTGAGTAATGTCACGCCTACAACCGTTGGCGAGTCTGGATTACCCCCGACGGCGGTGGCGGAACAAATCGTCTCTCTGCTGGCGCTCGCGGCAGGCCACCATGGTCCGTCGGCGACCACGCACAAGCGAGCGTTGCTGCGGCGAGTGGCCGAGACGATGCGCGAGCGCTGCCACGAAGCTGATCTCGACCCGGCGACGCTCGCCGCTGCGCTTGGTCTGTCGCGCCGTTACATCCATGTCCTGTTCGCCTCCGCAGGCACGACCTTCTGCCAGGAACTGTGTGCCTGCCGGCTGCACAGGGCGCAGCGGCTGTTGTGCGACAGGCGATTCGATGGGCTCGGAATTGCCGAAATTGCCTGGAATTGCGGGTTCAGTGAACCCAGTCACTTCACTCGTCGATTTCGCGATCGCTTCGGTTCGCCGCCGAGCGCTTACCGGCGGAACAGCACGAACTGACGAACTACTCCGCGTCTCTCGCTGCGATTGATGACGACCATACCCACGACGCATGTTGGCAGTCTGCCCAGGGGCGATGAACTGGTGCCGCTGCTGCTGGCGCGCGACCATGGCAAACCATTTGACATGGCCGAATTCGATCACAAGGTTCAAGCGGCGGTCGACGATGCCGTGGCCCAACAAGTCGCGGCGGGCGTATCCGTGGTCAGCGATGGCGAGCTCGGCAAGGTCGGTTACTCGACTTATGTCACGGAGCGTCTGTCCGGTTTCGGCGGCAACGTCACGCGCAAGCCCGCGCTTGACCTCGCGCCGCTGCCGCAGCTGCGCAAGAAGCTCGTGGTGATCATGGGCGATCAGGAATTCGTGCGGGCAAGTTGCCTGGCGCCGGTGAAGCTTAAGAACCTGGAACCCTGCCGCGACGATATTCGCCGCTTCCAGAAGTCGATGCAGGGCCGCAGCGTGAAGGGCTTCATGAATGCGGCCTCGCCAGGTCTGATCACCGCCTTCCAGCCGAATGCGTATTATCCGAATCACGAAGCCTATCTGGCGGACTTGGTCGAGGCGATGAGGCCCGAATACGCCGCCATCGCGGCCAGCGGCTTCCAGCTGCAGCTCGATTGTCCAGACCTCGCGATGTCGCGGCACACGGCATTCCAGGATGTGAGCGAAGCGGAATTCCTTAAGATGGCGGAAGCCAACGTCGAGGCGCTCAACGCAGCGACATCAGCCATCGCGCCGCAACAGATGCGCATGCACGTTTGCTGGGGGAATTATGAGGGTCCCCACGACCACGACATACCGCTCGAGCGGGTGATAGGGATTATCCTGAAAGCCCGACCCTCGACGATTTTGTTCGAGGCCGCCAATCCGCGGCATGAACACGAGTGGAAGGTCTGGGCCGCGACCAAGATTCCCGACGAAAAAATACTCGCGCCGGGATTGATCGACACCTGCTCCAATTACGTCGAACACCCGGAACTCATCGCGCAGCGCATTGAACGGTTCGCCAATATCGTCGGCACAGATCGCGTCATGGCCAGTACCGATTGCGGCTTCGGGACCTTCGCCGGCTACGGCAAGATCGATCCGGCTGTGACTTGGAAGAAGCTGCGGTCGCTGCGCGAGGGCGCTGACATCGCGGCCGCGCGGCTGCGGTCGCGGGCGCCGCTCTCGGCCTGACGATTACTCCATGCCGAAGCGCGGCTTGATGTCCCGAACTTCCGGGGAGGCGAGGTAGCGCAACAGCGCGCTCGCTGCCTGCGCCCGCGTGCTCACGCATGCCACTGCGCCGCTGAAGATCGTAGTGAGTTGCAAGGCG
>Ga0210407_10005156_pt1 | contig 10139 bp, 14 predicted proteins | sample IncBWC27MmetaG_FD_150860 | JGI IMG/M metagenome (GOLD analysis project Ga0210407, IMG submission 150860) | Forest soil microbial communities from Barre Woods Harvard Forest LTER site, Petersham, Massachusetts, United States - Inc-BW-C-27-M | ecosystem: Environmental > Terrestrial > Soil >... | reverse complement strand
CGCTTGCCTGCGCGATTCTTCTCGTGTCATAGACGTACACGCATAAAACAATCAGCGTGACTCCAGTAAGGACGACTTGTATCCAATTCGGGTTACTCAGGAAGCATTGCATAAGGTCACCTTCTTCAACGTCCCGGAATTATAGAGTCTCGGTGTGAAAGAATCCTGATATGGCAACGTCGCGAGTCTGCCTCTTTTGCACCAGTCGAGCAGGGAGCAAGGAACACGCGTGGCCGCGCTGGCTTATCTCGTCAGTTGGTGCGGACCCTGAGTCTCCGACTGAGTACTGGAATACTGTGACGGCACCCCCGCACCGTTGGCCGGGTCCAGAATTTACGACGCGGGGAGTGTGCCAAGAATGCAATAACGGCTGGATGTGTGAACTAGAAGGTACGATACGGGCGACAATGGGCAGCCTTGTCAACGACATCTCGTTGCGGCTCGACGAGGAGCAACAACGACTCTTGGCCCGGTGGGCTACTAAGACGGCGATGGTCATCGAGGGTGTAAAGCAAGAGAAGAATAACTTCTATTCGGCTGAACAGCGAAACACGTTTCGGACTACGCTCATTCCTCCAGAGGAAACTGCCGTCTGGCTGGGGCGATGCGCTCAGAGCAATCTCCTCCACGGCGAAGCGAGAAAGTTACACGTCTCAAATCAGAGGCCGACAAATCCCTTGGAAGATGGCTGTGCGACGACGTTTGTCACCGGGAGACTTGTGATGCAGGTCTTGTCGGTAAAGCGCAAACCGGACGCCCCAGGAGGAGGGCTCAGCCTAAAGATTCGGGCGGGACCGTGGGAAAGCAAACTCGTGCAAATCTGGCCTGTCGAAAAACCGAGAGTGAATTGGCCGCCTCCTCAGAGTTTTAGCGACCTCGGCGACGGGCTTCGGGATTTGAGAAGACGGTTCGCGGTCGGAGTTTCGTTCAAGTGACTGATGCGACGCTGCGCGGTGGGATTCGCTGGAGGTGATGATGCACGACATGCAGGTCGGAAACGCCAGACGAGTTTTTGGTTTCCCTGATTTCATTCCTACCGTCGAGGCTGAGTATCCACGGTTCTTTGAGGTCGGGCCGCGAGTCCTCAGTGCGATGCATAGCGTCGCAGACAGGGAGTACGCTGCGCCTGAGCCTCATCAGCGTGCGATTCTCAATCTGAGCATGCTGGCAGGTATAGCGGTCGTCGAAGTTGTCACGCTGACGGTCAATGGACTCAGCCAAGGTGCGATGCGAACTGTGCGGAGCCTGATGGAGACGGCTATCAATGTCGAGTATTTCCGTCTGCGGCCTCAAAACTTTGAGGATTATCGCGAATGGGTTCACGTCGAACGGTTCAGAAAGGTCGAGTTCGTGCGGGAGCACCTGCCGCAGGTCTTCGCGACGGTAGAGCCGGAGACCATCGCTGCTATCACGCGCGAGATGGATAGGGTTCGTCCGCGATTCGAGAGACGCGACGGTTCCGTCCGCACGAGTTGGTCAGCGCAGAACCTCGCAGACAGAGCAGCCGTCGCGGGATTCTCGGAGACCTACAAGGCCATCAATCCGCTGGCGTCCAGTTTCGTTCACGAGACGATGTCGGGCCTTCTTGAACACTTTGAAGTAACGCACGACCCGCACCGAATCGAAGTTCCGCCGACGCTTGCATGGTCTACTCAGGCGTTAAGCGGGGCGCACGATTGCATGGTCCGCGTCGTCAAGACTTTGAGTGAGACCTTCGGAGTCGCACCGGACCCGACCGTCGAAACTCTGGTCAAAGAATGGCACTACGCGTGGACCGACGCGCGCTAGACTTGTGGTCTGAGTGCCTCAGGGAGTAAACGAACTTCGCCCCGGCCCCGGCACTTGCTTTTGACGAATTGCACTCCAACAGCGCAGTCGTTCCTCTTGATTCCTTCGATTCGCGCCACTGGAGGATGGAAGCACGAGCGTGACGTATCCGAGGCTGCGAAGACGCTGCTCAGATTCGCCAGCCTTCTGACCGTTGAAACAAACCAACGCGAGTTGTGGGCAAGTGGTTCTCAACGCGCCGAAGTCGTTGAGTTCCGACTCTGTTATGTCCTTGTCCATGCTGCCTGGACGAACGCAGTGATGATAGATATCCCAGAGTCCGATGCCGTGGTCCTTGAGCGTTTCGACCCTGCATTCATACGACATGGTGACGACATTCTGGTTCAACACCTGCCCGATGAGTTTCCAAAAATCGTTCGAGGGATTGGCGTAGTACTGGCCCTTCGCGAGTGATACGTTACTCGGGAGCGACCCCAGAATCAGAACCTCTGTTTTGTCGTCGATGACGGGGGAGAGACCGGCTTTCCGCATGTCGCAGCCTTAGGTTCATTGATGCTCGGTTGCGTGAGCGGATGCCGTGACATTCTCAACAACTGGGCCTTTCGGTTCGTAGCCGATGTCTATCTGGTGCTGCCCGAGTTTGACCCCGGCTGCGAGTGCTTCTTCGTCAGTGTCGAATCGTTGACCTGACTCGAATTGGGTGACGAGGATGTCGTGCCCGTGACGCTCCAGAAAGAAGTGCACGGTGTACCCGCCGTCTCGTAACGGGAGCGACGTGACTTCGATGATTTCGCTTTTGTATCTCTGTCGAATCCTACTCACGATGCCCTCCAATCAACGCGACGACGCAGCGGCCATTCCAACTAGTCCGACCACGGCGAGTGCGCCAAAGACAAAATTCCGCGTCTCCGAGCCGTTGCGTCCCGTGTATGCGCGGCTGACGAAGTCTTGGCAGTTGTCGAATGCAGTCCACGGTGCCCCGGCCTGAATTTCAGCATAGGCGTGCTGGACGATTCGCAGGCCGTGTGCCGGGGACGACGGAACGCGGCTGATGACAAATGGAACGTTGCGGTACTCTTCAGAATTCGTGACTCGCGGCTTCTTGTGTTGTTTGGATTTTTCCAAGAGCACCTGCTGCCCGTTCCATGCGTGGTCGATTATCGCTTCGTGCTGGACGAGCGACGGAAATTTAATCGCGGTGCCTTGAGCCAACGGACAGTTGTTAGCATCACAGAAGTAGAAATATCCCATTCGAGACCCGCCCCTTTGCGAGTTGCATTATTAGATGGGCAGTGCTTTGGTCAAGATGTATCAAATTCCAAGTCGAACCCTCCTGCACTACCCGGCCCCTGTCCGATAAGTTCCGTCATCTCCTAGATATGAAAGGAATTGTTTCGGAAAGTCATTTTTCAACATCCCGCGGGCAAACAACATCGTGTTAGTGGGAGCCATTTGTTGACCCGCTGGATTTGCACAATCCGCCCTTCCTAGAGCGTTTTGCGCCGCATCTATGACGAAGAGCCAAGCCGTTGTAGCCCCACACAAGCCGAGTGGCAAAAGCCGAACTGCTCCTGGATGACGGGCTAACCGGAAGTTGGACAATTCATTAGGAGTTTCCCGATCTCCGCACATCACTGGATCACGGCACACGCGGGAATTTTGAACTGAGAACAATCGGGGTGGTGACTCTTTGCTCCCATTCGATCCAACGACGGCATTGCTGAAGCACCGCAGTCGGGAACTATGCGCTACGACGCAATTGGTTGCCCTCTTCCAGCCGATAAGGAACTGGCTGCGCTTTTCGAAGCCAGTTCGCCAATTCATGCGGATCGAAACGAATTGCCCCAGCCAATCGAAAGGATGGAAGTCTCCCGCCTGCCGCCATCTTGTAGACATGCTGGGGTGTGACTTGAAACAATTTCGCCACGTCCCGCGCGCGTAAAACGCGGGTTTCCTTCTCCAATTGCGCTATTAGACTCATATTCACGCACCTCAAGAAGACGATTCCACTCTTCTACCCAAAAGCAATTACGATTGTTTAGAACAACCCAAGATTTCCGTCAAATGGCTCCGACGTCGTGGATCTCTGTTCGCCTCGATATCGTGAAAATGGCGAGGCTCAAATTGGCCTGCATTCCGACCCAACCTCGTCACGCAACGTACCGGGCCAACGCTCCAGCATTTACCTTGGCCAGGGCGTCTTTGGATTGCACACCCTTCAGGTAGACCATGGTGGACTTGATGTCGCGATGGCCCATCCAGCCTTGCAGTGTCCGGATGTCAACGCCGTGCCGCAAATGCTCTGTTGCAAAAGTGTGCCGGAACTTGTGGAGGAAGAAATGCCGGCAGTACGGCCCTTTGGCGCATTTGTTTCCGTGTTTGGTGACGCACTGTCCGCAGTTCAATTCGGCGAGCTCAGCCACGCGCTTGACGATCATGTCATTTTCACTGTCGGGATTCCCTTTTGAATTCGGAAAGACTAGTTGTGAAGGTAACCCGTGTCTCCGTTCTCGGAGTCCTTGCAGCTGCTCTACAAGAGCGGTAGGAAGCGGCACGGCCCGCTCCTCCCAGTTTTTCGGTCCGAACCCCCAAAGCGGTTTGGCAGTCACGCGCACCAGACTATTGCGAAAATCCATGTCACGCCAAGCGACATGACGAACCTCGCAGTCGCGGAAACCCGAAGCGAGCAGGAATTTGAGAAATACGGCCTCATCCTGGTCCGCGTGTTTGAGCATGGCCTCGATTTCTTCTGCTTCGTAAATAGGACGGATGGTATCGACGTACTCTGGCCAGTCCGTCGATTCAATCAGCTTGATCTTTCCGTAACGTTTAAAAAGCTGGAGCACAACGACGAGTTTGTCATAAACCGTGCGTTTGCCAAGACCGTGTTTGTAGCAATCGGTCATGAACTGCAAGATGTCGTCGCGGGTGATCTGGTCCACGAAAGATCTTCGGCACCACACTCTGAGAAGTTTGTCGAGCGTGTAGCGGTAGGTGACGTAGGTTCGTTCTTTGCGGTGAGCCTTAATGAAATCAAGATACTCGTCAATGGCTTGACTGATCGTAACGCGCTGCTGTTCCGATTCCTGGCTTGCCTCAATGATTCCCGCCTTCTGCGCGTTGACCTCGATCGACTTGTGACGCGCGGCTTCGATCACATCCGCAAAGTCTCGAACCGCTTGGCGCTTTCGTTTTCCGTTCTGGTACCACTCCAGGTAGTAGCCCCCTTCAGGATGGTGTTCGTCACAGCCAGAAATGAGGACGTGGTCGCGGACGATCTTTCCGTTTCGCTCGACGACGGAGGTGAGTTTCCACGCCTGGCCGACTCGAACCTTCTTGAGAATATTGACCCTCTGCGCGTACTGTTTGGACCGAGCCATAGTGCCTCCCTTAGTCGGGAGGACGTTACTGTGGGTTGGGGATTCGGTCAAACGGAGGAAGAATGGACACCAAAGCGGACACCAAAGGAGGTAAGTGATTGAAAACTAGGGACGGCGGTTAGAAGGCAGCGTTCTAACCAACTGAACTACGTCCCCACTCGCCAAATCAATGAGATGCGAAATAACCAGTGTTCATGCGGCCCCAAACCGACCCGAATTGCTCGTATTCCGGTCCGAACCGCCCATAAACCACCCATACAGCTCGACCACTTCCCCGCTCTTTTGCACGCGCAAAACAGCTTCTACGGGCCGCGGCGGGCGATCCAGATTTCTGCCAGCCCAGGCAAGACCACCAGCAAAACTTTCGCAAATCTTTGTGACAGAAATATCCTAACAGCTTCTCGCAGAACACGAAAGACCACCTAATTTTCCGGGTTGGACTGCACAAGACTCTCAAATTCGGCCGCAACGCTGATACCACCTGTTTCTGCGACCGAGCAGCGACCTCTGCCTGTCGCGACAGTGGTCCCAGCCCCCTGCTAACGCTTGGTACATGCGTTCAATGGTTTTCGGCGCTTTTTTGAAGGACGTCGTACAGGAATATTCTGCGACCACACGGTCTCTTCAGTACTCTATCAGAGGGACAGCCTTGGCTCTGACCGCGGACGGAAGCTGCACTTCGCTGCTGCTCGTTGCCTGTGGCGACTTTGAAAGTCAAGGAGTCTCCCCAGCGCCAGGGAGATGGCCGATTGCCGGGGCTGCATAAAAGACATCGAAAGAGAGGGCTTATTCCCCGTGACAGCGGACAAATTATCAGTGCAAGTGGCAATTAATTCATGGCGACTCGTTTTGGAGAGAGTTAACAAGACATTTTCAAACCTCCCGGACGATCAACTTTTGAAAGAAGTAGCGCCCGGCAGAAATCGCCTCATCTATCTATGGGGACACCTCACCGCCATTCACGATGCCATGTTCCCAATTCTCGGTCTAGGAGAGCGACTGCACCCTGAACTCGATCCGATCTTCGTCTCCACTCCTGACAAGGCAGGGGCACCGCTGCCCCGTGCGGGAGAGCTGAGAAAATATTGGGACGAGGTGAACGGCAAACTACTTTCGCAGTTTGCAACTCTTTCTGCGGACGAATGGTTGCAGAGGCACTACGCAATGTCCGAGGAAGACTACGCCAAAGATCCGACCCGAAACCGATTGGCTGTTCTGCTGAGTCGAACCAACCACATGTCCTACCACTTGGGGCAGATAACTCTGGCTCTCAAATGACGGAACCTAATTCGTCCCGTTCTCATCTGGATCCCTGGCTAGCAGCTTTGGAGCTTCCCCGGCACCGCGTGGCAAAAATCCGCGATCAATGCCGCCCCTAGTCAGGCCGGAATCGACGAGGTAAAGAATTCCGCAGGCATAAATCACGCGCTGCGAAACCTCCGCCTCATCGAATCCAGTTGTGGTATTTAAAGCCTAATCTGCAGCAGCACTCGTCGCGCCTTTTTTCGCTGCTACCGATGCACCTCTTGCTGCTTCTTCGATGATGTGAGCGACCGCTTGTGGATGCGACACATACACGGCGTGGCTGCTTTTGACCTCCACCACCGTTGCACCAGCGCGCTTCGACATCAGCCGCTGCGCATCGGGCGGAAGCATCCTATCCTCGGTCGTTAGCAGGTACCAGGTAGGTTTCGCCTTCCATGCCGCCTCGCTGATGGTGCCTCCCAGCGCGTCCACACCCCACGGCACTTGCGAGTCGGCCATGAATTCGGCCTTTTCCGGGCTCACATCACCGGCGAAAGACGCAGGGAATTTCGCCTTGTCGAGCAGCAGAAAGCCGTCTTCGGGCGGAAGGAGCGGCGGTACAGGCGCACCGGGAGGCGGATCCTTGATCAGCGAGGATACAGATTCGCCTTTGTCGAGCGCAAAGGCAGCGATATATACGAGCCCCGCCACCTTCGGGTCGTTGCCGGCTTCGGTGATGACTGCGCCGCCATACGAGTGACCGACGAGTATCACGGGGCCGTTCTGAGCGGCGATCGCCCGCCGGGTAACGGCCACGTCGTCTGCCAGAGAGATGGTCGGATTCTGGACGATGGTGACCGTGTAGCCGTCCTTCTTCAAGATGTTGTACACGCCCTCCCACCCGGACCCATCCACTAAGCCGCCGTGGACGAGAACGATATTCTTCACAACTGCCGTTGATTTTGTTTGTGCCATTGTGTTTTCTCCTATGCTTAACAGGATTGTCATGATCGCCAGCACACCGTAGATGAATCGTGAGATGAATCGTGTTCTGACGCCTATCGCGATTGCGTTATTCTTCATCGGATATCCTCCTCTTCATCGATTGCTAAGTCCTAAAGTCGTTCTAGTCTTGAGCGTTTGATATATCGTGTTCGCACTTACTGCAACGTTCACTTCGTGAAAACATTGCCGAACATCGGGAGGCCGCTCTTTGATTGTTCGCGGGAAGCTTCATCCTGGATCACATCCCAGTGCTCGACAAGAATGCTGTCCTTGATGCGGACAATGTCCGCTGCAATCCAGTTCACGGGCAGACCGAAATCTGAAAAACGTCCGTGCACTATTACGAAGTCTCCATCAGCGACGATCGTTCCCGGCTCATATTTAAGCGTCGGCGGAAGGCTCTTGATGAGATTGAACAGACCCTCACGACCGGGCGCGATATGAGCGCTATGTTGAATGTAGTCAGGAGACCAATAGCGTTCGGCCGCTACGTAGTCCCGTTGGTTGAAGAGTGTGTCAAAAGCCTCAAGTACGAGTGCCTTGTTCTTTTCCTGTTTAGTTCGGTTCATTCAATTCTCCCTAATTCAGAAATGCTCAAGTTCGTTTTCTTCAGCCCAAACAACTTTCATGACTCTGCGCTCAGCTGGAATATGACCGCCCTGAGCGGTTAGATCTGGGCTCTGCCGCCGTCAACGAACAGTTCAATACCCGTGACGAAACTGGAGTCATCCGAGGCGAGAAACAGCGCCGCCTTTGCAACTTCATCAGGCTCCCCCATGCGTCCCATCGGGATAGTGGAGACAATCCGCGCAATCACGTCTGGAGATTGCCGACTCACCATGGGCGTATTGATCGGACCCGGACTAACAACGTTTGAACGGATCCGACGGTCCTTTAGATCTGTGGTCCAGGTTCGCACCAAAGAGCGGATCGCAGCCTTACTCGCGGCGTAGACGCCGAAGGCGGCGGTACCCTTAACACTCGCGACCGAGCCGTTGAGAATGATGGAGCCACCATCCTTGAGTAGCGGTAAGGCCTTTTGCACGGTGAACAATGTTCCCCGCACATTAACGTTGAATAGTTTGTCGAAGTGCTCTTCGGTGACGGCCCCGATGGGAACAAATTCGCCAACACCGGCGTTGGCGAAAACAATATCGAGTTGCCCCTTCGCCTTAGCGACCGTCTCGTAAAGACGGTCAAGGTCGCCCAATTTGGCAACGTCTCCCTGCACTCCAGAAACGTTGGTGCCGATTGCCCTCACGGCCTCGTCGAGTTCCTTCTGGCGACGGCCCGTGATAAAGACATAGGCCCCCTCCTTGGCGAATAGCTTCGCCGTAGCGAACCCAATCCCTTCGGTGCCGCCTGTGATGACAGCGATCTTATCTTTAAGCTTGCTGGACATCTTTTTCTCCGTCGAACCGCGCAATGTGCTCACTAAACGTCTCTCGCTAGTTGGATGCCGATGAGACCGTTCGGTCGCATAAGTTCCGTTCTTGTTACGACTCTATAGCTGAGGACTTGGAGCTTCATGACACGGCCTAATGGCTGTCGAGCCACTTCCGAATATTCGAGACGGTATCCTCGTAGAAGGTGTTATAAAGATCGCGCGATACGTAGCCGATATGCGGCGTTGCCAGTACGTTGTCCAGCGTCCGAAATGGGTGGGACGGAGGCAGCGGCTCAACATCGAATACATCGATCGCTGCACCGGCGATTTGCTTGTTCTTCAACACGCTGACCAAAGTTTGCTCTTCGACGATCGGGCCGCGCGACGCATTGATCAACCAGGCCGTTGGCTTCATTCTCTCCAACTCCGCGGCCCCTGCCAGGCCGCGCGTACGGCTGCTCAACACCAAATGGATCGCCAGGATATCGGCCCGCTCGAACAACTGGTCCTTCGAAACCAGGATTGCGCCCGCGGCTTTGGCAGACTCGGGCGTCATGTTCTGGCTCCAGGCAATCAGCTTCATTCCAAAAGCGGTCCCGATCCGCGCGACCTGTGATCCAACGTTCCCAAGTCCCAGAACGCCCAAGGTCTTTCCACGGAGATCCGTGCCCACTGTCTGTTGCCAGCCGCCGGATCGGACGGAGTTGCTCTCCGTCACAATGTGGCGCGCGGAGGCCAGGATCAGCGCCCAGGTGAATTCAATCGTCGGATCCGATCTATACCCCGTGTAAGCCACTGCGATCCCATGATCGCCCGCGGCGCCGACATCGATCGACCCGTTTACAGATCCCGTCGAAGCAATGAGCTTGAGATTGGGGAGGCGCTCAATGATGTTGCGGGGCAGCGGGGTCCGCTCGCGCATGACACAAACCACATCAAAAGGCAGCAACCGCTCAATCACGGCCTCTGGATCGGCGAGGTGGTTCTGAAATACGACGATGTCCGCTCGATCACGAAGTACCGACCAATCGGCGCATTCAAGCGCCGCATTCTGGTAATCGTCCAGAACAGCGATCTCGTACTTCTTCATAGGCTTCTTGTTCATGTATTTTCTTCGCTTATCAAAGGCTGTCAGATTGTGAGAACGACCCTGCCGAAGGGACGGCCCTCCACGAGGTAACGCAGAGCATCTGCCGCCTCAGCCAGCGGGAACGTCTTTGCCACGATGGGCTTGACCGCGCCAGAGTGAAGTAACGAAAAAATAACGCTCCATGTAGTAGCCCATGCCTCCGCCGGTTGTGCGAACAGGGAGAAGCTCTTCATACTCGCGCGTT
>Ga0210407_10005150_pt1 | contig 10142 bp, 6 predicted proteins | sample IncBWC27MmetaG_FD_150860 | JGI IMG/M metagenome (GOLD analysis project Ga0210407, IMG submission 150860) | Forest soil microbial communities from Barre Woods Harvard Forest LTER site, Petersham, Massachusetts, United States - Inc-BW-C-27-M | ecosystem: Environmental > Terrestrial > Soil >... | reverse complement strand
GTTGAGGTCGTTGCGCAGCGTGTCTCCGAACGTCCCCTGAGTCGACGTCAGGCCGGGCAGCGCCTGGGCGGTCGCCAGCACCCGGCAGGTGTTGCCGGTGCCGCAGGCCCCGTTCGTCGTCATGGTCCCCCCGAGCAGGGTCGGGCCGTTGAAGTCGTTGTTGGCGATCTGCGTGCTCATCGCCCACTCGATCCCGGACTCGGCGAGCTGGCGCGCCCGCGCCCCGTCGGACAGGTTCTGCGAGATCTGGGGCTCCACCGAGCCCAGCGACATGAAGGTGATGGTCAGCAGCGTCAACACCATCAGGAGAATCATCGCGAGGGGTAAGGCCACCCCGCGCTCGCTACGCAGCACCTTCACGCATCGGTTCATCCCTGCCTCCTCCGTGACGCAGGTCATGATGGAGTCGTGCGAATGGAGCACAGCAAGACCGGGGCCACCGGATCCGGCGAGCCATTTCACGAGTCGTGTGCCCCTCAACCAACTGAAGATGCGTCACCCATCCCCCAAAGGCGAGGCGCCCCGACTGCTTTTCGCCATGCGGGTGGACAGTCGTCGTCAGGATTCCGACCGTGGCTGAAGGTTTCTGAAGTCTCACCACCGTCGCGAATTCTTTGGACATTCTTAAAGTTTGGTCCGTCTAGAGCGACACGCAAACTTGACCGATCATTCCCTGATGCTGTACAAGCAAGTGAGATGAGCCTAGGCGTCCCCCGGGTCGCTCTTGCCTTGTTGCTCCTGCTCGGGCTGAGTGGGCTGACGCCTCTCGCCTACGCGAGCCCCCCCGACCCTTCCTGGGTTCGCGGGATCTACGACGACGCCGACTATGACGACGTCGTCGTCCTGATCACCTCGGCGGCCGCGGTGGCGGCCCCGGTGCTCGTTCTCGATATCCGACTTCTACCGCCGTGCGCAGGGCGCACGGCTCAGCTCGCCGAAGGTCCAGCCCCAACTCGTCCCGTCCCCTCGTTCCAGTCCCGCGCCCCACCCACTTTCTGAGTCCCGCCGTCCGTAAGCGCCGCGGCTAGTCCGCGGCACCCGAAGCGCCGCTCGGCCACATCCTGCGGCGACGTGTCTCCCGTCGAGGGGCACGCGTCTCGGGCGCGCCGAAGCACTCCTGGCTCTGACGGGAGCCGAAGGGGACATCGATGCACGACTCGACTGCTCGGATCGCTCCGCTATTGGCTTGGGGTTCGACGCCGTGCGCCTGTTGATCGTCGACGCCGATCAGGAGGCGGCGCGCGGGCTGGCGAGCCGTTTGCGAGACGAGCGGTTCGTCGTGGACATCGCTCACGCCGGCGCGGTCGGCGACGCGATGGCCAGCGTCAACGCCTACGACGTCATCGTCCTGGATTGGATCCTGCCCGACACGAGCGGGATCATGCTGTCCCGCGAGCTACGCGCCCGCGGCATCTCGACTCCGATCCTGCTGCTCACGGCTCGCGCCTCACTCAAGGACCGCGTGACCGAGCTGAAGGCGACGGACGACTTCCTCACCAAGCCGTTCCACTTCGACGAGCTGCTGGTGCGCATCCACGGCTTGTTGCGGCGGTCGGAGTCGACGCGGCCGCCGGTGCTCCGCGTGGCCGACTTGACGCTCGATCCGGTCAGTCACCACGTGGTCCGGGGCGGCCGGACGATCCACCTGACCCGGACGGAATACGCCCTCCTCGCCGTTTTGATGCGCCACGCCGGTGAGGTCGTGAGTCGCTCCCGGCTCACCCAGAGCGTGTGGACGAACGACGTCGAGTCACTCTGCAGCGCCCTGGACGTCCACGTGCACAATCTCCGCCGCAAGCTCGACGTCGCGGGCGGCGCTCCGCTGATCCGGACGATTCGGGGCTCCGGGTACGCAGTCGGATACCCCGACCAGTGACCGCGGATCCACGACCCGAAGGAGAAGCCAGGTATGAGTCTCAGCATGAAGCGTGTCGCGACCCTGGGCGCGGGGCTCCTCCTCGCGGGTGGAGCGTACGTCATCGCGGTGTCGCTCCGCCCATCGCGCGAAGGCCGGCTGCCGTCCGCCGCCCGGGCCGCCGACGATAGATCCTCGAACGGGGCCGCGTCGCGGGGGGTGACTGATGCATTGACCGCGGACAGCGTCGAGCTCTCTGCCGACGAGGTCGAGCAGTTCAAGGTCCGGCCCGTGGTGGAGCGCGTCTTCACCGTTCAACGCGACGCCGTGGGCACGATCGACTTCAACCAGGAGATGTCGGTCGCGGTCTTTCCGCCGGTGCCCGGCAAGATCATCACGCTCTTTGCCCGCGCCGGCGATGACGTGGGTCGCGGCGATCCCCTCTACGCGATCGACAGCCCCGATCTGGTCCAGGCCGGGCAGACCCTCATCGCCACCACCGGCGTGCTGAACCTGACCACCCGCGTGCTCGAGCGCGCCAAGCAGCTGCGGGAGGTTCAGGGGCTCGCTCAAAAAGACGTCGATCAGGCCGTCTCCGACCAGCAAGCCGCCGAGGGTGCCTTCAAGGCCGCCCGGGACGCCGTCCGGATCTTCGGCAAGACCGATGCCGAGATGGACCGCATCGTCGCCGATCGCAAGATCGACGCGGTGCTGGTCGTGCGCAGTCCCATCGCCGGGCGCGTGACCGCGCGGAACGCGGCCCCCGGGCTCCTCGCGCAGCCTGGCACCGCCCCCGCGCCGTACACCCTGGCCGACATCTCGACCATGTGGATGCTGGCGAACGTCGCGGAAACGGACTTCCCGGTGCTCCGGTTGGGCGCGGCGGTCGACGTGACCGTGAAGGCCTATCCAGGCCGGGTGTTCCGAGGAACGATCGTCAATATCGGGGCGGCGGTGGATCCGACTACCCACCGGGTCGTGGTGCGCTCGGAAATCCCAGACCCCACACACGAACTGCGCCCCGGCATGTTCGCGACCTTCGTGATCCGGACAGGGAAGGCAGTACGGTCCCCGGCCGTGCCCCTCAACGGCGTGGTCCGGGAAGGCGATGGCACGATGACGGTCTGGGTGACGACCGACCGCCGCCGCCTGGTCAAGCGCACGGTCACCGTGGCCCTCGAGCAGGAGGGGTTCGATCAGATCGTCGACGGCCTGAAGCCGGGGGAGCTGGTCGCCACCGATCGGGCCCTGTTTCTGAACAACGCCCTCACCGAGGCGTCCCGGTGAGGGGCGTGGGGAGCCGTCCCACGCCCGGGTCGCCGTGCTGAAGGCGCTCCTCACCTTCGCGCTGTCCCGCCGGGCGATTGTCCTCCTCGGCGTGTTCGTGCTCCTCGGCGGCGGCCTGGTGGCGTTCTCGGAGCTCAATATCGAAGCGTATCCGAATCCGGCGCCGGTCATTCTCGAAGTCACCGCCCAGGCCCCGGGCCTGTCCGCCGAGGAGATGGAGCGCTACTACACGATCCCTCTGGAGGTCGGCCTCGCCGTCACCCCCGGGGTCGACGTCATCCGCTCGACCTCATTCTACGGGCTCTCCTTCGTCCGGGTGCGGTTCAACTACGGCATCGACTACTACTTTGCCAAGACCCAGGCGGCCATTGCCCTCCAACAGAACGTCAGTCTGCCCAACGGGGTGTCGGCGAATATCCAGGGCTCGAGCCTGGTCGGCGAGATCTTCCGCTACCAGCTGGTCGGGCCCCCGCACTTCGGCTTGACCAATCTGCGCACGCTGCAGGACTGGGTCATGCAACGCCGGTTGCTCACGGTGCCCGGCGTGGTCCAGGTGGTGACCTGGGGTGGTACGACCAAGACGTACGACGTCGAGATCGATCTCCACAAGCTCGACGCGTACAGCATCACGCTGCCGCAGGTGCTGACCGCCATCGGCAACGCCAACAGCAACGTCGGCGGCCGAACGATCAACGTCGGGCAGCAGTCGGTCAACGTCCGCGGGGTCGGCCTGATCGGCAACGTGACGGATATCGACCACATCGTCCTCAGCACCCAACCGGGCGGGATCCCGGTGCGGGTGAAGGACGTGGCGAAAGCCTCCATGGGCTACCTGCCTCGACTCGGCAAGGCGGGCCGTGACGAGGCCGATGACGTCGTCACGGGAATCGTGATCATGAACCGGACCCTGCACACCAACGACGTGGTCCCCCGCGTGCAGGCGGAGATCACGAAGATCAACCGCGACGGCACGCTGCCGCCCGGCGTGCGCGCGGTGCCCTTCTATGACCGGGGCTCGCTGGTCACGGTCACCACGCACACGGTCCTGCACAATCTCATTGTCGGATGCGTGCTGGTCTTCGTCATTCAATGGGTGTTCCTCGGCAACCTGCGCAGCGCCATCATCGTGGGCGCCAACATCCCGTTCGCGCTCCTCTTCAGCGTGATCCTCTTGTACGTGAGAGGCGAGTCGGCGAACTTGTTGTCGATCGGCGCCGTCGACTTTGGGATCATCGTCGACTCGGCCGTCATCCTCGTCGAGAACATCTTCCGCAATCTGCAGTCGAGCGACGAGCATCAGCGGGGGGTCCTGAGCGCGTACGCGCCGCCGGCGCAGGCGCAAAGCTGGAGTACGCGGATTCGGATGATCTTCGCCAGCGCCCTGCAGGTGGACAAGGCCATCTTCTTCTCGACCGCGATCACGCTGGCGGCGTTCGTTCCGCTCTTTACCATGCAGGGCGTCGAAGGACAGATCTTCCGTCCGATGGCGTGGACCTATGCCTACGCGCTCGCGGGGGCGCTGCTCGCAACCTTCACGGTGACCCCGGTCCTGGCCTCGTTGCTGCTCCCGGCGCATGTGCGCGAGGCCGAGACGATCGTCGTGCGGGCGCTGCGCGGCCTCTACCAGCCGGTCCTGCGCTGGGCCCTCTCCCACCGCGCGATCGTGGTGACGGTCGGCGTGGCGTTCCTGGTCGTGGTGGGCGTGCTGACTCCACGGCTCGGCGGCGAGTTCCTGCCCACCCTGGAGGAAGGCAATCTCTGGATTCGCGCCACGATGCCGCCGACCATCTCGCTCGAGGATGGGATGCCGCTCGTCGATCAGATCCGGCGGATCATCCGGGGGCACCCGGAAGTGGTGACGGTCGTCTCGCAGCACGGCCGGCCGGACGACGGCAGCGATGCGGCGGGATTTTACAATGCCGAATTCTTCGTGCCTCTGAAGCCGGAGTCGCAGTGGACGCCGGGCCTGACGAAGGAGCAGCTGATCGACACCCTCCAACGGGAATTCTCCGACGCGTTCACGGGGATCACATTCAATTTCTCCCAATACATTCAGGACAACATCGAGGAGGGCCTCTCGGGGATCAAGGGCGCCAACTCGATCAAGATCATCGGGCGAGATCTCGCGACCCTGGAGCAGATCGCCACCCAGATCCTACCGATCATGGATCAGGTCAAAGGGGTCACGGACCTCGGGATTTTTCGCGTGCTCGGCCAGCCGAACCTGAACATCACGGTGGACCGAGAGAAGGCGGCCCGGTATGGCCTGAACGCGGGCGATGTCAACGCGGTGATCCAAGCGGCGTTGGGCGGGACTCAGGCGACTACGGTGCTGGAGGAGGATCGTCAATTCGCCCTGATCGTGCGCGTCGCAGCCGACTACCGCAACAGTCTAGGGCGGGTACGCGACATCAAGGTCGGGATTCAGACGAGCGGCGGGGCCAACGCCTACATCCCGCTGCGTGAGCTCGCCACCATCTCGCTAGACACCGGCGCCTCTTATATCTTTCACGAACGCAATCAACGGTTCATCCCCATCAAGTTCAGCGTGCGCGGCCGGGACCTCCAGGGAACGGTGACCGATGCCCAGGCACGAATTGCGCGGCAGCTGCAGCTGCCCCAGGGGTATCGCATCGAGTGGGCCGGCGAATTCGACGCCCTGCAGCAGGCGCGAACGCGGCTCGTGGTGATCGTGCCGGTGAGCCTCGCGCTGATCGTCGTGCTGCTCTATGCCCTGTTCAATTCCCTGCGAGACAGCCTGCTCGCCCTCGCGGGCATTCCCTTCGCGGTCGCCGGCGGGGTGCTGGCCCTGCTGGTCACCGGGCTCAATTTCAGCATCTCCGCCGCCATCGGCTTCGTGTCGCTGCTGGGGATCTCGGTGATGAACGGCATCCTGGTGCTCACCTACTACCACGAGGTCACGCAGCCGGGCGGCATGCAGAGCCGCGACGGAATGTTCCACGCCGCATCGCAGCGAATGCGGCCGATGTTGATGACCGCGCTCTCGGCGTGTATCGGCCTCGTTCCGGCCGCGATCTCAACCGGGATCGGCAGCCAGGTGCAGCGTCCCCTGGCGACGGTAGTGGTCGGGGGCTTGCTGATCGGTCCGCTCTTGCTGCTGGTGGTGGTGCCGCCGCTGTGCCTGGTCTTCCTCGATCGGCGCGCAGGTGGGGACCTGTCGATACCTCGCGGCGAGAGCCCGTCAACGACGCCTGGCCCCGAAGCCGGAAACCCGAACGGGGCCGACCCATGAGGGCGCGGGCCGGGATCACAGTGGCGGCCGTGGCCCTGCTGTCTGGCTGCGCCGTGGGCCCGGACTTTGTCCGGCCGGCGGCGCCAACGGCGGACCGCTACACGCGCGAGCCCCTTCGCGCGCAGACCGCGGCGGACGTGCCAGGGGGCGAGCCCCAGCAGTTCCGGCTCGGTCAGGACGTGGTCGACCAGTGGTGGACGCTGTTTCAGTCCCCGGCGCTGAACGCCGTGGTCGAGACGGCGCTTCAGGCCAATCCGACGATCGCCTCGGCCCAGGCGGCGTTGCGCCAGGCCCGCGCGGTGGTGGACGCGCAGCGCGGCTTCTTCTACCCGACCGTGCAGGGTAGCTTCACCGGGACTCGGCAGCAGACCTCCGGTACCCTGTCGCCCGTCCTGAACTCGCCCACCACGACGTTCAACCTCTATACCGCCCAGGTGACCGTGGGCTACGCGTTCGACGTGTGGGGAGGTAATCGACGCCAGGTCGAGTCCTTGCAGGCGCAGGCCGAGGCGCAGCACTTCCTGCTCCAGGCCACCTACACGACCCTGACCGCCAACGTGGTGGCGGCCGCGGTGCAGGAGGCCTCGCTGCGGGCGCAGCTCGCCGCGCTCCGGGACATCATCGCGATCAGCACCCGGGCGCTCGCGCTGCTGCGCAAGCAGTTCGAGCTCGGCTACGTGGCCGGGCTCGACGTGGCCGCGCAGGAAGCGGCGCTCGCGCAGGTGCAGCAGCAGCTGCCGCCGCTGCAGAAGCAGCTCGAGCAGAACCGGAACCTCCTGGTCGCCCTGGCCGGCCGGTTCCCGAGCGACGATCTCGACGAGCACTTCGAGCTCGCCGCGCTGCACCTGCCGCAAGACCTGCCGGTGAGCCTGCCCGCCCGCCTGGTGGAGCAACGGCCGGACGTGCGCGTGGCCGAGGCGACGCTGCACGCCGCGGGCGCCCAGGTCGGCGTGGCCGTCGCCAACCGCCTGCCCCAGTTCACGATCAGCGCGACGTACGGCGGCAGCGCGACCGACTTCGCCCAGATGTTCGCGCACAACAATCCCTACTGGATGGTGGGGGGCACCGCGCTCCAGATGCTCTTCGACGGCAATACCCTGTGGCACCGGCAGCGCGCCGCCGCCGCGGCCTTCGAGCAGGCGGCCGCGCAATACCGCGGCACGGTCCTCGCGGCAGTCCAGAACGTGGCGGATACCCTCTATGCCCTGCAGGCCGATGCCGAGAGCCTCGCCGCGGCGGTCGGGGCCGAACGGGCCGCCAAGCGGACCCTCGACATCACGCTCAAGCAGCAGCAGCTCGGCGCCGCCAACTATTTAGCCCTGCTGAATGCCCAGCAGGCCTATCAGCAAACCGTGATCACGCGGGTGCAGGCCCAGGCCAACCGCTTCGCCGACACGGGCGCGCTCTTCCTGGCCCTGGGCGGGGGGTGGTGGAACCGACCGGATGCCGCGGCGACGCCGCGCGCCGACTAGCGCTTCCCCTTGCGATACCTGATCCTGATCGTGGCCGCGTGCACGTTGGCCGGCTGTGCCACCGATGTGGCGATGCAGGACCCGCGAACGGGTGACGCGACGGTGTGCCGGGCAAGCCTGTTGGGCCTGAACCCGTGGTCGCAGCAGGACGCCTGCATCGCCGACCACATCGCCAAGGGATGGAGACGAGCGGCCCCGGATTGAGGGTACCGGCCTTCCTTTCGTCGGGTCGCGACGCCAAGATCGCGATGCTCGTCCATGGAGACGGTGCGGCTGCACGTCAGGATCGAGGGGCGCTCGGCCCGCCGTCGCCTCCGGCCGCCGCGTTCCCATGGCATAATCGGCCGGGCCCGAGCGGGGCCGGGCCCCGTCGACGCCCGTCCCGCCGCCATGGAGGATCACATGGACTACTACGACCTCGGCTCGTATGCCCGCAAGGTCACCACCGCCGCGCCGGACGCCCAGCTCTGGTTCGACCGCGGGCTCAACTGGCTCTACGGCTTCAACCACGCCGAGGCGATCGCCTGCTTCAAGAAGGTGCTGGAGCTCGACCCCGCCTGCGCCATCGCCTACTGGGGCATCTCCTATGCGGCCGGGCCGAACTACAACCTCCCCTGGCACCTCTACGATCCGGCCGGCAAGGCGGCCGCGCTCGCCACCGCCTACGACGCGATGCAGGCCGCCCTGGCCCGGGTGGCCGGCGCCAGCCCGGTCGAGCAGGCGCTGATCCGCGCCCTCCCCGCGCGCTATCCGCAGCGCGAGGCGATCGAGGATCAGGCGCCGTGGAACGCCGCCTATGCCGACGCGATGCGCGAGGTCTTCCGCGCCAACCGCGACGACCTCGAGGTGCGCCACGTCTTCGCCGAGTCGATCATGAACCTGACGCCGTGGAAGATGTGGGACCTCGGGACCGGGGGCATCGCCGAGGGCGCCGGCACGGCGGAAGCGGTCGCGGTGCTGGAGGAGGCCTTGCGCGACGTCCCCGCCTCGTGGAGCCACCCGGGGCTCCTTCATCTCTACGTTCACCTGATGGAGATGTCGCCCTTCCCGCAGCGCGCACTGCGGGCGGGCGACCGGCTGCGCGATCTGGTGCCGGACGCCGGCCACCTGATCCACATGCCGACCCACATCGACGTGCTCTGCGGCCACTACCGCGACGTCCTGGTCTACAACCAGAAGGCGATCGTCGCCGACCGGAAGTTCCTGGCCCGCGAGGGAGCCCTGAACGTCTACGCGCTCTACCGCACGCACGACTACCACTTCGCGGTCTACGGAGCCATGTTCCTCGGCCAGTACCGGGCGGCCATGGAGGCGGCGCAGGAGCTGATCGACACCACGCCCGAGGCGCTCCTGCGCATCCCCTCGCCGCCGATGGCCGACTTCGTCGAGGGCTACCTGCCGATGAAGCAGCACGTGCTGGTGCGCTTCGGCAAGTGGCACGAGATCATCGCCCAGGAGCTGCCCCGTGACCGGGAGCTCTACTGCTCGACCACCGCGATGATGCTCTACGCGCAGGCGGTGGCCCATTCGGCGCTCGGCCACATCGCGCAGGCGGAGGCGGCTCGGGCCGCGTTCCTCGAGGCGAAGCTACGGGTGCCGGAGAGCCGGCGGGTGCACAACAATACCGTCCGCGACCTGCTGGCGGTGGCCGAGGAGATGCTGAACGGCGAGCTGGAGTATCGGCGCGGCAACCACGAGGTCGCCTTCGCCCATCTGCGCCGCTCGGTCGAGCTCGACGACGCGCTACCGTACGACGAGCCGTGGGGCTGGATGCAGCCGACCCGGCACGCGCTCGGCGCCCTGCTGCTGGAACAGGGCCGGGTCGCCGAGGCCGAGGCGATCTATCGCTCGGATCTCGGCCTCGACGGCAAGCTCAGCCGCGCCTGCCAGCATCCCGACAATCTCTGGAGCCTGCACGGGCTGCACGAATGCCTGACCCGGCGTGGCGAGACGGTGGAGGCCGCCCTCATCAAGCAGCGCCTCGACCTGGCCCTGGCCAGATCGGAGGTACCGGTGAAGGCTTCCTGCTTCTGCCGCATGAAGGTCGCGGCCTGAGCGCGGGGCCATGAAGTTCGGTCTCTACGCATCGATCGCCAATCCGCCGCGGGGCGAGCAGCTCGACCGCTGCATCGACGAGGTCATCGCCGAGGCCCAGCTGGCCGAGACCTGCGGCTTCGACTCCTGCTTCTTCGGGGAGCACCACCAGGACCACGACGGATTCCTCCCCTCGCCGCTGATCGTGGCCACCGCGGTGGCCACCCGCACCACGCGGCTC
>Ga0210407_10005149_pt1 | contig 10142 bp, 4 predicted proteins | sample IncBWC27MmetaG_FD_150860 | JGI IMG/M metagenome (GOLD analysis project Ga0210407, IMG submission 150860) | Forest soil microbial communities from Barre Woods Harvard Forest LTER site, Petersham, Massachusetts, United States - Inc-BW-C-27-M | ecosystem: Environmental > Terrestrial > Soil >... | reverse complement strand
CGGCTTACGTGCGATGTCACCATCGGGAACGAAGCACCGGTCACGAGCTGGACACCTGGCAGTGTCGCGGATTTCCATTTGCCCTCAGCGAACAAGAAGTTCTGGAACGTCAGCGGCGCGCCAACAGGCGAGAGCCGGAGTTGCTGCCCGCCACTTTCAAGAATCGTGGGGGAAGAAGAGGCGGTGTCCGCGAAGGTGGGGAAGGAAACCCCCGCATACAAACCAGCGCATGCGTGTGAATCGCTCGCAGCCGTTGCCAAAATCGTTTTCACGAAGCTGCGCCGATTGAAAAGCGTCATTTTGGCTGAGACCTTAGGGGTAAGACGAACCGCTGCGGTCTTAGTATTGGATCTTCAAGCCAAATTGAATGGTCCGCGGTCCGCTCGAATCGGTAATAGCGCCGAAGCCACAGGCGAGTGGTCCGGAACACCCAGGACCACCGGCAGGTACAAACGGCGTTTGCAGGCTAGGACCGAAAACGTTGCTGGGCGTGGAGTAAATGTGCCGATTGAACATATTGAAGAAGGAGGCCCGGAAGTCGATGGTAGCCTTCTCGCCAAAGAGGCGCGTTTTCTTCCCTAGTGTGAAGTCCTCATTTCGCCCCCCAAACGAGCGCGCGAGAGGAAGGGAGCGGGGCTCATTGCCAAATGTGAAAGGAGCCGCAGCCGTGAACGCGGCGGGATTCCAGAACGGCATAGTCGTTGGACTGAAATTCGATTTGTTCGTCTGCGGCACTCCGGGAACGATGTTGACGCGGGCACCTGCCCCGGTTGTGTTGCATCCGCCAAACAAGACATCGCCCGCAGTACTCTGACAGTTACCATAAACCTCCGTGGGAGTTCCGGAGTGGTAGCTTAGGATGCCTGAAACGGACCACCCGCCTAAGACTCGGTCTGTCACGCCACCCGAATTCATATAACGCTTTCCATGTCCGACCGGCAGTTCATAAAAGAAACTGGCCACCAAGGATTGCGGAGTATCGAGCTGGCTGACGGCCTTCTCCGCGCTCCGATTGTAGGAATTCTCGCCGATGAAACTGTTCGTGCCAATGAAGCCAGATACGCCCGGCCCGGCTGAATCGGCATCGGTTATGTTCTTCGAAACTGTATAGGACACCAGAAAGCTTAGCCCCTGGGCAAAGCGCTTATCGACTTGCAACTGCATGGCATGGTACGTGGAGTTGCCCGTGCGATCTGGGGTAAATGAATTGTCTTCCTGGTTAAAGTTGCCGTACTGGGGGAAAGGTCGAAAGATCTGCCCAATGGGTCCGGTGAAGCCAGGGTAAGGCACCTTGACACCAGCAGCGATGGCCGCTGGACATTGGGGTGCCGGTCGAGGCGCGCCCGCAAGGCAAATCGCGCTCGTATTCAGATCGCCGCCAAAGGTGCTGAGAAATGGTAGCAACGAAGGATTCGTTTGATTTGGAATAATGTTCAAGGCCGGCAAGTGGGTTCCTTTGGAACCCACATAGGCCACGCTCACCATCAGGTTGTTCATGACCTGCCGCTGTATGTCCAGGTTCCACGTCTGGATGTCCGCTGGGCGGCCGGAGTTCGCAGGAACTAGAATGACGCCGCCATTGCCGTTTTGACCTTCCGGGGTAAACGGCCCGAGAGCCGGAAAAAGATGCGTCACGCCGTTATCGATTTGGGTCGGGCCTCCGTTTGCAACGGTCACCGTCTGCTTGTTGAAGAATCCTAGTCCATCCTGGTCGGCAAAAGATCCTTCCTTCAGAGCCTCGTAGAAAATGCCATAGCCGCCACGGAGCACGGTCTTGCTATTGATACTGTAAGCGAAGCCGACTCGTGGACCGAATGCCTTATGGTAGGTGTCCTGTGGGCGCTTTCTTCCATTGCGCCCTGTACCAGTCCCGAAGTAGGTGTAAGCTCCCAGGATGTTTCCTGCTCCGGGATTCGGGAGCGTCGGATCAACTGCGGAAAAGCGATTGAATGCTTCGCTAGCGGGCAAATCGATATCATAGCGCAGGCCGTAGTTCAGCGTGAGGCGGGAACTGAATTTATAGGAGTCCTGCCCGTAGAACGAGAAATCCTTGTATCGAACACCGCTGAAAGCCCCATAGTTCAGCGTGGTGGTATCCGACAGGCCGAAGAGTGAGCTGGCCACCGCATCGCCCCCCACTCCCGTCGCGGTGCCGGTACTGCTGGTCTGAGCGGGACTAAAATCAAACTCTCCCGAACCCTGGGTCAACCGCCGCACGTTGAATTGCAGCATGCGGACTTCGCCGCCGAACTTGAAGTTGTGTTTGCCTTTGACCCAGCTCACCGCATCATTGACCTGGTAGACGTTATCCGCAAATTCAGAATCACCGCAATTGTTCACGTTGTAATTGAAGCCGCCCCCCCACTTGATGCAGGGAAAAGTAGCGTTACTGACGCCCGTAAGTCCGATTTTTGCTGGAAACCCAAGGCCAATACTGTTCGAACCCTCGGCACGGTAACGGCGGCTAAACCCGAAGAGGAACTGATTAACGAGCGACGGGGTGAAAACATAATTGTCGCTAAAGCGCGCGTAGCGAGTGTGCTGGGGAATGCTTTGGCCGAAGATGGGTCCCAGGTCAGAACTCCCACCTGTCCTGGTGTTATCGTAATCAAATCCGCCGGAGATACGGTGCTTGTCAGAAAAGATGTGATCGATCTTCACATCGTACAGGTTGGCTGTGGTGCTCGAAATGGTGTGGTCGGCTACGTTGTTGGTGAGGCTGCCGTTTGTGGCTGGCAGTAGCGCAAAAACCTTCGTCATCACCGCACTCGGCTTGAAATTTGGGTCGTTCGTCAGAATGTTGCCGGGGATCGCCGCATGTGTGGTGGGATCGTAGAGTTGTACGCCGGGGAGCAAGGCGGAGAAGTTACCCTTGCGGAAATTTTCGTTGGGAAGGCTTTGCGTTCCGGTCCCACCGTTTCTCAAGCGGAATCCCTCATAATCGAAGAAGAAGAACGTCTTGTCCTTACCATGATAAAGTTTGGGGATAAAGACCGGACCGCCAAAAGTGGCGCCGAAGTCATTCTGGGTATCCACGCTCCTAGGTGAACCGAGGAGATTGTTTTTCCAGCTGTTCGCGTCCAGAGACTTATTCCGCAAATAATCGTAAGCCGAGCCGTGTAACTCGTTGGTTCCGGACTTCAGTGTGAGACTCACGATGCCGTCGCCGGATTCCCCGTACTCTGGAGAGAAGTTACTCTGCAGCACCTTGAATTCCTGCACGCCTTCCGTTGAAACTCCCTTATTCCACTGCGTGTTCGCAGATACCAGCGAGATAGACACGCCGTCGACTAGCACGTCGGTTCCACCTTCCTGACCGCCGTTCACCTTAAAGTCGTCGCTCGAATTGCTTCCAGGATTGTTGGCAACGCCGCCCACAAATCCGGGAACCAGCTCGATGAACTGCACGGGGTTACGAATCGTACCGGAGACTTCTAGCGGCAAATTGGCCACCAGCGTCGACTGCACGGTTGCTCCGATGTCGGAGGTCGCGGTTTGAAGCTGACTGGCGTCGGCGTTAACAGTTACGTTTTCAGAGACCGTGCCAATCTGCATCTGAATGTCCAAGGACACTACCGTGCCGGTTATGACCGTAACGCCTTCCCGAGAGTACCTTTTCAGGTTTGGCACCTCTACAAGTACGGAGTAGCGACCTGGCGGGAGATTTGGAAGAGAATAGATGCCGGCATCAGTTGTGGTGGTCGTGAAGCTAAGGCCAGTATCCATATTTCGGCCCGTGACGTTCGCTCCGCTGACTGCAGCGCCGCTCGGGTCAGTTATAGCGCCCTGAATGCCACCATTTGTGGTCTGGGCGCGAAGAGACACTGTTGACGCCATCAGGAAAAACGCGAGAGTGCAGATCAATTTTTTCACTGAATTTCCCCCCTTACCGTTCTGACCAGTCTCTACATAGGGCGCAAGAGATGATGTCCAAAACTGCACACCCCACATGAACCTGATAATGGCGTGCCCCGCAATCTAGTGCTTCTCTACTATGCCGGCACTGGCAATGGAAAGGGTCTAACACGTGAATTCATTGTGATTCACTGGATTGGAAGGCCCTGGAACACCCGCTAACGTTCGTTAAACAATAAAAAAGTGGGTTATTGCCTTGTTTCCAGAAGGCTCAAATCCGCTCTTTCTTCCAGCGCTCTGAATGTTCGGAGACTTTGCAGCGAATCGATGGCATCGACCCCGCCGGAAATCATTTCGTGAAATGGTCAGGATCCATTTCCGGCGTCCGCCAGGCCGCCTGTTCCAGCGCTGGAAGGATAAACGCATTCCAAGCAAAGACGCGATGGTAGCCAAAGAACGGGTGCGCCCCGTCGGTGGCGAGGTATTCCTGGCTGGTCGGGAAGTCGGAGGCAACATTGAGCTCTGCCCAGAGCCGGTTTCGGATGGCCTTCGTGGCGCCGTTCCATCCGTGAAGCTTCCCGGTAACGTATCCGCAGACTTCCATTCGCATCCAACTGCCACCGTTGTAATAGATCCCGTCCATACCATGATTTGCGTAACTAGCGGCGAAGGAATTACTGATCATCGGGTGCCAGCGCTCGTTGAAGTAGCTCCACCCCTTGCCTCCTTCCGGAAGTCCGATGAGAATTGGCCGCACCGTGCCAACGACCTCAGGATGCGGGCAATCTTTTCGCGACACCACCGCCGGAATGCGATCGAGATGGTTCACGACGATCTCGTCCGTGAGGATTTTTCGGCCAAATAGCCAAAGAGAAAGATATTCCGGGAAGATTTCTGCGAATCCGATGGCATCCGCTATGTGGCGCGCAGGGCGCAGGAACTTTCTCGTGGGGTCGTAATAGCTGCGATAGAGTTCTTCTGCCTTGCCAAGAACTTTCTCGGAGATCGTTTCACTTACGCCGGGAATCTGAAGTTCCTTGATCACTCGCAACGTGACCGCTAACATTCCCTGGTTTTCGCAGATGCTGGACGTACCCTCCGGGTATTGGATTACATCGAGCTGGCCCATGACGAACTGCGCCCAGCACAGGCCCTCGCGCCGGGGATCGTATGTTCGAAGACAGTATTCCGCCGCTTTCCGCACCCTTTCCATCGGCAACTTGGTGCCGAATCGCCGACGATTCAAGAATGCCCACAGTAGCCAAAGGGGCGTCGAATCGTTCGATTTGCGCTCCACGTTTGCGAGACTGGGTTCCACCAGCGTGTTGATCGAGCCGTCCGGTCCCTGATTTTCGCCCCAAAGACCAAATACGCTTTCATTCAATTGCCGGTTGTGAATCCCGTTCAACGCGAAGAAACTGTCGCGCAGATACATCTCGCCCGCCGCCGAATACCAGATACTAGGTGCAAGGATCGGCCGGAAACTCTCGGGTCCGGCAATCCAACAAAGCATCATGAGGTCAGCGTAAACTACTTTTTCGGTTTCCCCGCCTTTGAAACCAAGACCCTCCGCCAGATAAAGTTGACACGAGAGCCGGTGACCTCGCACCGTGTCTGGTATCGTTTCATCCGCAAACACGAATATGGTTTTCTCCTCGGCGTGATCCATTTCCAAACGATGGTATGGTTCACAGCGCGTAGGTATTTGGTGAACCTGCAGCCCGCGTACCTCGATCCTTCGGAACCCGCCTGGTGCCTCCACTTTCAGGGCTTGCTCGGAAGGAGCAACGGAAAGGAAGAGAGCGCTGCCATATCCTCGCAATCCTGGAACAAACACCGTCGTTTGAAATTCGGACCACGCTAAGGGCGATTCCGGCACGCCATCGTTGTATAGAGTGATGTCGTCCACCTTCTGCAATTGCTCATCCACTCTCCAAACCCCAAGGGACATCGGGGCTGCCGAACGATACTCCATGCGTACCGAGAGGACCGCGGGGCCTGTTACCCCGATGGGAATAATTGCACCGTCTTCGGTACTCCGTGCGGACAGGATTGCCACACCATCGCGTTCGTCCAGACTGCCCTCGCCAAGTTTTCTCCAGGAGGAAACCTCCGGCAGCATCATGGTCTCCGCAGTATGCTCCCCGGCGATCTGCTGCGTAACTTCACCGAAAGTTTGCTGGACAAAGTAATTGCCGCTGCTGCGCTCCTCGGGAGACGAACCGGAATAAAGATTGGCATCGGGAATGCGTCGTGGTGCAGGCTTCACAGGCCTGCCGTCCCGGCGGACCATTCGCGTCCATTGATTGCGGTAGCCGGAGTCCGTCAGCAAGCCGACGCAAAGACCATTTTTCAGCCGGAACCCGGCGGCTGGAAAATATTCGTGCAACGCCCCGCCTTGCCAGTCCAATTGATCGAAACTCCACAGCTTTGCGGGTCTCTCCTGTGGCTCCAGGCGATTGCTCAATTGGTAGTACAACAGGAACATATCGGCTTGGCGGAGCCGGATCTTCTTTCGCACCAAACGGGGAGTGATTCGCTCATAGCTCACCTGCACAAACACCGTGGTGTTTAGGTTTTTGAGCTTGCACTCACCGTCAAGGATCAAGTGCGCGGCATCACCCGCCCACGAGGCGGCCTTCCAATCGCTGACACGATCTTCCACGCTGCGTTCTTCGTTTTGGAACACCGCCGAAAATTCTCCTCCGTGGTTGTGTCGGATAACGGGCTGGCCGTTGAAAAAAAGGGAGGCGCCATAGCCCTGTTTGGCGTCTCCTGCAACCTCTAACGTCAACCCATCCATGCCAGGAGGCACGGCGGATGCGGCTCCGCGTAAAGGTTCGGCTTTTAATCCCAGGCCAACAGCCAGACCACCTGTGATAGAGCTCTCGATAAACCGACGCCGCGAAATGAATCCGTAGTTCATACCTAGCCGCTATCCCTCGCTTATTAGACAGACTTTTTAGGCGGCCAGTCCAGTACCCGCAAGGGGTGGCCCCGGGACCCCGAACATGCAACGCCCAAAAATTCAATGGCCACCGAAGCTAGCACTCTGTCCGTCGAGAGTGGACAAATAATCGGCCTCCTGATTACCCAAGGGAAAGGGTTTCACAGGTGAAGGCCAAGGTGATTCACCGGCGTTCGCGCCGACGCAATCGGCGCGAAATCATTGGAAAGAAGGATGTTAGTTCCTTGACTTGAAGAAGCTCTGTGATAAAATCTGGGCCTTCAACCGTAATAAGAGTATGGGCTCACCGCAAACGAGCGTTTCACACCCACCAGCTTCTGACGACCTCCTTACCGATAAGCGTTGGCAGCTAGTGCAACGGATTGTATCCAGTCCACCCTTTCAGAAGAGCACTCGGCTCAGAGATTTGTTGCAGTTCATCACCGAGCAGACCATTCACGGGAATGCGCACGAATTAACCGAGCAACACATCGGCAACGCGCTGTTCCACAAGCCTTCCGATTACAGTCCGCTGGAGGACAGTTCCGTGCGGGTACACGCTCGGCAGCTGCGCCTGAAACTTCACGAGTATTTCCATGAAGAAGGTCGAAACGAGCCGCTTATACTGGACATACCCAAAGGCTCTTACGCACCGGTATTCCGAACGGTTCTGAAAGCTGACGACCTCCCGCCAGCAGTTGCATCTACGGTGATTTCAGCGGCTTGGCGCCGCCGAGCGGCCGTTCCTTGGGTCATATGCGGCATTCTGACCATTCTATGCGCCGTGTTGTCGTACCGCGTCCTCGCTCACCGGACGGCTGGCGCGGTGTCTGGCACTGCTTCTCTATCTTGGCCGTCTTCTCAGATTTTCGATGCGCGACATCAGACGATCATTGTGGTAGCCGACAGCAACTATGGAATGTCTCGTATCCTCGCGAGTCAGCCGGGATCTCTCGACCAGTATCTCCGCCGGGATTTTATGCGGAGCACGACCGCCAGCAAGATTGGTGAAGCTGATTCTGGACTGAGTGAGTATATTTCGAACTCCACGCTTACTTCATTCGCGGATGTAGCGGATGTCGTCTGCCTTTTCAAAATGGCGGGCGCACTGCAATCGCAAGTGTCCGTGCGCTATCCACGGGACCTGAGGATGCGCGACCTGGACCATAACAATTACATTTTCATTGGAAGCCCTGGCTCTAATCCCTGGGTGACGCTTCTACAGGACAAGCTCAACTTCCGTGAGAGTGAGGTCATCGTCGGAAAGAGTCCCAAGGTGTTTGTGAACAAGAACCCTTTACCGGGTGAGCAACTGCAATATGAAGGCCTGCGGTGGACAGGAACGATGGGAGAAGATTACGCTACGATTTCTCTTCTCCCCAATGCGACGGACGACGGAAGCGTGCTAGCCTTCCAAGGTCTTCAGCAGGAGGGAACGGAAGCAGCGGGTCGGTTCCTTGCGGATGAGGAGAATCGGCGTCAACTCATGAGCGCGCTCCGCGTATCTGCCTCGGAAAGTCTCTCTAGAAGTATCTGGTTTGAAGCTCTTATTCGATCCCGTACGGTATCCGGAGCGCCAAATTCTGCGACTCTCGTAGCGGTCCGCCGCATTGAATAGCAAACCGATTCCTACTGCTGTTTCGATGGCAGGAGTCCCGCGAAGGCACCGCGCATCTCCAGCATGTGCGTTCCACAATTACTAGGCATGTCTTTGCCGAGCTTGGTCTCCAGCGGATTGCTATGCTTTCTCCTGTATTTTGTTTTGTTCTGATGACCGCCGCTTGTATGCTGTGCTGGAACGAGCTCCCGGGTGAGAGCAAGATGTCCCTATCTATACGTTGGCTGTCGCGTGATTTCCGTCTGAGCGCGTCTACCAGTTTGTGGGCCGTTCTTTTGTTCCTGATTGCAAGTGTCGTTCCCGTACCGCCAGTCGTGGGCGCGCAAGGCGACGTTGAAACCCTTCTCGCGCAAGCGCGGGCCGTTGAGAAGACTGGAGATTACCAGGCGGCGGAACGGGTTTACTTGCAGGTGCTGGCGCTGGCCCCAGGCCATCTTGAAACCCTCAAGCGTCTGGGCATCCTTCAACAGACCGAATTGAAATTCGAAGAGTCGGTCGAGAGTTTCAAACAGGTGCTCGCCCAAGATGCGCGCTATCCCGACGTGAATTTTTTCCTGGGCGTCTCCTATTTCGGCGAAAACAAAATCAACGAGGCGATCCGATGGTTCGAATTGGAACTCGCAGCCGCTAAACCCCATCCCCGGTGCCGATACTACCTCGCGCTGGCTCTCCAGGCTGCCGGCCGGATCGAGGAATCCATCTCGCAACTGAACCGCGCAGTAGCTGATAATCCGAAGGATGCGGATGCTCTTTACCAGCTTGCCCGCATTTACAAGAACGCTTCTCTTCAGTCGATTGAAAGTCTAAAGGCTCTGGACCAGGACTCCTTCCAGCTGCACGCGCTGATGGGAGAGGTTTACGCGGATGAAGAACGCCACGCTGAAGCTATCAAGGAGTACCAGGCGGCACTCGCGAAACGTCCGGACGCCACGGGAATTCACTATGCAATTGGGGTGGCGTATTGGGTCCAGCATCAACTGGATGCCGCCAAGAAAGAATTTATGGATGCTCTGAAGGAAAACCCGAATGACGCGCTGACCAACTTGTACCTCGGTGATATCGCAGTTCACGACCAGCGCTTTACGGAAGCACATGGATACCTTCGCGTAGCGGAGAAGGGACAGCCCAACATACCTCAGTTGCACGTGCTACTCGGGAGATGTTATCGGGGCGAGAACGAACCCGAAAAGGCAAAGACTGAATTCCTGGCTGCGATCCAGGCGGACCCCACCGCCGCGCAGCCACACTACTTGCTGGCCCAGGTTTATCGGGAACTTCGCGATCCACAAGAAAGCTCGAAGGAATTCGCTGAATTTGAAAGGCTTTCACAGTTGGAGAAGGACAAAACTCTTCAGCAGCGGCCCCAGAACTGACATGGATTGCAAGCCAAGCTCGAGGAGTATCCCCCCTGGGTACCTCCGGAGTCGCACGGCTGCCTGGAGGGGCTCGCTTGCCATCGGTCTACTGCTCGCCGCCAGCCCATCTCAAATCGCGGGACAAACGGACGCCTCGCGCCTGGCAATGGCTTCAACTGTGGAAGCGCACTTTGCTGCCGCGCAACAGGCCCAGAAAAACAGTGACTATGTCACTGCAGAGCGAGAGTACCGAGCCGTGCTTGAAATGAGGCCTGATTTTGCTGAAGTTCATATGAATCTCGGACTGGTCTACCAGCTACAAGATCAGATTTCCGTCGCGATGACCGAGTTTCAGCGTGCGCTTCAC
>Ga0210407_10005148_pt1 | contig 10146 bp, 7 predicted proteins | sample IncBWC27MmetaG_FD_150860 | JGI IMG/M metagenome (GOLD analysis project Ga0210407, IMG submission 150860) | Forest soil microbial communities from Barre Woods Harvard Forest LTER site, Petersham, Massachusetts, United States - Inc-BW-C-27-M | ecosystem: Environmental > Terrestrial > Soil >... | reverse complement strand
GGATCGAGTAAGCAGGGCCCTCTTGTTAACATCCGCAATCCGGCGACCAGTGTCTGGTGCATTCCGGCGAAAAGTCTTGGCGTGGCTGTTCACCATTCTATGGCTCTCCGCCATTGGCTGGTTCTCGACGAGCGCCTTTTCGGCGGAACACACCGGCCGGATTCTGTGGAGCGTGGTGCACGCGGTCTGGCCCGGGATTTCCGCACAGAGCTTTGACACGCTGCACTTCCTCATCCGAAAGACTGCCCACTTTTCCGTCTATGGGATCCTGAGCTGGCTGGCTTTCCACTCCTGGCGCGCCACTCTTCCCGGCCCCGCACGCTGGAGTTTCCGCTGGAGCGCGCTGGCTCTGGCGCTCACTCTGGCCGCCGCCAGCCTGGATGAATTTCACCAGACGTTTGTTCCCTCCCGCACGGGCAGCCCGCGGGACGTAATGCTGGACATGGTGGGTGCGCTGTTTGTCCAGGCCCTGATCGTAGTTTTCGCGAAGCCATTGGAAAGGGAAACGCAGCAGTCAGCAGTCAGCACTCAGCATTCAGCCCCGTGACATCCACGTGCGATCGAACAGACCTGAAACACAGAGGAACAGAGGAGCACCGGAGGCAGCAGCAGACAAGTATCCTCTGTTTACTCCTTTCCTCTGTGTTTCAAAGATCTTACGGGGCTGAAGGCTGAGTGTTGACTGCTGATTGCTGGGTCCCTCTCAGCGCAAGAAACAGCATTGCCGCCGCCAGGACCGCCAGTCCGGCGGACAGAGTGAACGGCAGCGCCGCCCCATAGTGTTTCCACAATTCTCCCGTCAGGACGCTGGAGAGCAGAGTAGCGATGCTGGTGGAGAAATAAAACACGCCGAAAGCGCGCCCGCGGGAATCCCTGGGCGCCGTCTCGACTACGAGCGCGCGCAATACCGGACTGGTCAGCGCGTAGTACAGTCCATAGAAAGGCATGGCGGCCCATATCAGTGCGTGGCTCGGCGCCTTGGCGAAGATGAAATACGTTCCGGCAAAGATCAGGTATCCTACGGCCGCGATCCCTGCTTTCGAACGGCGGTCGCTGAGCCGTCCCGCCGGCCACGAGGCCAGCGTGTAGGTCACGTTGAAGACCAAGCCGAGCAGCGGAGCAAACTTCGGCGCGATCCCGGTGTCTTGCGCCCGCAACACCAGAAACATGTCGCTGGAGTTGCCCAGAGAAAAGACCAGCACCGCGGCCAGCATGTAATAGAAGCGCGCCGACAAATGTGCGGGTTGCCAAAATGAGAAATGGGCCTGCGCCCGCGCTCCGCGGCCCCGCGTCTCTCTGGCCAGGAACACAACCAGAATGGCGATGGTCCCCGGAAGAGCGGCCCACCAGAAGACAGCACGCAGGTTCCCGGTCCGCGACATGATCAGCAGCGCCGCCAGCGGTCCCAGGATGGCTCCGGCAGAATCCATGGATTGCAGGAAGCCATACGCTCCGCCGATTTTGTTTTTGTCCACTGAATCGGCCAGGATCACGTCGCGCGGCGTTCCGCGAATGCCCTTGGCCGTGCGGTCGGCGAAGCGAACGAGCAGAACATGCCACCACTGCGTGCTCAAGGCCAGCAACGGCTTGACCACATTGGCCAGGACGTACCCAAAGACGACCAGAGGCTTGCGGCTGGCGACCCGGTCCGTCAGATACCCCGAGAAGAGTTTGCCGAGAGAAGCAACACTCTCCGCAATCCCTTCAATCACCCCCAGGGCCGCGGGCCCGGCGCCAAGCGAAACCAGGAATGCCGGCAACACCCAGTACGCCATTTCCGTGGCCGTGTCGTTGAACAGAGACGTGGCGCCGAAGACGTAAACATTACGCCTGGCTTTCGCGGATGAATCAGGGGCATTCATTCAGATCACAGTAAGAGTATCCTGCCGGGAGCATCAACGGTTGTTAAAAAAACAGAACGGCCCCGCAGCGCGGGGCCGTTTCGGTAGTCTGTCGGGATTGGCTGAAGGCGTTGCTCGTGATGCAACCGGGCCTTGTGCGAATCCTACTCGCCAGGACTTAAGAGCGTACGCCTTAAGCCTCAGCCACCTCACGTTTGTTACTACAATCAGAACTTTTCATTGTTTTGGATCGCCCTCCTTTCCCGTGTAGCCACAATATAAAACCTCACAAATGTGGAAGTCAAGATGATCTGGGTTGATTACCTAAATTCTCCTCAACCTTCACTTTGGCCTTGCGGAAAAAAACTACCGCGCGGTCTCCAAAGCGTGCTCTTCGGCTGGCTCTGTCTTCTTCCATCCGAATAAGCCGCCAACCCAGTGCTGGAAGCGGTCAAGATAAACATAGTAGATCGGTGTGATGTAGAGCGTCAGGGTCTGGGAAAAGATCAGGCCTCCCACGACGGCAAGGCCCAGCGGGCGGCGCGATTCCGCGCCGGCGCCAAAGCCGGCCGCTATGGGCAGCGTGCCCATCAGGGCGGCCATGGTGGTCATCATGATGGGACGGAAGCGGACCAGCGCGCCCTGGTAGATGGCGTCCCGGGCCGACTTTCCCTCCTGCCGCTGTGCGGCCAGAGCGAAGTCAATCATCATGATGGCGTTCTTCTTTACCAGGCCCACCAGCATGATGACTCCGACAAACGCGTAGATGCTCAGTTCAACCCGGAACAGGATCAGCGTGAGCAGCGCGCCCACGCCGGCGGACGGCAGGCCGGAAAGAATCGTAATGGGATGGATGAAACTCTCATACAGAATTCCCAGCACAATATAGATGACCAGAATGGCCATGAGCAGCAGCAGTCCCAGTCCTTTGAACGACGACTGAAATGCCTGCGCGTTGCCTTGCAGGTTTCTGCTGATGGTCTGGGGCAGAATCAGGTCGGCGGCTTTGTTCACCGCGGTAATGGCGTCACCCAGCGAGTAGTTCGGCGCCAGGTTGAAGCTGATGGTCACCGACGGCGTCTGGCCCAGATGGTTCACCGTCAGCGGGCCAACCTCGCGCTTGAAAATGGCCACCGAGCTGAGCGGAACCAGCTGCCCGCTATTGGAATGAATGTACAGCAACCCCAGAGCGGACGGATCTCGCTGGAACTCCGGTTGCAGTTCCATCACTACCTTATATTGATTGTTGGGCGCGTAGATGGTCGAAATCTGGCGCGAGCCATAGGCGCTGTAGAGCGCGTCCTCCACGTGGCGCGGGTCCACGTTCAGGGCGGCGGCCTTGTCTCGGTCGATCTGCACGGTCACTTGCGGGTTCGCGACCTGCAGATCGCTGGTCACGTCCTGGAAGCCCGTCAAGGTGCGGACCTTCTGTTCGAAGATAGGCGCAACCTGGTAGAGCTCCGTGGTGTCGGAGCTTTGCAGGGTGAACTGGTACTGGCTCTTGGTAAGCTGGCCGCCAATCCGAATGGGCGGCGGGATCTGTAAGAACGCGCGGATGCCGGGAATCTGCGCTATCTTCGGTCTGATCTCCTCAATGATCTTTTCCACGTGTGGGCGCTTGCTCTGGTCAATCAGCCGCGCAAAGACGCGGCCAGTGTTCAAGCTGGCATTCACTCCTCCTCCGCCCACCGTGGACGTGTAGGACGCCACGTACGGATTACTGGCGATGGCCTTGGCGATCAACTGCTGGTGCGTAACCATGTCGTCAAACGAAATGCCCTGCTTCCCTTCCGTGAAGGCAAAAATCTGTCCCTGGTCTTCATTGGGAAGAAAGCCCGTGGGAATCACCTTGTACAGCCACACGGTCGCGGCCAGAACAACAAAGGAAGCCATCAAGGCCAGGAACGGATGGGCCATGACTTTTTTCAAACTCCAGTCATAGCCACGCAGCATGCCGTCAAATACCTTTTCGCTCGCCTGGTAGAGTTTGCCGTGTTGGGAATGCGCCGTGGAACGCAGGAAGCGGCTGGCGAGCATCGGCGTAAGGGTGAGTGAAACAAAACCTGAAACCAGGATCGCCACGCCGATCGTGACGGCAAATTCGTGCAACAGGCGTCCCACCAGCCCGCCCATGAACAGGACAGGAATAAACACGGCGGCCAGCGAGATGGTCATGGAGATAATGGTGAAGCCGATTTCCCGGGCGCCTTCCACCGCGGCCTGATAGGGACGTTTGCCCATCTCCATGTGGCGCACGATGTTTTCCAGCATCACGATGGCGTCGTCCACCACGAAGCCGACCGAGAGCGTCAGCGCCATCAGCGAGAGGTTGTCCATGCTGTAGCCCAGGACGTACATGGCGGCGAAAGTGCCCACAATGGACATGGGCAGCGCCAGGCTGGGAATAATGGTGGCTGAAAAATTGCGCAGGAAAAGAAAGATCACCATGACCACCAGCGCGATAGTGAGCATGAGCGTGAACTTAACGTCATTGACGGAGTTGCGGATGGAAACCGAGCGGTCGTAGAGAATGTCCAGGTCGACTGACTTGGGCATCTGTGCGCGGAACGTGGGCAGCAGGGCCTTGATGTTGTCCACTACTTCCACGGTATTGGTCCCCGGCTGGCGCAGAATGGGTAGCACGATCGAGCGGTTGCCGTTGTACCAGCTGGCCGTCTTGTCGTTTTCCACACTGTCAAAAACCGCGCCCACTTCCCCCAGGCGCACCGGCGAGCCATTCCGATAGGCCACAATCAGAGGCCGGTACTGCGCGGCATTCAGGAGTTGGCCGGTGGCCTGGACCGTGTAGGCGGTCGAGTGGCCGAACAGCGTGCCGGTCGGCAGGTTGACGTTGGCGCTTTGAATGGCGGTTTCGACCTCGTCAATCCCGATCTGATAGGCGGCCAGTTTCTTGGGGTCCACCTGCGCGCGCACTGCATATTTTTGCGCGCCGAAAACCTGCACCTGGGCCACGCCGCTGACCATGGAGATGCGCTGCGCCACGGTGGTTTCCGCGAATTCGTCCACGTCAGAAAGCCGCATGGTGGGCGAACTGAGCACAAGGTAGAGGATGGGCTGGTCCGCGGGATTTACTTTCTGGTAGGAAGGTGGCGTTGGCAGCTCGGGCGGCAACTGCGAGAGCGTTTTGGCGATCATCGCCTGTACGTCCTGCGCGGCCGCGTCAATGTTGCGGTCCAAAGTAAACTGCAGAGTAATGCTGGTGCTGCCGAGCGCGCTGGATGACGTCATGGAGTCCACGCCGGCAATCGTGGAAAACTGTTTCTCCAGCGGCAACGCCACGGCCGACGCCATGGTCTCCGGACTGGCGCCGGGCAGCGCGGCGCTCACCTGAATGGTGGGAAAGTCAACGTTGGGCAGGTCGCTGACCGGCAGCAGGCGGTACGCAAAGATGCCGAACAACAGGATCGCCGCCATGATCAACGTCGTGGTGATGGGCCGCCGGATGAATAACTGGGTGTCCATGCTGCTGCCTTTCTGACGCCTGCGCCTTTGCCCTTACGGTGCGTTCTTGATGTTCACTTTGCCACCGGGAATCACCTGCAGCTGTCCGTCAGTGACCACGCGCTGTCCGGCCTGCAAGCCGGAGGCAATCACTACCTCATCGCCCATGGAGCGCGCCACTTTCACTGGTTGCGGTTTCACCGTCAAGTCCTGGTCCACCACATAAACATAAGTCCCGTTCTGCCCGGTAAGCAGGGCCGCGGTGGGGATCACCATCGCGTTTGCCTGCGTTGCCAGCGTCAGACTAACGTCCGCGAACTGCCCGGGCCAGAGCAAGTGCTGCTGATTGTCAAAAGTTGCTTTGAGCTTGATGGTGCCGGTGGTCAGGTCCACCGTGTTGTCAATGAACGTGAGCTTGCCTTCAAACTGCTGCTTGCTTCCCTGCGGGGACGCTTTTACCTTGAGGGTCCTGGCGGCGGAATACTGCTTCAGGTCGGCCAGTTGTTGCTCCGGGATGGCGAACGATACGTAGATCGGCTCAATCTGGTTGATGGTGACCAGAATGGGAACATCATTGGCCTTGACCAGATTACCAAGTTTCACCGCCACGGTACCGGTACGGCCGTTTATCGCGCAATAAATAGTGGTGTATTTGAGATTGATTTTGGCTGTTTCCACCGCGGCTCTGTCCGCCGTAGAGGCCGCCGCCAGAGCGGTCGCAGCTGATCGCGCGGCTTCCACCTGCTGCCTGGAAACCACGCCCTCGCGCCCCAGCCCTTCGTAGCGTTCGGCATCGATCTTGGCGTTCAGCGCCTGGGCTTCGTCCCTGGCCAGCGTGCCTTCGGCCTGGCGCAGGGCGGCTTCAAACGGCGCTCTATCAATCGTGAAAAGCAGCTGGCCCTTCTTCACGAAGTCGCCTTCTTTGAAATGTACTCCCACCAGTTCGCCGGAAATCTGCGCTTTGATGCTGACGGTGGAGATGGCTTCCACGTTACCGATGGCCTGCAGTTGCAGCGGGACGTCCCTGCCTATTACCGTGGCGACCGTAACCGGAGCAACCGGTTGCTGGCGGGCCGCCTCAACTCCCTGTTTGCCGGTACAGCCCAGGGTCGAAGCCGCGAGTGCAAGCGCGCAGACCTGAAACAGTAACCTCTTGGTTTTCATCTTTGTTAAATTTTCCCCGGACCGGTTTCCGTTGGCCCCATTCAGATTCTTAATTTCAATTCGGCAGGACGCATGCCGCCAAGCCACACCTCGGCCAAAGTGTCCGCAACTTTCTTTGGATCATACCTTCTATACTTCTCCGCCGCGAAAAACTCCTGGATGAGAAGATGAGGAAATGATAAACCACCATTTGCACAAACGCCCCCGCGCCAAAGGCAAACGGTTCGGGACAAATCATCAAGAACTGTAAAGCAGCTCAACTCTCGCGGTCTCGTCCCGATCTCATGATGCAGCGGAGATCTCCTGGCTAGTCTGCCAGAATCTCAGGAAATATATAGCGATGTGGCTAGAGTAGCTATATACTATGGCTATGAGTGGTCACAAGAAGCAATTTGTTGGTATTTCTGTCGGTATTAAAGAACTGAAGGACCGGGCGTCCGAAATCATTGCCACGGTCCAACGGACGGGGCGAGCGGTGTCGATTACGAAAAACAATCAGGAAGTAGCCAGGATCATGCCGATTCCAGCCAATCCGCGCGAGCGGCTCGTGGCGGCGGGCCTTGTCAAGCCCGGGTCTAAACCGCGGCCTCTGGGTGACTTGAAACTGAGCGAAATGAATGGGGACGCGTCTGTGGCAATTGGTGCCATCATTGCGGACCGGGACGATCGATGACCGTGGTCTACATTGATTCGTCGGTAATTGTATCGATCGCGCTCGGTGATCCGCGAGGCGCGCAAGCGCTGGCGATTGTCGGCTCGCGGGACGCATACACGAGCGAACTGGCTCCGGTGGAGTGCCAGGCCGCATTGTCTTCTCAGTACGCCAGCGCTGCCGGGGGTCTTACAGCCGCCGAACAAGCGCTGAATGCGGTTCTCGGGCGACTGCAAATGATTCAGGTAACCGGAGCTATTCTTAGCCAGGCGCGAACACTGGTTCGGCGGCATCGATCGGGAATCGGATTGAGAACTCTGGATGCGTTTCACGTAGCAACCTGTGCGGAAGTGCAGGCGCAACTCGGCATGGGCACCATGGAATACGTCACCGCGGATCGCCGACAGCATAATGCATTCACGGCGGAAGGATTTGCGGGAGTGTTTCTTCCGTAGCAGGGGGGTCGCCGTGACGGCTGAAGATCCAAAGGCCAGAGAAGGAAGCCGCAGCGAAGAATTACTCGCGCGCCGGACCCATCAGACCCGTGCGAGCACCACCCGGAACCACTGTTCCGGATCGGCCCAGCATCTTTCCATGCGAAAGCCGCTTTCATGCACGAGTCCGGAAATTGTCTGGCTGGAGAACTTGTAGCTGTTCTCCGTGTGTATGCGCTCACCGGCGGCAAAGTGGAAGACGCGCTCCAGGTCGCGGACCCAGACTCTCTGTTCGCCGTTGCTCTCCAGGTGCATTTCAATGCGCGATCGGTTGGAGTTCCAGAACGCGCGGTGCTCGAAAGCTTCCAGGTCAAAATGCCCGCCCAATTCGCGGTTGATCCGCGCCAGCACGTTCTTGTTGAAGGCAGCGGTGACACCCTGCGCGTCGTTATAGGCCTCATGCAGCACATCAGCGCCTTTGATCAGGTCCAGACCCAGCAGAAGGGCGTCACCGGGATTGAGCGACTGGCGCAGTTGTTGCAGAAACTGCACAGCCTCATCCGGCTCGAAATTCCCGATAGTGGAACCGATAAACAACACCAGCTTGCGGCCGGGGAGAGACTTCAGCTCCGGCAAATGCTCCGAGTAGTCCGCGACAATGGGCTGCATCGCGAGATTGGGAAAACGGCCGTTCATGCTGGCCACCGCTTCCCGCAAGGCCGCGGGCGAAACGTCAACAGGATGGAACTCAACGCGCAACTGCCGGTGCGAGAGCGCTTCCACCAGAATGCTGGTCTTGCTCGCGTTGCCCGCGCCCAGTTCGATCAGCACCAGATTGTTGCCGGCCTGGCGGACGATCTCTCCGGCATGGGCCTGCAGGATGGCGCGCTCCGTCCGGGTGGGGTAATACTCCGGTGTGCGGGTAATCTCGTCAAACAGCCGCGAGCCCTGTTCGTCATAGAAGAGCTTGGCGGGAAGGCGCTTGGGCCGAGCACTCAGGCCTTCCAGGACCTCTTCCGCGATTGGGGTGGCGATGATCGCCGGGGCCTTAGACGCCATCACTCGCCAGCCTGATGCCGGAAAACTGCCATCTGGTTTCCGGTGGGAAAAAGTTGCGATACGTTGCTCTTATGTGCGTGCGCGGAGTGATACACGAACCTCCGCGCAGCACCATCTGGTTGCTCATGAATTTTCCGTTGTATTCTCCCAGCGCGCCCGACGCGGGCTTGTAGCCCGGATAAGGAAGATACGCGCTGGCCGTCCATTCCCAGACATCGCCAAACATCTGCAACGGCTGACGGTTGTCTTCCGTTTTTTGCGCCGGCTGCGGATGAAACTTTCCCCGCTCCAGCAGGTTGCCTTCCGGCATGACAGGTGCGGCCGCAGTCTCCCACTCAAATTCCGTGGGCAAGCGCGCGCCCGCCCAGCGGGCAAAAGCGTCGGCTTCGTAGAAACTTACGTGACACACCGGCTCGTTTTCATCCACCTTGCGCATTCCGGTGCAGGTGAATTGCCGCCCCGATTTCTCCCAGTAGAGCGGCGCCGTCCAGCCGTGGGACTGGGCCGCCTTCCATCCGTCGGACAACCAGAGTTCCGGGCGCGAATAACCGTGGTCTTCCATGAAAGACAGATACTCGCCGCACGTAACCAGCCGCGTGGCCAGACGGAACGCCGGAACAAAAACCTTGTGCCGTGGCAACTCATTGTCAAACGAAAAACCGTCCGGGGATGCTCCGACCTCGCGCAGGCCTTCTGCATACTGGCATTGCCCTTGCGGCGTCCTTACGGACGAAGACTCCGCCACCGGCATGCGCTGATACACCGAGCGCAGCGGGTTGGTCCAGAACGCGTGCTTGATATCGGTGACGATCAGTTCCTGGTGCTGCTGCTCGTGATTGCTTCCCAGTTCCATCAGTTTTGCGATTAGCTCCGGCACATCGCCGCCGAGGAGCTCTGCCATGTGCCCGTCAACGTGACGGCGGTACGCCACTACCTCATCCAGGCTGGGACGGGAAAATGTATTGCGCAGAGCTTTTTCCGGCTGCGGGCCCAGCGTGTTGTAGTAGGAGTTGAAGAGAGTCCGGAAACTTTCGTCAAAAGGACGGTATCCAGGCGCATGCTGCGCGAGAATAAACGTCTCAAAGAACCAACTGGTGTGGGCCAGATGCCACTTGGTGGGACTCGCGTCCGCGCAGGACTGCACCATCTGGTCTTCAGCGGTCAGCGGAGCCACCAGGGCTTCCGTCTGTTTGCGCACCGCGAAGTAACGGCTGGCCGGCGTTTGTGCCGGCGGCTGCTCTTTCAGCTGGCGAGCAGCGCCCAATTCAAAAACTGGCTCAAGCGACGACATCACATCTCCTGAAAGCCGGCAAACAAGTTCCAAGCATAGTACGCTTCCACGGGCAAAATTGCACTGCACTGGCATCGGATGCCACAGCAGGGTCTTTCGTCGCTTTTTGAATCGCGGAAAAACCGGCGTCGACCGGGCGCGTTGATGTATCGTCATACTATGCCTGCGGCCAGGACCATCTTCCACGTTGACATGGACGCCTTTTTTGTCTCGGTGGAAGAATTGTTTGATCCGTCGCTCCAG
>Ga0210407_10005147_pt1 | contig 10147 bp, 9 predicted proteins | sample IncBWC27MmetaG_FD_150860 | JGI IMG/M metagenome (GOLD analysis project Ga0210407, IMG submission 150860) | Forest soil microbial communities from Barre Woods Harvard Forest LTER site, Petersham, Massachusetts, United States - Inc-BW-C-27-M | ecosystem: Environmental > Terrestrial > Soil >... | reverse complement strand
ATTCACCGAGTTCACCGAGTTCACCGAGTTCACCGAGTTCACCGAGTTCACCGAGGAGGCAGATCATGGCGACGTACATCAGCCTGATGAAGTTCACCGACCAGGGTATCCGCAACATCAAAGACTCGCCGGATCGCTACGGTACGTTCAAGGCGATGGCTGAGAAGATGGGGATAACGGTGAAAGGCTTTTACTACACGACAGGACGCTACGATGCGGTAAGCATCGTGGAGGGGACGGATGAGGCCGTCACGACAGCTCTGCTCAAGGCGGGCTCCCTAGGCAATGTACGCAGCGAGACGCTGCGGGGCTTCACTATCGAGGAGGCGAAGAGAATCATCGGTAACATCCCGTAGAGCTTCGTTTAGCGCACCTCCGGTCGCGGGTCGGGCCGGGCGACCCGCGATCTGAGTGCGTAGCGCATGAGCTCGAAAAGCTCGCGCGGCACGATGCTCACTGGTGGCATCTCCACGTTCGGGTTGCCGGCACGCTGTCACACATTGAACCTGAAGTACATGACCTCCCTCCTGGACGACTCTCGCCCGCCTCGCCTACCGCCACACGATGAACATTGCTCTCGAACAGTACGCCTAGAATCGCCCCAGAGGCTCCCAAGTGGATGTCCGCTTTCGGGATCACCAGACACTATGTGTCAACGTCAGGAGTTGGCCGGGAGCGGCGGTTCCCAGCTGAATTGCCGCGATCGATCGGCTATGACTCAAGTTGACCCCGAGCAGTCGTCGGAACCTCCCAGCAGCGGTCACTCAGAATCGAGTAAGCGGACAGTCTCGGTCACCTAGGGCGCTCGCTGCGTCAGAGCGCAGCTCGAGTTACCGCTCGGCCCTAAGCCAATGATATTGACCCAAGGTCCGATGGCAGACGGGAGACACCACGTTTACCGTAACCGGGCGCATGTTTGCGCCTGCTCACATCGATCTTGCCCGCTCGGCCGGTGTTTCCCGCGCAGCTTGCCGATGAGCAGTACCACTCGCCGCAGCCAGAGCTGGTACCGCAAATCTTCAGTCAGGCAATGGAGGTACAGTCATGAAAACAGATTCAAAGATCCCAGTCCTTGAACCTCGGACGCAGGCCTTCATTGATTCCTTGGCCGCGGCGGGTGGGCCGGCACTTTACACGTTAAGTCCTGATGCCGCTCGAGCAGTGCTTGTTAAGGTTCAGGAGGTTGCCGTTGACAAGCCCGCCGCAATGATCGAAGACACCACCTTCCCGGTGGGACCTACCGGTTCAGTCAGAATTCGCATCGTCAGGCCGGAGGCCAAGGGCGTGTTCCCGGTCGTATTTCACATGCACGGGGGCGGTTGGATTCTTGGCGATAGGAACACGCACGATCGCCTGACTCGTGAGCTGGCGGTCGGTGCGAATGCCGCTGTTGTCTTCGTGGACTATGACCGATCGCCCGAGGCGCACTATCCGACGGCTATTGAGCAGGGTTACGCCTCCATTCTCTACGTCGTAGAGCACGCCCGAGAACTCAAGATAGACGCAAGTCACCTGGCTATCTTTGGCGATAGCGTTGGGGGCGATATGTCTGCCGCCCTGATGCTGATGGCCAAGGAGAGACGCGGCCCACGCTTTGCGTTGCAGGTGCTTTTCTATCCAGTGACGGACGCGAATTTCGAGACGGGCTCGTATCAGCAGTTCGCAGACGGACCATGGCTGACCAAGAAGGCGATGCAATGGTTCTGGGACGCATATGTGCCCGATGTAGAGACGCGCAAGCGTCCTACGGCGGCTCCGCTGAATGCGACCATCGAACAGTTGCAAGGGCTGCCGGACGCTCTTGTTGCCGTGGATGAGAATGATGTCTTGCGCGACGAGGGAGAGGCGTACGCACGGAAACTGTCGCAAGCCGGGGTTCGCGTAACGTCTGTGCGATACAACGGTACCATCCACGACTTCGCGTTACTGAACCCGATTAGCGAGACCCCTGCAGTTCGTTCGGCAATTGCCCAGGCAACCGCTGCTCTGCGAGTTGCACTCCACCGGTAAAGTTGATCGGCGGGCGCCGAGGAGTCGCCCGCCGATACTCTCCGAAGGACCGCTGTCTAGAAAATTGATACGCAGCTCCGGCCGGCCGGTAATGGCCGGGAGGCGACTGTCTACGCCATCAATGTGCGTTCTAGGCCCTCGCGGGTCAGTCCGGTCTCCTTTGCTAGCTGCACCATACCGCGTGCGCGGGCGATGTCGCCGAGCGCAGCCGCAATGAGCGCAGAATCATCGGGAGCTTCCTGAAGACATGCTTGAAGGTAGGCAACCATGTCGTCTTCGGATTTCAGCCAATCAGCGGCATCCCACCGGCAGAAGCTTGGCGACGCTGTTCGTCATCTGAGCTGCGAGGTGCGATCGCGACGGCGGAGATGACGGAGAAGCCGCGTGTGGCATTCGAGGCGCTGCAGGATGCAGGGAGGTCCGCTTCGTATGATCGCTCCCAGGCGACTAAAAGAGGCTATGATTTACGATTGCCACGAAGCGAGCACCAAAGGAGAACCGCCTCCATGATGCGTCTCGCCGCTATTCGGACTGCTGTACTCGTAGTGGTAGCCCTCAGCGCCTGCAAGAAGACCCCTCCTCCCGATAACGTCTGCAGCTATGTTCCGTTGCCAGCCACTTCCGAAGTTCCGGCGGGGCAGGGCGGCGTCATGACACAGGCGGCCACGGATGCCTACTTTTACGCGTTCGACGGATCCGCAAAACAGGTGGGAAGCGCGCACGTCAACGCACTCTTGCCGCTCAAGCCCGGCGAATACCAGCTGAAGGTGAACAACTCGGTCCACGTGGCCGCCGTCGAGTCAGCAACGCTGACCAAGTGTCCGGCGGGCGGCGTTTTAGTCAAGGGATCAACCGATGAGTACTACCACGTGTTCGATGGCGCCGGCAAGGAACTGGCATCGGCGCACATCGGCGCGGGCCTGTCCTTATTTCAAGGTAGCTACCAGCTCCGCCTCAACAATTCCAGGAGCGCCGCTCAAGTGGAATCCGGCACGACCGCCAACCTGACAACCGGCACAGTCAACGTCGACGCTCCCACCGACGAATATTATTATGTCTTCGACTCGGCGGGCACCCAGCTTGCCAGCAGCCATCTGGGCAAACCGCTCGGGCTGTTTGCCGGCGGGTACACCGTAAAGCTCAACAATAGTGAATCAAAGGCAGATGTGCACGCGGATGAAACTTCCAACATCCCGGCAGGCACGCTGGTGCTTGAAGGTTCGACTGATGAATACTACTATGTTTTCAACGCCGCCGGCTCACAGCTTGCCTCCTCCCACCTCGGACGGCCACTGGCCCTATTCCCCGGTCCGTACAACGTCAAGCTCAACAACTCGACGGCCACCACGAGCGTTGCCACCAGTCCGATTACCATCGGGTCCGGCTCGATCACGCTGCAAGGCTCAACCGATGAGTACTACTACGTTTTCGATCACGCAGGGACACAGCTCGCATCCGCTCACCTGGGCCGGCCCCTCTCGTTCTTGCCTGGCGATTACACCGCGAAACTCAACAACGTCTCCATTCCGGTCCGCCTGGAAGCGGGCCGCGCGAATGAAACTCAGACCGGAAGCCTGACTGTGAAATCGTCCGGTTCCGGGTACTATTCAGTGTTCGACTCGGCTGGAACACAACTCGCTTCCAAGCAGCTCAACCAACCGGTCTCTCTGCCGGCAGGAGAGTATTCGGTGAAGGTGGGAACAAATACACAGACCGTGCCGGTCACCGCAGGCCAGGCGTCCGCGGTCAATTTGTGATCGTGGATGGCTTTGAGCATCCTCGCGACCTCCGCGAGCTTGCTGTTCGGGACGTGGCTGAACACGTTGCGATAGAAGTGCCCGCCCTCCGGCAGCAATGCCGAGGTCGGTCGCCGAGCATGCGCTACTGATGATCCTACGGGTCAAATCCGGGGCCGATTTGGGACTTACTTTCACGCGGTTCCGGGAATTCGCATCGCGAGTTGCGCGTAGGTGAGCGCGCCGCAAAGACTCAGGATCCCGCCGGCAAACCAGACCCCCAGTATCAACGTTGGGGACCGGAGCAGCTGCGCGATCGACGCCGGCCGAATGTAGATGCCAGCGCCGACGATCGCTCCCACAACGATCGCGAGCACCTGCGGCCGACGTAGCTCGCGCCGAAGCTCGAGTTCCCCGAGAGAGGAGGTGTCAGGCGTCCGTGATTCGCTTGAGTCCAAAATGGCAGACCCCTCCTGTCAGACGGTAGCCCCACGGGCAGGCTCGCTGCAGTACGGGCACCGTAGTCCCTCGCCAGCCGATAACCAAGCAGGTTCTTAGCGATAAGCACCCGCATCAAGAATTCGGACATGACGAACAGCGACCTCAGTACGCACAGGATGCGCTGACTGGACCGCCCCCAGCAGCCGGAATCCGCGTGTACCACGCCGGCGGCCCGCCGTTGCGAACGGCCGCTTTCTGGCTGTGTATTCGCACATGCCTAAGGCCGCTTCTGGCCGGGAAGAGCCTGATACTCGTCACGATACCGGACATTCAGCGCGAAGAACCCAGACCCATTGCCAAAGGACGCCTCATGACCCTTCAGCGACAGTTCGATCGCTCGTTAGCGGACAGTCAGAAATGACGCAGCGGACACTCGGGCTGCACTTGCCGCTGCTCGCCTGGGCAACCATCTGGCGTGCACAGAATCAGTCCCTCGACGTGATCGCCTGATAAGATTCGGCGCAGGCGTCGCAACAGCAACAACACAGATGACCACCCCAGCGTACATCTCCGACACCGGGCGACGCGGCGGCCGACTGCTGCGAATACTCGGAGTCGGCTTTGGGATCGCTGTCGGCGTTGGCGCCACAATCGGAGGTGGCATCCTGCGGACTCCGGGTGAAGTCGCCGGGTACATGGGCACCGCAGGGCTGACCTCTGCGATCTGGCTCGTGGGTGGGGTGTACACGCTGCTGTGCAGCGGTGCCGTGAGCGAGCTTGCCACCATGCTGCCGCGCGCGGGTGGCTGGTACGTGTACTCCGAGCGAGCCTTCGGCAAGCGCATCGGATTCGTTGTTGGCTGCTGCGATTGGATGAACCAGACGGTTGGCATTGCATTTCTTGCGGTGGCATTGGGAGAGTTTGCGGCCGAGCTTCATCCGGCCCTGTCACCGTACACGACTGCGATTGCAATCACCGGGCTATCGGCGCTTTTCCTCCTGAACCTGGTAGGCCTCAGGAGCGGCAGCCGGACGCAGAGCCTCACCAGCCTGGTCAAGGCGCTGGCCCTGATCGCGCTCGTAATCGGCTGCTTCTGGACCTCGAGCAGCGCGGGCAGTTCCGGGGCGACTCACCTGCGGACGCACTCGCCAGGATCGCTGCTGGGCTGGCTCCTCGCATTCCAAGCCGTCGTCGTTAGTTACGATGCCTGGTACACGCCGATGTACTTCGCCGAAGAGGATCAGAATCCCACCAGAAACCTACCACGCTCCCTGGTCGCCACCGTTATCTCATGCGCCGCCATTTACCTGCTGATCAATGGCGCGCTGATTCATGTCTTGGGGATGGAACGATTGCAGCTTGCCAAAGTGCCCGGGGCGGAAGCCTCGCTGACGGTATTCGGCAATTATGGCAGACAGATCTTTCTAGTGATTTCCATCATTACGGTAATCAGTAGCAACAACGCCACACTCCTGACCGCACCGCGTGTTCTCTATGGCATGGCACGTGATCACCTCCTGCCGCGCCGTCTGACTTCGGTCAATCAGGGTGGCACTCCAGCTTGGGCTCTGTTTCTCTGCTTGATCGTCAGCATCGCGCTGATCTTTAGCGGGACGTTCGAGACACTGATCGCGATTGACTCTGTAATCATAGGTGCGATCTACGTTTCGGGCTTTGCCTCGCTGCTGGCGCTCCGCAGGCGCGAGCCGAATTTGGCGAGGCCCCATAAGACGTGGTGGTACCCGTGGAGCACCGTGTGCGCGCTTGTAGTTTCCGCGGGCTTCCTATTCGGAGCTGTGATCGGCGACCTCAGACACAGCCTATTCACGGTCGTTCTTGTTGTGTTGAGCTACCTGGCTTCGCGCATGATCGTGCGCACCAGCGGCGAGGTACCCGCGTCCGTCGGAACGCCCGCACCGCCCGGCCAGTGAATGTCGGCTATCTGAATTCTTGCGAGGTGAGCGCGGCCGCCCTCAATTGACCCGGAGCCGCCGGTCGGGAATGGCTGCTTCCGAGTGGGCCAACCTCGATCACCTTGCGTGGCCTGCTATGGAGCGCCATGATTCACTGGCCGAATTTCTTCTGCACCTCTCACCCCGTCTTTCGTTAGAGCGACTTTGGGAACGATGAGTTGAGACTCCATGAACCAAATCGACGCCGACGCATTCAACGAATTCGAGCGGCGCGGCTGGGCCGCCAATAGTACCGAGGCGTACGATCGCGTATTCGGCCCGATAACGCGTCGGGTCGTCGACGAGCTACTCGACGCGGCTGGCGTCGTTAGCCAGACGCGGATGCTCGATCTCGCGACAGGCCCGGGATACGTTGCCGCCGGAGCCTGGGCACGCGGCGCTCGGGTGCTTGGGGTCGATCGATCGCCTCAGATGCTCGATAGGGCTCGGCAAGTCTACCCGGAGATCGACTTCCAAGAAGGAGATGCCGAAGAGCTTTCTCTTCCCGATGCGAGCTTCGATGCAGTCGTCGCCAACTTCTGCCTGCTTCATGTCGGCCGGCCGGAAAAAATGCTCTCGGAGATAACCCGCGTGCTGGTCCCCCAAGCTCGTACGGCGCTAACGGTCTGGGGTCCGCCCGATCGAGCACGCCTTTTCGGAATCGTACCCGAGTCGCTTCGCGCCGCTGGCGCAACCACTCCCGCGGAAATTCCGGAGGGTCCCAACTTCTTTCGCTTCTCGTCGGACGAGGCATTCTCGCAACTGCTCGCATCCGCGGGTCTGTACGAGGTGGCGGTGCGCACGATTGAATTCCGACACCACATCCCAGATATCGCGCACCTCTGGAACGGAATGTTGCACGGGGCGGTGCGAACGACCGCCCTTCTTGCACTCCAGAGCGCAGAAGCGCGCGAGCGCATTTACATGGAGTTCGCTCGTCTCCTGGAGCCCTATCGAGCTGGCGGCGGATTCGACGTTCCAGTGTGTATCAAACTCGCGTCAGCGCGAAAGGCTTAGACGAGGCCCGACTCCCGAATGACCGTTACGCGGCGAATTGGAACCTCCAAGCGAACGGCCGGTTCTGGCCGATACCTGCCGCTCCGTTCGTTGCAAGTTATTGTGACCGTCTGAATCGCGACCGCGTGTAGAGGAACAGCAGTGCGAGCGACGGGTACATCAGAAAACTCGGTTCAGTGCCCAGCACACCGCCGGTCACCCAGGCCGGTCCCTGGAACGATGCGTTCAGCAGGTGATCGACTGGTACGACACTGCCGTTTTTCGTTCCAATGACGAATAGCTGCACGTAATCGAATGAGACATGATAACCCACGGCCAGCCACAGGGTTCCGGTGCGCAAGACGCTATAGCAGGCCCAGAGTCCCAGGGTGACCAGTGTAATCACGTCCCACACGTTCTCGCCTTGCTTAAAGAAGTAGTGATCCGCGGCGAACCAAGCTGAGATGAGCACCGCGGCAGGCCAAAAGCCCAAGCTCCTCCAGAGCGTCTGCAGAAGATAACCACGAAACAACAGTTCCTCCGCGACGCCAACCAGAGCGCACGCGCCTAGCCATGCCAGGGCACCCGACAAAATCTTTGAACCGTGCAAGGACAACCCGTGAACCGTCATCCCTCCGAGTGCGATCATGCCCAATGCGACCGCTCCGGCATTGACGACACCGATGGCAAAGCCCTCCCAGTACCGCGCTCCGAATGCCTCGCGCACCGGCAGGCCGTATGAGTCGACCCTTCGGTGCTCGTATCGCTCGAAGATCCAGGTGAGCAGCAGCGCGGTCACAAGGTTGATGGTCTCGAAAAATACAACCGTGCCCGGCGAGAGCCCGCGCACGCGTAGTGCGCTCGCGACCCGCTCGAGCACCGGCCCGAGAAACCCAATCTGCAGAGAGCAACCAAAAGGCCAAGGCGGCGTACGACAGGGCGCACACAATCGGGCGCAGCCTGCGGTCGGTCCCGACGAATAGGTTGGAGATGAAACCTGGCTTGGACGAAGTGGCAAGCAAGCGGCGCTCTCCTGTTTATGTTGTCCATGGTACACGTGACTGTGCGCGACACTCGCGCACGCCAAACGGACGCCCAGGCTAAGGCTCAGCGCGACGGCTTGTGGAAATCCACGCAGTCGACGTGGATGATCGCTTCTGGCCGGAAGTGAGCGCGGTGCCGATGACTCCGCTCTCGCGGGCCAGACCGTCGCTGGGATCCACTGACCCACATCGTTTGACTATGATGGCGATACCGCGGTGCCTGTAGCGCAAAGCTGCGGACGGAGAGTTTAGCCATGGCCAGTCACGAAGGTGGATGTCTGTGCGGGAAGGTTAGGTTCCGCGTCGCCGCAGCGGCCATCGACACCGGTTACTGCCACTGCCGCATGTGCCAGCGCAACACCGGGGCGCCGGTCGTCGCGTGGACGACATTTCCGGCTGCGAGTTTTTCCTGGACGGCAGGCTCGCCCGCCACGTACGTGTCCTCCCCGACGGTACAGCGGCAGTTTTGCGCAGAGTGCGGAAGCTATATGGTCTTCCGGAATGAGGACTCCACAGAGGTGAGCGTGAACACGGCCTCACTGGACGAACCCGCGTCGTTTCCGCCACGGATGCATATCTTCACGGAGAGCCGGATTCCGTGGTTCCACACGCAAGATGATTTGGCCCAGCACGTCGGTTACGGACCATTCCGGACAGCTGGCAACGACTAGCATCGGCCGCTGGCAATTTCCATCTCCCCGATCGCGTCTTGAACGACGTGGACTGGTCGTTCTTTAAGAGAGCGGCGTCCGCTCTGGGCGCGCTGACCAGCGCGAGCAGATGACAGGTCATGGCCGATTGCGCCACACCGTGAATGGGCATTTTCTAACCAAACCTGCAACTCTTGAGCGTCCGCTACCGGATAGCGAAATTTCTAGCGGTAGAGATAGTTCACACCGAACCGTCTATTGACCCGCAGGGCTGAAAGGCTTCATCAGTCTTTGGCTCCCAAGCTGCTACCCCCTTCGCCCGGGCCGAAACGGTTTATGACTGTTAGTTTGCCGTGAGCGAGCTTCGACTAAGGCCCGCTGCGCCGTGCAGTACGCGCGTTCCTGGCCGCGGCGAGGGCATCAGCCTGTGCCAGCGCCCCAGCCAAGGTGTCCTGCACGCAGGTAGCGTAGTTCGGCGGATACGAAAGGTCTTGCCGTCTGGCAAGCTCGCCGCAAAGGTGCCGGGCGATCGTGTCTAACCGCTGGCGCGCGATGCGCGCTCCTTCCAGCGTCGACAGGTCGAGATCGGAGAGCGACACGCTTGCACCGAGTGTCACAGTATTGAGCACCGTCATATGGGTCTGTCTGAGCGCGTCGATGTGCCGAAGCGCGTTTGCCACCGTGCTATCCACGCACGCGCCGAAGGCCGGCTGCGAGGAGGGTTCGCGGCCGCCGCCACTGTCGGCGCAAAGGCGCTCTGCCATAGTGTGCAGGCGCTCCCGTGCCAGGCGCATGCCTTCCGGGCTCGAGAGATTGAGGTCTGAGAGCGATACGTCTGCAACGCTGCTCACGGTCGTTGTCGCAGGGCGCTGATCCGCAATCGTGCCAACGGGCACAATCCCAAACAGCGCCATCAGGATGGCAGCTCCGGACGCGGTGTGCCGGCCGCCAAAACGGCCCGACAGGATGGACTGGGTATTCATATGGCAACCTCCGTTGCGTATCCCCACATTTCAGTGGTCGACGGCTCTTCCGGCGCGGGAACTCCCACTTTTTGGGCGAGTTCGGTTGGCCAGCGAACGGCACCCGGATAGAGTCACTCAATTGATACGCGCCAGCGGGCTGCGGGGTTTCACCATAGCCGCGAAAAAGTGGTCTCAACCCTGAAACTCGGTGATCGTCTCGCGCGTATAAACCCCTGTGACGCGCGAGAATGGCTACGCTACAAAAGAACGATGAACGACACCCTGTCAGCCGCCGCGATCGGTGCGATCGCCGGCTATCTCATCGCGCGGCACTGTCCCGAGATCGAATGGCTG
>Ga0210407_10005146_pt1 | contig 10149 bp, 6 predicted proteins | sample IncBWC27MmetaG_FD_150860 | JGI IMG/M metagenome (GOLD analysis project Ga0210407, IMG submission 150860) | Forest soil microbial communities from Barre Woods Harvard Forest LTER site, Petersham, Massachusetts, United States - Inc-BW-C-27-M | ecosystem: Environmental > Terrestrial > Soil >... | reverse complement strand
GTCGCGCCTCGCCTCGTCGATCTCAACGGGATCGTGGCGAGCATCCACGCGATGCTCCAGCGGCTGCTCGGCGAGACCATCAACCTGGTGACGGTCACCGCGCCGGATCTGGGCGGAGTGAAGGCCGACCCCGGCCAGATGGAGCAGATGATCCTGAACCTCTGCGTGAATGCGCGCGACGCGATGCCGGACGGCGGCCGCCTCACCGTGCGCACTGCCAACGTGGATCTCGACGCGGCCGCGGCGGCGCGGGAGTGGACCGACGCGCGCCCCGGGCCCTACGTGATGCTCGAGGTGAGCGACACCGGCGCGGGCATGGATCCGGAGACCCGCTCGCACCTGTTCGAGCCGTTCTTCACCACCAAGGAGCAGGGCAAGGGCACCGGGCTCGGGCTCTCCACCGTCTACGGCACCGTGCAGCAGAGCGGCGGGCACATCTCGGTCGAGAGCGAGGTGAGCCGCGGCTCCACGTTCCGCGTGTACCTGCCCCGGGTGGCCACCCCGGTGGTCGCGGCCGAGGCGCGGCGGGTGGAGGCGCCCGCGCCCCGTCCCGCCGCCGGCGACGGGCTGGCCGCCGGGCGCGGCGAGACCGTCCTGCTGGTGGAGGACGCGCAGCGGGTGCGCGCGGTGGTGCGCGAGATCCTCGAGATGAGTGGCTACACCGTGCTCGAGGCGCACCACGGGGCCGCGGCCCTCGAGCTCTCCAACCGGCACGCGGGGCCGATCCATCTCCTGGTGACCGACGTGGTGATGCCGCAGATGAGCGGGCGCGAGCTGGCCCAGCGCCTCTCGACCTTGCGCCCGGACTTGAAAGTGCTGTATATGTCCGGCTACACGGATGACGCCATCGTCAGGCACGGCGTGCTGGCCTCGGGCATCGCGTTTCTCTCCAAGCCGTTCACTCCGGACGCGCTCGCGCTCAAGGTGCGCGAGCTGCTCGACGGGGTGGGCGCCGGCGCGTCGGTCGCGCCGGGCGGGCCCCGCTCCCGCTAGAGCCGCCGGACGCCCCGCGTCCGCTTCCCGATGAGCGTCCGCCCCATCCGCGTGCTGGTCGCCAAGGTCGGCCTCGACGGCCACGACCGCGGGGCCAAGATCGTGGCCCGCTGCCTGCGCGACGCGGGCATGGAGGTCGTCTACACCGGTCTGCACCGCACCCCCGAGGAAGTGGTGGCCGCCGCGGTGCAGGAGGACGTGGACGTGCTCGGCATCAGCATCCTCTCCGGCGCGCACCTCACGCTCTTCCCGCGCGTGCTCACCCTCATGCGGGAGGCGGGCGCGCTCGACATCCGCCTGGTCGCGGGCGGGGTGATCCCGGACGAGGACGTGCCGGCGCTGCGCGAGATGGGCGTCGCGGAGGTGCTGCTGCAGGACACTCCGCCCGAAACCATCGTCGCGCGGATCCGCGACCTTGTGGCGGCGCGCCCCGCCGACTGAGCCCATGCCCTCGCTCGATCTCGCCGCGCTCCGCGGTCGGCGCGGCGTCGATCTGACCGTCTGGCCTCCGCGCTACGATCCCGCCTACCGGCCCGCGGCGGACGCGGCGCACTGGCTGCCCGAGGTCGAGTGCGCGGAGCCGGCCGCGCGGGACGCGCTCGTGCTCGCCAAGCTCGGGCGGCAGGTGCGCCACGCGTGGGAGCGCAGCCCGTTCTACCGGCGCAAGTGGGAGGCGGCCGGAGTCTCGCCCGACTCGCTGCGGACCCTCGACGACCTCGCGCGCTTCCCGGTGGTGCAGAAGGCGGAGCTGCGGGCCGCCCAGGCGGCCGCGCCGCCCTTCGGCGACTACCTCTGCATCGAGGCCGCGGACGTGGCGCGCATCCACGGCACGAGCGGCACCACCGGGCGCCCCACCGTCTTCGGCATCGGGGCCGACGACTGGACGCGCATCGGGGAGGCCCACGCGCGCATCCTGTGGGGCGCGGGCATCCGTCCCGACGATCGCATCCTGATCTGCTCGTTCTTCAGCCTCTATCTCGGCTCGTGGGGCGCGCTCGCGGGTGGCGAGCGGCTCGGCGCCGCGGTCTTCCCCTTCGGCGCGGGCGCCCAGGGACAGACGCTCCAGGCGGTGCAGTGGGCGCGCGACCTCCGCCCGAGCGCGTTCTACGGCACGCCGTCCTACGCGCTCCACTTCGCGGAGACCGCGCGGCGGGAGGGCATCGATCCGGCGCGCCTCGGCTTCCGCGTCCTCTTCTTCTCGGGGGAGCCCGGCGCCGGCATCCCGGCCACCCGCGCCCTCATCGAGGAGACCTTCGCGGGCGCGTGCGTGGACATGGGCAGCATGGCCGAGATGACCCCGTGGATGACCAACGGGGAGTGCGCCCACCGCACCGGCATGCACCTCTGGCAGGACCTGGTCTATACCCAGGTCTGCGACCCGGAGACCTTCCGGCCCCTGCCCTACGGCGCCGAGGGCACGCCCGTGTACACTCACCTCGAGCGGACCTCGCAGCCCATGATCCGGCTGGTGTCGGGCGACCGCGCGCGTTGGGTGGACGACCCGTGCCCCTGCGGCCGCACCTACCCGCGCCTGCCCGACGGGCTCTACGGCCGCTTCGACGACATGATCATCGTGCGCGGCGAGAACATCTATCCGAGCGCCATCGAGGACACCCTCCGCGCGATCGACGGCTTCGGCGGCGAGTTCCGGGTGATCGTCTCCCGACGCGAGGCGATGGACGAGCTGCTGGTACGGGCCGAGTACTCCGCGGACCACGGGGCGCGCCTCGACGCGCTGCGGACCCTGATGCGCGAGCGCCTGCGCGGGCGCCTGGGCGTGCACCCGGTGGTGGAGCTGGTGCTGGAGGGTACGCTGCCCCGCACCGAGTTCAAGGCCCGCCGGGTGATCGACGACCGCGACCTCTACCGCCAAAGCCTCGAGCGATGACCACACGCCCAACGCGAGCCCCCGGCACCGCGCGCGAGGCAGTTCGGATGAGCGCTTGCGCGAAGGAGCAGAACTGCCAAACCGAAATCATCCACATCAAGGCAAGCTGAAAGGCACGACATGTTTGACCCAGAAGCGCTCAAGCGACTGGCCGCCGAGAAGGCCGCGTGGGAAGCCAAGGAGCTGGCCGAGTTCCTCGCCCGCCAGCCGGAAGCGCGTCCCTCGTACCGCACCGGCTCGGGGCTGTCGGTGCAGCGGCTCTACACCGCGGAGGACATCGCGGGCGCGCCGACCGACAACATCGGTCTGCCCGGCCGCTACCCCTACACGCGCGGGCCGTATCCCACCATGTACCGCGGCCGCAACTGGACGATGCGGCAGATCGCCGGCTTCGGCACCGGAGAGGACACCAACGGCCGCTTCCGCTACCTGATCGAGCAGGGCCAGACCGGACTGAGCGTCGACTTCGACATGCCGACCCTGATGGGCTACGACTCCGACGATCCGCGCTCGCTCGGCGAGGTGGGCCGCGAGGGCGTGGCGGTCGACACCCTCGACGACATGGAGGCCCTCTTCGCGGGCGTCGACCTCGAGCGCATCTCGGTGTCGATGACGATCAACCCCACCGCGTGGATCCTGCTCGCGATGTACGTGGCGCTGGCCGAGTCGCGCGGCTTCGATCGGAACCGGCTCTCCGGCACCGTGCAGGCCGACATCCTCAAGGAGTACGTGGCCCAGAAGGAGTGGATCTTCCCGATCCGCCCCTCGATGCGCATCATGCGCGACATGATCGTGTGGAGCGCGCGCCATCTCGCCCGCTACAACCCCATCAACATCAGCGGGTATCACATCTCGGAGGCGGGGGCGACCTCGGTGCAGGAGCTCGCCTTCACGATGGCCAACGCGATCGCCTACGTGGAGGAGGTGACGCGCGGGGGGGTGCCGGTCGACGAGTTCGCCCCGCGCCTGGCCTTCTACTTCGTCGCCCAGGCCGACTTCTTCGAGGAGGTCGCGAAGTTCCGGGCCGCCCGCCGGATCTACGCGCGCCTCATGAAGGAGCGCTTCGGGGCCACCAAGGCGGAGTCCATGCGCCTGCGCTTCCACTGCCAGACCGCGGCGGCCACGCTCACCAAGGCCCAGCCGCTCAACAACGTGATCCGCACCGCGCTCCAGGCCCTCTCCGCGGTGCTGGGCGGAGCTCAGTCGCTCCACACCAATGGCATGGACGAGGCGTACGCGATCCCCTCGGAAGAGGCGATGAAGATCGCGCTGCGCACCCAGCAGATCATCTCGCTCGAGACCAACGTGGCCAACGTGGTCGACCCCCTCGGCGGCTCCTACTACGTGGAGGCCCTCACCAACCGGGTGGAGGCCGAGGTCCTGGCGATCCTCGCCAAGGTCGACGCGCTCGGGGGCACCATCAAGGCGATCGAGGAGGGCTTCTTCCAGCGGGAGATCGCCGACTCCGCCTACGACTTCGCCCGGCGCAAGGCGGCGGGCGAGCAGCCGGTGATCGGCGTGAATACCCTGGTCGAACCGTCGGAGCCGCCCCCGATGCCGATCCACAAGGTGGATCCCGCGGTGGAGGCGCGCCAGATCGGACGCCTGCGCGAGACGCGCCGCCGCCGCGACCAGGGTCTGGTGGAGCGCCTGCTCGACCGCCTCGAGCGCGAGGCGCGCGAGCCCGCCACCAACCTCATGCCGGTCACCATCGAGCTGGTGAAGGCGCGCGCCTCGCTCGGCGAGATCGCGGCGCGGCTCCGGCAGGTCTGGGGCTCGTACGTCGAGCGGCCGGTGTTCTGATGCCGCCCCAGCCCTTCCGCATCGACGTTCCCGACGCGACGCTCGCGGACCTGCGCGAGCGGCTGGCCCGCGTGCGCTGGCCCGATCAGGCCCCCGGCGCCGAGTGGGCCTTCGGCACGAGCCTCGCCTACATGAAGGAGCTGGTCGCGCACTGGAAGGATCGCTACGACTGGCGCGCCCACGAGACACGGCTCAACGCGTTCCGCCAGTTCACCGCCCGGGTGGCCGGCGTCGACGTGCACTTCATCCACGAAGAGGGCCGCGGGCCCCGTCCGCTGCCGCTGCTCCTGTCGCACGGCTGGCCCGGCTCGGTGTGGGAGTTCCACAAGATCCTCCCGATGCTGACCGACCCCGCGCGCTTCGGCGGCGACCCCGCCGACGCCTTCACGGTCGTCGCCCCCTCGCTGCCCGGCTACGGCTTCTCCTACGCCCCGGGCCAGGCCCGCTTCGGGGTGGCCGAGATCGCCGACGCGTTCGCCGCGCTCATGACCGACGTGCTCGGCTACGCGCGCTTCGGCGCGCAGGGCGGCGACTGGGGCGGCTTCATCACCTCCCGGCTCGGGGCGAGCCATCCGGAGCGTCTCGTCGGCATCCACGTCAACCTGCTCTCGCTCCGCCGCGACATCAAGCCGCCGCCCGATCCCACCGCGGAGGAGAAGGCGTATCTCGACGACCTCGCCCGGTGGCAGCGGGAGGAGACCGGCTACCAGTGGATCCAGGGCACCCGGCCCCAGACCCTGGCCTTCGGGCTGAGCGACTCTCCGGCCGGTCTCGCGGCGTGGATCGTGGAGAAGTTCCGGGCGTGGAGCGACTGCGGCGGCGACGTGGAGCGGCGCTTCACCAAGGACGAGCTGCTCACCAACGTGATGATCTACTGGATCACCGGCGCCATCAACGCGTCGTTCTGGCCCTACTACGCCCGCTTCCACTCCCCGTGGCCGATCGCGGACGGCCAGCGCATCGAGGTCCCGACCGGCTACGCCGCGTTCCCGAAGGAGATCGTCCGGCCGCCGCGCGCGTGGGCCGAGCGGATGTACAACATCCGGCGCTGGACCGTGATGCCCTCGGGCGGGCACTTCGCGGCGATGGAGGAGCCCGCCGCGCTCGCCGATGACCTCCGGGCCTTCTTCCGGGAGTACCGCTGAGCTCGACGCGGCGCGCGTCCCGGTCGGTCGCGGTCGGGCTCACGCTCCTGGCGGTGATCGTCGCCGCCCTCGGGGCGTGGGCGGTGCTGATCGAGCCGGGATGGGTGGTCACGCGCGAGACGCGGCTGTCGATCCCGCGCTGGCCCGCCGCGATCGGCCCGCTCCGGATCGTGGCCCTCTCCGACCTGCACACCGGCGCGCCACGCGTCACGGTGGCGAAGCTCGACGAGATCGTGGCGCGGGTGAACGCGGCACGCCCGGACCTGATCGTGCTGCTCGGCGACTACGTGATCCACGGGGTGATCGGCGGCCGCTTCGTCGAGCCCGAGCGCACCGCCGCGGCGCTGCGCGGCCTCACCGCTCCGCTCGGAGTCTTCGCGATCCTGGGCAACCACGACTGGTGGTACGACGGGGGCCGCGTGGGGCGGGCGCTCTCCGAGGCGGGCATCCGGCTCCTGGACGACGCGGCGGTGCCGATCGAGACCCGGGGCGGCCCGCTGTGGATCGCGGGCGTGAGTGACCTCTACACCCGCCCCGCCGACGTCGGCCGCGCCCTCACCGCGGTGCCGGAGGGCGCGCCGGTGATCGTGCTCACCCACAACCCGGACGTCTTCGTGCGCGTCCCGGCGCGGGTCCTGCTCACCCTGGCCGGCCACACCCACGGCGGCCAGGTGAACCTGCCGATCGTGGGCCGCCTCATCGTCCCCTCCGAGTACGGCGAGCGCTTCGCGATCGGCCACGTCCGCGAGGACGGCCGCGATCTCTTCGTGACGCCGGGCATCGGCACCAGCATCCTGCCGGTGCGCTTCGGGGTCCCGCCCGAGATCTCGGTGCTCACGGTGGACCGGTGAGCCCGCTAGCGCGCGGCGCGCGCCGGCGCCTCCTCGCCAGCTGCGGCCCCGCGGCGGGCGTCGCCCTCGTGCTGTCGGTGGCCTTTCTGTGGGGCCTGCTCGCCGGCTCGCGCGCCCGCATGGGCGACCTCCTCTTCGCGGCGCGCCCGGCGCAGGCGGCGCGCTCCACCGTCATCGTCGGCATCGACCAGAAGAGCTACCAGGCGCTGCTGCCGCGCCACGGCCCCCTCTCCGCGTGGCCGCGCACGCTCTACGCGCGGGCCCTCGACGCGCTCGGGGCGGCGAGCCCGCGGGTCATCGCGTTCGCGATCTTCTTCGACGCCCAGCGTCCCGAGGACGCCGAGCTCGCGGAGGCGATGCGGCGGGCCGGCAACGTGATCGTCCCGGTGGTGGCCCAGGGCCCGCGGGCCTTCGATCCGCGGCCGGGCGTGGCCCAGGAGTTCGAGACGTTCGTGCGCCCCGCCGAGACGGTCCGCCGCGGGGCCCTCGACGAGGGGCTCGCCAACGTCACCACCAGCCAGGACAGCGTGGTGCGGAGTCTCCCGCTCCTCCTGCGGGCGGGCGCCGAGGAGGTGCCGAGCCTGCCGCTCACCATCGTGGCCCACTTCACGCGGCGCCCGTCGGTGCTGGACGGCGCCCCCACCCCGGGCCGCGTGCACGCGGCGGGCCGCGCGATCCCGGTGGCGGAGCGCGACACCATGCTGATCGACTTCCTCGGCCCTCCCTCGGAATCCTCCCAGGGCGGCTCGTTCCCGATCATCTCGTTCGTGGACGTGCTGGAGGGACGGTTCGATCCCGCCGCGATCCGCGATCGCATCGTGATGCTCGGCCCCACCATCCGCGGGGTCGACGAGCACGCGACGCCCACCACCGGGGACACCCGCATGTGGGGCGTGGAGATCCTGGGCAACGCGGTGGAGACCGTGCTCTACCAGCACTTCCTCGTCCCCGCCGCCCCCACGCTGACCGTGGCCCTGATCGTCCTCATGGCCCTGATCGCCGCGCTGGTGGTGGCGACGTGGCGGCCGCTGCCGGCCGGGCTCGCGGTGGCGGGCGGCCTCGCCCTGTACGGCACCGCCGCGGCGGTGCTCTTCGAGCGCGGGCTCGTCCTCGACCTGATCTACCCGCCCGCCGCGCTCCTGGTGAGCTTCGCGGCCGCGCTGTCCTCCCGCCTGGTGATAGAGCAGGCGGAGCAGCGGATCATCCGCGAAGCGCTGGGGCGCTATCTCTCGCCGGCGGTGAGCCAGTGGGTGCTGGCCGACCCCGATCGCCTGCGCCTCGGGGGCGAGACCCGCGAGATGACGGTCCTGTTCAGCGACCTGCGCAGCTTCACCACCCTCGCCCACGCGCTGCCCCCCGCTACCCTGGTGGCCCTCCTGAACCGGTACCGCGCCGAGATGGCCGACGTGGTCTTCCGCCACGACGGCGTCCTCGCCCAGTACGCGGGCGACGCGATCGAGGCATTCTGGAACGCGCCGATGGACCAGGCCGATCACGCGCGCCGGGCGTGCGACACCGCGCTCGACATGGTCGCCGCCCTCGACGGGCTGCGCCCGGTCTTCGAGGCGCGCGGCTGGGCCCACCTCGATCTCGGGGTCGGGATCAACACGGGCCAGATGGTGGTCGGCAACATGGGCTCGAAGGATCGCCTGATCTACACCGCGGTGGGAGACCCGGTGAACGTGGCGGCGCGGCTCGAGGGGCTCTCGAAGGAGTACGGGGTGCGCGTGGTGGTCGGCGAGGCCACGGTGGCGGCCGCCCCCGACGCGTTCACGTACCGGCTCCTCGACCTGGTCGCGGTCAAGGGCCGCGCCGAGCCGCTCCGCTGCTACGAGGTGGTGGCACGCGCCGGCACGCTCGGCCCCGACGCGCTGGGGAGGCTCGCGCGCTATCACGAGGCGCTCGATCTCTATCGCGCGCGCCGGTGGGAGGAGGCGCTGGGGGCGCTCGACGCGCTCGCCCGCGATGGGCCCGCCGACGGGCCGATCGCGCTCTACCAGCGGAGGACGCGCGCGCTGCTCGCCGAGCCGCCGCCCCCGGACTGGGACGGCGTCTTCGTGGCGGAGTCGAAGTAGCGCGCTACCGGCGGGGCGCGGCCAGCTCCAGGGCGGAGAGCGGCACCGTCACGGGCGGGAGGACCTGCGGCCGCAGGTCGGTCACGCCGGCCTGGCCCGCGCGGGCGGTGCGAGGATCGGGCGCCCCGGCGGTCGCGTCCATGATCTGGATGATCTCGGCGCGCAGGCCCTGCCCGTGGCGCGCCACCCCGGTCCGCTCGTGGCGATAGGTCTCCACGCCCTGATGACGGCCCACGACGGTGAGGGTGAACGGGCCGTCGGCCACCGCGGCGAGCGTGACCACGAAGGGCCCCGCCACGCCCGCCGGCACGTCGATGGTGCGCGGACCGTCCGGCGCGGCGGTGGTGAGCGAGCCGAACACCTGGTTGACCTCGATGCCGGGCGGGACGAAGCCGGCGAGCCGGACGCGATCGGGCATCGTCACGAGCGGCAGCACCGGCCCCGACGTGGAGACCTCGAGCGTGCTGCGGTTCACCGCGAAGCTCTCCTTCAGGACCGGCCGGCCCGGCGCGAGGGTGGCCTTCTGGCCCGGATCGAGGTGCGCGGCCGGCCCCGCCGGCCCGGTGACGTCGAGGCCACCCGCCCGCGTCCAGCAGACGAACGTGCCGCCCTTGTCCTGCTGGGCGCCGATCAGCCCGTCGTGCGCGGTCGCACTGTACGCGTTGGACTCGAGGGTCAGCGTGGCGCGGCCGCCGAGCCAGCCGGCCACCCGCGCCCACACCGTGCCCACCGTGACGAGCAGGCCGACCCGCGAGGCTTCGCGACCGTCCATCTGCGCCTGCCGCACCGTGACCTCGGAGGCCGGCTCCACCGTGACCGTGCTCCCGTCGAGGAAGGTGATGAGAGCCCGGCCGTCGGTCCCGGTGACCACGCGATCACCGACCGCGAGATCGGCGCCGCTCGCCGCCGCGGCGGGCCGGTCCGCGCCCGCGCCGACCCGCTCCACCGGCGCGCTGAGCACGGTGAGGGTGGCCGCGGTCGAGACGCCCCCCGCGCGCTCCTGGCCCGCCGCGCGGGTCGGGCCGGCCAGGAGCGCGAGGAGCGCCGACCCGGCGAGCCAGCCGATCGTGCCGGTCATCGGTCCCATACCCCTCGGTGTATCATGGCGGTCCATGAAGCTCGGCTTCTCGTTGCCCACCGCCGGCGCGTGGGCCACCCCGGAGAACCAGATCCGCATCGCGCGCCAGGCCGAGACGCTCGGCTACCACTCGCTCTGGGTCTTCCAGCGCTTGCTCTACGCGCTCGAGCCCAAGAACGAGTACCCGCCGGTGCCGGGCAAGACGTGGCCCAAGCCCTTCGAGCGGGTGTTCGATCCGATCGTCACGCTGGCCTACGTGGCGGCGGCCACCTCGCGCATCCGCCTCGGCACCAGCGTGCTGATCATGCCGTTCTAC
>Ga0210407_10005145_pt1 | contig 10150 bp, 8 predicted proteins | sample IncBWC27MmetaG_FD_150860 | JGI IMG/M metagenome (GOLD analysis project Ga0210407, IMG submission 150860) | Forest soil microbial communities from Barre Woods Harvard Forest LTER site, Petersham, Massachusetts, United States - Inc-BW-C-27-M | ecosystem: Environmental > Terrestrial > Soil >... | reverse complement strand
CGCTGATGCGTAGCCCGGTCACCGCCAGAAGTCCAAGTAGGCAGTGGTACGTCCAAGGCTGCAGGCTGTGCGTGGTGGGCATGCTTTTGGCGGCTTCGAGCAGTTGGTGGATCTGCTCATCGGAATAGAGGTATGGCTTGGGACGGCTGTGGCGATACGGCAGCAGTCCCTCCGGAGGAATCTCGGTCATGGGGTCCGTAGCACTCCAGTAGCGTGCGAACCCTCGCACCACGCTCAACCGTGCAGCCCATTCCACCTGCTGTACGTGCTGTGGTTTCGTGGCCCATTGCAAAGCCAGCGCGGTAGTGATCTGCGACGCGCCCGCTTGTTCGAGAAACGATGCGAACTCTTTCAGGAAACGTGAATGCTTCTTCAGTTTGAATCCCAGGCCACGCCGTAGGACCAGGTAGTCTTGAATCGCTTCCTTCAGAGTTTTCATTGCGCACCTCCCGGCCAGGGGAGCGCCAAGGTGCGCAGTGCAGCCAAGTCCACCTTGGCATAAAGGGCCGTTGTGTTTGGACTCCGATGGCGGAGCAGTTCGCCGATCTCGTCGAGAGAAGCGCCTTTCCGAAGCAGATCGGTCGCTAGTGTGTGGCGGAACAGATGGGCGCCTTTGCGGACCGAATCGATGCCAGCGCGAATCAGCGCCCGTCTGACGATCGTGGAGACTGTGATGGAGTGTGCGAAACCACGAATCGGAGCTCGATGTCGGAGAAAGACACGACGGCCGACACAGCGTGGACGGCCAGAGCGCAGGTAGATTGCCATGGCTTCACCAACGTCGGCCGGCAGCGGCAACTGCGTCCAGCGCCCACCCTTGCACCGAATGGTGATCCGACCGTTATCCCAATCGATGTCATCCAGGCTCAGCGCAACGATCTCGCAGGCCCGCAAACCCAATCGGGCGAGCAGCAACAGAACGGCATAGTTACGCTTTCTATCCGGAGTGCCACGCTCGCACCGATCGAGGACCCGTTGGACTGTGCCAGCAGGCAGGAACTTCGGCACGGTGGAAATTTACTGGTTTCTCGACTGGGCTCAGGTGCGATCGCCAGATGGCTGGCGCTGGTTTCTGCTTGGCCTGGTGTTCGGGCCGCTCGCCGCGGTGTTCAGATTGCCGTTTCTGCCAGAACCCTGGCACAGGCTGGTGTTTCGATCGGGCGTTTTTGGAACACCAGGGTCACACGTCTAAAGCACGGCTGTTACACAATTTGGGCAGGAAAAAAGATTAAAAAAAATCGGACCGAAGCCGAGGCCACATCGTCAAAGAGATATCCCCGTTACGACAGCGGGCGCACTCACCCCTATTACCCAATTGCGCCCGCTTGTTTTCCCCGAAGCGCGCTCTCTCAGCTCTTCAGCTCCACCGCGATTGCCTCTTCGGACTTGTCATCTGGATACGTCAAGCGGTGATGAGCGTCGTTTAACAACACTGCATCACTACTGGACTCATTTCTTCTCGGCCCGTCCTCTTTGTTGAAACCTTCAAAGGGTGGAAATCATCAAAGCGCGAAAGGCAAAAAGGCGGAGGGTGTCCCCGGAGGGGACTCTCGCCGCCTTTTCGACAAGCCGGAAAAGTGTGACACGAAGTAAAACCACGTCGTTACGAAGTTAGTACGAATTCAAGACCACGTAACTACCCGGTCAGAATTCGAGGTTTGCTTTAGAAGGGGCACCCTCGAAAATGAAAGCCTAAACTTTTGCGGGGTCTGCTTAAACGAGCGTGCGAAGTAAACCACGTACAACCAGGTGACGCGAAACGTCACGACCAGGCCATTACCGGGCGTTACTCTCTGTTCCGCGTTGCAACAAACGTCGGGTGTTTTCCTGATTGGTGGTTTGCGTACTCCCAAGGGAAACTGCAATTAGGGTTTCAGAGTGAAGTGGGACGAACAAAACGGGTTCCTACTCACCCGGACGAGCGTGGTCCGCAATGCACCCGAAGAGTCCGGAGTCTATGGCCTTTACAGCCCGGACAAATGGATATATATCTGCCAAACGTTCAATATTCGGAGGGCCTTGCTCGATTATTTGAGCGGCCGAATACCCTACGTTCTCCAATGGCAGCCGAAGTATTTCGTTTTCGAGTGCCTTCACTACAAGGAGCGGAGTGCGAGGCTTAAGGAGCTAGTTGCACGTCACCAGCCCGTCGCCAATCGCCTCTACAGATTTAGGTAATGCGCGTTTGGTCAAAATATTCAGCCGACGTTTTAGCGGGCACCCGAGATAGTCGCCAAAGCATAGGGCCGCGGGTCTTCTATCATGGATCTTCGACATGCGCGACACCGGCAATTGGGCACGCCTTTTGGCCTTTGTAACAGGACTCGTTAATCAGGAGCTCTTGCTACAGAATGAGTACCTAGCCGCCGAGAATCGGATACTGAAAGCACATCTGCCGTCCAGACTGCGGCTCTCCGATCCGGAGCGGTTCACGTTGGCCGAGATCGGGAAACGACTGGGACGCAAACGGCTCAAGCACGTGGCCTGCACCGCCAAGCCGGATACCATCCTGGCTTGGTATCGACGGCTCATCGCCCGCAAGTTCGATGGCTCCAAACACCGTACCTATCCTGGCCGACCCCGTCTCGAAACCGCCATTGAAGAGTTGGTTGTTCGCTTCGCTCGCGAGAATCCCGACTGGGGCTATGACCGCATCGTCGGCGCGCTGGCCAACCTGGGCCATCACCTTTCGGACCAGACAGTCGGCAACATCCTGCGCCGCCACGACATCGCGCCCGCGCCGAAGCGGAGTCAGACGACCACTTGGAAGGAGTTCATCCGCCGGCATATGGACGTGCTGGCTGGAACGGACTTCTTCACCGTGGAGGTGCTAACCTGGCGCGGCTTGGTTACCTACTACGTTCTATTCTTCCTGCATCTCCAGACCCGGCGTGTCACCCTAGCAGGCATCACGCGGCACCCGACCGAAGAGTGGATGACGCAGATGGCCCGCAATGCGATTGACGAGGAATCCGGATATCTGCGCCAACATCGGTACGTGCTCCACGACCGCGATACGAAGTTCTGCCCTGAATTCCGGGAGACCCTGGCCGCACGAGGTGTGAAGTGCCTGCGACTGCCTCCGCGCAGCCCCAATCTGAATGCGTTTTCGGAGCGGTGGGTCCGTTCGGTCAAGAGCGAATGTCTTTCCAGGCTCATTCTGTTCGGCGAATGCTCGTTGCGGCGCGTCCTGACAAATTTCTGTGAACATTATCACGCCGAGAGGAATCATCAAGGCAAAGACAACAAGCTGCTGTTTCCTCGGTCAGCTCTACCGGAACCTCCCGGTCGGGGACGGTTCGATGCGACGAGCGGTTGGGTGGGCTGCTCAAATACTATCGCCGAGCGGCGGCTTAGGGGTGGGTTCGCAATTCCAGATGCTGGGATTCTACTGGGCCGGCTTTCTCTGCCCTCTGTTGGCGGGTCTGAAGCTGACGATCGAAGAGCAATCGTCGTGGTGGCGTGTCCTGTTGCCTTTTTGGGTGGTCCTGGGCCACAACGCTTTGTACATAGCAGTCGGATTCGTTTGGTTCTTTTTTGCCGGCGACGGCGCAGTTGGAGAAGAAGAAATGGTCCGCCAAAACAATGGCCCGTACGCTTACCAACTGGCGGCCATGTTATGTTTTCTCGTTTTCGCCGATAACCTGCTCGGGCGAATCGAGGGAACTCGGGAGACCACGTGGTTGTGGCTGAGATCAGGCTGGTGGGTGCTGATCGTGGCGTCCGGTGTTCTCAGCGCGGTGTTCCAGCTTCTGTTCTGGTCGGCAGTAGTACCTCCGGGCAATCGCCGAACCTGGGAAGAGTAATGCCCGGTGCGAGTCCCGAATTCCATCAACGTCAAACACTGCACTGGGCATGATGGTGTCGATGAGTTATTTGACCGTACGGGGATCGCGGTAAGGCAATGCACGGGAGGGCGCCGAGGTCAGGTCGGAGCCCTCACACACACTCCGATTCGGGGGCGTCCTGCCGTGGCGAGAAGGAACCCTCCAGCGGTTAGGTCGCCAATTCTACCAACGTGGCAATTTGCGTCATTACGGGCGTATATATGTCAACGGTTCCGTTGACCGCACGAATGGAGACAATGAGCGCGTAGCGGGCGGCGCGGTCGTATCGCTCGTGTGCTGGATTCTCTTTCCACCAGCCGCCAATTGGATAAACGCCGATGGCTGATCTTCGGGCAAGCTCCGCCGCTGTCCCTCGCCAGTAATCGGAGTGAACGGACCCCAGGTTCCTCAAGCGAGGTCCGAGAAACCAATCGTCGGCGCCGGCGTCAATCGCTCCGAGTTCCTCCTCTTCAGCAACGGCCGCGGCATTGATGCGCGTGCGGAATGTGTCGAGGGATTCGAGAGACTTCTTAACTGCGAACCGAAGTCCGTATGAGGCGTATCGATGCCGCCGGAGCCAACCCCGCTCGCCGGGATTGGGTTCAACATAGTAAGAAAGGGTCACCCGCAATTCCACTTCGGTTTCACCAAGCTGCTCCAATTCCGTCCGCGGCCACGGAAACTGATGGAGATTCATGTGTCGCGTTTTGATGGCACTTCCATCCTTCTGAAACGGCTGGAAGCTGTCTTCCGCGATTAGCGTCAAATCATTGGTTGCGCTCAAAACGGCGCGGTAGTAATCGGGCACACCGTACCCGTATTTCCGGAGAAGAACGCGTTTCTGTTGCTCCGATCCGGCCGCATCGAATTGTTGTCTCATCGCGGGCGTCCATTCGGCCGAGTGGATAATTAAAGCGCGGATGGTCTCCGGCCATCGTTGCGGCAATGCCGCCATGATCTTGCCCGCCAGGTTCGCTGCCAACGCCGTCGCCGCGCTGGCGTCCCGAAAGATGTCGAAGTGCCGCGTCGTGGGGTCTCGGTAAGTCGTCAGGAGACCGAGGTCATCCGGACAATCCATCTAATCCCCCAGAGCCGCCCAGTTTCCGCCTTCGAGTACGATGTCCGGTTTCAGGGGCCACTTCTTTTCCCACGGCACGGACGTGCGGCTGGTTGGACACAAATCTCCTACTGGAGCTACCGCTTCCCACCCTTGATAAGTCGGATCGGTGATGAGAATCTTTTCAGTGAAGGCCCCCACCGTGATCGCGTTCCACGCCTGGGCCGGGTTTTCGATCGGTTCGATCTCGTTGCGAGCTGGATACCCGGCTCGGGACAGGCCCTCGCGAACATTGCCAGCGGAAATGAGGATCAGGCGCCGAACAGTTTCGTCGCCGAAACAAAGTTGATCCACAGCGGCGGACCATGACGAGGGGCGTCCGCGATTTGTTCCAATGTCGCTCGTGACCGCCATGCAGACAGCCCGGCGACGTTCCGGAGCCTCAACCTCGGCCCGCGAAATCGACTCGCCCGTGATCGCTCCATAGAGCTTCGGTTCATTTTGCCCCTGATCCGGGAGTATTTTCACCGATTCCAGGCGATGCGTGAGCGCAACGCGCGCGTTACTGGCAAACAGGGGAATGAGATCGCCGTACAACGCCGAGCCCGCCATGTTCGTGCCATGCCCATTGATGTCGCCGCTCGTCCAAGCCGGGTCGTATGCCTGGACGTCGCCTGGATCGAGAGCAACTGAAAGGAGAGGGTGGGCCTGGGTTACGCCGGTGTCGAGTACACACACCGCGATCTCGGCGTTTTCCGGGGCGTCAACGCGGGCCGCGAGATCGGTGGCGAGCGCTGCCTGCTCTACGTTGGACCAGCGCATGAACTGAGCAGGGGTGTCCCGCGCGCGGCGAATCTCGGCAATCGCATCCGTATTGACGAAAAGGCGCATGATCGTGATCTCGCTGCCGTAGATCAGCCGCACTTCACGATCCGGGAACACGAGCTTTTGCGGCTGCGCCAGGATTTCGAGATATTCGACGGTGATATCAAAGCTGTTCGCATGACCTTCGCGAAGCCAGATTTCCCACCAGATTGGCTCGGCCGCCGCTGGAAAGAGCGCCTGATCGTCCGTGTATACCGACCGCACCGCCGCGAGCGCAACGCTCTGAATGCGCGCAACCAAGGCTTCGTTCTTCGGTTTGCCGGTGCGTGTATTTTCGTCGCGGTACTCCTCAACTTTTTTGAGAAAATGGTCCGCAGCGGTATCCGGAACAAAAACCGTCGCGGTCGCCGGTGAATTCACTGACGCTTCCCGGAGTGCGACAAGTTCAATGTGCTTCTTACGATTCTCCAGCCGCTCGGCTGCTTCCTCCGATCCCGCTGGTATCGCGAACTCAAGATAGACTCCAGGAGTACCGGCAAGAAGATCTGGATCTCGCTCCGTACGCTGCGCCGCTGCTGCGGTCATCGCTGCGGCCAGAGCGACACGCATCGCATCAGCATGCACAGCCCGTTCGCGTTGAGGCAGCGGACGACCGCGGGGCCGGAGCTTCGTTGTATACGGCTCCGCCTTCCCGCTTCCTGCTAAATAGAGGTGCGGGCGGTCGCGCGGCAGTTCAGGCATTTAGTGGGATGCTGCCTTTCGTTCGTGAACCGCAGCGATCAGACCTTCCGAGGTGATGCGCGTCGATCCCCCCAGAACGGCCTTTTTGGCAGCCTCTTCGCTGGCACGAACCAGTTCAGCCTGGCTCAATCCCTCGGCTTCCGGCAGGATGCGGGTCCAGTCGATATCGGTCGTCTGGAACATCGCCAGCTTGCGCCGCAGGATTTCCTCGGCAAGCTTTGAATCTGGCAGCTTGTATTCGATCACGTCATCGAATCGGCGGAAGAGTGCTCTATCGAGCAGTTCGGGATGGTTGGTAGCCGCAACAATTAGGCTCTGCGAGGTGTCTTTTTCAAGCAACTGCAGAAACGAATTCAAAACGCGCCGGATCTCGCCCACATCGTTTGACTGGCCGCGATGCGTGCCCAAAGCGTCGAATTCGTCGAAGAGATACACGCCCTGAGTCTGACGAATCGCTTCGAACACGAGGCGCAGCTTCGCGGCGGTCTCGCCCATGAATTTCGTGATCAGACCTTCGAGCATGATCGTGAAGAGCGGCAGATGCAATTCGCCGGCGAGCGCCGAGGCTGTCATCGTTTTCCCGGCGCCGGGAGGACCGAGAAAAAGGAGCTTGCGGCGCGGACTCAGGCTGTGTTCACGGAGCCGCTTTTGCTGCCGCTGTTCGAGAAGCACGCGCTTCAGGCGTTCGGCCAGAGTCTCGGGCAAGGCCATGTCGCTAAATCGGATGGCTGGCGTCTGGACGGAGAGCAGGCTCGCGAGTTCACCGCGCGGCTCAAGGACCACCAGTTGCCCGGACCGGCTCCCGACGGCCGATGATCGCCGCTTCGATTCATCGATCAGATCGCGTAACTGCTGTGCGACCGCGACATGTCCGAGCCGCGCTTCGTGCGCCGCCGCCTGCATGGCGATAGACAAGAACTCCTTGTCGTCGCCCTCGAGGTGACTCTTCAGGAGAGCGATCATGTGTCGGGCGGCGCTCATAAGCTCTCCCGTTCGATTCCCAGATGGTCGCAGGGGGCATCGGCGAGATTCTGTCGAACATTGAGATAGCGCTCAGTGGTCAGTATCGATTCGTGCCCAAGCGACATCTGGATCTGTTCGAGAGGCGAATGGCCGCGATGGGCGAGTTTCGCAAATGTGCGGCGCAGATCGTGAGGAGCGATTGTGATTCCCAACTGCTCGGCATAGCCCCGAACGATAAGGTAAACGGCCTGCGGGCTCAGGCCCTTGCCGAGTTTACCGTTCTGAGCGATGGCGCGAAATAACTTTCCGCTCCGTATGTCGGCGGCCTGAGTCCACCGATCAAGGCTGCCCTTCGCCCATTTGGGCATAGGTACGTTCCGGACGCGATTACCCTTCCCTTCAATACCGACGATCACCCATCTCCCGTCTCGCTCGTTTACCCTATCCCCCGTGAGGCTCGCCACTTCGCCGCGATGGAGACCACAGCCTAACAAAAACGCGAGTAGGGCGCGATCCCGCTTTCCACGGAGACTGTCTCGCGAAGGTAAATCAAGCAGCGCGCGCGCCTGCTCGGGCGTGAGCCAGGTTCCCAACCTAGCGCCTTGCTGGCGGCGCCCTTTTACATCGTTAATCTTGGCAGCGGCTTCATGCGAGAGAATGCCGTTCAGGGAGGCCTCGCGAGCGAGCTTACGGAGGACTGTGAGGTGGAGATTTACTGTCGATGCGGACACGCCTCGCGACTCCAAATGAACGCGATACTGCTGGACCGTTTCTCGGTTAAAGATTCTGGATTCAGAGCGCTCCGACCAACGCCGGAAATCGTCGAGGGCGGTTGTGTAAGCGCGCCGGGAATGCGGCGACGACACGCTGTCGATGACAAGGGCGCGGACGCGAACCCATCCCCAAACAGGAGGCTGATCGCTGACGGAGGTGATCGGAACCGGAGCAGAACTCATGGTGTTCTCGGGTGCGCCAAACTGCTTTCGATAAGACACTTTATCATAAGTACTCTCACGGGACGCCTACCCCCATCGTGGCAAAGGGGAGAGAAGGAGCACACGTCGCCCTAGATCGGCGGCTCTCTCGGACGGGCGTTAGAGCGAAAAATGCTTCGACTGCGAGATCAACGTTCTGCGATTTTGAACTTATACTTATTGATCCCCAATCGTTTGATTTTTGGGCTCTGAACGAGAATCTGAAAAGAGCATAATTTCACGCGGCTTTCCGCAAGACGAGGAATTCGGTTTTCAGGGCGGCCAACCTCTGGGCTTTCAATAATAGGTAGTGCAGGTTGGTGTAGCCTCGGCCGCGCCGGAGAAGGGCTTTGATGTTTCCGTTAATGGCCTCGACGACTCCGAAGCGAACCGGCACGCGGCAGTAGTTCAGGATGCCGTCCAGGTGATCGAGCAGCATCTCCGCCAGCTTCTGAAAGGGTCTAAGCCGCTGCCATCGAAGTTGATCCATCCAACGCTGCAGGTAGCGCACCATCGCACCTTCATAGCGGTAGGTCCACAACCGGTCCAGACTTTCTTTGAGCAGATAAGCTTTCATCACGCGGCGGTTCAGCGCAAAAAGTCCGTTGAGTTCCTGCCGCTGGCGTGACTCCAGATTCACCCAGCGCGTCAGCAGCAGCCAGCGTTTGCCTTTCACGATTCCGCGCATGCGGCCACCCTTGCGGAAGAACTCGGCCCGCCGCACTTCATCGACGGCCTGGTTGGCGTGCTGCATGATGTGAAACTTGTCGTAGACGATGCGGGCCTCGGGAAGCCAGTGCTGGATGCTGTTGGTGAACGCGGGCCACATGTCTACGCACACCGCCTTCACGCGCAGTCTTTGGAACTGGCTCAACTCCTGGCCCAAAAAGGCATCCAGAGTTTCCTGCTTCCGATCCCGTCCAAACCAGAGCGGCTCGCCGGTTTCCAGATTGCTGACCACGGTCAGGAACTTCGTCTTCTTACCTAGATAAATCTCGTCCACGCCCATGTGCCGCAGAGCAGGCTTTCTTCTCTTCCTATTCCAGCGCTCCAGGCATCTCAGATCGATCGCACGTACGGTGCTGGCTGCCAGTCCGAACTGCCGGGCCACCTGGCGGGCGGCTGCCGCATCGCAGGCCAATCCCACGGCATCCTCAAAATCTTTGCTGAAGGGCGCCTTCGCAGGCAACTGCGGCACTTGCTCTGTCTTGAGCCCGCACTTGGGGCAGCGGACCCGGTAATACTCAACCATCACCGTGGTCTGGTACTTGCGCCAAGGCAGGTCTCGCACCTCGCGCTCCCGCACTTCTTCGATCTTGGAAGCTTTCCCGCCGCATCCCGAGCAGATCAGCACCCTGTTGCCTCGCTTCCGCCGCACCCACAACCGCAGCTTTCGCGTGCGCTCGTCGATCTCATGCCGGTAAACCCGGTACCCCGGCCAGTCCAGAATCCTTGTAAACTCGCTCTCGGTCAATCCCGCAGAGTTTAACCCACTCCTTCACATTCCTGCTCAGAGCCGATTTTTGAATCGAGAGTACGTGTCGGAATACCGAGCTTAGACGCAGCACCCGTGCGACCCGATATACAGCCGTGGCTTTCCGCCAGTGCGGCTTCAATCATCTCTTTCTCTTGTTTATGGAGGATGTCATTAAGCGCAAATGCCGGATCTGCAATTCCTCGGGAGGTCGAGAGCTTGAGCCAGGTCTCGTCTACAGAACAACTGTCGCCATCACTTAGAATGACGGCTCGTTACATGATATTTT
>Ga0210407_10005142_pt1 | contig 10153 bp, 8 predicted proteins | sample IncBWC27MmetaG_FD_150860 | JGI IMG/M metagenome (GOLD analysis project Ga0210407, IMG submission 150860) | Forest soil microbial communities from Barre Woods Harvard Forest LTER site, Petersham, Massachusetts, United States - Inc-BW-C-27-M | ecosystem: Environmental > Terrestrial > Soil >... | reverse complement strand
GTCGGCCCAGCGACGTACAAATCGCCGCTCGGATGAAACGCCAGGTGATAGGCCGCAAGCGATGGCTCCAGCGTGGCGAAAACAAAAATCTCACGGCTCCGGCTGATCTTGAAAATCGTTCCGCTGCGATCTCCCACGTACAGATTCTCGTCGCGGTCGAAGGCAATTCCCGTGGCCACGCCCATGCCTTCGGCCCATTGCTCGGCCCGGCCGTCCTGCGTCACGCGATGAATCGTGCCATCGTTGCGGCACGACACAAAGAGGTCGCCGCTGCGCGAAACCGCCAGCCCAGACGGATTGATCAGCGAAGTCACAAACGGCTTCACGTTGTAGTTCGCCGTGATTTTGTACAGGGAAACCGGGACCCGCTGCCCGCGCGGACCGCTGAAGGTCACGTAGATATTGCCATCCTGATCCACCGCGGGACTCGCCACCGGATGCAGATTGTCCGCAATCTGCAATCCCACTGCAACGGCGGCCGGCTGGCTCTCCTGTTCCGCAAGTGTGACCCGCACTGCTCCGCCGCTCGCGCCTTCCGGCACGCGCACAATCAGCCGGCTCTCGCTCGCCAGCATCAAGCCGCCTTCCGCGTCGCCGAAATTCACCACCGGACGTGCGCCGTTGCGCGACGCAAATCCGCTTCCGTAAATCGCGATTTCGCCGCCGGGAATGGCGGCGCCAGGCGTGACTCTTTCGATGCGCGGAATACCGGTTTTTTCTGCCGAGGACCCGAACCCAAATTTCATACTAAGCCAAAGTGTAGCGCGACGCGCAGCAGAATGGCAGCGTAGACCCCCGCCGCCCAGTCATCCGCCATAATGCCCCAGCCGCCCGGCAGCTTCTCCAGCCGGCGCAGCGGGAATGGCTTCCAGATATCGAATACGCGAAAAAGCATAAATCCCGCCAGCAAGTATTTCCAGTTCACCAGACTCAGCGCAAAGAATATAGAATAGAGGGAGAAATCGTAGTGTTCCGTAAGCCGCGGCAGCGCAATCGGAATCAGCGGCAGCAGCAGCGTTAGATGCTGCCCCGCGACTTCGTCAATCACCACGAATTGCGGATCCTTGACGCCAGCGTACGCAGCGGCGCGCGAGCTGCTCCACACTCCGATCGCCACCAGCAGCGCCAGCACGACGCACGCCACGATCAGCGGCAGAATCAGCGTCATGTCTTGAGGGTCCGCGCCGGGCGGCAGGAAAATCCGCCGCGTCATCATCGCGTCGGCCAGCGGGTGCGGCGAAAAGAGTTCGCTGATGGACCCGGGATGCAGAAAAAATGCCGCGGAGAAAAATGCCGTCAGCACGCCCACCAGCGAGCCGAACGTTCCCGGCGCTTTCGGGATGTACCCGACGCCGAGCGCCGTTGCCAGCGCCAGCGCCAGCGTAGGCTTTTCGCCCCTCGCGGCGGCCGCCGCCGCTTCCGCGGGCTGGTCAGTTTTGGGAGTCATCTCGCTCAGGCAAATCAAGGAAAATCGTCTTGCGTCGGCCGTCGGCCAGCTGGTCTTCGTCGAAAATGGGGTCCGAGACCACGTATTTCTCCGAGGCCCACGCTCCCAGATCGAGCACCCGGCATCTCTCGGAGCAAAATGGAAACTCACGGTTGCTGTCGGAATCGACAAGCGTCTTGCAAATGGGGCAATTCCGAATCATGCCGCTTTCCCTCTGCTAGATATTGAGGGACCAGCTTAACCTAAAACGCGCAGCGGCGCTCCTGTAGCGATGCGCGTAAACTGCTGTCCCGGCGCTGCCCCCGCAGCCGCAGCTCGGGCCTTGGTCTGCGGCAGAATCTCCACCACGCGCCCGATCAAATCGTACGCGTCCGACTTCGCGATCTCCACGCGCGTCACGTCGCCGATCGCCGCCGCTTCGCCGTTCTTCAATACGATATCTGTCAAATACAATTTCCCGTCGATGTCTGGCGCCATGCCTTCGAGCCGCGCTTCCCACACCAGCGGATGGTCCTTGGACACCCCTTCGATCAGCGCGACGTGGGTCTCGCCGTGAAACCGCCGCAGCTTCTCGCGCGAAATCTTGTTTTGCATGGCCATCAGCCGGTTGCGCCGGTCGCTGATCGTTTCGGGATCGACTTTGCCGTCCAGTGGGAAGCTCCCGGCATTGTCTACGTCCGAGTATTCAAACACTCCCATCCAGTCCAGTTTCGCGGCGCGCACAAAACCGCACAGCTCCTCGAAATCCGCTTCCGTCTCCCCCGGAAAGCCGACGATAAACGAGGTGCGAATAGCTACGCCCGGAATCGTCGCACGCATGCGCTCCAGCAGTTTCAGAAACGCGTCGCCATGCGAGCCGCGCTTCATTCGCGCCAGCATGTTGCGGCTGGCGTGCTGGAGCGGCATGTCGATGTATTTCGCCAGCCGCGGCCGCGCTGCAATCGTATCCAGCAGCTTCTGCGCGACGCGATTTGGGTACGCGTACAAAAAGCGCACCCACAGCAACTCATCCACGTCCGCCAAACGGTCCAGTAGTTGCGCGAGCCCGTCTCGCAAACCCAAGTCTTCTCCGTACGATGTGGTGTCCTGCCCGATCAGCGTGATTTCGCGCGCGCCCGCTGAGGCGAGATTCTCAGCTTCACGCACCACCGACTCGAAACGCCGGCTGCGAAACGCGCCGCGCAATTGCGGAATGATGCAGAACGTGCAGGGATGGTCGCAGCCTTCGGCAATTTTGATGTACGCTGCGTGCTTCGGCGTGGTAATTACGCGCGGCGTCAGATCGTGATACAGAAACGCGGGCGGCTGCGCCGGCAACAGGCGCAGTTCGCCTTGCACTGCCTCCAGAATGCGCTCGACCTCGCCGGTGCCAACCACCGCATCCACTTCCGGCAGTTGCTCCAGGATTTGCGCCCGATATCGCTCCACCAGGCAGCCCGCCACGATCAGCTTCTTCGCCGCGCCAAATTTTTTGTGCTCGGCCATCTCCAGAATCGTTTCGATGGATTCTTTCTGCGCCGGTTCGATGAAGCTGCACGTGTTAACCACCAGGATTTCGGCTTCGTCCGCGCGCGGTGTGAGTTCATACCCTTCGCGCTCAAGAATACCCATCATCACCTCGCTATCTACGAGGTTCTTTGGGCATCCCAGGCTGACAAATCCGATCTTGGTCATAGTGATAAATCTGCGCCTTTACGCAATTCTCTATTGTAACAGACCCGGCGACGCCTCTATGGCCAGCGCTTGGTGGCAGGTCAGCGTGAGCGCAGCGCAGCGCGTATCTGCGCCAGCAGCGCCCGCAATCGCGGCGCATCGATACTGGCCCCGCCGAAGCGCGCGAGCGCGTAAAGCTGCGTAAATTCCCGAACCGCCGGAGCCACCGCCGGCTCGCGCAGGGCTCCTGCAAACTCCAGCGGCGTCTGCGCTTCGCCACGCCGGAAGCCGTAGCGTCCCAGCAGGCGCTGCAGCTCTGCATATAAAACCGAAGCAAACTGCACCTGCGCTGCCGGACTCCCCGTCCGCATCCGCAGAGACAGCCGCAACCGCCGGATGGCCCGGTCCAGCCACCCGAAACGCAGCGACATCAGAAACACTACCAAAACCACCGGAATCAGGAAGCCCAGCGCTTCGTGGCGGAACTGCCATCTCTGCACCACTCGCACGGTATTGCGGCGAATTCGTTCGATCTCCGCGCGTATCGCGTCGCCCCAGCTGTGCGAGCCCCGCTGCAGGGTTTGCGCCAGCGCTACCTGGTGCGCAAAGTCGTAGCTGATCACCCATTCGTTCCAAGTCAACTCGAACCAGTCTAGGTATAGATTCAGGCGCGAGAAGAATCCCGTAGCGGCATCCGGCGCCGCGGGCGTCGGATCAAACACCATCCAGCCATTTCCCGGAAAGAAAACCTCCACCCAGCTATGCGCGTCGCTGGCGCGCACAATGTAATCGCCTCCGAGGCTATTGAATTCCCCGGGCAGAAAGCCGTTCACTTCCCGCGAAGGAATTCCCAGCGTGCGCAGCATCACCGCCATCGACGAAGCAAAGTATTCGCAATTTCCGGCGCGCGTCTCGAAGAGAAAATGCGGCAGCGGATCATCGCCGGGTTTGCCGGTAAGGTTGAGCGTGTAATTGAAGCGTGTCCGCAGATACGCTTCGATGGCTGCGCTCTTGTCGTATGGCGTCGCCGCTTGTGCCGTAATCGTCCGCGCCAGCTCGCCAATCCGCGGATCAATTCGCTGCGGCAGTTGCAAGTACTTCTCGATGACCTCGCCGGAATAATTTTGTCCCGCCGCTCGCAGCGCGGAAGCGTTGGTCGGCGCAAAACGCGACAGCCCGGAATACCGTATCGCCGAGTAGTTATGGAACGGATTGAAGACCGATCCGGTGGCGTCGCGAATCAGGTAGCTGCGCCGCGGCGCTCCGAAGTTGCTGGCCTCGCCCGTAAAATTTCCACGCAACCGCAACGGCTTTCCAGCAACGAAAATGGCGTCCGTGGCCACCGGCTCCATGAGCACCGTGTATTCCATGACGCGGGCCGGCGTCGCTTCGTGTTGCAGCGGTTCCGCCAGCAGAATCCACCCCTCGCTGTTTGGTGCGAGCGTCTCGCCGCCTCTTTCTGCGGTGATCCACCGCCGCCCGTCGAAATTTGCCAGCGCGATCCCGCGCCAGCGCAACCGGCCGTCCGGAATCGCCCTCCCCGTTTCCACGCGCATCACCACGGCCGAATTCTTCTTGATTTCGCCGATCTGCCCCAGTTCCACCACGTCGCTGAAGCCGGACATCAGCGAAGGATTCAGGCTCGTGCGCCCCAGGTAACCCGCGCTGATGCGTGGGAAAAAGAAAAACAGCACGCCGCCGATGGCGATCGCGCCTAGCGCGGCGCTGATCGTGGACCAGCTCAGCGCCCGCGCCAGCCGCCGTTCCCGGTCGGGCTGCGCTGCCAGCGGAGGCGTTACCGCTCCTCTGGCGCCTCGCCGCAATTCCATACCGCTGAAAGTGGCCGCCGCAAAGAGCAGGTACACGAAAAACAAAATCAGAAACGCCGTGTCCACCGTTAGAACCGTCGATGCCAGGATTGCCGCGAAGGAAAGCATCGCCAGAAACAGCGCGTCCCGGTCCGTCGTGGCGCTGTAAAAGCGCACCAGCATCACGAACAGCAGAAAGTGCACCGCGCCGATCAGCGCAGCGTACAGCGGCGGATTCGCCGAATTGGCCACGAACATTCGCGAAAACAGAAAAATATCCACGGGAAAGAAAAACAGGTAGCCAATCACCAGCCAGGTCGCCAGACGGGGAGAGATTTCCGCTGGATAGCTGCGGAGCATGCGGTGCCCCTTGTACAACACCGCGGTCGGCGCCAGAAGGGAGGAAAACAGATCGAGCTTGCCCGTTGCCACCACGCACGAAATCGAGCTCAGAATCAGGAAGAACAGAGATGCACGAAAAAAGCGCTCGGCGGGCAGCGGCTCGGCAACGGGCGGTGCGGAGGAAGAAGCCATGTCGGAAATTCCATCGTAGCATCGCTCGAGCTTCCGCGGGAGGCAGGCGTGCCTAACGATAACCCATGCCACAGGCGGAAAACCTGGCCACCGCCTGCTATTTACCCCGATCCTGGCGGGTCGGCGAGTTCTTTTCGGCCTTCACGCCGGCCAGCGCGCTGGCTGCGACTTTCCGGGTCAGGTTCGAGATGGCAATGGAAGCAAGATTATCGAGCGGCAAAATCTTCGCGCCCGCGATTCGGCCCATCTTTCTCACTCCAATGAGGAAGGGAAAGATCGTGATGTCACGATAGGTCACCGCGTGGCGCACCTTTCCAAGCGGCTGCAACTTGAGTGGCTGGTCGTTTCCCCCAGGCAGTTGCCGCAACGATTGCAGCAGTTCCTCCGCCGGGTTCTCATTCACAGACATCGTAGGAAAGTGCCACAGTTTCGAAACCAGCGTTGGCACATGGTCCGCAGCGCCCGCCGAGTGGCTTCCCTCATCTTTTTTTGGCGGCGCTAGCAGCAGCGTCCGCCCTCTCGCGTCGACGAAAATTGCCGCCGCGAGCGTGACCGCCACAGGTTCGCGCTTCTTGCGCTTCTCCGGAAGCATTTCCGCGATGCCCAGTTTTCGCCCTTCGCAAAAACTGGCCACCGGACAGAGCAGGCACTGGGGCGAACGCGGCGTGCACACTGTCGCGCCAAGCTCCATCATCGCCTGGTTCCAATCCCCGGGCGACCGTGCATCCAGCAGCGAATCCGCTATCTGTTGCAACCCCTGCCAGCGCCCAGGCGCGCGCAAATCCCCGCCAATCGCGCCTAGCCGCGCGAGTACCCGGGCCACGTTGCCGTCCAGCACCGCGAGCTTCTCTCGGTAAGCAATGCTCAGAATCGCTGCCGCGGTGTAAGCTCCGATTCCCGGCAGCGCCAGCGCCTCGTCCAGTTTCCGCGGAAATTCGCCGCTACGCTCGCCACCCTTTTTCGCCACAATCTGCTGCGCAGCCCGCTGCAGGTTGCGTGCCCGGCTGTAATAGCCCAACCCCGACCATAACCGTAGCACTTCCTCCTGCGGTGCCTCGGCCAGCGTCCGCACATCCGGAAAGCGCTGCAAGAATTTTTCGAAGTAGGGAATCACTGCGGTCACGCGCGTCTGCTGTAGCATAATTTCAGACAGCCAGACGCGATAGGGATCCTGCGTGCCTCGCCACGGCAACTCCCGCCGAAACTGCAGGTACCATGCCAGAAGCCGCTTCCGAAAACGCGCGAGCTCGCTGCCACTGACCATAGACGGGCAACATTCTCGCACACCGCAGCCCGGCGGGCGGGTGCTGTCTACTTCTCGAGATCGTCCAGGAAGATGACGTAGGAAGAATGCCACAAGCTGGCAGGAATGGATCCGCGCGGCTGTCCCGTCACGATGATCTTGAACAGATTCGGCGCCGCCGTCAGGTCGCTCATCAGCGCGTAACTGGCTTCCGGCGGCAGTGGCATCGCCAGCGCCAGATGCCGCAGCAGCGCGAAAATGATTTCTTCCGCGGGCGCCAGCGGCGTTTCCATGCCGGCGCTGCGGAATTGCATCTGTGCGTTGCGTTCGTAGAAATGCCAGGCCAGGGCCGCGCACAGCGTAACCGCGCGCTCAAATCGCTCGTTGGCGACCGCCGCAGCTTGCGCGCCCTTTGCCTCGATCCCCACGCCCGGAATATGCGGATCCAGCACCAGCAGCACCCGGCAATCGTCTTCACGCGTAAATTCCCGCACCATCAGCGCGCCCGTTCTCGCCGACGCCTTCCAGTGCACATGCCGTACGCTGTCGTTTGACGTGTAGCCGCGCAGCGCGTACAAATCCTGTCCGCGCCCCTTCGCCAGGGTTTCCAGCGCCCCCTGCAGGCCGGGAAGTATATCCACCAGTTCGCTGGTCGGTTCCACGCTCGGATAAACCACCGCTTCGGTCTTCAGATCCAGGCGCCGCGACTTCTGCAAAAATCCAAACGGAAACCGTGTAACGATGCGAAAAGCGTCCTGGCGGTACAGCCCGCGCCGCGGAAACGTCATCGGCACATTTTGCTGCACTCGGTCGTGCTTCGGAAGATACGGAAAGAACACCGGCGTCTCGAGAATCCCGCCGAACGGCTGGTCCTTGGCCCGAATCGCTTCCACGCGCAGCGAAAAAGACGGCAACGTCAGTTTTTCGTTCTCCAGCTCCACCGAACCGCGCACCGCTTGCTTTGCAAAAATATGCTCCGGCAGCTCGAGCCGCACGTTCACCCCGGAGAGGGTAATCGAAGAAAGAATGCCCGACATTAGAATGACCGCGATCAGCGTGGCCAGAATCAGGAACAGAAGATTGTTGCCGGTGTTCAGCGCCGCCAGCGCGACCAGCAGTACGCCAGCGATGTAAAACCACCCCGCCCGCGAAATCTTGTACTCCATTTTGAAGCTGAGCCACCGCAGCGGCGTGCGCCTGGCCAGCGTCGGGACCAGCGTGATTCCCACCCACGCTGCAACCACCAGCGAAAGCAGTGCGGAGCTGGCAGCCAGCATGATGTGACCCATTTCCGCAGCGGCACCGGAATAAATCGCCAGCATCAGCGCGACGCTCAGCGCCGCTAGCGACAGAAAGAACGCGCGCACCGACGGTCGGTCCGCCTTAGCCCACAGTTGAGCGAGCGTGGAATTTGGCGCGGTGATTGTGGCTTTTGCGGACAACGGCAATTCCTCAGCGGCTAAAGCCTGGCGCTATCGAGTGGGAAAATCAAACTAGCAATCGTCGAGCGCGCCACCCATCACACCGGGACGCGCACAGAATCCACGATATCGCGCAGCACCGATTCCGTGGTCTCCGACTTTTTTTGCAGCGAAGCATGACGCGCGCTGGCCACCACGCGATGCGAGAAGACCGCCACCGCCAGATGCTTGAAATCGTCCGGCAGGCAATAGTCGCGCCCTTCCAGGAACGCGCGCGCTTGTGCTGCGCGTTGCAGCATCAGCGTGCCCCGCGGGCTGACACCCAGCGCCAATTGCTCCGAATTGCGCGTGCGGTTGACGATTTCCAGTGCATAGTCCAGCAAGCTGGCATCCACTTTCACCAGCGCCACCGACTCCTGCATAGCCATCACTTCTTGAATGTCCGCCACCGGATGCAGCGTGCTCAGCGGATCATCTCCCGCGGGACCCGTGCGGCGCCGCATAATTTCGCGTTCGGTCTCGTGCGACGGATATCCCATCTTTATGCGCATCAGAAAGCGGTCCAGTTGCGATTCCGGCAGCGGATACGTGCCGTGATGCTCCACCGGATTCTGCGTGGCAATCACTAGAAACGGCCGCGGCAGCGGCAGGGTCTTCCCGTCCACGGTCACCTGCGCTTCATTCATGGCCTCAAGCAGCGCGGATTGCGTGCGCGGCGTCGTGCGGTTAATCTCGTCCGCCAGCACCACATTGGCGAAAATCGGCCCTGAGCGAAACTCGAACACCCGCGATTCCGGGTTGTACACACTCACGCCCAGCACGTCGCTCGGCAACATGTCCGACGTGAACTGAATGCGCTGGAAGCTGCATTGAAAGCTCTTCGCCAGCGCCTGTGCCAGCGTGGTCTTGCCCACGCCCGGAACGTCTTCGATCAGCAAGTGACCCCGCGCCAGCAAGGTGATCAGCGCCAGCTGAATCGCTTCTTCCTTGCCGTAAATAATCCGCGCAATCGCGTGCTGCAGTTGCTCTACAACCTGAGACGTAGCAGTCGGCATTGTTGAAAACCCGGGCCCTTCCTGTTACAACTTAGATGACACGTTCGCAGCAGCCGCTGCCCGATTCGGGCGACTAGCTCAGTTGGTTAGAGCGCTCCCCTCACACGGGAGAGGTCAAAGGTTCGAGTCCTTTGTCGCCCACCATTCCCTCTCATTCTGCACGAATTGTCCGCCGGTCTCCAAAACTGCCAAGCCGCGTGTGCTCAAACGGTGGTTAGCTTTACCGCACTCGAGCATCGCCAGCCGGTGGTACATCATTGGATAATTCAGCCCAATCTCCCGTTGGCAATCGCCGTTAATTAGCTGTATATATGCCTCTCTCTTTTCGAAATCGGCGTTCAGATCAACTTGACTTGGAAATGCTCCTGCAAGGAGGCCTCCGTGGGCAGCGTCAATCCGGCCGCCAACATCAACAATAGCAATGCCATCGGCCGCTGCCAGGTCTGCGGCAGCATGCGCCAGACCAGCCAGGTTACCTTTCATCGCAACGTCGGTATGCTCATTGCCCGCCAGACCTTCAAGCTCCAGGGCTCCATGTGCAAAACCTGCCTCAGCAAGAAATACTGGGAGTTCCAGGGTAAAGGCCTGCTCCTCGGACCCTGGGGCATGATTTCTCTCGTCGTCACGCCCATCTATCTCATCTCCAACACCGTCAGCTACGTCGCAGCCTCTCGCAAACTCCGCAACGCCGTCGAATAGAAGTCGCTGCTCCCGCGTTGCGCATGGCGCTACTTCGAGTAAAATCTTCAACATCGCCATGTCCTCTATTCTTCGCACCATCGAATTCCTAGGTCTGAGCCTGTGGCTTGGCAGCGACCTATTCCTGAGCTTTGTCGTGGCTCCAGGCGCATTTCGCGTGCTCGGCAGCCGCGATCAAGCCGGTGCGATGGTCGGGCATTCTCTCTGGTGGATGCACCTGATTGGCGTGATTTGTGGCATGGTGATTCTGGTCGCGCGCCTGCTCAGAACGCGCTCGTTCGCAAACCTGGCAG
>Ga0210407_10005139_pt1 | contig 10158 bp, 9 predicted proteins | sample IncBWC27MmetaG_FD_150860 | JGI IMG/M metagenome (GOLD analysis project Ga0210407, IMG submission 150860) | Forest soil microbial communities from Barre Woods Harvard Forest LTER site, Petersham, Massachusetts, United States - Inc-BW-C-27-M | ecosystem: Environmental > Terrestrial > Soil >... | reverse complement strand
TAAGAATCGGGGAGTCGCACATTCACCAAACGGGTGTGTTCGCAGAAGAGCGGATCCCGGCACGGCGCAACGTGATTGAGTACACCGGTGAACGCATCAATCCCGTTGAGGCCTTTCGCCGAACCAAAGACGGGAAGAAGACCTATCTTTTCGGGCTCGACAAATTCTGGAGAGTGGATGGCGCGGTCGGCGGCAGTGGCGCGGAGTTCATCAACCACAGCTGCGAACCGAATCTTCGCTGGCGCAAACTCAGGGAAAGGGTGTTGTGCCAGAGCACGCGACCGATCAAGGCCGGGGAAGAGCTCACGATTGATTACCATTTTTCCTCGAAAGCGCCCAAGGTGCACTGCTCGTGCGGCTCGCCGAACTGTCGAGGAACGATCAACGTGAAGGCTCGCAGAAAGCACTCCCGCAGCAAGAGGAGAAAACCGTGACGCGACTTCTGGCGCAGGACGAAATGCGCAGCAAGGCGGGCAATACCTGAACGACGTATAAACATCAGACATCGAGCAGGCCGAGTCGCCCGACTGGCCTCATCTGAGGCTGGCCGGGTTCCGTAGTAGGAAGTAGAAGTGGTTAGAGCAATTTTCCAGCGGGCAAGCGAAGTTCACGGATCCCTGATTCTTCAAGAGCTTCGACACCCGCCGAGTAATTGGGCCCCCTAGCGTAAGTCTGGACGAAGGCGAGGGAAGCCAATGAAAGTGACCCTTCAGCTGACCGGCGAACAACAGAAGCAGATCATCCCCGGAAATTGCAAATCGTGGGCAAAGCGAGGCAAAACATGAAGCTGACCATGCAACTGACCAAGGAGCAGCAGAAACAGATCACGGAGGCCACCGGAAAGACCTTCACCGAGTTGAACATCGATCTTACCGCGTCGGGCGAACTCGCGGTCCAAGAGCTCGATTCGGTGTCCGGCGGCTATTATCAGTGGATTAAAGACTCTTTCGATTCACCAAAGTGAGAAACGTCGCCGCAACGGGTAGTCTCACGGAAAAAGAACTCGATCGGGTATCCGCCGGCAATGCCGTCTTCGATTGGCGCCAGAAGTGATCGATTGAGAGTCGCTCCCGGGACCAGGCAGTCGTACTTGAGCAGAACAAGGTCGCAATTAGGCCCCTGTGGTGCAATTCAAAGAAACGAAAGCGAGGAAACCAAATGAAAGACAGCAAGGTGACCATCCAACTGACCAGTGACCAGCAAAAGCAGATCAAGGACAAAACGGGCAAGAACATTCGGAGTCTGAACATCGATCTGGCCGCGACCGGACAGCTCTCGGCGCAGGAACTCGATTCGGTTTCTGGCGGCATTGTGCTGCAGAAGGTCATCGACAAATCTTCTCCGAGTTTTTAGAAATTCCGGGTCCAGAGAGTCGCAATTAGGCCCCTGTGGTGCAATTCAAAGAAACGAAAGCGAGGAAACCAAATGAAAGACAGCAAGGTGACCATCCAACTGACCAGTGACCAGCAAAAGCAGATAAAGGACAAAACGGGCAAGAACATTCGGAGTCTGAACATCGATTTGGCCGGGACCGGTCAACTGACGGAAAAAGAACTCGATCACGTGGCCGGCGGAATCGTGTATCTAAAATTCGAGGGCATTCAGTGACCAGCAAAAGCAGATAAAAGACGCAACCGGCAAGAGCATTAAAGCGTTGAACATCGATCTCGCCGCAAGCGGAAATCTCACGGCAAAGGAACTCGACCAGGTCGCCGGCGGCGCATGGCCCAGCAAGTATACGGGACCTACTTTTGATTAGAGTTTGCAGTCGAAGAACGCGTATACACGAAAGAGAGGAAACCCCATGAAAGAGAATCGTCTGACGATTAGGCTCACAGATGAGCAGCAGAAGCAAGTCAAGGATGCCACAGGCAAGAGCGTTACGTCGGTGAACATCAGCCTGGTCGCCAGCGGCGAACTGGCCGAAGCGGAACTTGCCCAAGTAGCGGGCGGAGCACCAGAAGAGGAAGAACAAGTACAGCATTAAGACATTCAGTAAGGAGCTGTCTGGCTCGACCTCGTTACACCGCTCGATCCTCTGGTCGAATAAGACCTCGTAGCTGCGACTATTCAGCGTCCGAATACGAGTGCCAGAACCGGGACGGAATCTCGGTTCTGGCATTTTTGTATTTCGCGAAGATCCGAAGAGCCAGCACGCTGAGAAGAGAGGAATCAAGCCTCCACTAAAAGTTGGTTCGTGAAGGCAGCGCCTGTATCACCGTCCCGCTATGAAGCCGTTAGCTCCCAGCGCCAGCGGGCAAGGAACGCGATTGGAGATTGTGCAGACATTCTGGTCAAGCCCGATCGCCATCAGAGAAGAATAAAGGCGAGACCCGAGTTTTTGTCGCGGTCGGCGACGCTGAGCAAGCCGTTGATGCCATCGGATGAAGCAATTCGTTTCCCACGTTCAGTGACCCAAACGGATTCCAGATCAAGTTTCCCGCGCTGCAGTCGCTTTTGCGGAACGTCGCTAGACGCGCCACTTGGAAACTATTCTGCCAGACTGGGCGCAGCGCCATTGTGCTCGGCACAAAAGTGGAACGCGGACCCCAGATTCTTCATAATCCATTGATTACAAACCAGTTAAATCATGGAGGCGGGGGGAGTCGGAATATTCAGCGGTATTGAAAACACGCAACCTATTGATTTTTCGAGACGCCAAAAACGCAGAACACGGCAAAATCGCGCCCAACTGGAACGTATCTGGAACGCGGGATTTTCACCCCGTAACAGTGGCGGCGGCAGTGGCCGCGGGTACTTGCGCACTTGGCCAAGGTTTGTCAAGCGCTGGTCTCATTTTGTTGAGATGTGCATCGCTATTGCTCGTTCCTCCGATGTCGTCCGGACCAGAACTGCAGCATGAAGCCGTCTGGCCTCGTCACTCGTGAGCGCAAACTCTTCCCAGTGCTTTGCCTCCAGATCTTTTTTTGGCCACCTTGCCTTCATGAGGCCGGAGTGGGAATGCAAGTTCGTCCCTAACAGCAGGTGTACGATTTCATGAGCTATGGACAGGCCAAGCAGCTCTTCCATACTAAACATGGAGCGAAGACTTCTCACGCGGTGAAAACAAACGTACGCCGTCGTGGCGGGCTCTCCATCGTCAGGAATGATTGAATAGCCCAGAGCGCTCCTGTTCACGTACGGCGCGTGAGCTTCGAGTCGGGCAACCAGATAAAGAACCAAATCGACATACGTTGGATGCATATCGCAACCCGAAGAATCCCTACTTGGATTGCCAACCGTGCAATCCTGCCATATCGCCTGAAGACCCGCCTTCTCCAGTACAGCGTCGGCGGTCTTCTGCGCAGCGGTCAGGCTCCCCTCCGGGACGCCCTCATTGTTGTAAACCCGCACCCGGAAAGATAGACGCTCCATGCCACGTGCGGCCCTTCCTGGGTGAGCACACAACCTACCGCTGTTGGCGAGCGTGACAGCACCAAGCACCAAGAAAGTGAGAAACAGTGGTCGGCTCATGGCGGAAGCTCCTCTCCCCGGCGGGGTTGAGTCGACCGTGAACCGCACTCGCCGAAATCTCCATTCCGCGGCGCTGTCCGGGGAGAGACATGTCGATGACCTGGCTATCCGTTGCTGAAGAGCTGCTTTCTGATGGCTACGAGCCGCATCCGGCTGGGACCTTCAACCTGTGGTAAGCTTTGCGGCAATCAGGTGGCAGTTCTGTGGCAAGCCCCACACTCCCGCGCCGCATGCGCTTCGGAGAATTTGAATCCGATCTGTTATCCGGAGAACTGCGCAAGGACGGGTCACCTGAGAAGATCCTTCTCCAGGATCAGCCCTTGGCCATCCTGCGGGCTCTCTTGGCCCACCCGGGCGAGATGGTTAGCCGCGAAGAGCTGATTCAACTGCTCTGGAACGGCAACACCAACGTTGATTTCGACCCCAGCCTGAATAAAGCGATCAACCGGCTCCGGGAATCACTAGGCGATTCCGCCGAAACACCCCGATATATCGAGACTCTTTCTCGCCGCGGCTATCGCTTTATCGGTAAGATCGAGGGGCTCCCCACACCCAATGGCGGTACGAACCCTACCCGGGCTTGGCGGAGGCTCGCGGTATGGACTGTCGCCGGCGCAGCGTGTGTGCTGGCGGCAGTGTTTGTCTACCTCAAAGTCCGAAATGAAAAAAGAGTAGAGGGGGAGTTCAAACTCGTTCCCTTCACGGCCTATCCGGGGATCGAATTCTGCCCCACATTTTCTCCGGATGGATCGCAGATCGCTTTCGAATGGGATGGCGGACCTGAGTCAGGGTCGCAGGGCTTCGATCTGTATGTGAAGGTCATTGGCAGTGAGAACTTGCAGCGCTTGACGCGTCACGCATCAGAACGCATTTGTCCGGCGTGGTCTCCCGACGGCAAGCAGATCGCCTTCAATCGCATTTCAGGTGCCGACACGGGCCTGTATGTTGTCCCCGCGCTGGGCGGGCCCGAGAGAAAGCTGCGATCGATCCGCCCACCACATAGCAGCACCGCGTCGATAAGTTGGTCCCCGGATGGCAAGTCCATCGCATTCGTGGATTTTCTGCCTCCCAAGGACAACTTCAGGATCAATCTGCTTTCCCTCGAGACCCTGGAAAGCAAACAGATTGCCCATCCCGCCGAATGCATTAATGGAAATTTCCCTGCTTTTTCTCATTCCGGCAAACAGTTAGCGTTTATCTGTTTGCTGAATCCGACCGACAAGGAGTACGGCATCTATACGGTTCCATCGTCGGGCGGCCCTCCGCGGCTGGTCACCCGATTTGGAACCGGCTGGGGCTGGCCATTTGGGATTGTTTGGACAGGCGATGACAAAAGGCTGACCCTATCGCGTTCTCGCTTCGGATTTGATAACGAACTGGACGAGGTCACGCTTGCGGACGGCTCTCTTCGAAAACTCTCCTTCGGCCAAGATGCGTTTTCGCTGGCGATTTCAGCCAAAGGTGACAAGCTCGCTTTTGCAGGCGGAACCTTATACCACGTCGACATCTGGCGTAAGGATTTGTCGCACCCTGAAGCTGCCGCCGTAAAGCTGATTTCCTCCACACGCAGTCAAATTATTCCACAGTACTCTCCGGATGGGAGGCACATCGCTTTTACGTCCAATCGGGGTGGCCCTTGGGAGATTTGGATGAGCGAAGCGGATGGAACTCACCTGGTGCAGTTGTCGGGTGCCGGGAGCTCTGACGCGGTTTACCCCCGTTGGTCCCCCGATAGCCAAAAGATTGCCTTTGATTCTAGGCAGTCCGGTCATCCGGAGGTGTACGTCGTCGACATAGCGGAACGCATGCCTCGTAGGGTGGTCACCACTCTCGTCGATATGTCTGTACCCAGTTGGTCCCATGACGGGAGGTGGCTCTACTTTCAGTCGACTGCTCCCCATACAGATGTTGAAAGAGTTTTTCGTTGCCCAGCGAGTGGCGGAGAAGCCGTGGCACTTTCCGTAGCTTCCGGCGGCTTTCCCTGGGAGTCCTACGATGGAGAGACACTCTATTTTGCTAATCGTCCGTCAAAATCATCATTACACATAGTATCTCTCCAACTACCCGGGACAGAGTCCGTGCTGAGAGGTATGCCTGCGGTAGTTGACTCGAGTGAATGGACAGTCGTTCCCCGAGGCATCTACTTCGTGCCCGCTGATGCGCCGAAGTCCGTCCGCTACTTCGATTTCGCCACTAAACAAGTCCGCCAGATCTTTCAAGTGGACAGGGATTTCGAAGATAGCTTGTCGGTTTCGCCCGATGGTCGCTGGATCCTCTATACACAAACTGATGCGTTTAATACGGACATCATGCTCGTCGAGAATTTCCACTAGCAAGTATCCGTGGTTGGTTCGCGATGCGGCGAGTGGAAGTTCGCCAAGAGCTATACTTAGTGCAAGCTGGATAACGCCTGGCGCTACGGTGGTGAATGAGATTTGCCCGAATGTGGCCGGACACAAGCGGAACACGGACGCAGGAATTCTTCGTAATCAATTGATTACAAAGCAGTTAGAATCATGGAGGCGGGGGGAGTCGAACCCCCGTCCGAAAAGCGCTACGGCCTGAAGACTACATGCTTAGCTCATTCAGTTTTTTTCGCCCGCCGCGCTCAGAATGAGCAAGAAACGCAGCCAGCTAGTCCGATGATCTCGCCCAAACCTTACGGACCGAAAGGCTTAGGCCAGCCTGCTGAATGACGCCCGGCCCCAAACCCACAGGCGAGGCTTAGGCGGACGTTGCGCTTAACCTAGATTAAGCAGCAAGTGCCAAGTTGTTGTTGGCAGTTATCAGTTTTCCACCCAGTTGCGGGCGAGCGGACCCCGGCATGCCTTCAGGACGCGACAACTTCCGTCGAAACCGTGTCGCCCCCTGTCCTCCATTATACCATCGGCAGGAGCGGCCACGTTTGCGCCAAACACCCTGCGTGTCGGCAGAATGGGGAGTACGCATAAGCAACGATTGGGCACAGGGGTACCGGCAGGTGGTTGACGCCGAACCCCCTAGCTACCAGAATCACAGAATCGGGCAGGCTGCCCTGCGCCGGGCCCTATGACCGCTATGCCACAAGAGCAAAGTGTTGTCGAACAAGCCGTTTCGCGCGCCCTCCGGGAGAATCTCGAGCGCATTCAGGCCACTTCCGAAGAATTGCACCACGCCATAAGCGATGTAGTGGCCGCCTGCAGCAGCAATAAGGCCGCCAACTCGCTTCCTCCGCTGGTCCGCGCGCAAACCGCCGCGGCTTCCCTCGCCGCCTCACTGGATGTGCTGACGCGCTTTGTAGCGATTTCGCTGCAGCCCGGCCCCCGCTCCGCCATGGAAGCGCAGATCGCTCACCTGGTGAGCACCGTCGCCATACCCGCCCCGGCGGAACACCAGCGTCCCGAGCCCACACACCCAACTCCCAAGGCCCACGCACCCGCGCCCGCAGAGGTTGAACCTAGGCATGCTACTGTTGAGACCAAGCTGGAACTGCACCCCGAACTCCCCGCAGTCGTCCACGAGCCGGCCACGGAACCTGAGATGGAGCCGGATCTGGATGGCGATTTCGACGTCAACCGGTTATCTTCTGAGGAACAGGAACTGCATCGAAGGGCGAATCGCGTTGCCAAAGTATCCATGCAGGATATTAAAATGCTCCGTCCGGAGCAGGTCCGCCTGGGCCGCGAAAAGAAGGATATCTGCATCCGATTGAAAGACGACATTGAAAAAGCTCATCGCGAATACGACCGACGTTTCAAGCCCATCATGGACCACCCGGTGGACTACTTCTATCGCTGGATGGTGGAAATCCTGGCGGAAGGGGATGCCCACGCGCTGGGCGAGTATCCCTACGCCACACCGGCTCAGCACCGCTGACACGCTTCCTCTGCCCGTAGCCGTTTCTCCGTCTCAATCGCAAAGTAGTGTGAGCGCGCGGTTTGGCGGGAGCATTCGACTGAAGAGTGCGATTTCGGTGGCGTTGTGTGCCGTCTTGGTTGCGGGAGCGCCGCTGGATGCGCTGGCGCAATCGCGCACCTCGAAGAAGCGGAAGACCCACAAGCCCAAAGCGGCGCCGTGCACCGCAGGATGCAAAGCGAATACCACTCCATCGGAGATTACCGCGGCAACACCGGAAGAAGAAGCGCTGCAGAGAGAACTAGCGGATTTGGCGCGCGGGCTGCGCACTGCCGGGCTCAGTGCTTATGAGCGCTTGGCGGCATTTGCGGGGAAGAATGCCTCGAATGTGTGGGGCGCGCGCGCGGCGCTGGCGCTCGGTTATGAGGACTACACGAAGAACCGCGCGCAGCAAGCGGTTGCGTGGCTGAAGAAAGCCGAGGGCGACACCACGCTGCGCGAATACGCGCTGTTTTGGTCCGCGCAATCCAAGCGCGCCCTGAAGCGTTTCGCGGATGCGTACATCGATCTGCAAACCATCCAGCACGATTATCCGGACACGGCGATGAAGGAGCAGTTTCTGGAGAGCTACGCGCCGACGGCCGTCGAGCTGGGCCACGCGCAAGACGCTATCGATGCGCTGAACGCGTATCCCGCGACGGCGGCAAAGCCGGCGCTGCTGCTCGAGCGCGCGCACGCGTACCAAGTGGCGCATCAATTGTCGCGTGCCGCGAAAGACTATCAAACGCTGTACTTCAAGTTCCCGCTGACCGATGAGGCGAAGCCGGCGGGAAGCGCGCTGACGCAGATCAATCACGCCATGGGCACGGAATATCCGTATCCGGGCGTGGAGATGCAGCAAATGCGCGCGCAGGCGTTCTTCGACGCGCACAAATGGCGCGAAGCGCGCGCGGAGTTTGAGAAGCTGCAGGGGATGCTGCGCGATCCGGAGAATCCGGTGCGGCAACTGGCGCAATTGCGCGTGGCGCAATGCCGTGTGCAGCCGAAGGGATCGCCGAGCGTGATTGCGGCGGTGAAGACGCCGGCGCCGGAAGTGGATGCCGAGCGGCTTTACGCGCTTTCGCAAGCGTATCGCAGCGCGAAGAAAGAACCGGAAATGCTTGCGGCGATCGAAGAAGCAGCGCAGAAATATCCGCAAGCGAAATGGGCGGAAGAATCCCTGATGGCGGCGGGAAATTTTTATTGGGTGGGGCTGGACCGCACACGCGCGGCTACCTACTACCAGCGTATGCTCGATCAATTTCCGAATGGCAAGAACGCGTTCAATGCGGAGTGGCGAATCACTTGGGTTGCGTATTTGAACCGCCAGCCGGATACGGATGACCGGCTGACGGCCTTTCTGCTGAAGTATCCGGTTTCCGCGAATTCCGTGGACGCGTTGTACTGGCTGGGGCGCAACGCGGAGCGCGAAGGGAATCCCGCGCACGCGCGGAGTTTCTACGACAAAGCGGTGGAGCGTTTCCCGGAAACGTACTTTGGTCATGCGGCTGCCGCGCGGTTGGCGAAGATCGGGCCCGGCGAAGAAAATCCGGCGGAATTCTTGCAAAAGATTCCGCCGCCGCCAGCGCTGCGGCCTTTCGATGAACCGATTCCTTCTAGCGTAGCGGATCGCTGGGCGCGCGCCATGGCGCTGCGCATGATCGGATTCGATTCGTCGGCCGAGCAGGAACTCAAGGCGGCGTACTTTGCGACGGCGTCGCCACGTTTTCTCGTCGAAGCGGCGCAGGCGGCGTTCGATCAAGGCCATTTCGGGACCGGCATGGCGTACGGGCGGCTGGCGGTGCCGAGCTTCGATTCACGAAGGATTGATGAGGTGCCGCGGAGCGTTTGGAAAGCGCTGTATCCGCTTCCGTACGAGTCCGCGCTGCGGCGGGAAGCGGCACGAAATAATTTCGATCCCATGCTGGCGGCGGGACTGATTCGCCAAGAGTCCACATTTCAGGCGGATGCGGTGTCCCGGGCGAATGCCGTCGGCTTGATGCAAGTGCTGCCGACGACCGGGAAGCTGCTGGCAAAGCAACTTAAAGTAAAATACGCCAAGACGAGGCTGTTTGATCCGGACTACAACATCCAGCTGGGGATGCTGTACGTTGCGGGTTTATTGCGCTCTAACGGAGAGCCGGAGTATGCGCTGGCGGCGTTTAATGCCGGAGAAGATCGTATTGCGGCGTGGCGCGCGGAACGCAACTACGAAGAGATTCCGGAACTGGTCGAGTCTATTCCTTTTACGGAGACCCGCGAGTACGTACAAATCGTCTTGCGCAATGCCGAAGTCTACCGGATGATTTATGGCGCTGGCGCGACGGCGACGCAGCAGGCGCAAGTGAGCCAAGGGCGGTAGCACAGGCACTGTTCACTTGCCCTGAGGAACGAATGGTTTACCCAGTTCCTCAAGGAACTCAAGGAACTGTCCCTCTTCTTCGTCCGAACGTTCGACTGTAAACTGTTGACCGTTAACTTCTCAGGGTGCTTATGACTCCTTCTGAATCTACGATGGCGCAAGCGGCGCGGCGGATGCTTTCCGCGAAAGCGGAACAATTCACGGAATCGGTAATCCGCGAGATGACGCGGCTGGCGCTGCGGCATGGCGCGGTGAATTTATCGCAGGGGTTTCCGGATTTTGCGGCGCCGGCGGAGATTAAGGAAGCGGCGCGGCAGGCGATTTCCGACGACATCAATCAATACGCGATTACCTGGGGCGCGAAGGCGCTGCGCGATGCGATTGTCGAGAAATTCGAGCGCACGCAGGGAATTCGCGTCGATCCGGAGCGGGAGATTACGATTTGCTGC
>Ga0210407_10005134_pt1 | contig 10166 bp, 10 predicted proteins | sample IncBWC27MmetaG_FD_150860 | JGI IMG/M metagenome (GOLD analysis project Ga0210407, IMG submission 150860) | Forest soil microbial communities from Barre Woods Harvard Forest LTER site, Petersham, Massachusetts, United States - Inc-BW-C-27-M | ecosystem: Environmental > Terrestrial > Soil >... | reverse complement strand
GGGAGCGGTGGGTTCGCCACAGACGTGCAACGTTTGCGGGGGAACCGGGACGATCCAGCAAGCCGCGGGCAAGATGAAATTCAATGTGCCGTGTACGCGCTGCGGGGGAACGGGCAAGCTGCGCACTGCGTGCAAGACGTGCGGCGGAGAAGGCCGCGTGCGGCGCACGGAAACGATTGACGTGCGGATTCCGGCGGGGGTGGCGAACGGCGGGCGGGTGCGCGTGCCGGGCAAGGGCAATGCTGGAACGATGGGTGCCCCCGCGGGGGATTTGTATTTGCGAGTGGACGTGAAGCCGCATGAGTTTTTCGAACGGCGGGGCGATGATTTGTATACCAAGATTCCCGTGAGCGTGCCGGAAGCGACCCTGGGCGCGAAGATCGAGGTGCCGACGATTGATGGCCGGTCGCTGGTGCGGATACCGCCGGGGACGAACAGCGGGAAGACGCTGCGGTTGAAGGAAAAGGGCGTGCCTAGCGCGCGGAATGGGGCGCGGGGGGATCAGTACGTGGAGATTCAGGTGGTGGTGCCGCAGCCGACGGATGAGCGGGTGAGGAATTTGATGAAGGAGCTGGAGAGCGTGGCGCCGGATGATCCGCGGAAGGATTTGTTCAGCAAGGCCGGAGTTTGAGAAGGAGTCTCAGCACGCGGGTGGAGGCTCGTCATGAGCGAAAAGGCCAAATTCATTTTGAAATTTGGGGTATTGGGGTATGGAGTTCCGATGTTTGTCATCAGCCTTTTTATCGAGCGAGGGCTTCATAGGGGGACTCTATCTCAGGTCATTTTCGCCCTCCTCTGGCTATCGGGTGGGGCCCTTTTCGGTCTAGTCATTTGGAATGGGCGCGGGCGCAGTAGTCAGAATCGGAAGAACCAGAAACCGAGTTTAGTCTGAAGAAATCATGGCACAGCGAGCGAAAAAGCGGGCTAAGGCGGGCTACATGATTAGCGCCGTGGCGGAGCTTTACAAGCTGCATCCGCAGACGCTGCGGCTGTACGAGCGCGTGGGATTACTGAAGCCGTCTCGTTCGCAGGGGAATACGCGGTTGTATACGGATGGCGATTTGGAGCGGCTGGATGTGATTTTGACGCTGGCGCGAGACATGGGCGTGAATCTGGCGGGGATCGAGATCATTTTGAACATGCGCGAGAAGATGATCGAGATGGAACGGCAGATGGGGGAGTTTGCGCAGGTGGTGCAGCAGGAGTTGTCGAGAGTGGCGTCTTCGCGGGCGCAGGAGAGAGAGCCGCGTCACGCGATTGTGCGGGCTACGCCGCGGACGCGGTGAGTGGTGACGGGTTGCCGGTTGGTTCTAGTTCCTTCCACAGTTTTCCAAGAGTAGATTGCTTGCCGCGGGATTGGTGTGCTCGTATGCTGTGTAGGTTGCTGCAGCAGGAATAAGAGAAAAAAGCACGGGTCTAAAGACCCGCCACTAGAAGGAAGGGCCGGGCTGAAGCCCGGCACCTACAGAATCGCGATTCAGACTATGGCTCTGGAAAATTGTACGCTTTGCCGGGGGACGGGGTGGAAGCTGGTTGCGCGTGCGGATGGAACCGCGGGCAAAATGGCCGTGGCGTGCGATTGCGGGATGCAGGAGCGGGCGGAAAGGGTGATGGAGCGGGCGCGGGTGCCGAAGCGGTACGAGCATTGTGATTTTGAGAGCTACAGTACGGATGTCGGGACAACGCCGCAACAAACCGACTCACTAAAAAAAGCCAAGTTGCTGGCACAAGCGTTTGTTCGAGATTACCCGGGTGCAGCTGAAAAAGGCTTGCTGATTATGGGCCCCTCGGGTGTTGGCAAGACTCATCTCGCGGTTGCGGCACTGAAAGATCTGATTCACCGCGGACACGCCGGTCTCTTTTGCGATTACCGGGAACTTCTGAAGGAAATCCAGGCAAGCTACAACCCGGCCAGTGAGTCCACAGAAATGGGCATCCTCGAGCCAATCCGAACCGTGGAGATTCTCGTGCTCGACGATCTAGGCGCGAGCAAGCCTTCGGATTGGGTACGCGACATAGTTGGAATCGTTCTGAACGCGCGATACAACGAAAGACGCACAACCATTATCACGACGAACTATAGCGACAGTCCCGCTTCAGAAGGCGAGGCCACGCGGCTCCCCAGCGGAAAACTTGTGATGCCAACACGCGAAGATTCTCTGGAACAGAGAATCGGCAGCCGCATGCGCTCGCGCCTCTTCGAGATGTGCCGCACGGTGGAAGTCGTTGCCCCTGATTTTCGCCGAGAAAGCACGCAAGCCGGGCGGGCGAGGGCGTAGCGCCGTAAATTGAGTCACCTTCCTTAGAGTCGGAGATGCGCCGACAAACGCTCGCGAAAATGCTGGCAGGCGGAGACCGTCGTTCGATTGGGCGGGCTAATGAGGCAGCGGAATTGGTATTGCGAGGGCCAGAGCGGTTCAGGGAACTTATCGAGTGCATGTGGGATGAGGATCCGGTTGTGCGGATGCGGGCGGCAGATGCGACGGAAAAAGTCTCAGATGCGCAGCCTGATCTATTGAAACCTTACAAACGGGAACTTCTGGGGCTGCTTGCGGAGGCGGAGCAGATTGAGCTGCGGTGGCACCTGGCGGCGATAGTGCCGCGGCTGGAGCTTACGGGAGCGGAGCGGCAACGCGTAGTTGCATCGATGGAGCACTACCTGGAAGATCGCAGCTCGATCGTCAGGACGTTTGCGCTGCAAGGATTGACGGACCTCGCAAGAAAAGAACCGGGGCTGCGGGGGCGAGTGAAGCAAATACTCGAGGAGAGTCTGGTATCGGGGACGGCGGCGATGAAAGCCAGAGCGCGCAAACTGCTGAAGGAACTGGGCGATTGAGGACAGGGTCAAGACCAGATATTAATCGCCGATTCATTGACATAGGGTTGAGGCGGCGAGTATGCTTTTCAGGTTGCAGCGTTCCCCGTAACGCCCGCAGCATTTCTCTCCTTGCTTAAAAACCCTAGTAGGGAAGCCGCAAGGATTTTTTTTGACTCTAGGAGTGGCCGCATTGCGGCCACTGAAGATGAGTGACCGTAAAGCCGGTCAAGGTGCGGCAGCCGCAAAGCGGCTGCTTAACAGGGATGAATATCCCGGAGGCCAACAAGCATGTTTTCCGACCACGATAACCCGTCCAACGCAGCTGCCGCAGCACCCGCTCAAGAAGACGCAACCGTTGCAAGCAACGGCCATCCCGAAGAAAACACGCCAAAGGAAGGCGCAGTTGAAGAGACTGCCGTGGCTAGTCCTGCGGCTGCTCCCACCGAAGATGGGGGGCTGAAGCCCGCCGCTACAAGAGCCGAGACGACGGCGGCCACGGTGGTCGAGACCGCGGCTGCGCCGGAGGCGGCGCATGCGGAGGCGGAAGCGCACTCCGCGGCGCATGCTGCGAACGCTGAAGCGACAGCTGCGGACGAAGAAGCGGCGGGCTCGGAAGAAATGAGCAAGCTGCTGGAGCAGTACGACGAAAAGCAGGAAGCGGCGGCTTCGAACGAGATCATTGAAGTAAAGGTTGTGGCCTACACGGAACATGGCGTGGTTGTGGATTTGGGCGGAAAGACGGAAGGGCTGGTCCCGGCGGCGGAGTTTACGGAGACGGAGATTCCGCGCCCGGAGCCGAACAGCACGATTGAAGTGCAGCGCACGGGCGAGCACAAAGATGGATACACCATCGTGTCGTACCAGAAAGTGCTGCGGCGGAGGACGTGGGAAAAGATCGAGGCGGCGTTCAAGGCCAAGGAAACGATCACCGGCAAAGTCGTGGACCGCATCAAGGGCGGGCTGGTGGTGGACATCGGGGTGCGCGCGTTCCTGCCGGGTTCGCAGTTTGATTTGCGGCCGACGCAGAACCTGGACGATTTGACCGGCACCGAAGTGCAGGTGCGCATTACCAAGCTGAATCGCCGCCGCGGGAATGTGGTGGTGAGCCGGCGCGCGTTGATGGAAGAAGAGCTGCACGCCAAGCGCGCCGAATTGATGGAGACGCTGAAGGAAGGCCAGGTAGTGCACGGGCACGTGAAGAACGTGACCGAGTACGGCGCGTTCGTGGACCTGGGCGGAATCGACGGCCTGCTGCACTTGACGGATTTGAGCTGGGGCCGCGTGAAGCATCCTTCCGACATGGTGAAGCCGGAGCAGGAGCTGGACGTCATCATCCTGAAGTTCGACAAGGAAAAGCAGCGGGTATCGCTGGGATTGAAGCAGTTGATGCCGGACCCGTGGGTGAATGCGTCGGAGAAATATCCGGCGGGCGGCAAGGTGAAGGGCAAGATCGTCGGCGTGGTGGATTACGGCGTGTTCGTGGAGCTGGAGCAAGGGATCGAAGGGCTGGTCCACGTTTCGGAAATGAGCTGGAACAAGAAAGTGACGCACCCGTCGAAGCTGGCGAAGGTGGGCGAGGAAGTGGATGTAGTGGTGCTGGACATTAAGCCGAGCGACCGGCGGGTTTCGCTGGGTATCAAGCAGGCGCTGCCTGATCCGTGGCTGGTGACGGCGGAAAAATATCCGGTGGGAACGATTGTGACCGGAAAAATCCGCAACATCGCGGAGTTCGGCGCGTTCGGGGAAATCGAAGACGGCTTCGACGGGCTGGTGCACGTCGGCGACGTGAGCTGGACGGGACGGGTGAAAAACCCGCATGAAGTGTTCAAGAAGGGTGAAGACGTTACCGCGAAAGTGCTGAAAATCGATCCGGAGAACCGGCGGGTGTCGCTGGGCATCAAGCAGGTGAATGATATCTGGGGCGACTGGTTCAAGGCGCACAAAGTCGGACAGATCGTGAAGGGCAAAGTTTCGCGGATCGCCACGTTCGGCGCGTTCGTGGAGCTGGGCGAAAACATCGAAGCGCTCTGCCACAACACGGAGATTGAAGAGCGCCGGCGTCGCGATGAAGGGCCTTCTTCCATGCACCGGACGAGCACGGGACCGCTGAAGAGCGCAGGTCCGCTCGAGCCGGGCAAGGAATATGATTTCAAAATCATCAAGATCAGCCCGGAAACGCGGCGCGTGGGGTTGAGCTATCGCGCGGCGGTGAAACAGATTGAGCGCAAGGAGATCGATCAGTACCGCTCGACGACGAAATCGTCATCGACGGCAACGATTGGTGACGCGCTCAAGTCCAAACTGTCGGCGCGTTGACGGCGGGCCGCAGGGAAACAAAGTCACAACAACCAAGGTAAGGCAGGGGAGCGGCGGCACAATTTCATTTACCCGCGGGGCAATTTAGTGATAGGAAGAGGGGCAGCCAGAGGGACGGCTGTCCCTGTTAAGCCGTTTCGCTACATGGGTTTTGAGTAGCCGCGTGACGGCCGACTCGCTACGTGGCCGATTCGGCGCGGGAGAATATCAGGGTGGCCGCAGAGCGGTCACGAGGCATGGGGACGATGACGAAGCAACCGACACTAACGAAGGCCGACCTCATCGAAGAGGTGCTGCGCATCTCGGAGTTGCCGCGCAAGGAGTCGGAGACCATCGTCGAGACGATTTTCGAAAGCATCATCGAAGCGCTGCAGAAGGGCGACAAGATCGAAATCCGCGGCTTCGGGAGTTTTCGCACGCGGCAGAGGCGGGGGCGCGTGGGGCGCAACCCGAAGACCGGCGAGAAAGTGGAAGTGCCTCCGAAGAAGATTCCGTTTTTCAAGCCAAGCAAAGAGCTGAAGGATTTTGTGAACACGTCGGGGGATGGAGCAGCCGCAGCGGGGGACGGGGCGCATTCCTGAAGCAGCGCTTGCTCGGAAGATTTGACTTAGCACGCCGGCAGATTGCCGGCGTTTTTGTTTTTGTGAGCGGCGCGCGAGCGAGGCTGGCACGGAGAGCTGCAAGAGGTGGCGTTGCTGCGAAGGCGGCGATTTGCGTTATCCTGTGCGCGCAGCTTTTGCGTTGAAGGATGCGACTCGATGGATTATCTGTGGACTCCCTGGCGCTACCAATACATGAAGGAGGTGACCAGCGGCGAACAGCCGGAGTGTATTTTTTGCGATGCTTTGGCGCGCAACAAGGACGACGAGACACTGATCGTTTATCGCGGCATGAAGAATTTTATTATTCTCAACCGGTTTCCTTACACTTCGGGGCACGTGATGATCGTGCCGTACGCGCATGTGGCGGAATTGCATTTGTGCGAAGCGGGAACTTTGGAGGAGATGATGCGGCTGGCGCAGCGTGTCGAGGCGGCGTATCAAGCGAATTACAAGCCGGATGGAATGAACCTGGGTATGAATCTGGGCAAGGCGGCAGGGGCAGGAGTGGCAGGACACCTGCATTTGCACGCGCTGCCGAGATGGATGGGCGATTCGAATTTCATGACGGTGACCGGGGAGACGCGGGTGCATCCCGAGGATTTGCGGACGACCTACGAGCGTTTGCACAGGGCGCTGGCTTGAGGCGAGCGCGGTCTGCATGCCGCAAGCGGCCCGCCTCCCCGACAGGAGTCGGGGTAAACAGAAGGCGGCCCCTACAACCCCTTTGGCGGGGAGATTCGCGGAGGCGCGGCGGGTCGCGCTAGAATGAAAATTCTGAAATACAGTGGGTTGGGACGGGGAGAACGACGGTGAATCTTGAGCTGACGGAAGAACAGAAGCTGCTGCAGAAGAGCGTGCGGGAATTTGCGGAGGCGGAAGTACGGCCGATGGCGCGGGAAAACGACGAGAAAGGGCATTTTCCGCGCGAGCTTTTTCGGAAGGCGGCGGAGCTGGGATTGACGGGAGTGGCGTTTCCGGAAGCGGAAGGTGGCGCGGGTTTCGACCATATTGCTTATACCATCGTGATTGAGGAAATTTCGCGGTGCTGCGCGTCGACGGGGGTGATTCTTTCCGCGCAGAATTCGCTGTATTGCGATCCCATCCACCGGCTGGGAACGGAAGAACAGAAGAAGAAATTCTTGGTGCCATTTGCACGGGGAGAAAAGATTGGGTGTTACGCGCTGACGGAGCCGCAAGCGGGATCGAATGCGGCGGCGCTGCAGACGAAGGCCGTGAAGAAGGGCGATAAGTACGTTATCAATGGCACGAAGGCGTGGATTACGAATGGCGGCGCGGCGGACGCGACGATTGCGTATGTAAACACCGATCCAGCAAAGGGCGAAAAAGGGATTACGGCGCTGGTGGTGGAAAAAGGGACGCCTGGATTTAAAGTCGGCAAGGAAGAAAAGAAACTGGGCATCAACGCGACGGCGTGCAGTGAATTGGTGTTCACGGATTGTGAAGTGCCGGTGACAAACCGCATCGGAAACGAGGGCGAAGGATACAAAGTGGCGCTCTCGACGCTGGATGGGGGGCGTATCGGGATTGGGGCGCAGGCCACGGGGATTGCACAAGGCGCGTTTGAAGCTGCGTTGAAGTATTCGCAAGAGCGCGTGGCGTTTGGCGGCACCATCTCGCAATTTCAGGCGATTCAATTCATGCTGGCCGACATGGCGACGGAGATTGACGCGGCGCGGCTGCTGATTCGCAAAGCGGCGTGGAAGCAGGACACAGGGGCGCGCTTCAGCATGGACGCGGCGATCGCCAAACTGTTTGCGAGCGAAATGTCGACGCGGATGACGCACAAGGCGATTCAGATTCATGGTGGCAACGGGTACAGCCGCGAATATCCGGTCGAGCGGAATTACCGCGATGCGCGGATTACGGAGATTTACGAGGGCACCAGCGAGATTCAAAGGCTGGTCATCTCCTCTTGGGTTCTGAAATCCTAGAAATTAACGGGTTGAAAGCTCAGACATAATTGTCATTCCTGGTTCCGCGAGTCACCCATCACTTCTTCGCCGTAGTATCCTGACGGTGTGCTGGAACTGGACAGCGAAGTTGCATTTGATGCAGAGCGCGCCGAGGAAGAGTTCTTCCCTGCTCTGCCGGCGAGGGCGGCGGTATGCATGATCGAGCCGCGCGAAGAGAAGGCCGAACCGTTTCTCATTCGAACGCAGGATTTGCGGCGGCGATTGCAGCGGCTGCTGGGGCCGCTTGATCCGGCAAGCAAACGATTGAACCTGCGCGAGTTTGCGCGTGGCGTGAGGTACCGCGCGACGGGTTCGGCGTTCGAGCAGACGCTCACGTACTATCAGCACGCGAAGAAACTTTTCCCCAAGCGCTACCGCGATTTGTTGCGATTGCGTCCGCCTGCCGTATTGAAGGTGAATCTTCGCAACGCGTATCCACGCTGCTACGCGACACGGCGCATTCCCGTGGATGAAGCGGGCGCGCCGACGGGCGGCACGTATTACGGGCCGTTTGCCTCGCGGCGTGGGGCGCAGGCATTTGCAGAGAGAGCGCTCGATCTCTTCAAAGTGCGGCGCTGCCAGATCAAAATCCGGCGCGACCCGACATTTCCCGGGTGCCTGTATTCCGAGATGAAAATGTGCCTGGCGCCGTGCTTCGCGGGCTGCACGAAGGAGGAATACGACGCCGAGGTGGGACGGCTGGTGCAGTTTCTGGACACCAGCGGCGGGTCTTTGCGCGCGACGTACGAAGAAGAACGCGAAAAGGCCAGCGAGCAACTGGATTTCGAGCGGGCGGCGTTGCTGCACAAAAAAGTGGAAAAGCTCGATGAGGTGCTGCGCGGACAACCGGAAATCACGAGGAGAATTCAGGATCTAAATGCCGTGATTCTGCAGCGCACCGCGGAAGAGCAAACGATTGGAGTGTTCGGCGTGCACGGCGGGAGGCTGGCGGAGCCATTTTTTCTGCGTTTCGCGGAGATTGCCAGCCAGCCGCGTTCGGCGGAACAACTGTTCCGCGATTATCTGGAATCGAAAGCTACGGCTGAGCAGGGAGATTTAGGCGAGAGCCTGTGGCTGGTGGCAAGATGGTTTTACAGCAATCCGCGCGAGGGGGAGATTTTCTTTCGCGAAAAGGACTGGCCGTATCGTAGGATCCTGCGGGCGTGTTCGCGGCTGCTTTCCCCGAAGACGAGCGAAGCAGACGGGGCGGGAACGCCCGGCCCAGCGCAAACGAACGAAGGAGCGAAATGAGCACATCGGCAACGAAAGAAGGCACGGCGCGCTACGCGCAGAAATTTTCCGGACGCGCTGCAGATGGACATTTTCGGGAGGCGCAGGGGCTGGTGGTGTCGTCGCTGGGCATCGGAACTTATCTCGGACAGCCTGACGCGAAGACGGACGCGAGTTATACGGCTGCGATCTTTGCAGCGGCGGAGAACGGGATCAATGTCATCGATGCGGCGATCAATTACCGGTTTCAGCGGAGCGAACGAAACATCGGGGCGGCACTTCAGCAATTGGCCGCGAAAGGCATAGCGCGCGACGAACTCGTAATTTGCACGAAGGGCGGTTACTTGACGCCGGACGGTTCCATGCCCGCCGATCCGAATGAGTATTTTTTCAAGGAGTATCTCCAGCCCGGCGTGTTCGCGGCCAACGAAATCGTGGCGGGTAGCCACTGCATGACGCCGCGGTTTCTGGAGAATCAGCTCGGACGCAGCTTGCGCAACCTGTGCGTGGACTGCGTCGATGTCTATTACCTGCACAATCCGGAGACGCAGCTCATGGAAGTATCGCGGCCGGATTTTCTCGAGCGCGTGCGCGATGCATTTATCTATCTGGAGTCCGCCGCGGACGCGGGAAAGATTCAGTTTTACGGGATGGCGACGTGGAATGGTTTTCGCCAGGAGGCGCGTGCACGCGACGCCATGCAGCTGGGTGAGTTCGTGCAGATCGCGCGGGACATCGCGGGCGAAAAGCATCGGTTTCGCTTCGTGCAGCTTCCCTTCAACCTGGGCATGACGGAGGCGCTGACGCTCGGCAACCAGCAACTGGATGGAAAAGACCGGACGGTGATGGAGGCAGCCAGCGAACTGGGGGTCACGCTGATCGCCAGTGCCTCTCTGCTCCAAGGGCAGGTGGCCAAGAATTTGCCGGAATTTGTCGCGAGCGCGTTGGGATTGAAGAATGACGCGGAGCGGGCGCTGCAATTTGTGCGCTCGTCACCGGGAATCACCACGGCGCTGGTGGGAATGTCCCGCGTCGAGCACGTAGAAGCGAACGCTCGGCTCGTGGGAGTGCCGCCGGCGACGGTGGAGGAATTCAGCAAGCTTTTTTCGCGGGGAGAAGGGGCTTAACGCGCAACGGCACCTGCTGTGCGCGCGGCTAGGAAGAACGCTCGGAGAGCCAGGAAGTGATGGCGCGATCGAGTTCATCGAGCTTGCCGGCGAAAAAGTG
>Ga0210407_10005133_pt1 | contig 10167 bp, 4 predicted proteins | sample IncBWC27MmetaG_FD_150860 | JGI IMG/M metagenome (GOLD analysis project Ga0210407, IMG submission 150860) | Forest soil microbial communities from Barre Woods Harvard Forest LTER site, Petersham, Massachusetts, United States - Inc-BW-C-27-M | ecosystem: Environmental > Terrestrial > Soil >... | reverse complement strand
TATGTGCCCGGAGAGAACGGCGGGATCAAGGGCCATGTCATTTACGCCTCGACACGCCCTTTTGACGACCCACAAATGCTGGTTCAGACGCAATGGGAGCCGCTGGTTCCGCACGTCACCATCAACCTGTATCGAGAGGGTCTTGCGGGCGATAACGTAACACCGACCCTGAAGTTAGTGGATAGCACGCAGACCAGCAGTTGGGACGATTGGGCGCAGGGATTCCGGTCCGATGGGGTTCCGAACATGAACTGCCCGGGTCAGTCCACCACCGATCTTTTCTATTTCTCGCTGTACAACCAGCCAAACTACCTTAACTGGTACAACGCCCAGCACGGCGGACCCGCCATGACGCCGCTGCCATACAATTCGCAGTTCAAGTGCTACGACGGCATGCACAACTGGAACCAACTCCAGCCCGCACCTTACGACGGTATGTACAAGTTCCCCAGCGTTCTCGGGATCAATCCAACAACCGGAGCACCCGTCAATACGAACTGCACGATTTGTTCCTCCAATCCGACCGACGGCACCCCAATGCTCCCCAGCGGCAAGTATGTCGTGGAAGTTGTCCCGCCGCCTGGCTTTGAACTCGTGAAGGAAGAGGACAAGAACATCCTGATCGGCGACAACTACATTGCGCCAGTCACTCAGGAGTTCGGAGGCTTGGCGAATATCTTCATTATTCCGGACCAGGCCTCGGTCGCTGCTCAGGGTTACCCCGGTCCTGGTTACAACGCGAATAGCGCCCAGAATCCGACGCAAAGCTTCGGCGCGAACCCGGAAAATGGCATCGTGCCCGGATTCGTGCCGGAGCCGGTTTGGCCGTGCGTAGGCGAGGCGCGTGTCGTGCCCGACTACATCAGCCTGTTCCCACAGTCCAAACAGGTTGCGCCGTTTGCCGGGGCCATTCGCAACCTGTGCGACCGCAAGGAAGTCACCCTGAACGATCAGATGGGCGCAAGCGCCAAATTCTTCCTCTACACTTCCACGCATATCGCTTCCAAATTCACGGGCGTCATCACCGACGACTTCACCTCAGAATTCGATCCCTTCTCTCCGCAGTTCGGCGAGAAGTTTTCACCTCCCGACCTGCCGGTATCCATAAAGGACTGGACCGGCACCGAAATCAGCCGCGTATATGCCGACCATTGGGGCACGTATAACGGGATGACGTATTCGACGTGGGAGGTAAATCCGCCCAATCCGACTGGTTATTCGCCCACGATGATGATTTTCTGCATGAACGACCCGGGCGCGGGAACAACTCCGGACCCGTTGTTCAACTCCGCCTACAGCCAGTTTTGCTATGAGCTGCCGTACATGCCCGGAACAACCGATTATTTGGATACCCCGGTGGTGCCCACCTCGGCCTTTGCCGGTGCGGGATATAGTAATCCAGATTGTAACTACCCAGATGGGACACCGACCATCAAAGAGGTGGACGGCGATGGAAAAGGACCTTGGGTAAGTGCGGTCGGGCACACGATCACCATAGCCTCATTAGGCCCGCAGACCGTGAGCAACTATGGATACACCGGTCCATCTGCGACGACGGCTCCGTTCAACCAGAAGACCATCACGCGAAACTACGGCTTTGGTCCCGCCCCTAGCACCTGTCCGGCTACGGGCGTTTGCCCGAACGTCACCGTTGGTGCCCAGGCGCTCACAAACGTGACTTGGAGTGATGGCGCCATCACGGGGACCCTACCCAGCACCGTGCCAGTGTGCCCTCAGCAGCAGGCGCAGTACTCGGGCGTACCCACACAGTGCGGCGAACTTGTCATCACGGCAGCGAATGGCAAACAGTCGATTGACACTGTGACTGTCACGATTGAAAACAAGTCCCCAACTCACGTAACCGCGGGTGGCAGCATCCAGACTGCCATTGACGCTGCTGCCCCAGGCGACTTGATCATTGTCGATCCGGGCGTATACAACGAAATGTTGCTGATGTGGAAGCCGGTTCGTCTGCAAGGCGTCGGCGCGGCTTCGAGCGTCATCAACGCGAACGCTCATCCTGCAGGTAAGTTGGATCCTTGGCGAGCCAAGGTCAATTGTCTGTTCGGCCTGGCGCTCAATGGTCAACCCTATAGCACGGCAGGCAATCTGGTACCTCTTCCTGGTTTCAACATTCCCGGTAATCCCAACCAGGGTAAATCTGCACCGCTGAATGCGTACGATGCGACCGGCGCGGCCAGTTGTCCAGCGGCGGGCTGGAACTACTTCGGCGGAGGCCCCAACAATCCGCAGGTGGATCGCGTCCCGCTGGAGGGCTTTGTCGGCTGGGACACTACGGTAAACGGCAACCTGGCGCAGCTATTACAAGAGCCTTCGCTTATGGGAGCATACGAAGGAGCTGGAATCACGGTCTTGGCGAAAGGTGTGCGCTACCCCCCCGGCGTGGATATCTTCGGAACCGGGCTGGATACCACCTTAGGTTCTATCATTGCGCACGAAGGCCAGTTTCCCGAGATCGCCACGGAAGGCACCAATCTCCTCATGAATCGGAATGAGGATTGTCTCACTCAGGGCGCTGCTGCCACCGGTTACAGCAGCAACTTCCTGTGCAACCCGTCGCGTATAGATGGCTTGTCGGTCACCAACAGTTCGCAGGGTGGTGGCGGTATTTACGTGCATGGCTGGGCGCATGACTTGGGAATTTCCAACAACCGCGTTTACAACAATACTGGCACGATGACAGGCGGCATCACGGTCGGCCAGGGTGAGTCTCCAGACGCGATCATCTCAGGAAACGGCGGGGACCCCGTGGCGGGGGACCCGGTGCAACCCTATGGAGGTTTCGACCAGCAACCCTGGACTTGCGTCCCAGGCTCGGTAACCTTCAATGGCATAGTAGGTGTGCAGAATGCGATTCCTCCAGGCTTTCCCGCTGGGACACAGCTACCCTACTGTTACAACGTGAACGTGAACGTACACAACAATGCGGTTACGAAGAACTCTTCGATCGGGGATGAAGTATTCTCGGGTACGCCGGCGGGGGCCGGCGGTGTCACTTTCTGCACCGGCTCCGACTACTACCAGTTCAACTATAACTGGGTCTGCGGAAACCTCAGCACCGGTGACGGCGGCGGCCTCGCTCACATCGGTTTCAACTACCAGGGTGACATCGAGCACAACACCATTCTCTTCAATCAGAGCACTAATCCGACGATTGCCACCAACGGCGGCGGAATCATCGTCACGGGCGCAGCTCCGGATGGCGCTACAGCGACACAGCCCGAATGCGGCAGTGTGACTGACGTGGACTGCGCTCCTGGGCTGAGCGACGGCACGGGTCCAGGACTGGTGATCAATGCGAACTTGATCCTAGGTAACGCCGCGGAAAGCGGCAGCGGCGGCGGGATCCGCTTTCAGGACGTCAACGGCACGGACGTCGGCAGGTTTCCGAACGGCAGCCAGTCGCTCACCAGACCCGAGGTTGGCCCCCTGTATGGCGGCCCGGGTGGATTGGAACAACGCCCAACACCCTGGAATGACGTTCTCGTCACCAACAACGTCATTGCGAACAATGTTGCCGGCTGGGACGGCGCGGGTGCTTCGTTCCAGGACGCGTTGGCGGTGAAGTTCATCAACAACACCGTTGTGTCCAACGATTCGACTGCTTCGGCGGGACCTCTGTTCAACACTCTGGGCGCTCCCCTAGCCAGCGCACCGGGCCCCACTTGCACTTCAAACTGTGGCTCGGCATCACCGCCGCAGGCTGCGGGTCTGGTGACCATGGCAAATACTTCGTTATTGAGCGCGTCTTTGAAGGGAGTAACCGTTACCTGCCCGACCGGTAACGGAACGAACGGGAATTGCAGTACCTACTCAGTTCCACTGCTGGAAAACGATGTGTTCTGGCAGAACCGTTCCTTCTACATCGCTGTGGGCCAACTGGGCACGGGAACCCAGAACCAGCAGAACGTAGTCGCACTGTATGACGCGTTCACCACGACGCAAGCGCTGACACAGCCAACGACGGCCAGTGCGTCTGCCAACGGCACTGGCACTATAATCACTGGAGGCACCGGCGCCTGCGTCTCCCCTGTCAGCTACTGGGACATCGGCGTGCGCGGCGACAAAGGTCCCAGCGATCACAGTTCGGGCTTGACGCTCGCACCGAAGTACTCCGTGATTACCGACGCCGGAGATTATCTAGGCGGCAATAATCTCGCAGATAATCCCGAGGTTCTCAGCCAGTATTGCAACGGTTCGCGAACCCCGCCGGAATTCAACTCCTTGGGCTATCAAGTGCCTCCAGGCATCGCCGACGCGACTGTGCCCAACCCCATCTTCAACCTGACGCCAACGGCGACGGTGGACGAAGGCAACAACTGGATCAACATGAGTTGGGGCCCGTTGTCCCTGGTGAACCCGGTAACCGGTGCGACTCTGGGCAACTACGCCTTGGCGTCGACTTCTTCGGCTCTTGACTATGTCCCGGTAGCTGCGGAGCACCCTGCTACGGACTTTTTCGGGAATCCACGGCCGACCGCCGGCAATGCAGGTGACGGCCGTTTTGACGTGGGCGCGGTAGAGTTCCAGAACACTGCAGCGGAGGTCCAGCCGACGCTGGTTTCCATCACTCCTGCTTCGGCCATGCGCGGAACCAGCGTGAATATCACCCTGACCGGTAGCGGACTGTCCGGAACCTCTAGTGTGAACGCTCCGGGTTCTCCGAATATCTCTATCAGCAATGTCGCCGTAGTGAGCGACACCACAGTCACGGCGACACTGACTCTCGCACCAGTAACCGCACTCGGCGCTCACAACGTCACAGTCACTGCACGAGGCCTGGCCAGCAACGCCGTCACGTTCACCGTACTGGGGGCGACGCTCGGTTCGATCGCTCCGAATACTGGTGCTCGCGGCAAAGGCGTAAATGTGACCCTTACGGGAACGAATTTGAGCACTGTCACCGCGGTGAACGTACCGGCGGGTTCTGGCATCAATGTGAGCAACGTAGTCGCGAGCAGCACCACAGTCACGGCGACTCTCACCATCTCGGCTACCACCGCACTTGGCGGGTATGCAGTCAACGTCACCACCACGGGCGGAGCGATTAGCAACAACGTGATATTCAGTGTGGTATCTACCAGTGTGGTACCTACTCTGAATTCGATCACTCCCAATGCCAGAGTGGCAGGCAGCCCCGCCTTTACGGTGACTCTCACCGGCAGCGGCCTTAGCGGCGCTACCGCAGTCAACACGAACGCTGCGAATATCATCGTCAGCAACGTTCAAGCGGTGAACGACAATACCGTGACGGCCACCTTCACGGTTACGGGTCCAACCGTACCTGGCGCTAAGAACGTGACTGTCACTACGCCGACCGTAAACACCAACGCGGTGACGTTCACGGTCACTCGGCCAACGCTAACCTCCATCACGCCCAACGCCGGCCTGGCTGGCAGTCCAGCCTTTGCGGTCACCCTCAGTGGCAGCGGCCTCACCGGAACCACGGCGGTGACCACGAATGCTCCAAACATCACTGTCAGCAACGTTCAAGTTGTGAACGACAGTACCGTCACGGCGCTATTTACGGTCACAGGGCCGACCGCGGCTGGCGCCAGGAATGTCAGCACCACCAATTCCGGGGGCGCCACCAGCAACAACGTGACATTTACGGTGAACAGACTCGCTCTTTCTACGATCAGTGTCCCATCGGGCGTGCGCGGCACCGTTGTGCCAGTCACTTTGACGGGCACTAACCTAACGGGAAGCACTACCGTGAATGCGGGCGCAGGCATCACTGTCAGCGGTGTTAGCGTCAATGCCGCCGGCACCGCGGTCACGGCCACCCTCACTATCGCGTCGGGCACAACAGCGGCGCTTGGTCCGAGGACCATGAGCGTCACCAATGCGGGCGGAGCGACAAGTAACACCGTCACTTTCACTGTGCTAGGGCCTACGCTGACATCGATCAGTACGGCGTCAGCTACACGCCCGGCCACCGGCACTCTCAGCGTTCCCGTGACGCTGACCGGAACCAACCTCACAGGAGCAACGGGCCTAACTGGCCTTGGCAATGGTGTCAGCATCGTCGCCGGTACCTTTACGGTTGTGAATTCCACGACTGTAACCGCGACTCTCAGCATTTCGAGCACCGCCACGACAGGAGCGAGGAACATAGCCGTCACAACGGGAATCGGCAACACCAGCACCGTTGCGTTCACGGTGAACTAAAAATAACCCTTGTCGGCCCGACTTGCAGAGCTCCGCCGTCCGGCCCGTCCGGCAGCCCAAACCAGGGGGATATGGAAACATCATGCAAGCGTCGGAAACAAACAAGCAAAAGTCTCGGTTAGCAGGTGACCCCGGTGGGCTTGCCGTCTGGCCGCCGGTAGCGGGCTTTCTTGTGGCTGATGCCTCCCAAAAACCTCTTTTTGCCAACCATGAGGCGATGACAATTTTGACCTATCCGGGACCGTCGTCACAGAGCCTCGCCGACGCCTTCCAGAAGAAGCTCCGTCCCAGTCTCTTCAGGGCTCAGAACTTGCCAATACCGCAGAATGGCGCTCAGCCCAGCATAAAGTTGCAGTCCGGGCGCCGGACATATTTCTGCCGGGCGTTCCTTCTGAACGGCAACGGCAACGGTAACGGATGTAACGGATCTGCGACGCTGGTGCTGCTGGAGCGAGGGATGTGGAGACCCTTGGCATTATCCCACCTCTACCAGCAATTCCAACTCACTCACCGAGAGCAGCAAGTCGTGGCCTTGTTGCTGCAGGGACGTAGCAACAAGGAAATTTCGGAGAGCATGAACATCAGCACCAACACAGTCAAAGCTTTTCTGCGGATGGCAACGATCCGAATGGGGGTTTCCAGCCGTTCCGGAATCGTGACCAAAATCCTGGGCCTGCTTCTGTCCTCCAACAACCCGGAACTCAGCAATCAGCGAGATGTTGTCTGAGGCCTTAATGCGATGAGTGCGATAAGTCAACTGAGATAACCACACCGTCAGGGAAGCTGCCGCGCGTGTTGTGCACGCTGTCATTTCCCTCCGGATTTCGATATGTAGCGTGGAAAGTGCCCGAGCCTGGCGGCATGCGTGTCGTCACGCTCGAGCGGAGTATTCGATGAAATCGATCACGACACGCCTTGTGGCAACAACTCTAGTCACGCTGTTGGCCGCGACCCTTTCATGCGCTGGCACTCTATCCGGCACGGTCATTAACCGCACCACTGGTAAGCCTGCTCCAGGAGTTCATCTTACGTGCTTCACTCCCACCCGGCGCATGGCCGACCTGGGCTCAGCCAAAAGTGACGCGCACGGCCAGTTTACCTTCACCAATGACGCAATCGGTACGACACCGATTCTTGTCCGCGCCACTTACCACGATGTCAGCTTCAACACTTTTGCGCCTCCAGGGCGCCACAAAATCGACGTGGAGATCTTTGACCTTTCGAATGATCCCAAGACGATTTCCGTCGGCTCGCACATCATCATCTTTCAACCCAAGGGGAACGGCCGACTTCTCGGCGCAGAAGAGTATTTTGTGTCCAACGTCTCTATGCCTCCTTCTGCCTACTTCCGCACAGAAGGAAATTTCGATTTTGCACTACCCGAAAATGCTACCCTCGGTCAGGTTACAACGGTCGCCCCGTTAGGCTTGCCTGTCCCGCAAGCTCCCACCAACAAGGGCCAAGGCCGCTTCAGCATTGCGTATCCTTTCCGCACCGGTCAGACCACGGTTCGTGTCTCGTACGAATTGCCATACGTTAACAACTCTGCCGTGCTGAAGCTTCCGGCTTCCTATCCCGGTGTGCAACTCCTGGTTGCCGTTCCTCCACTCATCACTGTCAGCGGTGACGGCTTGAAGGCCGTCGGTCCGGAACAGGGCATGACCGTTTACATGCACGACCCGCTCGCCGCCGATGGCGTCTTTTCGATCAACCTGTCCGGTGGCGGCTCGCCACAAGCCTTGGCTGCACGCAGCCAAGGACAGCAGCGCACGGCGCAAGGCAAGTCTCGCCCGCTCGGCCAGGGCGTGAGCGCCAACCCAAGTCGCAGGGGCAGTCTCAAGTGGTACCTCCTTGCAGGTATCGCCGCTGTTTTTGCCTTGGGCGCCATCCTTCTCACTCGCCATCGCGTCGTAGTTGCGGCCTCGAACGATGTTGCGCCGCAGAGTGCGTCCGCGAGTCCCGCGGTTTTTGCGGCCTCCTCAGCTCAGCCGGAATCGGATATGCCTCGGAACACGACCGAGGCACCGCCACAAAGGGATTAAGCCGACGGTTGCATTTTGGATCCGTCACACGTACCGTCCGATCCCGTCGGCGCGATCCGGTACCGCACGCTCACCTGAGAGAGCAACTCCTAAACCGACGGCTTGAGGTTCAAAGAAGAGTCTTGTCATTTGATGCTTTATAATGCTTTATATCTCCGGTTGCGCGAAAAACCAGGCACTGGGGCCTGATGTGCTCTCTGAACCTGCGTCTTCAGGGTGCTCCGGTATTAATGGAGCTTTGCGTACTGAGACTTTGCAGCGACAAGGATGGGAGTATCGGGATCGGCATCTTTCCAGAGATTGAAGAAATCCTGATACGCAGCCTTCGCGTTCACCGTGTCGCCCGAGATTGCGTAAGCGCGACCTAGCTGTAGATGGGCCAGCGACCCCGTCGCAAAGTTCAGCACGATGCCTTTGTGATCGATTAACTTCCCGAACTCGATGGGCTGCAGCAGTGCCATTATGCGCCAGCAGGTTGGCTTCCCCACGAACGTACACTGGGTACATATGTCTCACAAAGCTGCCCAGTTCGTAAGGAGAGACGGCCTCCAAATAGCTCAGCGCTCGGGAAGTATTGCCCCGGCTGAGTTCGATTGCAGCGTTGATGGTCGGTTGAGAGTATAGCTTCAGCGTAGGTCCGGACGCTGCTGCCTTAGGTGATGTCGAACGATACGCCGCAACTCCTCATACACGATGGGGATGAGCGCTTGGAGGGCCTCGTGATTCCCGGCTCGCCATTTGCTGAGGAGGGCGCTGACAGGCTGAGACGGGGATTCTGCCACACTCACACCGTTCGCTGGACCAAAGACCTCAGACTTACCACCAAAAATAGTGCAAGGGACGAGCGAAGTCAATTTGGAATGCTGTCCGCGGGCTAGGCAAACTCAAAGCTCCGTAAAGATCTTGGGCCACTTGGCCCTCCTTTTACGCTTATTAGACAGGCAAATGCTTTACCAGCCTGATGTAAGAATCGAATCGAGAGTCAAGGAGGAAGGTCATGCTAGGCGTAATTTATATCGCAATGGCAACCATGGTTGAGTATGCGATTCTGTTGGCCACACTCACCATACATAGGTATGTGGACTGAGGCGAAAGCGTTGCTCAAGCGGAGTTGATGCCGCCCTCCGAAAACCGGACGCCTCCGAGGAGGGCGGCGGCGACTTCAGGATTTACACACGTTTCCGGCCACAAGGCTTCAAGACAAGTACTTACAATGACTTACCAGGCTCCTACGGCCTGCCAAGAACTTGTGCGCATCTTTAGCTGACTCTTGACTCGGCGCTGGTTCATAAAGACTGTGTCACCCGACGCCGCTCCACCCGCCGTTAAGAAGTTCCTTCACGTTGCGTCTTCCAATAGAACGCTGAGTACGACGGGACATTGTCTAAAGAAATAGACCGGCAATCAGCCGCCGATCTATCGGGAGCGGTCACATGCTCGAGGCGCTCGCTAAAGACATTCAGTTTGCGGGGCGTTTGCTGCGCAAATCGCCCGGATTTACAGCGGTAGCCATCCTGACGCTCGCTCTAGGCATCGGGGCAAACGCGGTGGTCTTCAGCGTCCTGAATGCCCTCATCCTGCGCCCTCTCAATCTGCCGGGAGAGCAGAGCCTCTACGGAATCGAGCGCGCCAGCGACAAGATAGGCGCCGAGTCGTATCTCAACTATCTTGATCTGCGCGATCGCAACCGAAGCTTCGAGAATCTCGCGCTCTATAACATCACCGGGGCAGGGCTGGATGCAGGAGAAAATCCTGCGCGTGTCTGGGTTACCGAAGTGAGCGGCAACTACTTTGATGCGCTGGCCATTGACCCGTATCTTGGCCGGCTGATTCATGCCTCCGACGAGCACGGCCCGAACAGCGCTCCGTACATCGTGCTGACCTACGCGTATTGGCACGCACATTTTCAAGACGATCGAGGCGTAGTAGGCCG
>Ga0210407_10005131_pt1 | contig 10171 bp, 6 predicted proteins | sample IncBWC27MmetaG_FD_150860 | JGI IMG/M metagenome (GOLD analysis project Ga0210407, IMG submission 150860) | Forest soil microbial communities from Barre Woods Harvard Forest LTER site, Petersham, Massachusetts, United States - Inc-BW-C-27-M | ecosystem: Environmental > Terrestrial > Soil >... | reverse complement strand
CCATCTGCTCGTGTCGATGACGATGGTATGGCTGTCGGTGCTGCTCTACGTGAAGATCGGCGAGCCCGATTATGGCGGGGCCGGGGTGGCTCGTGACCGGGTGGCCAAGCCGCTGCGCGTGCTGACCGCGCTGACCGCGGTGAATCTGGCCGCGGTGCTGGTGACCGGCACGCTGGTGACCGCTGCCGGACCGCACGCGGGTGACCGGAGTCCCAGCCGCACGGTGCCGCGACTCAAGGTCGAGATCACCACCCTGGTGCACATGCATTCGTCGCTGCTGGTCGCCTACCTCGCCCTGCTGGTTGCGCTGGGCTTCGGCCTGCTCGCGGTCGGTGCTACCCGGGCCATCCTGCTGCGGCTCGGCGTGCTGCTCGCCCTGGTTTGCGCGCAAGCCGCCGTCGGCACCACGCAATACTTCACCGGGGTGCCCGCCGCCCTGGTCGCCGTTCACGTGGCAGGGGCCGCGGCATGCACAGCAGCCACCGCGGCGCTATGGGCGTCGATGCGAGAGCGGGCCAAGCCCGAGTCGCTCGCACGCTGACTCCACCGCCAGCGCGAACTCGCGCTGGGCGAGATCGCGGGTGCCGGCCTCCAACCGCCGCCATCCCAGCGATGGATCCACCAGCTGCAGCTCCAGCAACCGCGCGCCGAGCAGGTGAGCCCGCGCGTAGAGCAACTCGTCGGCGTTGACGCCCACCTGGGCCGCCGCGGCGGCCAGCGCCGCGGTGCCCACATCCCAGATTTCGAAGTCGGGCTCAGCCTGAAGCAGGGTGCTCGCCCGCTGGGTGAACGCGTGCGACGGCTGGCCGCCCAGAAAGACCAGCACGGTCTCGGAAGCCGAATCACCGGGCTGCACCAACACTTTCTGGCCGGCCGTGTGCAGCTCGGCGATATATGCGGTGGCTGCCGAACGGTCGTCGCAGCGGCGGGTGCCAGTCCCGATGCTGGGGCTGACGAAGACAGGACCGGCGCGCGGCAACCCGACTCGTTCGCCCGGTGCGAAGACTTCACCGGGGACCGTCGGCACCCCACCACCCGCCAGGTCACTCAGATAACGCCGGTCGGCATTCCAGGCGACGACGGCGGGTGCGTTCAGCAGATTGGACACGCCGGTGGTCCAGGCCAGGAACTCGTCGAGCCGCCCGGCGTAGTCGCGGGTTGCGCGCAGTATCACCAGATCCGCGCCCCTGGCCTCGGGATCGTCCCAGGACAGCCAACGGGCGTGCAGCCCACGATGTCGCAGCGCGGCCACCAGCCCGGCGTCGTCTCCGTCACCGGCGACGTGCTGCGCACACCCCGCCAACACGATGCGGGGATGGAAGACGTCTGGCCGGGCGAGCTTCATGCCCGGGCATGATAATCGCATGCACGCAATCGAAGTCAGGCAAACCGGTGGTCCTGAGGTCCTGCGCTACGTCGACACGCCACAACCCAGGCCCGGCCATGGCGAGCTGTTGATCAAGGCCGAGGCCATCGGCGTCAACTTCATCGACACCTACTTCCGCTCGGGGCAGTATCCGCGTGAGTTGCCGTTTGTCATCGGCTCCGAGGTGTGCGGCACCGTCGAAGCCCTCGGCGAGGGAGCCGGGGAAGGCTTCAGTGTCGGAGACCGGGTGGCGTCCGCGGCGGCATCCGGCGCCTACGCCGAATTCGTAACTGCGCCAGCGTTTTTGACCGCAAAGGTACCCGACGGTGTCACCTCCGATGTGGCGGCGTCGGTACTGCTGAAGGGCCTGACCGCGCACTACTTGCTCAAGTCGGTATATCCCGTGCAAAGCGGCGATGCCGTGTTGGTGCATGCCGGTGCCGGTGGTGTCGGGCTGATCCTGACCCAGTGGGCACATCTGCTCGGCGCCCGGGTCATCACCACCGTCTCGACGCCCGAGAAGGCGCGGATGTCGAAGGAGGCCGGCGCCGACGAGGTGCTCTCCTACCCCGATGACCCCGCGCAGTTCGCCCAGCAGATTCGCGCGCTCACCGAAGGTGCCGGTGTGGCAGTCGTGTACGACGGCGTCGGCGCCACTACCTTCGACGCCAGCCTGGCCAGCCTGGCCGTCCGCGGGACGCTGGCGTTGTTCGGCGCCTCCAGCGGACCGGTTCCGCCGGTCGATGCGCAGCGCCTCAATGCCGCCGGCTCGGTGTTTTTGACCCGGCCGGCGCTGGTCCACTTCATGCGCACCGCCCAGGAGTTCAGCTGGCGCGCAGAGGAATTGTTCGACGCGGTTGCCGGCGGAGCCATCAAGATCGAAGCCGGCGGACGCTATCCGCTGTCCGAAGCGGCCCGCGCTCACGAGGACCTGCAGGGCCGCAAGACGGCCGGCTCCATTGTGCTGCTTCCGTAAGCCAAGCCGCTCAGAGCAGGGTTGGCAGCGCGATCACCGAGTCGACCGCCAATGCGCAGAACACCACCGCCAGGTAGTTGTTCGATTGCAGGAACAGTCGCAGCGGCTTGACCGGCTCTCCGGCGCGGACCCCGGCGTGCAACTGATGGGCCATCGCCAAGAACCACACCCCGGCCACCAGGGCGACAGCCGCGTACAGCCAGCCGGTCGCCAGCGCCAGCACCAGCGTCGCCGCCACGGTCAACCAGGTGTAGATCAGGATCTGCTTGGTGACCTGACGCTCCGTCGCCACGGCTGGCAGCATCGGAACGCCTGCCGCTTTGTAGTCGTCCTTGTACCGCATTGCCAATGCCCAGGTGTGCGGCGGCGTCCAGAAGAAGATGATCGCGAACATCGCCAATGCCGGCCAGCCGATGGTGCCGGTGACAGCCGACCACCCGATCATCACCGGCATGCAGCCGGCCGCACCGCCCCATACGACGTTTTGCGACGTGCGGCGCTTGAGCAACAGCGTGTAGATGAACAAGTAGAACGCGATGGTGGCGATGGCCAGCAGCCCCGACAGCAGGTTCGTCGTCCACCAGAGCCAGAAGAACGAGCCCACACTGAGCACCAGCCCGAGCACCAGGGCATTTCGCGTCGGCACCGCCGCCCGCGCCAGCGGCCGGCGCGCGGTCCGCTTCATCAACTTGTCGATATCGGCGTCGGCCACACAGTTGAGCGTGTTGGCGCCTCCCGCGGCCAACATCCCGCCGATCAACGTGTTGAGGATCAGCAGCGGGTTCACGTTGCCGCGGTCGGCGAGCAGCATCGCGGGTATCGCGGTGACCAACAGCAGCTCGATGACCCGCGGCTTGGTCAGCGCCAGGTAAGCCAGCACCGTGCCGCGTATTCGGCTCGGCGCGACGCGCCCGCGAACGCTCACGCAATAACTCCTCGGGGTCGCAGCAGCGCGCAACATCTACTACGCACGATGGTAGACGGCTAGGGGCCGCCGGGAACAGTTCGGGGTCGATTGACCTCGGGGTGGTTCATCCGTTGCGGCGTCGGAGCACCGTCCGTGCCGTCTCTACCACCCGGTCCGGAGTGAAGCCGAACTTGGTAAGCAGCTCCTTCAACGGCGCGGACGCCCCGAACGTTTCCATGCCGATCACGGCCCCGTCGAGCCCGATGTAGCGGTGCCAACCGTGTGTCGACGCCTGCTCGACCGCGAGGCGGGCCCGCACCGAGGGCGGCAGCACTTCGTCGCGGTAGGCCTGCGGTTGCTTCTCGAACAGCTCCAGGCACGGCATGCTCACCACCCGTGCCCGCACACCCTCGGCGGTCAGCTGCTCGTAGGCCTGCACCACCAGCGACACCTCGCTGCCGGTCGCCATCAGGATCAGCTCCGGATCGTCGGCCGACGCCAGCACGTAGGCGCCCTTGGCAAGACCGGATGCCGGCGCGTACAGCGAGCGGTCCAGCGTCGGCAGATTCTGCCGGGACAGCACCAGGGCGACGGGCTCGTGCTTGAGCTGCGCGATGAACCGCCACGCCTCGGCGACCTCGTTCGCGTCGGACGGGCGGATGACCAGCAGGCCGGGGATCGCGCGCAGTGACGGCAGCTGCTCAACCGGCTGGTGTGTGGGGCCGTCCTCCCCCACGCCGATCGAGTCGTGCGTGAAGATGTTGATCGTCGGGATCTCCATGATCGCCGAGAGTCGGATCGCGCCGCGGGCGAAGTCGGAGAAGATCATGAAACCCGACCAGAAGGCGCGGATTTTGGACAGGGCTAGCCCGTTCGTGACTGCACCGGAAGCGAATTCGCGCACGCCGAAGTGCAGATTGCGCCCGCCCGGATTGTCCGCCTGCAGGTCACCGGCGCCGTCGAAGGTCAGCCGCGTCTTGGTCGACGGCGCCAGGTCCGCGGCGCCGCCGATCAGCCACGGGTAGTTCTTCGCCAGTGCGTTCAGCACCTGTCCCGACGACGCCCGCGATGCTATGCCCTTCGGGTCGGCGGGGAAGGTCGGGATGTCGGCGTCCCAGCCATCGGGCAGTTCGCGACGCTGCATCCGGTCGAGCTGGTCGGCCAGGTCGGGGAATTCGGCTCGATAGGCCTCAAAGGCCGCCTTCCATTCGCCGCTCAGCCGGGCGCCACGGGCTCCGATCCCGTCGGCGAAGTTCTGGTAGACACCATCGGGGACGAAGAACTGATCGTCGGGCGGGAAGCCGTAGAACGCCTTGGTCGCGCGGACCTCGTCCTCCCCGAGCGGCTCGCCGTGCGCGGCGGCGGTGCCCTGCTTCGTCGGTGCGCCGTAGGCGATGTGGCTGTCGACGATGATCAGCGTAGGGCGGTGTTGCTCGCGCGCGAATGTTTCGAACGCGCGGCCCAGCATCTGCAGGTCATTGGCATCGCCCACCCGGGTGACGTTCCAGCCGTAGCCGACGAATCGGGTGGCGACGTCCTCGGTGAACGCGATGTCGGTCGCGCCTTCGATGGTGATCTTGTTGTTGTCGTAGATCCAGCACAGGTTCGACAGCTGCAGATGCGCTGCGAGCGAAGCCGCTTCGGACGCAACGCCTTCCATCATGCAGCCGTCGCCGGCGAGTGCGTACACGTTGAAACCGAACAGCTCGTGTCCGGGGCGGTTGTAGGTGGCGGCGAGCCAGTTGGACGCGATCGCCATGCCGACGCTGGTCGCCACCCCCGTGCCCAACGGGCCGGTGGTGCACTCGATCCCGGACGTCCAGCGATACTCCGGGTGGCCCGGACACTTGGAGTCGAGCTGGCGGAACTTCTTCAGGTCATCCAACTCCACAGACGGTGTGCCCACCGTCTCGTAATCCGCGTCGACGGCCTGCACCTTGGTCAGATGCAGGATGGAGTAGAGCAGCGTCGAGGCGTGCCCAGCCGACAGGACGAACCGATCCCGATTCGGCCAGATGGGATCCGCCGGATCAAACCGGAGAACCTTCTGCCACAAGGTGTACACCACGGGCGCCATCGCCATCGGGGTCCCCGGATGGCCGGAATTGGCCGCCTGAACGGCGTCGATGCACAAGGTGCGAATCGTGTTGACGCTCAGTGCGTCGATATCTGGTCCAGCCACAACAGCCGTCATTTTCGATCCCTGTCATCTCGTTGCCTACACACCTACGCGCAATCCTGGCAGGCATAGGGCGACCCGAGAAGTGAAACGAGAAGTGAAAAGGCGAACAACACTCGGGTGGTGTGGATGATGCCGTCGGGCCACCCGGTGGTCCGGGCGGCGATTCCCGCAAATTCGCCCGGCCGCCAAGCGATGGGACATCGAACTCGACCGTTCGCCGCGCAGGCCTGCACGCGCCGTCCACATCCGGTCAGCACCGCAGTAGCCTGTACCCACCATTCGACCATTTCGGTGTGCCGCATTAGGTTGGAACAATCAGACGCGTCTACCGACGTGAGGAGCGAGTTTGTGACCACCGTCGTGGATGTTTCCGCTCTCACCCGCCCCAACCACCCAGACGACTGGACCGACCTGGATTCGTTGGCGGTGGACACGATTCGGGTGCTGGCCGCCGACGCGGTTCAGAAGGTCGGCAACGGGCATCCTGGGACGGCGATGAGCTTGGCGCCGTTGGCGTACACGCTGTTTCAGCGCACGATGCGCCACGACCCCAGCGATACGCACTGGTTGGGCCGCGACCGGTTCGTGCTGTCGGCGGGGCATTCCAGCCTGACCCTCTACATCCAGCTCTATCTCGGCGGCTTCGGTCTGGAGCTGTCCGACATCGAGTCGCTGCGCACCTGGGGGTCCAAGACCCCCGGACACCCGGAGTTCCGGCACACCAAAGGTGTCGAGATGACCACCGGCCCGCTCGGGCAGGGCCTGGCGTCAGCGGTCGGCATGGCGATGGCGTCGCGCTACGAGCGTGGTTTGTTCGATCCGGACGGCGCCCGGGGGGAGAGCCCGTTCGACCACTTCATCTTTGTGATCGCCTCCGACGGGGACATCGAAGAGGGCGTGACCTCGGAGGCGTCGTCGTTGGCCGCCGTGCAGCAGCTGGGCAACCTCATCGTGTTCTACGACCACAACCAGATCTCCATCGAGGACGACACCAACATCGCGCTGTGTGAGGACACCGCCGCCCGCTACCGCGCCTACGGCTGGCACGTGCAAGAGGTGGAGGGTGGCGAGAACGTCGTCGCCATCGAGGAGGCCATCGCCAACGCGAAGGCCGTCACCGACCGGCCGTCGTTCGTCTCGCTACGCACCATCATCGGCTACCCGGCGCCCAACCTGATGAACACCGGCAAGGCGCACGGCGCGGCGCTGGGCGACGACGAGGTCGCAGCCGTCAAGAAGATCCTGGGATTCGATCCCGACAAGAACTTTGAGGTTCGCGACGACGTCATCACCCACACCCGCAAGCTGGTGGAGCGGGGCAAAAAAGCGCACCAGAAGTGGCAACCGGAGTTCGACGCCTGGGCGCAGCGCGAATCCGAACGCAAAGTGCTGCTGGACCGGTTGACCGCCGAGAAGTTGCCCGACGGCTGGGATGCCGACCTCCCGCACTGGGAACCCGGGTCCGATAGCGTGGCGACCCGGAAAGCGTCCAACGAGGTGCTCAACGCGGTGGGACCGAAGCTGCCGGAGCTGTGGGGCGGTTCGGCCGACCTGGCCGGCAGCAACAACACCACCATCAAGGGCGCCGATTCATTTGGCCCGCCGTCGATTTCCACCAAGGACTACACGGCCCACTGGTACGGCCGCACCCTGCATTTCGGTGTTCGCGAACACGCGATGGGCGCCATCCTGTCCGGCATCGTGCTGCACGGCCCCACTCGGGCTTACGGCGGCACGTTCCTGCAGTTCTCCGACTACATGCGTCCGGCGGTGCGGCTGGCGTCCCTGATGAACATCGACACCATCTACGTGTGGACACACGACTCGATCGGCCTCGGTGAGGACGGTCCCACCCACCAGCCGATCGAACACCTCTCGGCATTGCGGGCCATCCCCCACCTGTCAGTAGTGCGTCCGGCCGACGCCAACGAGACGGCCTATGCGTGGCGCACGATCCTGGCCCGCGGGAACGGCAGCGGTCCCGCCGGGCTGATCCTGACCCGGCAGGGGCTGCCGGTGCTGGAAGGAACCAACCTCGAGGGCGTCGAACGGGGCGGCTACATACTCGGTGACGACGGCGGCGAGGAGCCTGACGTCGTACTGATCGGCACCGGCTCCGAAGTCCAGCTAGCGGTCGCAGCCCAGAAGTTGTTGGCGGACAACGATATCGTTGCGCGGGTGGTGTCAATGCCGTGCGTCGAGTGGTTCGAGTCCCAACCGGAGGAATACCGCGACAGCGTGCTGCCCCCATCGGTTTCGGCCCGGGTGGCAGTCGAGGCCGGCGTCGCGCAATCCTGGCACAAGCTGGTCGGCGACACTGGCAAGATCGTGTCGATCGAACACTACGGAGAATCCGCGGACTACAAGACTTTGTTCCGTGAGTACGGCTTCACCGCCGAAGCCGTCGCTGCCGCTGCGGAACAGGTAGTGGATAACTGAGAAAGGGTGATCCAGATGGGCACTCAGAACCCCAACCTCGCAGCCTTGAGCGATGCGGGGGTATCCGTTTGGCTGGACGACTTGTCGCGGGAGCGGCTGCAGTCGGGCAACCTGCAGGAGTTGATCGACACCAAGAGTGTTGTCGGCGTAACCACCAACCCATCCATCTTCCAGAAGGCATTCGCCGAAGGCGACGCCTACGACGCCCAGATCGCGGAGCTGGCCGAACGTGGGGCCGACGTGGATGCCACCATCCGCACCGTCACCACCGACGACGTGCGCAACGGGTGCGACGTGCTGGCGCGTGAGTGGGAGGCCTCCGACGGAGTCGACGGCCGGGTGTCCATCGAGGTCGACCCGCGGCTGGCAGCCGAGACCGACAAGACCATCGCGCAGGCCGTCGAGCTGTGGAAGATCGTCGACCGGCCGAACCTGTTCATCAAGATCCCGGCCACCAAGGCCGGGATACCCGCGATCACCGCCGTTCTGGCGGAAGGGATTTCCGTCAACGTTACCCTCATCTTTTCCGTCGAGCGGCACCGCGAGGTGATGGACGCTTACCTGGCCGGGCTGGAAAAAGCCCGTGAGGCCGGACACGACCTGTCCAAAATCCATTCGGTGGCATCGTTTTTCGTCTCCCGGGTGGACACCGAGGTGGACAAGCGGCTGGAAAAGATCGGCTCGCCTGACGCGCTCGGGTTGCGCGGCCAGGCCGGTGTCGCCAACGCCCGGCTCGCCTATGCCGCCTACCAGGAAGTCTTCGACAACGGCGAACGCTTCCAAGGACTCAAGTCCGACGGCGCCCGGGTGCAGCGCCCGCTGTGGGCGTCGACCGGGGTCAAGAACCCCGACTACTCCGACACTCTCTACGTGACCGAGTTAGTCGCTCCATTCACGGTAAACACCATGCCGGAGAAGACGATTGACGCGGTCGCCGATCACGGTGTCATCAACGGCAACACCATCACCGGCACCGCACCGGTCGCCCAAGGGGTGTTCGACAAGCTGGAAGCAGTCGGAATCGACCTGACCGACGTGTTCCTGGTTTTGGAGAATGAGGGCGTGGAGAAGTTCGTGGATTCCTGGACCGAGCTACTGAGTGAAACGCAGAAGCAGCTGGACTCCGCTGCCAAATGAGCCGACTGGCTGGTGCCCCGCAGTGGCATAACCCGTTGCGGGACAAAGAAGATAAGCGACTACCCAGAATCGCCGGCCCGTGCGCCATGGTGCTTTTCGGTGTCACCGGCGACCTGGCGCATAAGAAGGTCGTGCCGGCCATCTACGACCTGGCCAACCGCGGCTTGCTGCCGCCTACCTTCTCCCTGGTGGGCTTCGCCCGCCGCGACTGGGATCACGACACTTTCGCCCAGGTAATACTCGATGACGTCAAACAACACTGCCGTACCCCGTTTCGCCAGGCGATCTGGGAGCGGCTGGCGGACGGTTTGCGGTTCGTGCGGGGCGAGTTCGACGACGAATCCGCGTTCGGGCGGCTGGCCGAGACGCTGGAGAAGCTCGACGCCGAGCGCGGCATCGGCGGCAACCACGCCTTCTACCTGGCGATCCCGCCCAAGTCGTTCCCGGTGGTCTGCGAACAGCTACACAAGTCCGGGCTGGCACGTCCGCAAGAAGACAGGTGGAGCCGGGTCGTCATCGAGAAACCATTCGGCCACGACCTTGAGAGCGCCTGCGATCTCAACCACGTGGTCAACTCGGTCTTTCCGGAGGAGTCGGTCTTCCGGATCGACCACTACCTGGGCAAGGAGACGGTTCAGAACATCTTGGCGCTGCGGTTCGCCAATCAACTGTGGGATCCGATCTGGAACGCGCACTACGTCGACCATGTGCAGATCACCATGGCCGAAGACATCGGGCTGGGCGGGCGGGCCGGTTACTACGACGGCATTGGCGCCGCCCGCGATGTCATCCAGAACCATCTGATGCAGCTGCTGGCGCTGACCGCGATGGAAGAGCCGGTCAGCTTCATACCGCGCGCGTTGCAGGCCGAGAAGATCAAGGTGCTGTCGGCCACCCAACTCGCGCAGCCGCTCGATGAGACCACCAGCCGTGGCCAATACGCTGCCGGCTGGCAGGGCGGCGAGAAAGTGGTCGGTCTGCTCGACGAGGAGGGCTTCGCCAAGGACTCCACCACCGAGACCTTCGCCGCCATCACGCTCGAGGTGGATACTCGCCGCTGGGCCGGTGTGCCGTTCTACCTGCGAACCGGAAAACGGCTGGGCCGCAGGGTGACCGAGATCGCTCTGGTCTTCAAACGCGCGCCGCATCTGCCGTTCGACGCCA